>Ga0210398_10001526_pt1 | contig 23690 bp, 22 predicted proteins | sample IncBWC4OmetaG_FD_161047 | JGI IMG/M metagenome (GOLD analysis project Ga0210398, IMG submission 161047) | Forest soil microbial communities from Barre Woods Harvard Forest LTER site, Petersham, Massachusetts, United States - Inc-BW-C-4-O | ecosystem: Environmental > Terrestrial > Soil >...
GTTGGACTCGTCGACGACGATCGCCCGTTCGGGCAGCAGGGCACCGATCACGTCGGCGACCGATGCGGCAGTGAGCGCACCTGACGGCAGCTGCGGCCGCGACGGCGCGGCGACGGCCGCAGTCGTGCCGGGCGCCACCTCATCGGCCAACGCCGCTAAAGCCGCTGCGGCGCCGATGTGTTCGGCGAGCACATGAACTTGGCAGCCCTCTGGCACCAGATCGCTCGCCTTGTCCGGATAGGCGAAGAACGACACCGGGGATGCCGCCCCGGCCAAGATCAGATGTTTGGCGCCATCGAGTTGAGCCGCGACGGCCTCGGCGAAGTAGGCAATCCGGTCGACCGCGGGAACGCCCGCGCCTCGCTCCAAGCGGGTGGGGAATACTTCGCAATACCAGCGGGCGCCGGTGGCGGCGGCGACCCGCGCCGCCGCGGTCAGCCCCGCCCCGCAGGTGGCGTCGCCGCCGATCAGGATCACCGTCGGTTCGCCGGATTGCAAGACTCTCGCGGCGACCTGCACGGCATCCGCGTCGACGGTCGGCGCGGGTCGAGCCGGGGCCGACTGGCTGGTCTGTGCGCCCTCTGTCCACGAAATATCCGCGGGCAGAATCAAAGTGGCGACCTGGCCGCCGCTTTGGCTGGTGGCGATGGCTTCGGCGGCATCAGTCGCGACATCACCGACGGATCGGCGCAGCCAGCCCGACACACTGCTGGCCACCGACTCGATGTCGGATTCCAGCGGGGCGTCGTACTTCTTGTGATAGGTGGCATGGTCGCCGACGACCACCACCATCGGCACCCGGGCGCGACGGGCGTTGTGCAGGTTGGCCAGGCCGTTGCCCAGCCCGGGGCCCAGATGCAGCAGCACCGCTGCGGGACGGCGGGCGATGCGGGCATAGCCATCAGCCGCGCCGGTCGCGACGCCCTCGAAAAGGGTTAGCACCCCGCGCATTCGCGGCACGGCGTCCAGCGCCGCGACGAAGTGCATCTCGGACGTTCCGGGGTTGGCGAAGCACACGTCGACGCCGCCATCGACGAGGGTATTGATAAGCGCCTGCGCGCCGTTCACAGTTGCACCTTTCGATCCTGCGAGAAGGAGGCCAGCATGGTCATCGCGGATCGACTGTAGACGCCCTCAGACGGCCATCGCGGCCCGGGCGACGGCACCCGTTCGACGTGCCGCCCTTATTCGAGCGAGCGGCCCGCACACCCCTGATTATCCAATCGGGGACCGGAACGTCGAGGCTCCGGTTCGGGTCATACTGTATGCCGAACCGGTCGCACCAATCGGTGCGCATCACGCAGTGACGTGAGCGGCATGCACATCGTCGGCCGGGCGCGCCTCGGTCTGCTCCTTGGCCCAGCGGTAGTCGGGTTTCCCGGCCGGTGAGCGCTTCACTTCGTCGACCAACCAAAGGCTGCGTGGCACTTTGTATCCCGCGATCTCGGCGCGCACGAAACTATCCAGCTCCGACAGCGTCGGCCGGGAACCGGGCCGGCCCTGCACCACGGCGGCGACATGCTGGCCGTAGCGGGCGTCCGGCACGCCGACCACCAACGCGTCGAAGACGTCGGGATGGCCCTTGAGCGCCGCTTCGACCTCCTCGGGGTAGATCTTCTCGCCGCCGCTGTTGATCGACACCGAGCCGCGGCCGAGCATGGTGACGGTGCCGTCTTGTTCGACCCGCGCATAGTCACCCGGAATGGCGTAGCGCACGCCATTGATGGTCTTGAACGTCTCGGCGGTCTTCTTCTCGTCCTTGTAGTAGCCGACCGGGATGTTGCCCTTCTTGGCGATCAGACCGCGCACGCCGGAACCGGGCTGCACTTCGTTGCCGTCCTCGTCGAGTACGACGGTGCGGTGATCGATCGTCACGCGCGGGCCGCCGCTGTGCGGCGCGTCCTTGGCGACGATGCTGGTGCCGCCGAAGCCGGTCTCCGAAGATCCGATGGAGTCGGTGATGACCCGGTTGGGCAGCAACTCCAGCAGGCGCTCCTTGATGCTCGGTGAGAACAGCGCCGCGGTGCTGGCGAGCAGGAACAGCGACGACAGATCGTACTTGGTGCCTTCGTCCTGATGCGCCAGCAATGCGTCGAGCAGCGGCCGCGCCATCGCGTCGCCGGTAAAGAACAGCAGGTTCACCTTGTGGTCGTGAATTCTCCGCCACACCTCGTCGGCGTTGAATTCCGGTGCGAGCACGGTGGTTTGGCCAGAAAAGATCGACATCCAAGTGGCCGACTGCGTGGCGCCGTGGATCATCGGCGGAATCGGATAGCGGATCATCGGCGGATTCTGCGCGGCGGCTTTGGCGAGGTCGTGCTCGTCTTTGACGAATTCGCCTGTGGCGAAGTCAGTTCCGCCGAACAGCACCCGGTAGATGTCCTCGTGGCGCCACATCACGCCCTTCGGGAAGCCGGTGGTGCCGCCGGTATACAGCAGGTAGATGTCATCGGCGCTGCGCTCACCGAAGTCACGTTCGGGCGAACTGTCCGCGACCGCCGCGTAGAACTCGAGACCGCCGTAACGCTGGAAATCGTTGTCGCTGCCATCTTCGACGACGAGGACCGTCTTGACGTTGGGGGTGTCCGGCAGCACGTTGGCGACCCGGTCGGCGTACTGGCGCTCGTGGACGAGCGCAACCATGTCGGAGTTGTCGAACAGGTAGCGAAGTTCGCCCTCGACGTAGCGGTAGTTGACGTTGACCAGGATGGCGCCGGCCTTCACGATGCCGAGCATCGCGATGACGATCTCGTTGCGGTTGCGGCAGTAGAGGCCGACCTTGTCGTCCTTCTTCACACCCTGGTCGAGAAGGTAGTGCGCCAGGCGGTTGGCCTTCTCCTCCAATCGGGCGTAGGTCAGCTGGTCGTCGCCGCAGATCAGGGCGACACGGTCGGGTACGGCGTCGATGGCGTGCTCAGCCAGGTCCGCAATATTCAGTGCCACGGACCCCAAATTAGAACGTGTTACATTTCCTGACAAGTCCGACGCCCGCATGGAGGAAGGCGATCACCCGTGAGCGAGTCCGAAAAAAACGCCGACGCCATCATTGAGCAGCGCGGACACACCCTGATTTTGACGCTGAACCGCCCCGAGGCCCGCAATGCGCTCTCTACCGAGATGCTCTCGATCATGGTCGAGGCGTGGGACCGCGTCGACAACGATCCCGACATCCGGTGCTGCATCCTGACCGGGGCCGGCGGCTACTTCTGCGCGGGCATGGACCTCAAGGCCGCAACCGCCCGGCCGCCGGGTGACTCGTTCAAGGACGGCAGCTATGACCCGTCACGCATCGACGCCCTGCTGAAAGGCCGTCGGCTGACCAAACCGCTGATCGCCGCGGTCGAGGGCCCGGCCATCGCCGGCGGCACCGAGATCTTGCAGGGCACCGACATCCGCATCGCGGGCGAAAGCGCCAAGTTCGGCATCTCGGAGGCCAAGTGGAGCCTGTATCCGATGGGCGGCTCGGCGGTGCGCCTGGTGCGGCAGATCCCCTACACGGTGGCTTGCGACCTGCTGCTGACCGGTCGGCACATCACCGCCGCGGAAGCCAAGGAGATCGGCTTGATCGGCCATCTCGTTCCCGACGGCGAGGCGCTGACCAAGGCGCTCGAGATCGCCGAGGTGATCAACAACAACGGGCCGCTGGCGGTCCAGGCGATCCTGCGCGCGATCCGGGAAACCGAGGGCTTGCACGAGAACGAGGCGTTCAAGATAGACACCAAGCTCGGCATCGCGGTATTCCTGTCCGACGACGCGAAGGAAGGCCCACTGGCCTTCAAAGAGAAGCGCACCCCGCAGTTCAAGGGCCGCTGAGGCGCCTGATTGCGTCGAGCGTGAAACTGTTGCCAGTTTTTCGCCGATTTCTGTCAGCAGTTTCACGTTCGGTGCACTGTCGATCCCGCGCGGCACTCCTTTCACGTGGGGGCACCATTCATCTAGCCCGGTCTGTTATTCAGGGTCTTTCCTCCCCTCGCTGGCGGATGGTTTATATCCGTACTCCGTCAGGAAAGAGAGGACTTGCTCGGCCGATACTTCGACGCATTCAGGCGTCAGCTTTTCTTCCCATTCGTGGGCTGCGCATTTATCGGACCAGGTTGATGAATAATCACGGCCGTCTATCCTGATGGCGCGAACGGGATTATGGTGTGTATGAATGAATGTTATCTCGACCTTGTGATTCAACTCTGGGAGTAAGTAACGTTGCACGATGTCGTGGAGTTCTTCAGCAAGGTCGTAGGGTGCATGAGAACCGTCATCGTATTCATAATCATATATTTCGAGAACGTCATCGGCGTATTCTGCAAGCACGTCACCGTCACCAAAGCCATATCTGCTTAAAAGTCCAAAGGTATATAGTCTCAGTGGTTCTTTAATTTCTTGCCTCTCTTCTTTATGCTGTTTCTGCATGGCTGTTCGGTGCTCTCACCGCGTAGTGCGACACTAACGGCCGCCGTGCGCGGCGGATGTAGGTCGCGTCGGCATCAGCTGACTTCGCCGCTGCGACGAGCACTGTCGTCACCGTCGACGGCAGCCGAATCGGTATTCAGTTGCCATTGAGTGGCCGTGCGGCTGTCGATTCGAAGGAGGTGCGAGACCTTCGCTGCCGGTCCTGTCGCGGCAGGACGGTGGAGCTCTCGGGCCTGAATCCCATTCGGCGCAGTGCGCTGCAGTGTTATTTTCGGACAATGGCGAGAGCGTATCTGATTGCAACAACGCCGCGTACAGGCAGTTCTTTGCTGTGCGAAGGGCTCATCGCGAGCGGAGTGGCGGGTTTTCCGGAGGAGTACTCCTCGGCAGAGGATCCGGGGACATGGCGGGACTACGCCCGCTGCTCGAGTCACATGGAATACTTCGGGCGTTATGTTCAGCGAGGACGTTCACACAACGGCGTTTTCGCCGCGAAGCTGATGTGGCTACAGTTTTTGACGTGGGGCGCTGACGCACGACGATATCTTGGCTCTAATGACGAAACCCCGGATATCATTCGCTCGCTGATCGGACCGTATTCCATCGTGCGACTCAGCCGTGAGGACCGCTTAAGGCAAGCGGTGTCGTTTGTTCGAGCGGGTTTGACAGGCGAGTGGTCCCGCCGCAGAACAGACGTGCATGGTCCCGCGCCGTGGCCTGTCTACGACGCCAACGAAATACGGTCCATCATGGAACTGATTGACTGCCATGAGCATTCGTGGGAGGCGGTGCTGCAGACGTTTGACGGACCGGTATTTCGCGTGAATTACGAGGCGCTTGAGAGAGATTATCGCGGAACGGTCAAAGACGTACTAACCTTTCTAGGCCTCGAAGCAACCCGATCGATTCCCGATCCGGTTCTAACGCGCCAAGCCGACGATATGACTGAAGAGTGGGTTGCCCGAGCCGGAGCAGACCTGAATACGCCCTGCGGCCGGCCCGCCACGGAGTCATCCGCACCGACAGCGTTTAGCACCGATCCGTGAACCCCGCCGATGGGGTTTAGGTGGACTCTTACCGGTATTGGATGCGGTGCAACTCGGCGTAGACACCATCACGCGCCAGCAACTCCTGGTGGGTGCCTTCTTCGGCCACCGCACCGTCTTTGAACGCGATGATCTTATTGGCGTCGCGGATGGTGCTCAGCCGATGGGCGATGCAAATGACGGTGCGGTCCTTCATCAGCCGGTCTAGCGCCTCGAGCACCACCTGTTCGGATTCGGCGTCGAGCGCCGCGCTGGGTTCGTCGAGAATCAGGATCGGGTTGTTGCGAATCAGCGCGCGGGCTATGCCGATGCGCTGGCGCTGGCCGGCGGAGAGCCTCAGACCTCGCTCGCCGACGATGCTCTCGTAGCCCCGCGGCATGCGGGTGATGAATTCATCGGCGTTGCCGAGCTTGGCCGCCTGCACGATTTCGTCCGTAGTGGCGTCGGGACGCCCAACAGCGATGTTGTCGCGCACCGTTCCCCGGAAAAGGACGGTGTCCTGGAGTACGAACGCGATCTGGTTGCGCAGTCCGTGCAGCTTGAAATCGCGGATGTCTGTGCCGTCGATCCTGATGGTGCCGCGGTTGACATCATAGAACCGCGAGATGAGGCTTACCGCGGTCGACTTGCCGGTTCCGGTGGCGCCGACGATGCCCAGCAGTTCCCCATGCTGGACGGTGAAGTTGATGTCGCGCAACACCGGGGTGTCGGGGTCGTAGCCGAAAGTCACGTGCTCATAGGCGATGTCACCGCGAAACGGCGGCGGATCAATAGCGTCGGGGCGCTCCGGAATAATGGCGTCGGCTTTGAGGAGGTCCTGTATCCGCTGAACCGCCACCGACGTCTGGGCGATGCTGTCCGTCTGCGACGAGAGATCGTGCACCTGTGCGAAGAACGCCCCCAGATAAGCGCTGATCACAGTGAGCGTGCCCAGCGTCAAGGTCCCTGCCAGGATCAGCGATGTGCCGCGCCAGAGCACAAAGGCGGTACACATCGCGATAGGAATGGTGACCACCGGCCCAAGCAGCGACCGCACACGCCGTGCCCTCAGCGATGCCTGCATGATCAGCCCGCTGATCTGCGCCAGTCGCTTCTCCTCCAGGTGTTGGCGGTCGAACGCCTGGACCACTTCCACCAAATCCAGGCCCTCTTGGACGGTGGCCACCATCTCGGCCTCGATTTCGCGGACCTTCCAGGCTGTCTTTTGTATGGAGTTTCTGACGCGTGATGCCCCAAAGAGCAGGAACGGAAGCAACGCAACAGCGATCAGGGCGAAATCCCAACGAAGCATGAACATCACAATCAGCATGCCGATAATGGTGGTCAAGTTGACAAAAATAATCGCTGGGCTTGCCGCGGCGAAACTCTGAATCGTCGAGACGTCTGTGGTGATGGTGCTGAGTATTGTGCCGACCTGATGGGTGCGGTACCAGCCGAGGGAAAGGCGCTGCAAATGATGATATGCCCGAATCCGCAGATCCTTGGCAACCGATTGGCCAATACTCTCGACGAAGTAAGTGGCGATGTAATTGGCGATCGCTGACAAGACGGCGATCAATACGATAGAGATTCCCGCCAGCAACGCGATCCGCATTTTGCCGCCGCTTCCTAGCATCCGTGCAAACCATTTCGCCCATCCTGGGAGAGGGTGGTTGGAAATCACGCTGTCGATGATGATCTTGAGCGGCCAGGGCCCAGCGAGGGACATCGCCGCCGCCGCCAGCATCGCCGCCAGCACGATGACTAGAAGCCAGCGGTACGGCTGGAGTAGCTCACGAATCAGACGCGCCATAGCAACGCCCTTCTTTTTGCGAGGTGACGGTCAGTCGGCATATCCCGAACCCGATGTTTGCGTTCAGACCCAACGCTTCGGGCTCGAGGAACGCTCGGCGACCACCGAAGCCCGATCTGCGACCGCGATAATCGCTAGACGCGGCAGCGGCGCGTGGTGGCGCGGACACGCGGTCCCCTCACCGACGTGACGCAAAACCCGACTCGGCAAATCTCGTCCGTGAATACCGGTGACAGATAGCGGGCGAGTGAACGGGCCTGTAGCCGACGCAGCGGATAATCAGGCTTGTGCACAACGATTACCAATGTGTAGGTCATCGTGCGATCAATTCCCTTCTCGCGCCGCAACGGCATCCACGGCGTCCAATCCGACTTGCGCTCATGATCGACGCCCTAGCCTAGCTCTACGATTGGATGGTAGCGTTCGTCCACCAGTCGGCAATGCGGGACGGAGGTGGTTGCCAATGATTGCCGCCGCGCAACTGAAATCGTCGGATCGAAGCCTCGACCCGGAACCCGATGCAAGCTTTTATTGCCGCATCACCAATCTCGCTCGCACGGAATCTGACCTATATCGTGCGTGCTACCGGCCAGGTATCACATGCTGAGCAACAGTGACCCGCTCGTGTCGTCGCGGGTTGTTGTGCATGACTTCCTCGATGAGTCGGAATGCGTCGAGACGGTGCGCCGTGTCAATAGATTGCAGAATCGCTGGACGAGACGTTCGGAATTCGGTGATTCCTTCACGCTGGGCGCCGCGGCCTACCTGGATGCTGAAGAGTCGCGCGAGACCTACCTCGCCGCGGCCGCACAGACAAACCCGACACTGTCTGAAGCCTTCAGCGATCTCTACGGCGGTCTTCGCGGGTTCTTGGAGTCCCTTCTCGCGGAGCCGGTGACCTATGACGATTGCCTCGCCATGCCGGGTTTCCACATCTTCGCCTACGACGGAAGCGTGTTGGCGGACGATAACATCGGCGAACGCGCGCATTTCGACATGCAGTTCCGCCAGGTCGTTCCGGGCCGGGCACCCGAGGCGACGCTCAGCTTCACACTGCCGCTGCAGCAACCCACAGGAGGCACCGGCCTTGCGGTCTGGCCCCTCGACTACGAGGAGGCCATTCGGCGTGACGCGGGCAGCAGAAACTGGGCCGTGCAGAATCCCTGGACACTAGTGAGATACGAGACGGGCCGCATGGTGTTGCATGACGGTCTCGTGCTGCACGCGTTAGTCAGGTCACCCTCGCGGACACCAAAGGGCCTGCGCGTCACGTTGCAGGGCCACGGGGTGCGGCATGATGGGCGGTGGACGATCTACTGGTAGATGCGTCAGCAGGAGCGGCACAATCTCACTCGGCGGCGCGTCGGACCGGCGCCCGACGGATCGGTTCCTCGACAACGGATAATCGCTGTCAGTTCATTCCAAATTCATAAAGGCACAGAGGTCGTTTAACACGTATTCAGCAGCGGCCCTTCTGGCACGGCGCTGTTACGTCGTCTCAGGTCAATCGTCAGGCACCGCGAAGCAGTCGATGTACTTTTCCCGGACGTAACTTCCAGCTACTGCTGTAGCCATCACCACAGCCTGATAGCAACACGACCGGCTGACCAGCCCGATGCTCGGCGGTCAGAGGCGAAGCCTACTGGTAGAGAAGACGCGAAAACTGCCGGATTACGGAAATCGAGTGGGCCGAGCGGCAACCGAGTAGCATCAGCGCAGTCTGCATTGTCAATGGAGAGCAACGAAAGGCAATTGACCATGGCCGCTCCATTCATCTCACACGACCGGCGCGCCGAAATCCTGAGCCACTTGGCCTCAGATGCGGCTACGGAGGACGCGGAAAGCGCCAAATCGTCGTACAACAAGCTCTACAGCAAGGAGCAGCAGAAGGACCAAAAGGATAGCAAGGACGGCAAAGACAGCAAAGACCAGGAGAACAGCCACGCGCCGGGCGGCACCGGCTATGAGGAGGTCATTCGCGCGGCTGGCGCCGATGCCGCGGCGAATGACGAAGCCCGCGCCGAAATGAGCGTCGGACAAAAATGGATGCAGCCCACCGAATTAGAAAAGCGTGATCCCATCGTGTAGGCAGAGCAGAGAGTGGCGGGTGACCCCGAGGTTTTGATCGTCGCCGATCCGAACGACGAGTTAGCGTGTCAACTACATGAGGCACTGAGCCGTCGAGGTCATCGCTGCGCGATTGTCGACGGGCTCTCGGCGGCGCGACTGTTCACGATCAGGGTTGACGACGACGGTGCGCATGTCTTTCCCGATATTCCTTTGTTCATACGTGCCAGCGCTTGGTCGGACGATAAGGCCACCTCTGAGGACGAGCGTTTCTTGCGCGCGGAAGCTTTTGCGACTCTTTGGGCTGCGGCCGCGCTGTGCAAGTCGCCGGTGATCAATAGGCCTACGCCGGCAGGGTCGGTGGGCCGGCTAACAATATCGGCGATTGCGTCAAGGATGGGCGCGTGCACCGGAACCGCGTATCGCGAACTCCACGTCAGTGATCCCGCGATAGCGCTCGGAAAAATCAAGCCACCAATCTGGGGCGAGGACATTGACTTCCGCACGAGGGAGTTGTCGGCGCTGCGGGCGAACGTTCCCGCGCGGGTTCGCTCCGTCACCTTGGACGGCGGCTACGAGACCATCTCGATCGTGGGTGCGCGGGCGTTCGCTGCAACCAACGATCCGCGCACCCAACGCGCCAACTTGCTCGCTCGCTGTATCGAGATCGTCGCCCGTTTCGACCTGCACTTCGCCACTGTGACGTGGATGGTGGGCGACGATGGGGCGGTGCCTGTGCGCCTCAACGCCGAACCGAGCGCGGCGGAGTTGCGCACCTGCCTCGACGCGGTGCTCGAAGGGCTATGCCAGGACCTGCACCCATGATTTACGCGCTCGGTCTGCGGTCCGAGGCCACGTTCGCGCACTTCCTGGCGGAGGCGGCGGCGCACGGGACGGAGGTGCTCGCCGTTGATCTGCGCGATGCGGTGGAGGGCGAATGGGTCTTTCCCATCGGGCCCGCGGGCACCGCCGAACTGAGCCTGTCGGATCAAAGCGTCCACCTGCAACCAAGTGATGCCTTCTATTGCCGCATCATCAGTCTCGCGGACATGGAGTCAGACCCACAGCGCGTGCGGCGCTGGCAAGCACTATGTACAGGGCTGTTCGCCTGGATCAACGACATACCGGGACGAGTCGCCAATCGCGGTCACGGCGGCGAGCACAACAGTTCGAAACCACTGCATGAAGCACTATTGCTGCGCTACGGATTTTCGGTTCCAGAGAGCGTGACGACCTGCGATCCGGCGGAGATCACGGCCTTCCTCAACAAAGGGCGAACGGTGTCCAAGACCGTATGCGGCGTGCGCGCGGATACAACGGAAGTCACGGATACCGACTTTGCGGGTTTCGAACCCGCCGCTGGCCCTGTGCATTTACAGCGGCTCATCGAAGGCGAGGACGCGCGCATCCACGTGGTCGGAAGCGAAGTCATCGCCCAGCGGGTCGACTCCCCGAACATCGACTATCGGACGGCGGGGGACATCAGCCGGCTCGCCACTTTCGTGCCCGAGCCAGCGATCACCGAACGCATCGTGCGCGCGTCGAACGCCATGGGCATGGCGTTCACTGGGTGGGACTTCAAGATCGACGCCGCGGGCCAATACTGGTGTCTGGAGGTCAATCCCATGCCCGGCTACGGCTGCTACGACCGACGGTGTGACGGCGCGATCTCAACGGAGCTGTTGCGCTATCTCAGCGATCCCGCATGCTAACCAACGGGCGCCGCTCTTGTCGACGCGTCATCGCGCGTGACTTCCTCGACGACTCCGAATGCGCCGAGACGGCTCGGCGGGTCAATTGACCGCAGGATCACTCTGCGGGCCCACGGCACAGTTTGGCCTGGCGCGGCGCGTCGGGCGCGGAGCGCAGCGCGTGGCGGATCGATTCCTCGAGAATGGAGTAACCGCCGTCGGCCCGGTCCAAATTTATTGGAGCGCGCAGCATCGCATCAGTGATGCTGATGATGCGCGGTGGGCCGCTGCGCTTGTAGCCGCGGGCGTGCAGAAGAAGCGGATGGGCGAGGACCACATCGCCCACCGCTCCGGTGATCTCATGAAAATTCCCGATCGGCTCGCGCAGCACCTCGTCAAATAGGTTGCAATCCGCGTGCCCGTGCGGATAGCGCGCCAGCGTGCGTGCGGTCGTCTTATGCGATCCCAGTGCCAAAGCGGTCCCCCCGCCACCGGCTGCCAGATCGGTGAATAGACCGATGGCGAATAGGCCCTGCTGCAAAGCGTCAAGGGAGTGCCACCCGGGGGCGGGTGGCCATTTGAACCAGGTGCCATCGAGATGCCAGCCCTCATCGGGGAAGGCATCGCTCGCATCTGCGCCGAACGAGAAATTGACCGGCCAGAAGCCCCATTTGCGAATGCCCGTCCAGCGCCCCGGTCCAAGAAGCGTCTCGATGGCCTCAGCGAGCGCGTCGGTGAAGCAGGCCTGCACGGCCGGCGCGTCGATTTGCGCTTCGCCGGTGTAGAGCGCGGGCCAGGTTCGCGGATCATCGCGATGGATCCCGGCTTTCTGCGCCATCCGCGTCCACAGCAGATCGCGCGCTGCGACGGCACACTGCCGGGTGAACACGCCCCGCAGTGTGCAGAAGCCGAGCTCGACAAACTGATCGATCTGTTCTGCGCTAAGCCTCTCAGGCACTTGGGATCCCAACGCCCACCGACCGCACACGGGGCGGCGCTATACGAATACGACGTTGTTGAGCATAGTAGCGATGCATGTCGCTCCGGCGGCTAATTCGGATCGATATTCGGCTATTGATACCGAGCCGACCAGACGCCGAGCACGACGACATCTACTAAAATAAGTCAGATTGTGACGCTGCTCGACACACATCCTCAGCGGTTCGGTTACCGACTATGGCGCGTCCTGCCAAGCTGGAGTCGCCTAGTCGCACCATTCGAGGGCGGTTTGTTGACAAGCTTGTCAGTCGAAGCGAAATGTCCACACGGCAACGAACCACCCTCACCGCACTGCCAATGCGGAGTGCACTACGTGCCAGACGTCCATGCGTTCTGCCACTTCCCATGGATAGCCCCACTGCTCAAGGACGCTGATACGCGCACGCCGTCTCGCATAGCCATCACCTTCGGCGCCGCCGTTGGCGGGATAGCCAACGACTTCGACCCGGGAGTCGACTGCCAGCGCACCAAGCGCTATCACGTCCTCTCAATAGTCATACCGAAATGCCATGCCGCTCAGCGTGACTCGCTACGCCAACAATATAAATGCCCAGTGAGCGTTGGCATATCGCCGCAGGATCTCCACGACGCGGCTAAGCACGTGCCTGACCGCGGCCCCGATTGGTTCTTCGAACTCGCGGCCATACCGTCGGCAGCCGAAGACGAACCGACGCAGAACTACAACGCCATGATGCGGAAGTTGACGCAGGCCGGAGCATTGCGTCAAATCTGTGGACCGGCTCGGGAAGGGGCGTATCTTCCCGGGTGATCCAGGCAAGACGCGCAGCCGTGTTGTGCCGGCACGGCGGCCGCGACTCGACCGGACTATCTGTCTGTTGGGCTTTTGCCGGTGTTCGGCATGCTCGCTATCAAAAGCGGCACAGTTTGGCTCGGCGCAGCTCGTCGGGCGCCGAGCGCAGCGCGTGACGGATCGATTCCTCGAGAATGGAGTAATTGCCGTCGGCCCGGTCAAAATTCATCGGGGCGAGCAGCCCCGCCTCGGTGTTGCTGATGATGCGCGGTGGGCCGCTGCGCTTATAGCCGCGGGTGTGAAAAAGAAACGGATGTCCGAGGACCACATCGCCCACCGCTCCGGTGATCTCATGAAAATTCCCGATCGGCTCGCGCAGCACCTCGTCAAACAAGTCGCGATGCGCGATCCCCTGCGGATAGCGCGCCAGCGTGCGCGCGGTCGCTTTGTGCGATCCCAGCGCCAAAGCGGTCCCCCCGCCGCCGGGCGCGACATCGGTGAACAGGCCGATGAGGAGCAGGCCCTGCCACGGAGCGTCGAGCGTGTGCGTGAACCAGTTGCCATCGATATGCCAGCCCTCAGTGGGGAAGGCATCGCTCGCATCTGCACCGAACGAAAAATTCACCGGCCAGAAGCCCCACTCGCGAATGCCCCTCCAGCGCCCCGGTCCAAGAAGCGTCTCGATGGCCTCGGCGAGTGCGTCGGTGAAGCAGGCCTGCACGGCCGGCGCGTAGATGTGTTCTTCGATGTCGTAGCTGGCGGGCCAGGTTCGCGGATCATCGCGATGGATTCCGGCCTTCTGCGCCATGCGCGCCCACACCAGATCGCGCGCCGCGACGGCACACTGCGGGGTGAACGCGCCCCGCAGTGTGCAGAAGCCGAGCTCGACAAACTGATCGACCTGTTCTGCGCTGAGCCGCTCAGTCACTTCGGAATCCCCAACAGGTGGCGCGTTGCGCGGCGCTAAACGAATACCACATCCTTGAGCATGTTACCGATCTATGTCGTTCCGGCCGCTCATTCGGACCGATAGGCACCACAAGCAACTACCGCGTTACCCTGTCATTTACCCGATATAGCCAACGGAGCGTCATGTCCGAGCCCACCTTCGATGTTGAGGGTTTCTTTGACGAGGACTACTTGTACTTCTACGGCGAACAGCTCGAAGCTGGCGCTGACTCCGACACCGAATTGATTTGGCAGTTACTGGAACTGGCACCGGGTATGGAGGTGTTGGACCTCGCGTGCGGCCATGGGCGCATCGCCAACCGACTGGCCCAGCGTGGATGCCGCGTCACCGGCTTGGACTCTTCGCCCCTATTCCTGCAGTTGGCACGCCAACACGCCGAAGCTCGCGACGTCACGGTCGACTACGTTCACGGTGACATGCGCAACTTGCCATGGACCGGACGGTTCGACCGGATCATCAACTGGTCGGGCGCATTCGGCTACTTCGATGATGTCGCAAACCAGCACGTCCTCGCTTCGGCCGCGGCCGCGCTCAAGCCCGGCGGCTGGCTCGCGATCGACCTGGACAACTATCCCGCCGTCGTCCGCCGCTTCGCGCCCTCGACCGTGATGCAACGCGACGGCAACTTTGTGATCACCCAGTGGCGGCTGGATCTGCTCACCAGCACATTGGTGGGCGAGAGGACCACCATCCGTGATGGCCGTACCCGCCACATTTCCTACTCCCCGCGAATGTTCACCTACACCGAGCTGCGCGACTGGCTGCGCGCGACCGGATTTACCACTATCTCCGGTTACGGCGACACCAATGTGCCCGACGACAGCAACGACAAGAACCGGCTCACCGTCGACAGCCGGCGGATGATCGTGGTCGCAAAACACTGAGATCCAAACAGGTCCGGCGCAAGCCCGATCGACAGGAGGGCTTCATGGTCACGAACGCGGCGCTGCGGTCTTCGGTGATGACGATGTTGGCGGCCGCACAGATCTCGAAGTCCTCACGGGTGCGGCGCGCGCCCGGGCGGGCGATCCTGCGGGCGATCCGCGAGGCTGAAGGACTGGACGAGAACAAAGCCTTCAAGGAGAAGCGCACTCCGCAGTTCAAGGGCCGCTAAGGCGCCCCCAACAGATTTCCCAACTCGTCACGGCCCTATGCGGCCTTGCCCGCCCAGCCGACAGCGCCGAGCCTGTCTGTACCGCCCAGAATTTGTATTGGTCTAGACGATCAATCCGCAGCGACGATTAGCCAGTACACGGATCCTTCCTCTGCTATGAAGGAACCCAATGTCCCGGGCTCACGACTCATTCCGAGGAAGTGCATGAAAACTGAATTCCCCCCGCTGCCAGAAGTCCAGGTCGCTGAGGGCGCCTCGTCACCGCGCATCTGCATCGCTACATGGGAAATCGAAGGACCATCCAGAAACGCCGGCATCGGCACCGCCTACACGAGTTTGGCCGACGCCTTGGTCCGCGCCAACTACGACGTGACAGTCCTATTTCTTCTGGGGTATCACCCGACAGACGGAAATATGAGCGAGTGGATCCGACACTACCGGGACAACAAGGGCATAACGCTGGAACCGCTTCCGATGCCCCATACCCCGACGATTCACGCCAATTGGGCCGCTGGCGTGTCCTACCACACGTACGTTTGGCTGAAAGAGCATCAGCACGATTTCGACATAATCCACTTTCCGGAGTGTCAGGGCCTCGGCTTTTATAGCACCCTGGCGAAGCGGCAGGGCCTAGCATTTGCCAAATCGGCGTTTGTGATCGGGACCCATGGTCCGATACTTTGGGTGAAAGAGGGCAACCAGGATTACCTCCGAGATCTCGGTGAGCTGGAAATTGATCACATGGAACGCACCTGTGTCGCCGCCGCCGACGCTGTGGTGAGCCCAAGCCAATACCTCCTCGAATGGATGGAACGCAATAACTGGGAACTTCCCCAGGAAACCTTTGTTGCACCCTACATTCGTCCCTACGGCGTCACTCCCACAAATCCGGACCCGCCGAAGATGAACCATGCTGTTCGGGAACTAGTATTTTTCGGAAGGCTTGAGCTCAGAAAGGGTCTGAAGCTCTTCTGCGACGCGATCGATTACCTTTGCGCCAATGGCGAGAACCAGGACTTTGAGGTCTCGTTCCTGGGGAAAGAAACCCAAATCTACGGCCGTTCGAGCATTGGCTATATCAGCGACAGGTCTAAGAAATGGAACGTCCCCTGGCGCCTGATTTCTAATAAGTTTCAAGCCGGGGCTATTGAGTACCTCAAAGGGGATGGGCGCCTTGCTGTGATCCCTTCCCTCGGGGATAATTTTCCCAATACCGTATTGGAATGTGTGAGCGCAGGTATCCCGGTTTTAGCGAGCAACATCGGCGGGATCCCGGAAGTAGTCGCACCGGAAGACAGAGCAGAAGTCTGTTTCGAACCACGGCCGGATGTCCTCGCAGACCGAATCCGGGTTGCGCTGGCCAGTGGTGCCATCTCGGCACGCCCGTCGATTTCATTTGCCGACAACGAGAGGCGATGGACAAATTGGCACCGCGACGTTCGAAGGCACGCCAAGGACGTACGGTCTGCTAGTGGCGGGATGGATTCTGACCTAGAACCCGACTTTCCATTAGTGAGTGTTTGCTTTCCGTTCATCACCAACGAAAGTAAGATCGCCGCTACGCTCGCCTCGGTCAAAGCACAGGACTACCCCAATTTTGAGGTGATTCTCGTCGAGTGCGGCACTGATATCTCGCACGAAAAGAGCTCGTCGGCCGAGTCGCCCGACCTCGAGGGCATCAATGTTAGGGAAATTCGTCAGCGGAGTCGGGAGATTGGCGCAGGAAGAAACGCCGCCGCACGAGAAGCAAAGGGCAGGTACCTCTTCTTCATCGATGACCACACGCTCCTGTTGCCCTCGAGCGCTCTCTCCGCCTTTGTGCTGGTTGCGCAAAAGGTGGACGTTCCCATTGTCACCTCATCCATCAGCTTTTTCCAGGGATCTTCCGGCGAATCGCCAGAAGATCGGATGGAGGATTCGCAGCGACCATTTCTCGGAGGCGACGTCGCTACGGGCGCATTTGTAAACTGCTTTGGCAGCACAAATGCCCTCGTCAGACGCGATGCCTTCGATGCCGCCGGCGGATTCAGCGATGAAGCGATCTCGACCCTGGATGACTGGGAGTTTTTTGTCAAGGCGGCGTTCTTGGGCTTTCAGATTGAGACGATTCCGGATGTCTTTGTCTGGTACCGCCTAGACCTCGATCGGGAGAGTTTGGTGCATTCTATCGCGAACTCCATTCGGAGCGTGCGACCATACACTGATCCCGGCCGGAAAGTAGACGCTAAGATCGAGCAGGCAATTTCGCGATCTTTACTGCTTGGTCACGGCATGAAGTTCGACCAGGATGCGCTGGTGGGCAAACCACTTTCCCGGGGAGAACAGGGTCCCCCGGTAACCGGATAGGTTGCCATCTGACATGCCATCATCACGCGGCGTTCTGGTCCTCGGTATGCACAGGGCCGGAACGAGCCTGGTCACCTGCGGGATCAAGGCGTTAGGCATCTACATGGGTGACGACTTCGTTGACCCGCAATTCGATAATCCTCGGGGCTATTGGGAGGATCGAAATGTCGTCGATCTCAACCAGCGAGTGCTGAGTGCCTTCGGCCTTAAGTGGGAGCGTCCCGATCTTCTTACTGACGCCCAATGGCAGGAGCCCGAAATCGAGGCGATGCGACTGGAGGCAATCGAACACGTCCGAGAGAATTTCTCATCGCATCCGCTTTGGGGATTCAAGGATCCGCGCACAATTCGACTACTTCCATTCTGGTGGTCGGTGCTCGAGCGCCTCGGAGTGCAAGATTCCTATGTAGTCGTCATCCGGAATCCGTTGAGCGTTGCCGAGTCTTTGATTGCGCGCCAACCGGACGTATTCGACCCTGCCCTCGCACATTCCCTCTGGCTTGCTCATATGGTTCCATATCTAAACATGATCAAGCAAAAGCCCTTTGTTGTTACCGATTATGACTTACTTATGGACGACCCGCGGGGTCAACTTCTGCGTATCGGACGTGCTTTAGAGATCCCACCGGCCGCTGCGAATTCCGCAGAAATCGACGACTTTGTTACCGACTATCTTGACCCCGGGTTGCGCCATAGTCAATTCGGCCGGCTCGACCGCGACTTTGTTCCGCATCTTAGCCTTTTAGTACAAAAGGCTTACCTCTGCCTGAGCCGACTTGCCACAGACCGCGTTGGACCTGACCGCTCCCCGTTCTGGTCGGAGTGGAAGCAGATCGAAGATGCCGCCAGGCGATTGCTTGACAATGAGTCCGTCATACCTGAGCGGAATATCTAGCTGCTTTACGGTATTGCGGCAGGCCTTCGCCTGATCTTCGGTGCCGGCGGCTTTGAACCACCGCTAAGTCAAGCGCAATTCCAGCATCCGTTGGCTCCTCGGGTGCTTCCAGTCTCCGAGGCAGCGCGGCTTCAGTCCCGCGGAACGCGCGAAATACTCAATCTGGTCGCGCGTGTAATGAAAAGGATCGGATAGGAAGTGTGTCACGACGTCCCCCCGGGGCTGTGTATACGCATCTGAGAGCAGCAGTTCGGGCACCTCAAAATAGGAAAAATAGAATGAACTATGCTCGTGCATCACTCGCCGCATCTGTAAAAAACAGTAAATGATTTGGTTCGCATGCAAATGCGTGATCAGCGAGATTGAGATGCCGAAATCGAACTGGACGCCGAACCCGCTGGCGTCGAATTGCTCGGTACGCTGCAGGTGAACCCGTCTGCCGGCCAAACCCGCTTCCCGCAGCTCTTGGTGACCGGCTTCCAGCAGGCTTTTGTTGATGTCGATCCCGTAGTAGTTGCCGTCGTCCAGGTGGCGGATGAAATGCACGCCGCCCCGCAGGGCGCCGCAGCCGACGTCCAGCAGCTTCGACTCGCGCGTCAGCCCCCTGGAAATCATGAAATCGAACTGGAGCCGTCCGATCTCGTCCCAAAGCCCGCCCACGAAGCCGCGATGCTCCTTCCGCAGTAACTCAGACGCGGTCAGCTCTCGCCAGTACGGATTCATGTTGTTCATATCAGGATGGCCGCTTCTGAAATGGTTGGGGTAACTCCGGGACTCTGGCTACTCCGTCCTGATCAGAAGACCCCGCGCTCGAGCCGACTCGAACATCCTATGGAATAGCAGCGCGGCGAGTGCCAGGTATACGAGGTCCAGTGCGAGACCCCATTGAAGGTCCGTCATCGGGAATCCTTGCCCCGCCATCACCTGCCGCATTGCTTCGAAGGAATGAGTTGTGGGTAACGCCAGGGCGAGTGGATGAAGGAACACCGGCAGCGTGTTCAACGGGTAGAACACGCAGGAAAAGGGCATCAACAGACCAGCAAAGCTCCATGCCAGGCCCTCGAGCTTCGATGCATAACGGAGGATCAGGCTGGTGATCACGATACCGATTGCAAGGCCGAAGAACATCAGCACCGCAATGAAGGGGATGAACTCGATCAGCAACGGGACGATATTGAAGTGATAGCAGAGCAGCGCAATCACGGATTCTAGTGTCAGCCCAATTATGGCCTTGATCAAGTTCACCGAGATCAGAGCCGAAACGTATTCCCCTACGCTCAGCGGTGAAGTGAATAGGTTGATGTGATTGCGCGTCCAGAAGTCTTCGAGAAATGCCTGTCCCATGTCGCGTTGGAATCCATTGAAAAACCCCCACAAAACGATCCCTCCAAGTAACACGCTGATAAGGCCCGGTTGCAGACGTTGGTGGTTTGTGAGGTAGATGGTTAGAAAGCCCCACATCACGATATTCACCACCGGAAAATATACGGTATTGATCAGGTGATTGGTATTATGCCGCAATTCATATAGGTGTCGCAGGATGATGGCTTCGATTCTATGGCGCCGCATCTCTTTGTTCCCTCGCGATTCGGATGAAGACTTCTTCGAGAGCCGGCTCGTCCCGGTGCTCCGCCAAAATGCGGCGGGTGACCTCGATCGGACTCCCGCTCGCAATAATCCGGCCCTGGTTAAGAAACATAATTCGACTGCATATCCGCTGAACTTCGGCCATATCGTGTGACGTATAGATGATACTCGTGCCATGGCTCCGTTGAAGACCCAGCAACACCTCTCTAACTTCGAGTGCGATCAGCGGGTCAAGATAGACGGTCGGCTCATCTAATAACAACAATTCGGGATTATTGAGGAACGCCTTGCACAAGCCGACGCGCGCCGCCTCGCCGGAGGAGAGTCGTGCTATCGGGCTATTCTGGAGTTTCCCCATCGCGAATCGATCAAGCAACTGGTCAATTTTCTTCGATGAATTACGTATATTGTAGATACGGGCGAAAACCGCCAGGTTTTCGCGTACCGTCATACGCGCCGGAAATGCGACATATGGCGAGGTGAAGTTTAATCTCTGGAGTATATGCTCGCGATCCGTGTTCAGGCTTTTGCCGAACAACAAAAAAGTCCCGGCACTTGGCGTAATCAACCCGGTCAGCATGTGCACGATACTCGTCTTGCCCGCTCCATTCGGACCGACAAGGCCGACGATTTCCCCTTCGCACACGGAGAATGACACGTCATCTACGGCACGAAACGTCCCAAACGTCTTCGTCAGGTGCCTAACCTCGACCCGGGTTGGGTCATGATGCGCGTTCACGACGCCTGACTTCCCGGAGTTTCTTGGCATGCCAATCGATAGTGCGCGCAATCCCCTCATGTACCGAGACCTGAGGGTGCCATCCAAGCCGATCACGCGCTCTCGTGATATCGGGCCGCCGACGGGTCGGGTCATCTTGCGGCAGCGGATGAAACTCTAGTGGGGAAAGTGAGCCCGCTAGCTCGATCACCAATTCAGCGATCTGAAGAACGGTAAGCTCCACCGGATTGCCGAGGTTGATTGGCCCCGGGTCGTCGGCCTCCAGCATCGCCAGGATGCCTTGAACCAAGTCGTCCGCATAGCAAAGACTTCTCGTTTGGGTTCCGTCTCCGAAAACGGTCAAGGGTTTGGAATTCAGGGCCTGGTCAATGAAAGACGGAACAACACGCCCGTCGTCTGACCGCATCCGAGGTCCGTAGGTGTTGAAGATACGCAGAATTCCTGTGTCTGCACCACAGGACGTGCGGTAGGCCGTTGTCAAAGCTTCTGCATAACGCTTAGCCTCGTCATAGGCGCTTCGCGGTCCGCCGGGGTTGACGTTGCCCCAATATTCTTCGGGCTGCGGGTGGAGGAGGGGCTCACCATAAACCTCGCTACTTGACGCGAGGATAAAGCGAGCGGATTTGGCCATGGCGAAATCGAGTACGTTCCGTGTTCCCTCCGACCCGGTCCGTAGCGTGAAGATAGGTCTGTCCAGGTACGCAAATGGCGATGCAGGGCTGGCGAGGTGAACTACACCATCGAATCTGCCCTCGATATCAATCGTCTCAAGGACGCTCGCCTCGATGAAAGAGAATTCAGCAGATGTACTGAGATGCTCGATGTTGGCGCGGGAGCCGGTTGAGAGATCGTCAAGGCATACAACAGTGTGGTCCCTGGCGACCAGCAGATCGCACAGATTCGATCCGAGAAATCCAGCGCCACCGGTAACGAGGACTCTCATGAGTCTTCCCCCTGTGGTTGCGCCTGATTTGTCTGTGGCAGCATCATGGACGCCCGAAGCTTCGGTAATTCCAGCCGGCAGCCCGCCAGGGCTGCGGGTCAAGGCAATTACGAGCGTCGATGATACGCTTCGACCTGGTTACCGCTTCAAGCTTTTCTGGTTGCAGTTTCCGGAATTCATTCCACTCGGTGAGAATGAGAACCACATCGGCCTCCTTGCATGCTTCGACGGTCGACAACGCATAGTTGAGCGTCGGGAATAGCTGTTGGGCATTGTCCATGGCTTTTGGATCGAACACGCTGACAATGGCCCCCTGTAGCTGTAATTGCCCAGCCACATCCAGTGCCGGTGAATCACGAACATCGTCTGAGTTCGGCTTGAAGGCAACGCCAAGAACCGCCGCTCTCGTCCCAACCAGGGACCCACAAATTTCGCGAGTCGCATCGATTACACGGCCGCGTTGTCTCATATTGATGTTGTCGACGACCTGCAAAAATGTGACGACATCACCGAGGCCCAGCTCGTCCGCGCGGGTCGTGAAGGCACGTATGTCTTTCGGAAGGCATCCGCCGCCGAAACCCAGGCCGGCATCGAGGAACTCCCGCCCTATGCGCTTATCAACCCCGATTGCGCCGGCCAGCATGGTCACATCGGCGGATGTAGCTTCGCACACTTCAGAAATCGCGTTGATGAACGAGATCTTCGTGGCGAGAAAAGCGTTGGCCGCCACTTTGGCCAACTCGGCGGTCGCCAGACTTGTTACCAAAAACGGGATCTCACTATTGGCCGATAACGGACGGTATAGTTCTGCCAGCGTTTTCGCTGCCCGGTTCTCGTGGGCGTGTTCCACACCTACGACAATGCGGTCAGGGTGCAGAGTGTCGTGCACGGCAAAACCTTCGCGGAGGAACTCCGGGTTCCAGGCGAGTTCTATGTCGTCACCGGCAGGCGCCAAGCTTCGCGTGCGCCTTGCCAAACGCTCCGCCGTGCCCACCGGTACGGTCGACTTGCCCACGACTAGAGCTGGTCGATTCAAGTGTGGAGACAGCGCATCGATCGCCGCATGTAAGTACGATAAGTTCGCGGCCAAACCCGTTTCGCATTGTGGCGTGCCTACCGTAAGAAACACCAGATCCGCGAAATCGCCCGCTTCCACGAAAGAGTCGGTGAAGCGGAGGCGCCCGGATGCCAGGTTGTCTCTCACGAGGTTGTCGATGCCGGGTTCGAAGAAGGGCACTTCACCGGACTGGAGCTTGGCTACCTTGCCCGGGTCGATATCCACGCCCAGCACATCGTGGCCAATTTGTGCCATGCAGGCAGCATGGGTTGTGCCCAGATAACCGGTTCCAATCACTGCTATCCGCATCTGAGATCCGCCCGTGTTCACACGACATTGTTGTCGACTAAAGCGACGGTCTCTCGCGTGGTCTGATGCAGACCCCGATTGCGTGCGGATTGTGTTGTCGTCTTTGCCCCAGCAACTCCAGGTTTCACATCTTCGACCCTTCGGGAGAGCTCAGGCAGGCAGGGGGAGGCATCTTCCGAGGCGCGCACGAGTTGACCCTTGTGGTCGAAGGCGATAAGGAATTCCGGTGGTTGACGGACCAATGTGGAGCAGTCGGCGCGTACACGCTTGCCGGGAAGCGCGCCGTACCTATACAGCAAACGGGCTCCATGCCCCATGCTCTCATCTACGTCGCAGCCTTGCCCGTCTTTACGCAATCTGGGTGGCCGAGGGATTCGGCCGCAATGTGACGCGGTTCTGGTCACCCGCCCACATGGCGTTGCCTTTGCCAGACGAATACTTTTGTGTTACCGACCGGGCGCACAAGCGCATTGTGACCTTCGACCCGAACAGCACACAATTGCGGGTCATCCCCTAGGCCACACGGTCTCCGGCTGTTAGCCGAGTACCGGCGCGCTCGGGGTGAAGACCACCGGCATCTTCTCCAGACCGGACACGAAGTTCGCCGGCCGCAGCGGCAGCGCGGCATCCGAGGCCAGCCGCATGTCCGGAATGCGTTGCAGTAGGCGGGCCTGCATGATCGACAGCTCCAGCCGGGCGAGTTGGTTGCCCAGGCAGAAGTGCGTCCCGAAGCCGAACGCGAGGTGGTTGTTCGGGTAGCGCTCGATGTTGAAGGCGTCCGGATCGTCGAAGACCTTTTCGTCGAAGTTCGCCGACTCGAACAGCAGGATCATCTTCTCGCCCTGGTGCAGCTGGGTGCCGTGAAAGTCGTTGTCGGCGGTGATCGTGCGGGCCATGTTCTTCACCGGCGCCGTCCAGCGCAGCATTTCTTCGATCGCGTTGGGCAGCAATTCCAGGTCGTTGACCAGACGCTGGTG
>Ga0210398_10001527_pt1 | contig 23681 bp, 20 predicted proteins | sample IncBWC4OmetaG_FD_161047 | JGI IMG/M metagenome (GOLD analysis project Ga0210398, IMG submission 161047) | Forest soil microbial communities from Barre Woods Harvard Forest LTER site, Petersham, Massachusetts, United States - Inc-BW-C-4-O | ecosystem: Environmental > Terrestrial > Soil >...
GCTCTACGAGAAGATGATCGAGCTCGACGTGCCGTGCATGATCCACGTCTCCGGCTGCTGCAATCCGGCGATGCACACCACCGGCTCGTATTATCTCAACGCCGACACCATGGTGTTCATGCAGGTGCTGTTGTCCGACCTGTTCAAGACCTTTCCCAAGCTGAAATTCATCATCCCGCACGGCGGCGGCGCGGTGCCGTTCCATTGGGGCCGCTTCCGCGGCATCGCCCTCAACAACGGCAAGCCGGAGCTGGCCGAGATCATGGGCGAAAATATCTATTTCGACACCTGCGTCTATCACCAGCCGGGTATCGACCTGCTCACCAAAGTCGTGCCGATCGACAATATCTTGTTCGCCTCGGAAATGGTCGGCGCCGTGAAGGGCAACGATCCGCGCACCGGCTTCGGCTTCGACGACACCAAGCGCTATGTCGACAAGGCGCCGATCAGCGAGGCCGACCGCAAGAAAATCTTCGAGGACAATGCGCGGCGCGTTTATCCGCGGCTCAAAAACCATGCGGCGGTCAAGGCGACAGCGTGACCAAGTGTCAGACGGCGCACCGGTAACATCGCGGCGGACGCCAGCGGAGCGCCGATCGCAAGTCATCCGCATCGGCACCCGCGAGATGGAATCGCGCGGCGCGCCGGGCGGCTTTTGGACCGATCTCTATCACCGCTCGATGACGGTGCACTGGCCGGCGTTCTTCGCCAGCGCGGCGCTGATCTTCATCGTCCTCAACACCGTGTTCGGGTTCCTGTTCTGGCTGGGCAAGGACCCGATCGCCAATGTTTCCCCCGAGCTGCCGCTGCCGCTGAGCCTATTCTATTTCTCGATCGAGACGCTGGCGACGGTCGGCTACGGCGACATGCACCCGCAGACCAATTACGGCCATCTCATCGCCACGATCGAAATCTTCACCGGCATGAGCTTTCTCGCGGTGATGACCGGCCTGATCTTCGCCCGCTTCTCGCGGCCGCGCGCCCGTTTCGTGTTCGCCGACTATCCGGTGGTCGCGCTCCATCAGGGCCAGCCGACCTTGATGATCCGGGTCGCCAATGCACGCAACAACACGATGTCGCAGGCGACCGCGCGGCTATGGCTGGTTCGCCTGGAATATACCGCGGAAGGCCACCAGCTGCGGCGATTCCACGAATTGAAGCTCGAGCGCCAGGAACATCCGATGTTTGCGCTGAGCTGGACGCTGTTGCACAAGATCGACGAAAACAGCGCGCTGTTCGGCGTCACGACCGAGGAACTCGACAAGACCGACGCCGCCCTGGTGGTCAATATGAGCGGCGTCGACGACAGCTCGGCACAGCATCTGCACGCGCGGAGGCTTTATTATCACACCGATATCCGGTGGCAGCATCGCTACCGCGACATCACCAGCATTTCGCCACAAGGCCGGCTGTTGATCGACTACGGCAAGTTTCACGACATCATCGCCGAGGACGCCTGATCAGCCGGCCTTGCGCGCCGCCGGATGCGTGGCGCGGCCGACCCAATGACTGAGCGCCTTGACGACATTGGGCCGGGTCTTTTCGTAATCGAACGCGATCACGTGCTCGACCGGGGCGAGGCCCTGGCCTCGGTGTTTGCCGGCAGTACCGTCCGGGCGCCGCGATTTCATGCGGCTGGGCTTTTTCACTGCCCGAAGCGCAATCGGCCCGACATGGGTGAGGAAAACTTTTTCATGCGGCCGGGTCAGCGTGTCGATGGCTTGCCGCAACGGCAGCCACTTCACCGCCTTGACGTCGTCGTTGAGCTCGTGAACCGGCGCGCCGGTGGCGCGCATCAGCCAAAATTGCACGATCTTGAGCTTGCCTTCGACCACATACGACACCGAGCCGAGAAATTCGTGCACCGAGACATCGTGCCCGGTTTCCTCCAGCACCTCGCGCTTGGCGGCGTCGCGCGGATGCTCGCGCGGGTAGAGCTTGCCTTTCGGCAGCACCCAGGCCTTCTCGCGGCGCAGACGCACGACGGCGAAACGCGGCCTGACCTTGCCGCGCAACACAATGCCGCCGGCGGCCAGGATCGGAGCGCGGCGTTTCGCCGAATCAGTCATGGCAAATTAATGCCGGACGGGCGCAAACCGGGCAAGCCGAGCCTGCCGGGATTGGTGGATAAAGAATCCGAACTGTCACAATCGCCCGTCCGACAATACGGACGATTCACGCCACGCTGATCACGATCTTGCCGAAGTGCTGGTTGGCGGTCATCGCCGACAGCGCCTCGACGATGTCGGCAAGCTTGAACGTCTTGTAGATCGGCAGTGTGAGCTGACCGGCCTCAACCGCCGGCCACAGATCGGCGCGCATGGCCTTGACGATCTCGCGCACCTCCTCGGGCGTGCGCGTGCGGAAGGTGACGCCGATATAGTCGATGCGTTTGAGCGCGTGCAGGTCAAAATTGAATTCGCCCTTGGTGCCGCCGAGCCGGCCGACATTGACGATGCGGCCGAGCAGCGCGCACGCCTCGAGATTGCCGATGGCGACCGGCGCCGACACCATGTCGACGATCAGGTTGACGCCTTTGCCGCCGGTGGCTTTTTTCACATCCTCCGGCCAATCCGGCTTGTTGGTGTCGATGGCGACGTCGCAGCCGTAGTCCTTCAGTCCGGCGCGGCGCTTGGCGTTGGTCGAAGTGCCGAGCACCAGCGACGCGCCCATCAGCTTGCCGATCTGCATGCCCATCAGGCCGACCCCGGAGCTGGCGCCCTGGATGAGCAGCGTCTCGCCGCGTTTTAATCGCCCGGCGGTGACGACGGCATTGTGCATGGTCTGCAGCGCGACCGGAAAGCACGCCGCCTGCTCGTAGGTCATGTTGTTGCCGGGGATGCGATGGGCGCGGCCGGCGTCGGTGACGGTGTATTCGGCAAAGCCGCCCGGCGCCGAGGCCATGACGCGGTCGCCGGACTTGAAATCCTTGACCTCGCTGCCGACCGCCTCGACCTCGCCCGAGCATTCCAGCCCGATCCGCGCGCCGACGCCGCCAACGGGGCCATGCTGGATGCCGGCGGCCACCAACGTGTCGGCGCGGTTGAGGCTCGAGGCCCGGACCTTGATCAGGATTTCGTTGGGCTTCGGCTCAGGCTTCGGCAGGTCGCGGACCTCGACACCCTTTTCGCCGAGAACTGCTGCTTTCACGATGATTCCTCCGGTTGGCCGCGGTGTGCTATCGTTCGGCCTAGGCTACTACAAGGCACGACCGATTATGAACCAGCTCGTCCGGCCAAAAATCGGCGCTTCGGCCTGCCCGCACGACTGTCCGTCGACCTGCGCGCTCGAGGTCGAGATCGTCGACGGGCACACCATTGGCCGGGTCCGTGGCGCCGAGGATAACCGCTACACCGCCGGCGTGATCTGCGCCAAGGTCGCGCGCTATGCCGAGCGCGTGCATCACCCCGATCGCTTGAAACATCCGCTGCGCCGCGTCGGGCCGAAGGGCTCAAGCGATTTTGCGCCGATCTCGTGGGATGACGCGCTTGATCTCGTCGCCGAGCAGTTCGTCCGCGCCGAGCAGCAGCACGGTTCCGAAGCGGTGTGGCCTTATTATTATGCCGGCACGATGGGCCACGTGATGCGTGACGGCATCAACCGCCTGCGCCATGCCAAGAAATATTCCGGCTTCTTCTCGACCATCTGCGTCAACTCGGCCTGGACCGGCTTCATCGCCGGCACCGGCAAGCTCGCCGGCGCCGATCCGCGCGAGATGGCGAAGTCGGACCTGGTGACGATCTGGGGCACCAATGCGGTGAACACCCAGGTCAATGTGATGACGCACGCCACGCGCGCACGCAAGGAACGCGGCGCCAAGATTGTCGTCGTCGACATCTACATGAACTCGACCATGCAGCAGGCCGATCTGGCGGTGCTGATCCGGCCCGGCACCGACGGCGCGCTGGCCTGTGCGGTGATGCATTGCCTGTTCCGCGACGGCAAGGCCGACTGGGATTATCTGCACCGCTACACCGACGCGCCGCGCGAGCTGGAAGCGCATGTGCGCACGCGCGATCCGCAATGGGCGGCAAAAATCACCGGCTGCCCGGTCGAGACCATCGAGGACTTCGCCCGCCTGGTCGGCGAAAGGAAGCGCGCCTATTTCCGCCTCGGCTACGGCTTCTCGCGCTCGCGCAACGGCGCCACCAACATGCACGCGGCAAGCTGCATCGCCGCCGTCACCGGCGCCTGGCAGCTCGAAGGCGGCGGTGCCTTTCACAACAACGGCGACGTCTTCCACCTCAACAAGACCCTGATCGAGGGCTCGGACCTGCGCGACCCGTCGATCCGCATGCTCGACCAGTCGCGCATCGGCGCTATCCTGACCGGCGACGAGGACGCGCTGCAGGGCGGCGGCCCGGTCACGGCGCTGTTCATCCAAAATACCAATCCGGTGTCGGTCGCGCCCGACCAGGAGGTGGTCAAGCGCGGCTTCGCCCGCGACGACCTGTTCGTCTGCGTGCACGAGCAGTTCATGACCGACACCGCGAAAGTCGCCGACATCGTGCTGCCGGCCACCATGTTCGTCGAGCACGACGACTTCTATACGGCGGGCGGCAGCCAATACATTCTGCTCGGGCCGAAGCTGGTCGAGCCGCCCGGCGAGTGCCGCTCCAACCACGAGGTGATTGGCGCGCTCGCCCGCCGGCTCGGCGCCGAGCATCCTGGCTTCGCCATGACGGAGCGCGAGCTGATCGACGCCACGCTGCAAAAATCCGGCTGGGGCACGCTCGCCGATCTCGAAGCCAGCCGCTGGATCGATTGCCAGCCGGATTTCGCCACCGCGCATTATCTCAACGGCTTCGCTTATCCGGACGGCAAGTTCCGCTTCAAGCCGGACTGGCCCAAAGTGCCATTCGGGCGCTGGCACAGGAACGTGCCCTCGCGCCCCATTCCGGCGCTGCCCGACCATTGGGACGTGATCGAGGAGGCCGATGCCGAGCATCCGTTCCGGCTGGCGACGTCGCCGGCGCGCGGCTTCCTCAACTCGACATTTACCGAGACCCCGACGTCGCTCAACCGCGAGCACCGGCCGACGGTGATGATCAATCCCGACGATGCCGCGGCGCTCGGCATTGCCGATGGCGAAAAAGTCGTGCTCGGCAATCGGCGCGGTGAAGTGCGACTTCACGCCAAACTGTTCGACGGCGTGCGCCGCGGCGTAGTGATCGCGGAATCGGTGTGGCCCAATTCGGCTTACGCCGACGGCCGCGGCATCAACACGCTGACCGGCGCCGACTCGATCGCGCCGTTCGGCGGCGCGGCGTTCCATGACAACAAGGTGTGGCTGCGCAAGCTGGCATAGAGCGTAACGCCCGCTTCATGGGGGTTGGATGCGACGGCGCGAATTTATCGCGACATTTGGCGGCACGGCGGCGGCATCGCTGCTTCGCCCGCTCGCGCCCCGCGCTCAGACCAAACGTCCGTTGGTTGCGATGCTTGCGGTGTCATCCCGCGCCGCCTTCGAGGGCAACAGGAGTGTATTTCTCCAAGGCATCGCCGAGTTAGGAAGGACCGAGGGCCGCGATTTCGGCTTTGTCGAGCGATATGCCGACGGCATTTTGGAGCGGGTTCCTGCCTTTGTCGACGAATTGGTTGGCCTGAAGCCCGATGTGATCCTGGCGCAGACCTCGTCGGCGGCACTGCCGCTGGCGCGCGCAACAACGACAATTCCGATCGTTGTTGCTGTCATGGCCGACCGTCTCGGATTAATTGGAAGCGATGCACGGCCTCGGTGCCGGGGACGATGCTCACCCAGGCCGATCAGGTGATCGAATAGACGAGCCGTCGCGGCCGGCTGAATGCGACTGCGCAAATTGTCTCTAAAATTGTACTGGTCTATAGTGGCAACTCAGCGCTGGGTTGCCTATCCGAACCTTGTTCTGCCGGCGCGGCACTGGGACTGGGGGACGCCATGAAGTTCGTGGTTTTCGCATTGAGCATCATTCTATTGGCTTGTACGGCAGGCTCGACCGCCGCTTCACAGCTTTCAGCGGGTCAAATTCGACAATCGGTGCTGATGCAGTCGCCGCCGGTGATTGATGATCAGGACCAGTCGGCGACGACAGGCGCCAATCAGAATCCGCTGACGGGGGCTCAACGGATGGAACTAAGCAAACTCAACGCCGCCTTTCAGCTCAAGCTCACGCTCCTCGTTTCCATCTTCGGCATCATCGGCCTGATTTTCGTGGCCTGGTTGTTCAGATCGTCGGTGACGGCCGACACCGAGAAAATCGTGCGGCTGGTCATCGTCGTCATCGTGGTGACGGCGTCCCTGATCCTCATCGCCGGCGGCTATTCGACCGACCAGACCGCGCCGGCGTTCGGACTGTTCGGCTCAATCATCGGCTACATTTTGGGAAGCGCCAACAGGCAGACACCCGGAAACACGCCCGCAAATGACGGCACGTTGGCGACCGGCAATACGCCGCCGACCGGCAACACGGTCGCTCCAACCGGCAATAAGACTTGACGGGTTCACATTCGCTGCACGGCGGCGCCTACTGCTTGTGCGTCACCGTCGTCGGGATGTGATTGAGCTCCTCGCAGCCGGTCGCGGTCACGATGACCGTGCCGCCGATATTGACGCGGTGCGTCCCGATGCAGGCATTGGGCTCGAAGGCGAACACCATGCCGGGCCGCAAGATCGCCTGGCGCTGACGTGCCGCATTGGCGCCGGCGTAACGCACGTCGAGCTTGACCTGATCCTGGTTGACCAAGGTGCGGCCGGCGAGAAAATGCGGGCCGACCGAGTGCAGCAGCGGCGTATAGCCCCAGCATCCGGCCGATTTCAGCGGCTCCTCCATAACCGCCAGCAGATCGGCGAAGGCGATGCCGGGTTTGAGCGCCTTGATGCCGGCGGCATAGGACTTGAGCGCGACCTGTTCGCACTTCTTATTGGTGTCGTCGAGCGGATCGAGCGCCACCGTCATCTGCACCTGAACCTCCTGGTTGCCGCACAGCGGCATCAGCTCGGCCTGCACCAGGTCGCCACGCTGCAGGATGCGCGGCGCCTCGCCGCTGGTGGTCCAGCGTGGCGGGCCCCACGACAAAGTATGCGGCCCGGAATTCATGACGATCACCGGATAGCGGACGCCGATGCCGTGGCGGAGCATCTCGGCCGTGCCTTCGGCGAACACCACCTCCTCGCCGACGCCGGGCGCCGCGACCTCGGCGATGACCTTGCAGGCGGCCTCGGCGGCGCGCGCGGCGTAGCGCACCTGCGCCAATTCCTCGTCGCTCTTGACCAGCATCAGGTGGCTGAACTCTTCGGAAATATCCTGCCAGCGCGCCTTGGGCAGCGCCGCGGTGAGCTCCATCCAGAAGTTGGCCGGAATGGCGCCGTAGATTTCGGTCGGCGCCTGTGAGCTCAAGCCCACAACGCCGACACTGCTCTCTGCGAGTTTCTTCTCGCGGAAAACTTCGGCGACGCCGGTGCCGCTGGTCGCCACGCGATAATCGTCGACCCACAATGTGGCGCCGCGCTCCTGCGACCAGCGCGCCCGCATCACCCGCAGATAGGCCCAGGTGATGACCACCGGATCGCCTTCGAGCGGAAAGATCACGCAGCCTTCGTTGTAATCGTCGCTGATATAGGTCTCGTACATTTCGCGCGCGCGGAAGCCTGCGACCAGAAGGCCGTCAAAACCGCGCTCGCGCATCAGCGTGCGGACGTTGGCCCAGCGGCGGTCGCGCTCGGCCAGCGTGAGAGTCGGTGGTTGCTTGGGGGGATTTGGCATGGCGCGCTACAGTATCATTGCATCTGCGGGCGACAAGGCCGCCTCAAGGCTTTGGTTTGCGATTGGAGTATTTGCCACTTGTCAGAGTGCGGCCTTGATCGCTTGGACGCTCTTGGTTCGTGTTGATGATCTCGTCAAGGGTCTTTGACCGCCGAAGGCGGCGGCGCTTCGCGCCGCCCTTGACGAGATCATCAACACGAACAGAATGCTGTCCAAGCGATCAAGGCCGCTTTCTCGGCGGAATGAAAAAATGTACCTAAATCCGATCTGCCGGCTGATTTTCGCCGCGGCCTTGACGACGGTCATTGGCGCAGCCTCCGCGCACGCGCAATCCTTCCCCTCCCGCCCGATTACCATCGTCGTCCCCTACCCCGCCGGCGGCGTCACCGACAATCTGGTGCGTCTCCTCGCCGATCACATGAAGAACACGTTCGGCCAGCCGGTCGTGGTCGAGAATATCGGCGGCGCCGCCGGCACCATCGGCGTCGAACGAGTGACTCGCGCAACACCGGATGGTTACACGCTCGCACTGGGCAATATCGAGACCATGGTGTTCGTGCCGATCACCATGAAGATTTCCTACAATCCATTCACCGACCTCGATCCGGTGGCGCTGCTGCCGAGCTATCCCTTCATCCTGGTGTCGACCAACGACGTGCCGGCCAAAAACCTCAAAGAGCTGATCGCCTGGATCAAGACCAGCCCGGACAAGGTGCTGCAGGCCACGATCGGCGCTGGAACCATGCAGCAGCTTTGCGGCCTCTTGATGCAGAATACGCTCGGCACCAAGTGGCAGTTCGTGCCCTATAAGGGTGGTCCGCCGGCCATGCAGGATTTGCTGGCGGGGCAGATCAATTTCATGTGCACCACCACCGGCGGCTTTCTGCCGCTGGCGCAGAGCGGCAAGATCCGCGTCTATGCAGTGACGGCGAAGAAGCGCATCGCCGCGGCGCCCGAGATTCCCACCGTCGACGAGGCCGGACTGCCGGGTCTCTACACCTCGGTGTGGAACGCGCTGTGGGTACCGAAGGGCACGCCCAAAGATGCGGTCGCCACGCTCAATGCCGCGGTGACCGCGGCCCTGGCCGACGCCCAACTGCAGAAGCGCATCGTCGAGATGGGTCTCGACATGCCGGATGCCGACCAGCACACGCCCGAGGCGCTCGATGGCGTCCGCAAGGCCGATGCCGACAAGTGGTGGCCGATCATCAAGGCGGCAGGGCTCAAGGCGGAATAGCGGCGTGCTATAGTCGGTTTCCGACGTTGCTACCGGAAGCCCAAACCATGACGCTCATCGAACGCCGCCCGCCGCCGCGCGTGCAAACCACGAAGCCTGAAGCTGACGATATCGACATCGCCACCACGCGCCCCGGCACGCCCGGCGGTATTTTCATGCGGCAATTCTGGCACGCGCTCTATCGCAGCCAGGATTTGCCCTTACGCCACGCCAAGCCCATTCGCATCATGAGCGAGGATTTTGCGCTCTATCGCGGCCATTCCGGCCAGGCGCAGGTCGTCGATTACCACTGCCCGCATCGCGGCGCGCCGCTGCATCTGGGCTGGATCGAAGAGGACAGCATCCGTTGCGTCTATCACGGCTGGAAATTCGACAGCTGCGGCCAATGCGTCGATCAGCCGGCCGAGGAGGCGGGCTTTGCCCGCAAGGTGCAGCTGCGCACCTATCCGACCCGCGAATATTTGGGCCTCATCTTCGGCTATTTCGGCCCCGGCGAGCCGCCGCCGTTCCCGCATTTTCCGCATCGCTCGAGCGAGGGCTTGATCCAGGTCTGGAACGTCGAGCAGGTGCCCTGCAATTATCTGCAGAGCTTTGAGAACAGCATGGACGAGGTGCACGTCGCCTTCGCCCATCAGCCCGGCGGCTCGCACGCAAAGCTGTCCGCCGACCTGCCGATCATCACCGCGGAAGAAACCGATTGGGGCATGCTGCGCCATGGCACGCGCAAGTCGGGCAAGGTGCGGCACACCTTGCATTACGCGCCGAACCTGACGCGGGTGATCGTGCCGCCGCTTGCCGGCATGGACGGCGTCGGCGGCTGGACCGAAATCTATTTCAGCTTCACCCCGGTCGATGACGAAAATCATTTGTGGCTGATCACCAGCCATGTCGCGGTCACCGGCAAGGAGGCCGACGCCTATCGAAAAAAGCGCGCCGAATACGATCGCAGCGTCGCGGCCGCACCTCCGGTGCTGGACGTGGTGCGCGACATCTGGTCGGGAAAAGTGCGTTTCGCCGACGTGGTCCACCCCGACCTCGCCATCGTTCAGGACATCGCCGTGCAGGCCGGCCAGGGCCGCATCGAGGATCGCGAGGCCGAGCGATTGGGCCGCTCCGACGCCGGCATCATCCTGTGGCGGAAAATCCTGACGCGCGAATTGCGCGCCATCGCCGAGGGCCGTCCATCGAAGCGCTGGACGACGCCGCCGGCGGACGTCGTGCCGACGCTTGGGTTCTAGGAGCTTGGGTTCTAGGACATGTCCTCATGAAGCCGGCTGCGCCTGCGTATGTCTGCTTCGACGCGGACATCAGCGGACATCCCGCGGGCCTGCCGGCGAACTGTATTCGGCCTGGAGTGATCAGGGTGAGCATCGCGTTGGATGCGCAAAATAGCAAATATGGAGACTACCAAATGGACAATCCGATAACATTTTTTGGCTGGTTCGCCTTTGCCATCCTGGCCTTCATCGTACTTTCCACGATTCTGGGAAGCTTTTTCACGGTCAACACCGCGCAGGTCGCGGTCATCACGCGATTCGGCAGATTTCTTCGTGTCGCCAATCCGGGCTTGAACTGGAAATGGCCGTTCATCGACACCGTTGCCGGCAGGATCAGCCTGCGCGTCAATCAGATTACATTGACGATGGAGACCAAGACCAAAGACAACGTCTTCGTCACCATTCCGATTTCCGTGCAAAATCGCGTCCGTCCGGAAAAGGCCTTCGATGCGTTCTACAAGCTGTCCAATCCGGCGGAGCAGATCCAGGCTTATGTCGAACAAGTCATCCTCGGGCATGTTCCCGGCATGACGCTGGATGAAGTGTTTGCCAGCCAATCCGGCATCGCGGCCGCAGTGAAACAGGAGCTCGACGCCGATATGGCCGGGTTCGGCTATGAAATCGTCAATGTCCTGGTCACCGACATCGTCCCCGACGCCAAGGTGAAGTCGGCCATGAACGACATCAACGCCGCGCAGCGCGAACAGGTCGCGGCCAACGCCAGGGGCGAGGCCGAGAAAATTCTCGTGGTCAAGCGCGCCGAAGCCGAAGCGGAAAGCAAGGCGCTGCAAGGCCAAGGCATCGCCAATCAGCGCAAAGCCATTATCGAGGGACTGCAGGGCTCGATCGAGCAATTTCAGAAAGTCGTCGGCGGCGTGTCCACGACAGAGGTCATGCAGCTCGTCCTGGTGACGCAGTATTTCGATACCATCAAATCCATCGGCGAAAACGACAAGACCAATACGCTGTTCCTGACGCACTCTCCCGGAGCCGTGAAAGATATTACGGACGAAATCATGCGGTCGATGATTGTCGCGGATAGAGCCAAGGCCTAGATCGCGTGGCTGCCGCGGTTACGCCGTGCCCCACACGTCCCGCGCCGTCTCGACGACCAATCTGAGTTTGGCGATCTCGTCCTCGACCGTCATGGCATTGCCGCCGATGCCGGAGGAGAAGCCGCATTGCGGCGATAGCGCCAGTTGCGCGAGCGGCGCGTAGCGGCCTGCTTCGTCGATGCGGCGCTTGAGCTCGTCCTTGGTTTCCATGTGCGGGCTTTTGGTGGTGACCAGACCGAGCACGGCGATCTTGCCTTTGGGCAGGAAACGCAGCGGCTCAAAACCGCCGGCGCGCGCCGAATCGTATTCCAGGAAATAGCCGTCGACTGCGATCTCATTGAACAGAAGTTCGGCGATCGGCTCATAGCCGCCGTCGGCGATCCAGGCGCCGGCGAAATTGCCGCGGCACAGATGCATGCACACCGTCATGTCGTCAGGCTTGCCGGCGATCGCGGCGTTAAGCAGTTTTGCGTAAGTCTTCGGCAACGTCGCCGGATCCTCGCCGATATTGGCGACCTGGCGGCGCAGCTCCGGATCGCACAGATAGGCGAGATTGACCTCGTCGATCTGCAGATAGCGGCAGCCGGCTGCCGCGAGGTCGCGGATTTCCGCGCGATAGACTTGCGCCAAATCTTCGTAGAACGCATCCATCTGCGGATAGGCCTTGGCATCGATCGCCTCGCGGCCGCCGCGGAAATGAACTATGGTCGGCGACGGAATGGTGATCTTCGGCTCGGCCTTGGCGACGGATTTGAGGAACTTGAAATCGTCGACGAAAATGCCCGTGGGGCGCGATAGCTTACCGGCTACTTGCAGCGACGGCGGCGAGTGATCGCGGGTGCCGGCGGCGGAATGAAACCGCACCGTGAGTTTTGACGCCATCGGCTTGACGTTGCCGATCTTGAGCAAAAAATCGCGCTGCCAGGAGTGCCGGTTGTATTCGCCGTCGGTGGCGAGCTTGAGCCCGACCTCCTCCTGCAGGCGCACCACGCCGCGGATCGCATCGTGCTGGATGCGGGTCAGCTCGGCCGGCGGCATCTGGCCCTTTTCCGCCGTCTCTCTCGCCTTGATCAGCGCATCGGGCCGGATCAGGCTGCCGACATGGTCGGCGCGGAACGGCGGCTTCACTCGCTCTTGCATGGGTCACTTGTCCGTATGAGGCGTTTTCCTGGTCATGCCACCGGTGTAAAAGGATGGCAACGTTTGCATGAGGTTTGCCAATGGACGCTTCGGCTCCGCAGGCTTTGGGTTATGTCGGCGTCCGCGCCAAGGATTTGGCCGATTGGGCGAGCTACGGTTCGGGCCTGCTCGGCCTGCAGCGCATCGACAAATCGCGCTCGACTCTCGCCTTCCGCATGGACGACCGCAAGCAGCGCATCATCGTCGCCGCCGACGGCGGCGAGGGCATCGGCTTTTTCGGCTGGGAGGTCGCCGACGCCGGGGCGCTCGACGCCATTGCGGCGCATCTGGAGAAGAACGCGATCAAGGTGGCGCGCGGCGCCCGCGCGCTCGCCGATGAGCGCCACGTCAAAGATCTGATCGTGTTCAACGATCCGCTCGGCAATCGGCTGGAGCTATTCCACGGCGCCGAAACCACCGCGGAACCGTTCAAGCCCGGCCGTTCGATCTCCGGCTTCCGCACCGGACCGCTCGGCCTGGGCCATGTCGTGCTCAATGTCGACACGGCGGAGACCATCGACAAGCTGATGGCGTTCTACCGCGAAACCCTCGGCTTTCGGCTGACCGATTATTACGATCATCCGTTCGTCGCGCGCTTCCTGCATCTCAATCCGCGCCACCACAGCCTCGCCTTCATCCAGACCGGCAAGAACGCGGTGCATCACATCATGATGGAGCTGTTCAGCTTCGACGACGTCGGCCAGGGCTACGATCTGGCGCTCGGCGAAGAGGGCCGCGTCGGCGTCACGCTCGGCCGCCACACCAGCGACTTCATCACCTCGTTCTACTCGTGGACGCCGTCCGCCTTCATGGTCGAATACGGCTGGGGCGCGCGCTCGATCGACGTCGCGACCTGGCGAGCGTCGGAGCGCAAGGAAGGCCCGAGCATGTGGGGCCATGACCGCGTCTGGTTATCGAAGGAAGACAACGCCAAGGCCCGGGCGCTGCGGCTGAAAAATGCCGCCGACGGCTTTCGCCGCCCGGTGCAGGTCATGGAGGGCAATTATCAGGTGATGTCCGGCGTCTGTCCGTGGTGGGACAGCGTGAAAGCGCGCAGCGCGGCACAATAAATCGATCAACGATCCGGCGGCTTCGCGGCGCGGCCCGGCAGCAGCGCGCCACTCGCCGCTCCCGCCAAAGCCAGCGCCGCGCAGGTCAGCATGACGACCCGGATACTGTGCGCCAGCGATTCCTTGATGATGCCCGCCGCGGCGTCGCGATCTGCGCCTTGAACCGCGGCCAACGCCGGCGCGGTGACGAATTGCCCGCGGGCGCTCTCGATCACTTGCCTGACCTCGGCGGACACCGGCTTGATTTTGATGCTTTCGTCCAATGCACGATCGTATAACCCAAGCGCCAAGGCACCGAGAATGGCGACGGCGAGCAGATTAGCCACCGAGGCAACGGCGTTGTTGATGCCGGCGGCAACGCCGGTCTCATGTCGGGGCACCGCGCCGATCACGACCGTGGTGAGCGGCGCGACGCTGATCACCATGCCGAGCGCCAATATCGATATGGGAACAAGAAAGGCGGCGTACGATCCGCCACCGATGGGCCATGCCAGCAGCGCGAAGCCGAGCGCGGCGATGGCCGGGCCGACCACCAAAGGGCCCCGCGCCCCGTAGCGATCGAGCAATCCGCCCGCCCAACGCGACAGCGCGCCCATGATCAGCGTGAACGGCAGGAACGCCGCGCCGGCAAGGACGGCGGAAAATCCGCCCACCTGGATCAACGCAAAAGGCAGAAAAAACAACGCGCCGCCGAGCGCCGCGTAAAGCAGCAGCGTCAAGACGTTGATGGCGCTGAAGGCGCGGGAGCGAAACAGCCCGAGCGGCAACATCGGTGCGCGGCTGCGCCCTTCCTCCCAGATCAAGGCCGCGAGCAGCAACACGCCGATCGCCAGTGCGCCGACGACGACGGCGTCGCTCCAGCCCGAGATCGGCGCCGAGATCAAACCGAAGGCCACGCTGCCAAGGCCGCCGAGGGCGAGCAGCGAGCCGCGCCAATCCAGGGCGCCTTTGGCATCTAGGTCGTGGCTTTCAGGGACTTTGCGTATCGTGATCCACAGCGTCGGGAGCGCGAGCAGCGGGTTGATCAGAAAGATCCAGCGCCACGTGACGTGATCGACGATCCAGCCGCCCAACAGTGGGCCGACGGCAGTGGCAAGGGCGGAAAAGCCGGCCCAGGTGCCGATCGCCTTGCCGCGCTCGTCGTCGTCGAAGGTCGCGCCGATGATCGCGAGCGAACACGGAATCAACATCGCGGCGCCGACGCCCTGGATGGCGCGCGCCAGGATCAATTGCGCGACCGTCGGCGACAGGCCGCACCAGATCGACGCGGCGGCAAAGATAGCGATGCCGACGACGAAAATGCGGCGGCGGCCGAACAGGTCGCCCGCCGCGCCGCCGGTCAAGACAAACGCCGACAGGCACAGCGTGTAGGCATTGACCAGCCATTGGATCACCGCAACCGAGGTGGCGAGCTCGGTCTCGATCGCCGGCAGCGCGACGTTGACGACGGATTCGTCGATAAAGGCGATGCTCGAGGCAAGAATCGTCGCCGCCAAGACCCACGGCTTGGTGTCGGCCGCGCAATTTCCCGCCGCGGCGGTGGCGCGGATCGCGGCTTCGTCGCAGGGTTGCGCTCTGGAGTTGATCATCGGCTCAAGGCCAGACCTTGCGCTGCCGGACGGGCGGCGCCCCTCTATCGCAAGTCAGTATGGCCGTATTATACGCATCGCCATGATCACCACGAACGTCCACACCCGCAAGATCGCCGAATTCGTTTCCGGCCTGACCTACCTGCAGATTCCGAGCGAAGTCCGCGAGCGCATCAAGCTGCTCATGCTCGATTCGCTCGGCTGCGCCATCTATGGCGCCAACCTCGAATGGTGCCGCATCCTGCGCACCACGCTCGAAGCGCTCGACGCGACGCGCACCACGTCGATCTGGGGCACCGAACGAAAACTCTCTTCGCCGCATGCGGCGCTCCTCAACGGCACCCAGGTGCAAGGCTTTGAACTCGACGACGTGCACCGCAAAGCCGTGCTGCATGTCGGCGCGGTGACCTTGCCGGCGCTGATCGCCGTCGCCGAGAGCCACGCGCCACTGTCCGGCCGCGATCTCCTCACCGCGGCCGTCGCCGGCTACGAGGTCGGCCCGCGCGTCGGCCTGTGCATGGGCCAGGAGCATATCGGCCAGGGCTGGCACTCCGGCGCCACGGTCGGGATTTTCTCGGCCGCCGCCGGCGCGGCGCGCGGGCTCGGGCTGGACGCCGACAAAACCGTGCACGCGCTCGGCATCGCCGGCACCCAGTCGTCCGGCCTGATGGCGGCGCAATACGGCGCCATGGTCAAGCGCATGCATGCCGGTCGCGCCGCACAGAGCGGGCTTTATGGCGCGCTGTTGGCGAACGACGGCTTTACCGGCATCGTCGACGTGTTCGAGGCGCCCTATGGCGGCTTCTGCACCACGTTCTCGCGCTCGGATAACCGCTTCAATCTCGACGAGCTGAGCTATGGCCTCGGCGAGCGCTTTGAGACACTGCGCATTTCCTTGAAATTCTATTCCTGCGTCGGCTCTAACCACACCACGCTCGACGCCATCCGCGACATCCGTAAGCGCCGGCCGTTCACGCTCGACGACATCGACGAGATCGTCGTGCACGGCTCGCAGGTCACCGTCGATCACGTCGGCTGGCCGTACCGGCCCGAAGGCCTGACCTCCGCGCAGCTCAATCTGCCGTTCTGCGTCGCCACGCTCTTGATCGCGGGCGACGTGTTCGTCGACGAGTTCACCGCCGACTGCGTCGACGACGCCGAGCGCATAAAACTCTCGCGCAAGGTAAAAGTCGTGCACGACCCGGCCATCACCGCGCTCGGCGCCGGCTCGCGGCACAAGGTGCGCGTCGATATCCGTTTCCGCGACGGCTCGGTCGAAAGCGAGACCCGCGAGGCGCCCCGCGGCAGCGAGCAATCGTTTGCCAGCGCCGACGACATCGTCGCAAAATTCCGCAAGCTCACCCGCGGCGTCATGCAGGAAACGCAGCAGGACGCGTTGGTCGATGCGATGCTCGGCCTGGACAAGTTGCCGGACAGTCTTACCCTGATCGAGCGGCTTCGCGCATGACGCTCAACCCGTCATTGCGAGGAGCGAAGCGACGAAGCAATCCAGTTCGGCGCCGCCGTCCTGGATTGCTTCGCTTCGCTCGCAATGACGGAGTCTGAGTATGGAATTCGGCGTCTTCGACCATCTGGATCGCACCGGACAAGCATTGCCGGATTTCTACGAGGACCGCCTGAAGATCGCCGAAGCGTACGACGCTGCCGGTTTCTACGCCTATCATATCGCCGAGCACCATTCGACGCCGCTCGGCATGGCGCCGTCGCCAAATATCTTTCTCGCCGCGGTGGCGCAGCGCACCCGGCGGCTTCGCTTCGGCCCGCTGGTCTTCGTGTTGCCGCTGTACCATCCGCTGCGGCTCATTTCGGAAATCTGCATGCTCGATCAGATGAGCGGCGGTCGCCTCGAGCTCAGCTTCGGCCGCGGCGCCTCGCCGATCGAAGCCGAATATTTCGGCGTCGATGCCGAGGAGCGCCAGGATATTTATGCCGAGACCCTGGACCTGATCCTGCGCGGACTGACGCACAAGACGCTCGATTTCCACGGCAAGTATTTCGACTTCGACAACGTGCCGATGGAGCTCGAACCGCTGCAAAAGCCGCACCCGCCGCTGTGGTACGGCGTGCACGCCCCCGACAGCGCCGAGCGCGCGGCAAAGCGCAACCTCAACGTCGTCAGCCTCGATTCGCCCGCCGATACGCGGCTGTCCATCGAGCGTTATCGCGCGACGTGGCGGCCACCGCATCCGGGCGCGATAATGCCAAAGCTCGGCCTCGGCCGCTTCATCGTGGTGGCAGAGACGGATGCAGAAGCTCTCCGCCTCGCCCGCCGCGCCTATCTGCCCTGGCATCGCAGCTTTACGCATCTGCCGCGGCTGCGCGGGCGGGCGCAAACCCATCCACGACCGCCGCAATGGGATGCGCTGGTTCAGGTTGGCCAAGGCATTGCCGGATCGCCCGAGACGGTGACCGCGTTCCTGCAGTCGCAGCTTGCCGAGACGCAATGCAATTACGTCGTCGGGCAATTTGCATTCGGCGATTTGACGCGCGACGAGTGTTTGCGCTCGATCAAGTTGTTCGCCGACGAGGTGATGCCGGCGGTGCGCACGGCGAATGGCGCTGATGTTCCCCTCCCCCTTGTGGGGAGGGGTTAGGGGTGGGGGTCGGGAGGTGACGCTAAGACGGCGACATCTGTTCAAACGTCTTCGCTGAGAGCCACCTCCCGACCCCCCACCCTACCCTCCCCCACAAGGGGGGAGGGTCTTAGCTAAGTATCCCGCATCGCTTTCAGATGCCGCATCACCCGGGCGCGCAGCGCCGCCTGCTGCTCTGGGCTCCATTTCTGGAAGCCTTCGCCGGATTTGAATCCCAGCTTCCCGTTCGCCACCAAATCTTGCAGATAGGGCGACGGCCCCGACCGGTTCTCGATCGCCGGCAGCACGACATCGTGAATCGCCAGCGTGAGATCGGTGCCGACCTGATCGGCATTTTCCATCGGGCCGAGCACGGCGAGGCGGCGGCCGAACGAGGCCTTGACCACGTCGTCGACGGTCTTGGCGTCGCAGATGCCGTGCTCGACCAGCGAGATCGCCTCGCGCCACAGCGCGTGTTGCAAGCGGTTGCCGATGAAGCCCGGCACGTCTTTCTTGACATGCGCCGGCGTCTTGCCGGCGGCGGCGTGCAACGCCATCGTGGTGGCGATGACCTGTGGCGACGTCCATTGCGTGCCGATCACCTCGACCAGCGGCACCAGGAACGGCGGATTCCACCAATGGGTGCCGACCGCGCGCTCGCGGCGGCTCAAATCCTGCATGATCGCGGTGATCGGGATCACCGAGGTATTGCTGGCGAGAATCGTATCCGGGCGGGTGCGGCGCTCGAGCTCGGCGAAAAGTTTTTTCTTCAGCGCGAGATTTTCCGACACCGCCTCGATCACGTAATCGGCGTCATGCACCGCGTCGGTGAGATCGACAGAAGGCTGCACGCGCTCCACCGCGCTCTCGTCTTCGCCGAGATCGCGCAGGTTGGCGGCAATGCGCGACGCCACGGTGTCGAGATTCTTCACCACCGTGTCGGTGATCTTCACCTCGTGGCCGGCGAGCGCAAACACCTGCGCGATGCCGTGGCCCATCAGGCCGGCGCCAACAACGGCGATGCGCGCTTTCGCCATGCTATCCTGCCGTATAGCCGCCGTCGGCGTAGAGGATGTGGCCGGTGTAAAAATCCGATGCCTTGGAGGCGAGGAAGAGCAGCGGCCCGGCGAGGTCGGACGGCTCGCCGAGGCGGCCCTTTGGCACCCGGGAAATAAAGCCCTTGCGCACTGCGGTCGAGCGCTCGTTGTCCTCGTACATCCAGGCGGTCAGCGGCGAGCGGAACACCGTCGGCCCGATGGCGTTCACCGTGATGCCGGTGTCGCCCCATTCGCAGCCGAGCGCCTTGGTGATGCCGTCGATCGCCGATTTCGAGGCGCAATAGGCGGTGTAGCCGGCCGGATGGCCGAGCAGGCCACGCGCCGACGACATCAAAATGACCTTGCCGCCGCGGTTTTGCGCCAGCATCTGCTTGCCGGCGGCGCGCGCCATCAACCACGACTGGGTGACGTTGACGTCCATGACTTCGGCAAAAGCTTCCGGCGCCTGATCGACGATCTTCTGCACCTTGTTGATGCCGGCGGCCAAAACCACGATGTCGACGCCGCCGAAGCGCTTCACCGCGGCTTCGACGATCTTGTCGCAGATCGCCGCCGAGCTCGGCCGTATGTTGACCGCCTCGACCTTGGCGCCGAGTTTTTCGCAATCCGCCGTGATCTTCTTCAGCGCCTCGGCGCCGCCGGCGGCGAGCACCAGATTGCAGCCGGCGCCGGCCAGCACTTGCGCGGCGAGCGCGCCGAACGCACCGGTGGCGCCGGTGATGAGCGCGGTCTTGCCTTTGACGTCGAACAGCGAGAGCGGGTTTTTCAGGAAGTCTTCGGACATGATGTACTCACCATTTCTCTTTCTCTTGTCCTCCCCCTGAAAGGGGGGAGGTAAGGTGGGGGTCCGCGGCGGAGAGGCTTGCGCAAGCGTCACCGCCGCGGACCCCAACCTCGCTCACTTCGCTCGCGTCCTCCCCCTTTTAGGGGGAGGAAAGAACGTCACTTCACCGGCGCGACCGCGACCGCGATCGTGCAGACATCGTTGCTGCGGTTGATGATCTCGCGGCTTTCGTTGGGGCCGATGTAGACGCTGTCGCCGGCCTTGGCGACCGTCTCCTTACCGCCGGCGATCACCGTGAGCTCGCCCGAGAGCACGTAATAGATCTTCTCCGGCGGCGAAGCGTCGGGGCCGGCGCCGCCGCCCGGCAAAAAATGCGAGATGCCGAATACCAGCGACTGCGAGCCGCCCATCTCGGCGCCGTAGACGCGGAACGATTTATAGCCGCGGTGGTTCGGCGCTTCGTACGGCTTGGCTTCCGAGAACTTGCGCACGATCATCAGACTTTCTCCCCCTTCTCGATCCGGTAGCTGCCCTTCGGGTCGATCATCGCCACCAGGCGGATGATGCAGCCGTCGCCGCGGTCCCAGTTCCACGGAAAGAACGCAAACGTGCAGCGCCGGCCGGTGACCTTGTCGATGTCGCCGCCGACATTCTCGATGCCCAAAATGCCGTTCTTGAACAGGATGCGGTGCACCGGCTCCCATTCCGGAAAATCTTCCTTCCAGTCGCGGCCGCCGGACCATTTCTTGTATTCGTCAGCCAGATGCGGATGCAGCGGCCCGTTGCGCTGCGGCCCGATCGCGGTGGCGAGCGGATGATCGTTGGCCTGGGTGTCGTGGCCGACCACCTTGACCTTCTTCTCCACGAACCACTCGCCGGCCGACGGCACGAAGCCCGGCGCGCGGCAGAAATAATCCTCGCTGTCCTCGTAGAGCTTGTGCCAGCCGGTATTGACGATCACCACGTCGCGCGGGCGCACGATCTTGCCGGCGGCCTTTTCCAGGTCGTCGTAGGTGATCTGCTCCCATTTCTTCTTCGGGATCGACACCACGATACCGGAGCCGAAGAAATGCGGCAGCGGCACTTCGTCGATGAACGGCGTGCCCTGCACCACATGCGCCGGCGCGTCGATGTGGGTGGTGTTGTGCATCGAGGTCGTGATGCGCTGCGACAGCACGCCCGACTTCGCCATGTAATGAATGCGCTCGATCTTGACGTCTTCGAAATACGGCCAGTTCGGCGATTGATACCCGAAGCGATGGGACAGGTTGTAGAACTCGAGCCCCATCGTGTTATTGAGGTTTTCCTCCAACGCCACGCCGCGTATCTTCTTGACCACGCAACACCTCCCTCGGCACGCCCACGCATTGCCACGCTTATAGCATTGGGCGGTATACCATTGCAGCGGATATCGGATATAGACCCCCCCTGGACGGGTGAAAAGGAAACGGCTGAGGAAACGCATGGTCCGTAAAATCGCGCTCGAAGAGCACTTTCTATCGCCCGGTCTGGTCGATTACTGGCGCCCGACGATGACCGAAGTCGCACCGGAGCGCGGCGAATATTTCTTCCGCAATCTCACCGATTTCGGCGAGCTGCGCCTGCAAAGCATGGATGGCGCCGGCATCGCGCGTTCGGTGCTGTCGATCGCCGGCCCCGGCGTGCAAGCCGAGCGCGATGCAGCAACCGCCACGCGCAGGGCGCGCGAGTCGAATGACTTTCTGGCGCGCGAAATCGAGAAGCGGCCCGATCGCTATTCCGGCTTCGCCCACCTGGCGATGCAGGACGCCAAAGCGGCGGCCGACGAGCTGGAACGCTGCATCCGGGAGCTGAAGCTCTGCGGCGCCATGATCAACGGTCACACCCACGGGCAATATCTCGACGACGCCGCGCTTTATCCGTTCTGGGAGCGCGCCGATGCGCTCGGTGCGGTGATCTATATCCATCCGGCCGACCCCGTGGCGCAGCCGTCTGTCCTGTCCGGCTACAAGGTGCTGATGCGGCCGATGTGGGGCTGGGGTTTTGAGACCGGCTCGCACGCGCTGCGCCTCATCGTCGGCGGACATTTCGACCGCTTCCCGCGCAGCAGGCTGATGCTGGGCCACCTCGGCGAGACGCTGCCGTTCCTGTTGTGGCGCCTCGACAGCCGCGCCCAGTTTCACGGCCTCAAACTCAAAAAGCCGCCGTCGGAGTACATCCGGGAGAACGTCATCGTGACGACTTCGGGCATGTGCTCGGCCGAGCCGCTCAATTGCACGCTCGCGGCGCTTGGACGGGACCGCGTGATGTTCGCCGCCGATCATCCCTTCGAGGCGGCTCAGGAGGCGGGCGAGTTCATGGATCACGTGCCGCTGGCGGATGCGGTGCGTGCCGACGTCGCCTTCAACAACGCGGCGCGCTACCTCGGCTTGCCTGAAGCATGACGACAGTTCTCATTGTCGACGTCCACGCCGAAATGTATCGCGACCGCCTCCGGGCGGATTTCCCGGCGTTGCGATTCAAGCTGTTTCACAAGGCCGCGGAGGTCACCGGCGATCTTTCCCACGTCGACGTGATGCTCATGTTCGGCATCGAGGTGCGGGACTTCATGCTCGCCGGCGCGCCGCGGCTGCAATGGATCCAGTCGCTGGCCACCGGCGTCGACCATTTCCTGCGCTGCCCGTCGCTCAAGCCAGACGTGCTGATCACCTCTGGCCGCGGCATCCACGGCCCGCCGATGCGCGAGCAGGTCGTCTATATGATGATGGCCATCAGCCGCGACGCGGTGCGGGCGGTCGGCGACCAGAAGGCGCATTTCTGGGAACGCCGGCTGTGGAGCACGCTGCATGGCAAGACCGCGGCGATTGCCGGCACCGGCGTCGTCGGCTCGGCAATAGCCGAATTGCTCAAGGCGCTCGGAATGCACGTCATCGGCGTCACGCGCACGCCGCGCCAGGAGGCAGGCTTCGACGAGATGATCGCGACCGATCGGCTCCTCGACGCGGTGCGCCGCGCCGACTACCTCGTCAACATGCTGCCGGCGAGCGACGGCAATATCGGGCTGTTCGGCGCCGCAGTTTTCGGCGCCATGAAGCCATCCGCCTATTACATCAGCGCCGGCCGCGGCCAGACCGTCGACGAGGCGGCGCTGCTTGCGGTGCTGCGCGAGCGCCGCATCGCCGGCGCGGCGCTGGAAGTGTTCCAGACCGAGCCGTTGCCGGCCGACAGCCCGTTCTGGGACCTGCCCAACGTGTTCATCACCCCGCACATCGGCGGCTACGTGATCGAATACGAGGATTTCATCATGCCGCTGATCGTCGACAATATGCGGCTGTTTCTGGCGGGGCGGCAGGGCGAGATGCGCAATATCGTCGTGCGCTAACGTTCAGAAGTACGCATTGGCGCCGCACGCTCATGCGGCCCCCTCGCCCCGGAGGGGAGAGGGTGGGGGTGAGGGGGTTCGGGACTCACCGATAGGTCCGAGCCCCCTCACCCCCACCCTCTCCCCGCTGGGGAGAGGGAGGAGACCGCGTCGGCGCGGCGTCCTATCTCGTCCGAGTTCGGCAGCCATGAATTGGCCGAAGGCGGAGCCGGTTTCAATCACGACGGATTTATTGCAAAATCGCCCGCTTCGAGCCGGCCGCGCCCCTTAGGGGGACATGCCCGCGCGGAACGGGCTCGCGCGCGAAGGCGCGAAATGAGGAGGACGACATGGCATTTGCCACGATGAAGCTGCCCATCATCCTGTTCGGCGCGGCGCAACTCCTCAAGCATGCGGCGCGGCGGCACCCGAAATTCAAGGCCCGGGTGAAGGAGCACAATCTCGTGGCGCAGATCATGACGCGCGACGAGGAGATCGGCCGCTGGTACGCCTTCAACGACGGCGTGATCACGACCGGCGCCGGCCTGCACCAAAAACCCGACATCAAGCTGATGTTCAAGAACGCCAAGATCGGCGCATCGCTGTTGATGCCGCCGATCAACTGGCTCGACCAGATCAACGCGCAGAAGGATTTCAATCTTACCGTCGACGGCCCGGATGACCTGACCAACTGGTTCGCGCAGACCTTGATGATGAGCCAGTCGGCCGGACTCAAATACGGCAAGAAGCTGCGCG
>Ga0210398_10001529_pt1 | contig 23656 bp, 19 predicted proteins | sample IncBWC4OmetaG_FD_161047 | JGI IMG/M metagenome (GOLD analysis project Ga0210398, IMG submission 161047) | Forest soil microbial communities from Barre Woods Harvard Forest LTER site, Petersham, Massachusetts, United States - Inc-BW-C-4-O | ecosystem: Environmental > Terrestrial > Soil >...
GCGCCGAAATGCTCCAGATCGCCCTGCCCCTGCACAAGCAGTACTTCCCTGATCACGACGACCACGCGAGCCTTAGCCCGCTGGAGCGCGAGAACAAGGTCAGCAGTTCACCTATGAAGCGGCCAGAGGCAAGGACTTCACGCTCGCCGACTTCCACGACCGCGCCTTGGACCAGGGCGCATTGCCGGTTCCCTGGCTGGGGAACGTTCTGCTGCCGAAGTGATGGGATCTTTCAATGTTCGTCAAAGTGGCTGCAAGATCAAGAATTGAGCCGCCGGTGAGCGACTGCCTAACCCGAACAGGGGTGAACGTCTTGTAAGCTTGAATTACGTGCCACCAGCCGTCGGGACCGGTTGTCATTCTGCGCGAAAAACAGCGTATGACCGCAGCGGGAGGAAGTACTATCACGGCGACAAGCGTTCCCGTCTGATGCACCAAAGGGAGAGCCTTTGCATAGCTCTCCGGATGAAAGTGCTTTCAGCCATTATGAATTGGCGTGTGCGTATTTCTTGGGGGGCGTTTTTGCGGCAAATGCTATCCCTCACTTTGTCTCGGGCGCGATGGGACGCCCCTTGCAGAGTCCCTTTGCCAAACCGCCCGCCCAAGGCCTCCCGTCTGCAACGGTCAATGTTGTCTGGGGATTCTTCAACGCGGTGGTTGGGTGTCTGCTTATTGCGAACGTCGGTGCTTTCGATCCGCGGGCGACAAGCCACATCCTGGCGTTCGGCCTGGGCGCGTCGCTTCGGCCAGTTCCATGGGGGCAACCCGCCATCGCGCACATGAAGAACCCAGTGTCCGGCATCTTTCGCTCCCTCAGAAGCTTCAACTTCCGCTTATGGACGGCAGGCGGCCTGATTTCCAACCTCGGTACCTGGATGCAGCGCATCGCTCAGGACTGGCTTGTGCTGACACAACTGACCCATCATGATGCGTCAGCGCTGGGTATTGTGATGGGCCTGCAGTTCGCCCCGCAACTACTGCTTCTGCCCTGGACGGGATCGGCTGCGGACCGCCTCAATCAGCGCAGGCTCCTGATGCTCACGCAGGCAACGATGGGCGTGCTTGCACTCATTCTGGGAGTGCTCACGATCGCAGGAGTCATCCAGCTCTGGCACGTGTATGTGTTCGCCTTCCTGTCTGGCTCCGGCGCTGCGCTGGATGCTCCGGTGAGACAGACCTTCGTGGCAGAGATGGTCGGCGATGCGGATCTCCCTAATGCCGTGGCATTGAATTCAACCTCATTCAATGCTGCCCAGATGATTGGTCCCGCCGTTGCCGGTTTGCTGATTGCAAAGGTTGGCATCGGCTGGGCCTTTCTTCTAAATGGGCTCTCGTTCGCGGCGATGCTGCTCTCGATGTCGTTCTTCCGACTCTCGGAACTGCGTGCAAGCGTCAGAGCGCATCGCACTACCTCTGGATTTCCAGAAGGGTTTCGCTACGTGTGGAAAAGACCGGACCTCAGGGCGATCCTGGTCATGTTGTTTCTGATCGGCACCTTTGGGCTGAACTTTCCGATCTTCATCTCTACGATGGCCGTGAATGTCTTCCACTCCGACGCACGTGCTTTCGGCCTGCTCTCCTCCATCATGGCCGCGGGCTCACTTTCGGGAGCGTTGTTTGCGGCTGGCCGAAAGAAACCAGGCTTAGCGTCTCTGTCGATGGGTGCCGGTGTTTTCGGGCTGGGCTGTACTCTAGCCGCACTCGCGCCGGGATACTGGTGGTTTGCGGCAGCTCTCGCGGTCAGCGGCGCGGCTGCCCTGACCTTGACCAACGGTACGAACAGCATCATGCAGCTCTCGACAGAACCATCCATGCGGGGCAGGGTGATGGCGCTCCGGGTCGGCGTTGCACTGGGGGGAATGACGATCGGCGCTCCGATCGTCGGCTGGGTTGCCAACCACTTCGGCCCACGCTGGTCGCTCGCAGTGGGTGCCGGGGCGCTTCACCGCTGCGCTGGTCGCAGTCTACGTTCTGGCCCGCCGAAAACAGCCACTACTCGCCCAGCAATCAGTCCTGTGAAGTCGACCTATTGGGAGTAATGATAGGAGTGCGTCTTCTCAGCGAACCCCGATCATGTTGGGCGCAGGCAAATAGGCCTCTCGTAACACTCCGGCTCTCTAGGGGCGAATGCCAAGCCAGTTCGCGACCTCGTGCGCGATCTAGAAAGGGTGAATCGCGAGGAACCTTGAGCGAACCGTTTTCTCCATTCGAACCGAAACTTATGTATAATCCGCCGATGCAAGGACAACCGTGGAGCACAATTGCGCTTGGCTCGCTGTTGCTCATCTCGGCTTGGTCAAAAGGAGGACAGGGAGTGCAATCTCCGCAACCTGAAAAGTCGCAGCCGCCTGTCAAAATGGAGCAGCGCGGACGCATCCTTGGAATCGGCGGTGTCTTCTTCAAATCCGCTAATCGTGATCAGATGCGCGAATGGTATTCGAAGCATCTTGGACTCGCTGACAAAGGCCAAGGCGCGATGCTTCCGTGGCGCGAACACGACGACCCGCAAAAGGAACACGTTACAGTTTGGACTGTTTTTCCCGCCTCCACTAAATATTTCGATCCCAGCCCCGCACCGTTCATGATCAACTACATCGTCGACGATATGGATGCTTTGCTCGACCGCTTAAAACAAGAGGGAGTAAAGATTGACGCCAAACGAATGGATGAATCCTACGGTCGCTTTGCCTGGATCTATGACCTGGAGGGGAATAAGATCGAGCTCTGGCAGCCGCTGCCCGCAAAGCCCTAGGGGCCTTCCCCTGCACTTACTCAAATCGATTTTCTGTAGCTACGTCCCCGTAGTCGTAGAATGGCCGGAAATGCTTTGCGCCTGGAAGAGCCCAAGATTTCATGCGCCAGTTCAGACGATTTCTCGGTAGTCGCGAAGCGCTTCCTCTTTACACATGCATATTCTTCGCCCATCTTTCTGATGAGTACCTTCCATCCCAAAGCGCCAATTCTTCTCTAAGCCTTTCATTGCCGCTGCTATGTCGTGTTGCTTCAAGTCATCGATGATCGCGTTGTGCTGAGCAACAGATTCTGGAAGGAGTCGAGTATCGGCCATGTAAACCATCTCGTAACGCCGTATGCCAAGACGCAATGCTGAAATTGTTTCGAGCAAGCGTCGATTTTGTGATTGGCTTGTTAGCCGCTCATGCCACCGGCAAGCCAAATCAAGAGCCCGCTGTGAGGTGCGAGCCCTGGCGAATTCCAAGTTGATGCGAGCTAGTTCCGGTACGGGTAGATGAGCACAAACGGCGCTGGAACTCCTACGCCCCAGCATCGCGGCAGTTTGTCCTCCTTTCCCGCGAAGTTGTCTGCGGGACGCTCTTCAATATTGCCGCAATTTCAACCGGTGATGCCCGGAATAGGGGAGTGTACGTCGGCTCCGACCAAATAATCGACCTTTACCTGCTGTCGGATCGCAGTTGAACTTTTTATTTTCTTCGGCGCAGCAACCGGACTGAGCCTGCGGCAGACAGAGAAAGCGCAGCGCCAATAAACATCACGGATGGGTATAGCTGGAATTAGGTCGGAACGTTCGGCGGCGCCACGCCAACTTGAGCGAGGTCGTCACTCAATGTTCCCACGGGTTGACCAAGGCGACGCCGATGGGCTGAAAATGGCTCACATTCCGAGTCACCACCGTCATGTCATGGACCAGGGCGGTGGCGGCGATGAGAGCGTCGCGATCGGAGCGTGGATTGGGGACGTGGAGCGCGGCGCAGCGCTGGGCTACTCGCGTATCCACCGCCAAAATGCGATCTGAGAACGTGGGCAACACGTGCCCATCCATCCAGGCCCGTAGAACCGTCCCCTGTCTCCAGTCGCGCTGTTCGAGGAGAAGAATGCCGATCTCGAGTTCCAAGATCGAGATGACCGAGAGGTAGAGGCTTGCGGCAGGGAGGGAATCCGCCCAAGCTCGAACACGCGGATGGGTGTTCTTCGCTTTTCGTAATTCCGAAACCACGTTGGTATCGACGAGGTACATCAGGACAAATCCAGGGGCTCGTGCCAATGGCCTTTCAGACGAGGTGGCTCAAATTCAATGCGAGCCGCTTCCGGCATCGCCAAGAGTTCAGCGATGCTTTTCTGCCCGCCGGTAATCCTCTGGTACTCCTCGACCGTGAGCAGTACATGAGAAGGACGTCCTCGATCGGTGATGAAAACTGGCCCCCGTTTCGCCGCTCGTTTCGCCCGGCTCGTGTGTTGATTGAAATCTCGGCTCGACAGTTTGGTAATGGCCATGTCCTAAACTCCTATGTAGCAACGTAGCTACATTGTAACAGAAACGTCACAAATGCAGGACGGACCACCCTCAGTACGGGTCACTTCACCGTACTGTAGTCGTAATCCCTGGATCGCGCCATCGCCATGACCGTTAAAAACGCCCCATGGGCCGATGTCAACTTGCAGGTGCACCACTGGCTGGAACAGATGGCCAATCAACGTCGCCATGGCGAAACCGGAGAGACTCCCGCAGCGCGCTTTCAACCCGAGACTCTGCGCGCTCTGCCCGGGATTCGACTCAATCCAAATGAGTTCGGCACACTCTTAATTTCGGACCCAGATCGGAAATACGGTATGAGATCCGATTCAGACTTTTCTCCTTGGGGAGATGTCCTGTCCCAACCGGCCTCAGTCGTTTGTGTTGGCGGTCGACGGCACGAACCTGCTTGGCAAGCAGTCCGAGTGTGGCATAAGCTGTGGCAACTTGGAAAAGGGCGTGTCTCCCTGTGACTCTCTTTTGACCGCCCGCCTATGATTCCGAATTCAGGAGGATAAGCAGATGAGGATTCTGGCGCACTTTATCTGTGGAGTGCTTTTTTGCGTGGTGGCACCTGTTCAGGAACAAGACTCGCATGCTCAGCCCCGTCCTGTCACCCTTGTGTCCGGTTTGGGGGATCTTCATCACCCGGTTTCCACCAAGAATCCTCAGGCGCAGCAATTCTTTGACCAAGGGTTGCGGTACATCTACGCCTTCAACCACGACGAAGCGGCGCGATCATTTCAGCACGCTGCGGAGTTGGACCCTGCACTTGCCATGGCCTACTGGGGCGTGGCCGAGGCCGTGGGACCGAACTACAACGATCCAGCCGATCGCGACAGATACAAGCAGGCACACGAAGCCGTGCAGAAGGCCCTCGATCTTTCTGTGGCGGCTTCGTCCAGCGATCAGGCCTACATTCAAGCACTGGCCAAGCGCTTTCCCGCAGACCCAAATTCCGACCTCAGAAAAGCGGCGGAAAACTATCGGGACGCGATGCGACAGCTGGTGGCCGAATTCCCCGATGACTTGGACGCCGCCACGCTTTTTGCTGAGGCTGGAATGAATTTGCATCCCTGGGGGCTGTGGCATGTCGATGGCACGCCGGAGGCCGGTACGGATGAAATCGTGTCGACGCTGGAGTCAGTGATGAAGCGCGATCCCGATCATTTGGGTGCGATCCACTACTACATCCATACCGTGGAGGCTTCGCCCAATCCCGAACGCGCTCTAGCGGGAGCGAACAGGCTGGCTGCGCTGGCGCCTGGCGCGGGACATATTGTTCATATGCCCGCGCACGTCTACATTCGCACCGGCGACTACGAAGCTGCGGTTAAAACCAACGAGCAAGCTGCTGCAGTGGACCGCGCATACATCAAAGAAACCGGAGTGCAAGGCATCTATCCCATGATGTATTACAGCCACAACCTGCACTTTATTGCGATGTGCGCGGCGATGAATGGCAACTATGCGGAGTCGAAGACGAATGCGGAGCTGCTCATGGCTAACGTGGCCCCTCACGTGAAGGAGATGCCGCCGCTGGAAGGCTTCACCACGATTCCAATCGCAGTGGAAGTGCGCTTTCATCACTGGGCTGAAATTCTGAAGATGCCGCAGCCTGATCCTGCCCTCAAGACGACCACGGTCTTCTGGCACTTCGCGCGCGGCATGGCCTTGGCGGGCACGGGCAAGCTGAGTGAGGGTGACGCAGAATACAAGATCGTAGCCGACGCGGAAGCTGTTACCCCACCGAATCTTATATTCCAGATGCCGATCAATAACAAGACCAAGGACATTCTTCAGATCGCGAAGAATGTGCTGGGCGCAAAGCTGGCTATGGCAAGGAAAGACAATGAGGGTGCAGTCGTGATGCTGCGCAAGGCAGTCGCCGTTCAGGACACGTTGAAGTATGACGAACCGGCGGACTGGTTTTTTCCGGTCCGCGAATCGCTGGGCGCGGCTCTCCTGATGAGCGGGGACGCGGCTGGCGCTGAAAAGATTTTCCGGGCTGATTTGGAGCGGAATCCGCGAAATCCGCGATCCTTGTGGGGACTGCATCAGGTCCTGCTGCAGCAGAAACGCGACTATGACGCAGGATTTATCCAGAAGGAGTTTGAGGCTTCGTGGAAAGGCGGAAGCCACACCCTGAAGCTTGATGATTTGGTGTGAGGAGTCGGCTCACGCTTAGACAACGGCCTTGCTGCACCCGCGTGAGTCAAAGCCGTGCGGGATCCGAATGACGTCTGGATGAGTGCTGGATCCCTCTGCCGAAAACCGGCTCGTGAGCCAACCACATATATACTTTTCGTCGGCGGACCACTGCACAGAGCACGCTCCGGCGCAGATCCTTCATGGAGCACGCTTCCGCACCGCGACGGCGAAGGTCCCGATCACGGATCCAATGCGGCCACCGACGGTCGCCCATTCTCCGTCCGGGGAAACGCCGCCGATTTCGGCAATCTTAGTCTCCAGAACGCGAGTCAGCCCGCTCTCGTCCTCTTGAACCCCGCGGCAGGTAGTCCGCCTGGCCGCCCAGTTGCCGAAAAAACAGTTTTCCCGCGCCGAAGCTTACCAGATCTCCCCTCGCACGACCAAGCGCGGAGGCGAGCTTCGATCCGTCGCCGCGAGGAAGATCTGCGATTCGCTGCGGTGCTGCATTTGAAAATGCGTGGTTCGCGTTGGCTTCCGATCAACCCCTGCCGCCCAGTCTATCGATCGCAAAATTTCCTTTTCATAGGGGCGGAGGAGGTCCATAATGAACCGTTTCAATAGGGGCCTTGTACGCATTTGCCAGGTTTACGCTCGGGGAAATGGCATTGTGCTGAGAGAAAAATTCCTCGACGGAATCTGCCAACATCCGGGGGTACGGCCTGGTTTGTTCATCCGGACCAAGGAGGCAACATGAGTCTCTCTGCTCTAATGCTTTTGAAAACCTACCAGCGCATATTGCGAACTCTGATCACCGCCGTTATTGTCCTGCTGCCGGCAGCAGTTTTCGGCCAAGGCTATTTTGGGACTGTGAGCGGGGTCCTAACCGACCCATCGGCGGCGATCATCCAGGGCGCAAAAGTCACCCTTGTCGACGAGCAGAAGGGATATCTATTTACGACCAAAGCGGACAACGAAGGGCGGTACCTGTTTGCTTCAATTCCGCCCGGATTGTATTCCGTAACGGCGGAGATGCAGGGCTTTGAGAAAACTGTACGCACCCACATCAAATTGAACGTCAGTGAGAACGCGACTGCCGATCTGCGTCTGAAGATTGCGAATGCGGCACAAAGTGTTGACGTTAGGGCCCAGACCGTGACCATCAACACCGAAGATGCGGTGACCGGACAAGTGGTCGACCGCAGGGCCATCAATGATCTGCCTCTGATTGACCGCAACGTGTTCGATCTGACCTATCTGGCGCCGGGTGTCACCGACGTGGATGATCAGTGCCCCAATTGCGGCGGGACGAACTTTGTTTCCAATGGCAGCCGCGGGGCCAGCGCCGACATTCTGATGGATGGCGCTTCCATCACCAACTTCGAACCCAACGGCGGCGTCACTCAAGCCGTGTACCAGCCTTCGGCGGAAGCGGTGGAAGAGTTCAAGGTGCAGCAGACCAATTTCAGCGCGGAGTATGGCTTTTCCGGCGCCTCGGTCGTCAACATGGTCACGCGCTCGGGCACGAACAAGTTTCATGGGAGCGCCTACGATTTCATCCGCAACACGATCACGGACGCGAACAACTGGTTCAACGATCAGGCCGGTATTCCTATTCCTCCGGTTCACCGGCACGACTTTGGCGGTACCATTGGCGGCCCGATCCTGAAGAACAAGACTTTCTTTTTCTTCGATTGGGATGGAACACTTGCGAGTTCGATGAACACCTACGTAGCGGGTGTGCCCAGCGCGGCCATGCGCACCGGTAATTTTGGCGAGGTGTGCACTTCACAGGGCGGATCGTTCGATTCCTCGGGCATGTGTACGCAAGGGGGGAGTCCGTTGATCGCCGGCCAGCTTTATGATCCCTATTCGGGTGTGTACAACGCCGCTGACGGTGGTCCGGTTCGTAGCACTTTCATCCCCTACAACCGAGTCGACCTTTACAGCAGCCCGGGCAACCCAAATCTTCCGGGGAACCTTCAACCTGCCCCTGGTCCAGGCAACCTGATCGATCCTGTGGCTCAGAAGGTAATGAATCTGTTTCCTCTGCCCACACCCAACCTGCCAAATTCCTCCATCTACAATAACTGGATCGCTTCCGGCGCAACTCCTTACAACAACCAGCAGTTCGACATCAGGATCGATCATCGTTTCAGCCAACGAAACCTGTTGAGCGCAAAGTACTCCCAGGACTGGAATTCCACTACTCCCTTCAACTGCTTCAAGACCTTTATCGATCCATGTGGCAGCGGAGCGAACAAGGGCACAGCACACCTGTTCGCGATCAACGATACCTACACCTTCAACCCCACATTGCTGCTGACCACCACTTTTGGGATCACACGCGGCGCCACGCGCATTGACGCCTACAATTCGAGTCTGAATCGCAATCCACTCAGTACGCTAGGCTTCCCCTCCTATTTGGGGACGAACGGCTTCAACGGTGTTCCTGCCATGTTCATCAATGATTATTTTGCGGCAGGATTCCCCAATGCAGGAAATGATCCCTATGGCAATTACAAGCAAGGTCAGGACACCGGTCAGGTTAGTGTTTTGGTCAGCAAGATCCATGGTCCGCATGAACTGAAAGTCGGATTCGAGGGCCGCCTGCACCAGCAGAATTACATCCAAACGAACGCGCCACTGGGATACTTCCAGTTTAATAACGCGGGCAGTTCGTTGTGTCCCTTTGTGGACGATCTCACGGATTGCGGCGGAGATTCCATGGCCAGCTTTCTCATGGGCCAACTGTATGGGGGTGGAAATAGCTTCTATGAGATCCAATTCCAGCCCGCGACTGAAAATTATCAATACGCCACCTTTGCTCAGGACAACTGGAAGGTAACTCCCAAGCTGACCTTGAACCTTGGGTTGCGTTATGACGTCTCGTTGCCCAGGACCGACCGCTTCAATCACCAGAACTGGTTCGATCCCAACGCAGTAAGCCCGTTGAATGGCGGCTCGATCAGCTATACCGACCCGCTTACCGGCAACCCTGTGAAGCGCCAGCTGCTGGGCGGCGAGGTTTTTGCCAGCCCGAATGAGCGCACCAATTATCTGACCGACTGGAAGGATATTCAGCCACGCTTCGGTTTCGCCTACCAGTTCGCTCCGAAAATGGTGGTTCGCGGCGGTTACGGAATCTACTACGGCCAGTCACGCTCGGGCGCCAGCGGAGTTGTGCCCTACGGCGGCCAGGGTTTCGACGAATACACCAGTGTGATTTCCACCTACCATAACGATGGCGCCACACCTTACTTGCACCTCAGCAATCCGTTTCCCAACGGATTAAACCAGCCGGCTGGCAGCTCTTTGGGCTTGTTGAACGATGTCGGCTATGGAGCCAATGGTCCGCTCCGCACCGCCGCCGCCGACCTGACTCCATACGAACAAAGCTGGAGCTTTGGTGTGGAGCGCCAGATGCCGTGGAGTGTGGTTCTGGATGCGGAATATATCGGAAAGAAAGGAACCCATCTGCCGTTCAGCGGCGCCAATGCCCTCGATATCCTTGGGCCGCAGGTCGAGAGCTACAGCGCGAATCAGATCAACACCCTCAATACCTATGTGACCAATCCTTTCTCATCGCTGAATGGCGGACCGATCAGCGACCCGAACAGCACCCTATCCAGCGCGCAAGTGCAGGCGGTTCAGCTGGAGCTTCCCTACCCTCAATTCACCTCGGTTAGCACAGACGTCCAGATGATCGGCAACTCGATCTATCACGGATTGCAGCTCACGGCAGCAAAGCACTTCAGCAATGGCCTGGAGTTCCTGGTCAACTACACATGGTCGAAGTCGATCGACGACTCCTCGGTCGGAGACGACAATGTAACCTGGTTGGGGAGCTTCACCAGCCTTCAGGATCCTAACAAGCCGTGGCTCGAGCGCAGTCTTTCGACATTCGACATACCCTCGGTGCTGAAATTCAGCTACAGCTACGATCTGCCGATCGGACGCGGCAAAGCTCTGCTCGGCAATATGCCGCGAGTTGTCAATGCCGTTATCGGCGGCTGGAGGACGAACGGCATTTGGCAAATTGCCGACGGCCGGCCCCTGCCCATCACTGTTTCCAACGGCGGAACACCACTGCCCACGTACGGAACCCAGCGTCCGAATCTGGTCGGCACGCCGAAACGCAACTACGGTCACGACTGGGAGAACAGTTTTTTCGCCAACCCTGAGGTCTTCCAAATGCCGGCCCCGTTCACGCTCGGCAATATGCCGCGAACCATTTCAAGCGTGCGATCACCGCTGACGTTCACCAGCGATTTATCGTTGAACAAGCTGTTCTCGTTGGCGAGCGTGCACGAAGGCCTAAACCTGGAGTTGCGCCTCGAGGCGCAAAACGCATTCAATCATCCTCTTTTTAGCATGGGCTCGCCTGGCCCTTACGGCAGCAGTACGCTTAATGTCGGCGATCCCAGCTTCGGGGTGCTCAGCAGCATGGCGCCAATCGGTCCGCGGCAGATTCAATTGGCCCTGAAGGTTAACTTTTAAGCATCTCCCAGTGCACATCCAGGGTGGCAACTTCGGGACCTGCGAAACCGGTTTGATCGCCTCGATTGCCGATTGTCCGGGAACGTTATCTTTGGTGCGTGCAATGTGACAAGACCGGAAATCTAGTTCCGGTTGATGTATCCGGAGGCCTGTTCAATCATGCCGGGAATGGAGACTCGAGTGGCAGGAATTTGGGCATTCATTTGCGGCTCTCCTTTTACGGTGAATTCTCTTGCCGCTCAGAGCGTCACCGTTGACGCCGCTCCGTCTCACGCGGTCAACACATTCAGTCCGCCGGGCGCGTTGGGACCGGCGATTGACCGGTTGAGGACCGGGACCGCGGACCACGTGCTCACCGATCCATTGCTCAAGGAAATTCTGAATGCAGGTTGGCAGACGGTTACCTATTGTCAGAATAACGAGTTAATGGTTGAGGCCGGGCACTGAAATGCGAAAGGCCCCTGGAGTGATGCTGAGAAGCAGCAGGGTTACTTTGTTGGTAATGCCGAGCCGACCAGCGAGATGATCCGGCACTTCTCGGCCGCACGACTGCTGCATCGCGGATTCAGCCGTGGTGATGGAAATGGATGGTCCCGTCTCACCGATGGCGATCCAAGTTCATACTGGAAGATAATCCTTATCTGACGCGCGCTTTCACGGGCGAGGACGACTCGCTCCATGCGCAATGGGTGATGATCGATCTGGGCAGCAAGGTGGACATGAACGCGATCCGAATCGCCTGGGCCGATCCCTATGCGCGGCATTACTCGTACAATTTTGGACGGGCGAACTTGAGCCTTTTTACGAAGGAACTACCAAGGGCCTGTGGCAGACCTTTCCCTTAGGCTCGGTGACAGAAGGTAAGGGCGGTACAGTCATGCGGAAACTGGTTTCCTGGATGATTCCGGTGCGATACATACGCACCTGGATGACGGAATCATCCAACACTTGCGACACCCATGGCTCAGCAGACAAGCGAAATTGCGTGGGATACGCCATCAACGAACTCTATGTGGGAGCGCTCTCGGCTGACGGCCAGTTCAATGACCACGTCACGCATTTTCCCAGCCGGGATCAAACTGTAACCTGGCCCTCTTCCGTGGACCCATGGCACGCCGCCACGGATCTCGACCAATCCCGCGGCGACTTCGTGGGATTTGATTTCTTCTTCAGCTGCGGGGTTACGCGCGGGCTGCCCACCATGGTTCCGATTGCCATGTTGTATTCCACGCCAGAAGATGCGGCGAATGAAATCGCTTATGGGAACAACGGACTTTCGAACCCCCAGTTCAATTGATGCGAAACATCTTAGGCGCACGCCGACCAACTCTAGAACGGCCCTGGCTTAGCTTCCGCCACTTCGCCCGGGTTGGGGACGATGAAGGCGTCTACGCGCAGACCGTCGGGCAGTTCCGCGCCAGGGTCAAGTTCGACCAGGGTTTCGAGAATTTTTGTGTCGACTCTTTCCGTCGGCTCGTCGGTACGAATATTCTTAGGTCCCAATTGCTGGCCCACCCGTACGACATGTCCCCAGAACTTCTGCCTTCCGAAAGCGTCGGCGGTGACATAGGCTTTTTGTCCGACGTGAACCTTGCCGACGTCGGTTTCATCCACATCCACCCGCACGCGTAGGATTTTCCTGTCGCCGATGGTCAGCACGGGATCAGGAACAGTGGAAGAATTCGAAACACTTTCTCCACTCCGATGATGCTTACGCAGCACGCCGCCGTCGATGGGCGAGCGTATAAAGGTTTTCTCATAGCGTGCTTGCGCCTCCTCGAGCTGCGCTTTCGCCAGCTGCCGGTCGGCTTCGGCCAGGGATCGGTCTTCCTCGCGGGCGCGGTCGTCGACCAACGAGTGTTGCTCGACCGCGGCTTCGTACTTTGCCCGGGCGACGTCAGCTGCACTGGCGTAGCGATCCAATTCCTCACGCGAAACTACTCCCGCGGTGAAAAGTTCCTGCCGGCGGTGCGACTCGGATTGCGCATTCTCCATCACCGCCTTGGCCTCGTCCACCGAAGACCAGGCGGCACTGCGTTCCTGGCGCCGAGCGCCATTGATCACCTTGCGCAAGGTTGCATCTCGGGCCACTACGTTGGCCTTGGCCGACTCGACCTCGGCAAGGTAATCGGCGTTCTCCAGTTCCGCGAGAACCTGGCCGCGACGGATCATGTCTCCTTCCTCGACGAAAACAGTTTTCAGCCGGCCGCTCAACTCGGAGCCTATTTTAATGTCTTCCGTGTTTGGTTCCACCCGACCAGGGCCAGCGATCAGAGCCGGGCCCGGGCGGGTTGGTATCGCCATCGCGATGGTGCTCCGATGCTCGTGGTGGGAGGCAAACACCAGGGAGACAGTCAGCAGGAAAGCCACCAGACCAGTGAGCCAAGCAGTTCTGTTCTTCAGGAAACTTTGAGGAAAAATGTTTGCCATGACAACGACTCCGCAGATTCGGTTGGGGCCTCGGATCAGGCCACGTTTATTGGTAGTTGCGAAAAACTGCGCCCCAGCATTCCCGCTGGAACCGCCTCCCGGCGTGTCGCCTCAGGTCCGGCAATGGCTCCGTCTTCGATCTCTACGATGCGATCGGCAAAACCCACGACGCGGGAATCGTGCGTGACGATCACTACCGCGCGATTGTGCCGGTGCGCCAGTTCGCTCATCCTCTCCATCACGTTCTGGCCGGTGTGGGAGTCGAGGGCCGCGGTGGGCTCATCGGCGAGGATGATTCGAGGATCTCCCGCCAGGGCGCGCGCAATCGCGATTCGCTGCTTCTGTCCACCGCTCAAGTCGGCGGGAAAGCTCGCGTACTTGTCGGCCAGGCCAACCTGATCCAGTAATTCGGCGGCGCGCTTTTTGGCAGACTTCGCGGCCACCCCTTTCAGGTCGAGCATCAGTTCGACGTTCTCGCCCGCGGTGAGGGTGGGAAACAGATTGAATCCCTGGAAGACGAACCCGATGTATTCGAGTCGGATGGCGGGCAATCGTTTTTCCCCCAGTTGAGTAATCTCTTGTCCGGCAATCCGCACGCTTCCGGAACTGGCGGTGAGGATGCAGCCCATGATCGAAAGCAGCGTGGTCTTACCGCTTCCCGACGGTCCCATCAGCATCAGCAGTTCTCCGGCGTGAACCTCGAGGTCAACCCCGCGCAGGGCGACGGTTCCGGTGTTGCCCTCCGCGTAGGTCTTGGTGAGCTGGCGAACTTCGATTGCGGGTTGCATTTGACACATTCCTCAGCAAAACTGCGTGCTCCTAGTTCGGTTGCGGGGGCCGCAACAATCCAACCCCGAGGGTGACGACCGCGACCGCGAGAACGAGCGCGCCCGCGTAAATGAGAGAGACGGCTCCGTTCACTTGCGTAGCGCCGGGTTCGAGCACCGAGAAAAAGAAACCGGACGAAATCAGAATTGCGGCCAGCGGCACGGCGATTCTTACAAGCCAGAGTAGAGACGGGGGGAGAGAGGCACCGTCTGCCAGCACTTGGCAGATCAGAGAAAGAATCACGATCACCCCGGCATGGGCATGCCCGGCGCGAAAAAAGTTCTGGCGTAATGGATTGTCCATATAGCCGCTCGCCTGGTTCGTCAGCGACGTCAAGAGAAAATATCCGCCGTACTGGATCGTAGGCACCGTGATGAGGATGATGCCGGACATCATTCTGGATTCGCGAGTCACATTTCCTCCTGTACAACGACAAGTTGAACTTCCGAGGATCAGCCTTTAAACACCATAGCCGGATCGATGCGCGTTACCTGGTTAATCGAAACCAGCGCTGCTCCAATGCACATGGCCAGGGTCAGGAAAAACATTCCCACTGCCATCGGCATCGGCATCAGAATCGCCGCGCCACCTTCCTGACTGGCGCGCACCACGATTACGCTGACGATCATCCCCAGAACGTATCCGATTACGGCGCTGATGGCGGCCTGCTGCATGATGACTTTGTAGACGTAGCTGTTGGGTGCGCCCATCGCCTTCAGCGTTCCGAACTCGCGTATGTGGTCCATGGTCGTGGCATAGATCGTCTGTGCGACCACGACAAATCCAACCACCAGACCCAACCCAGCGGCGATCAGTACGGCCACGCCCGCGCCCGTAGTGAACATCCAGTAGAAGCGCGTCATATGGCTAAATTCCGACGTCGTGAACACCTCGACGTCTTTTACGCGCCGGAGAAGCTCCTGCCGCACTTGCTCTAGATTCGCTCCCGGCGCCAATTTCACCAGAATGAAATAGGTTTGGTCCTCACGCAATCCGGTATAGGTCTGAGCGTTCTTAAAGGTCGTGAAAACGTAAGGAGAAGTGGTGAACGACCGAATGCCGCGCGTGAAACCCACCACCCGTGCCCGATGGCCGTTGATCTCAAAAACCTCGTTCACCCCTGTGACCCCAAGTTTTTCCTTATAGAGTTCGTCGAGGATGATGGCGTCGGGGGACTTCAAATCTTCCACTTTGCCCTGAACCAAGTTCCAGGGACGCTCCATCGGGTCATCCACATCGAAGCCCACAATCTGTACCGAGTCTTCGCCGCCGTCGTGCCGCTTCCATTGCGTCCAGTGGGCGACGAGTTTTTGCGCGTCGGCGACTCCGGAGACGGCGCGAACCTGATTCAGCTTGCGCTCGCTGAAAGCGACTCCTTGCTCGACGTACGGCACGTTCTTCGACGTAATCCACAGATCTGCGCCGGAGTGGTCGATCAGGCCGGAAGTCGTCACCGTGAAGCCGACAAATAATCCCAACTCGACAACGATCAGCACCACGGCAAACACAATCCCCGTCAAGGTGACCGCGAGCCGGACCTTGTCGTGAAACAGGTTCCGCTGTGCCAGAGGAGGCATGTCAAGTCACCTCGCCCGGGCTACGCACCAGCCCACGCAGGGTTACATCGAGCATCATCTCGGCGCGTTCCTCGAGCGGACGCCAGTCGACCCAGGGATCGGAGCATTTGGCGATATTTAGCGCGATCACACCGTGTACGGAAGCCCAGAGCGTCTGCGAAATCAACTCCGCATCCTGCAGCTCCTCGCGAAAACGCCCCGCGTCGATCGCCTGCTCGACCCCCCACTTCAAAAAAGCGTAGGCGTCTACCTCCGGATTGCCCATCACTTCGCGGTCTTCCTGGTCGGGCTCGTGCGGAGGATGGGTTGTCATGAACATAAACTTGTAGTGGTTGGGATAGCGGACGCCGAACTCGGTGTACGCCCTGCCCGTCTGCTTGAGCCGCTCGATGGGATCGGTCGACATCTCCGAACTCTGAAATACCTCCGCCAGGCGGGCATAATCCTGCTGACACAGCTCGTGGAACAACTCCTGCTTGTCGGCAAAATAGACGTAAATGGCGGTGGGCGAGTACTCGATCTTCTCCGCCACCTTCCGCATCGAGACCCCTTCATAACCCTCGGTCACGAACAGCTCGCGCGCCGCATCGAGAATCTTGTCGCGGGTCTCCGACTTCTCGCGCTCGCGTCTTTCCTTAACTCCCATAACCACGATCCCTTACTTAACGGTGTTCAGTTAACAGTGTTAACTTAGCGCCCGCAGTTCATTCTGTCAAGAGAATTCTGGCGTGCGCTCTAGCGGGTCATGAGGAACTGGACTTCTTGCTCAATCTCCGAAATGGCGACCGGAGAGAGATTTGCTTCGCGCAGTTTCTGATTGAGCGCCGGCAGTTTGGTTTGTTTAAAGCTCGACCACTCTGCGATACCGGCTTTAATGCGCTGACTGGACTCCTCGTACACCCTGATCGCCTGCGACGGAACGGCGCGATCTCCGCCTTCGACCACATGCAGGGCGGAGGCCAAATCGGTGTAGGCACTCTGCAGGCCACCCGCGGCCTCGGTCCCTGGCTTGGCAAGAATCTCTGCCATCTCCGATTGCGTGAGTGTGAGAGCCGACTTCAGCGCCGCATTGGTTTCGCCAAGCTTTTCGCTAACTTCAGACAGTTGCTTCTGCACGGAACCGATCTCGGCGAGCGCGCGCCGTGCTGCGAGCGTCTCAAGGAACATCTGCTGACCCAGTTCCGTCTGCCGCTGAAGGATCTCACGAGTTGCGGGTGAGCGCGGATCCATGACCAGCTTCAGAGTGCGATTCTGCGTTTCTCCATCAACCGTGAGTCGGACCGTGTAGCTTCCAGGCACCACCTTGGGCCCGCTGGGATTGCGGTTTTCCGATTCCTCGTCCACGCTGGAGCCGCCGGAGCTTCCCCACCTGAGATTCCACACGAAGCGGTGAATTCCCGGGGTTTTCTCGAGGACATCAGGCTTGGGGAACCAACGCTCAGCGATCGGAAGTGATGGATGTTTCCCCCCTCCTTCATCCTGCGAACTCTGATCCGCCGAGGAGAATTTCCGCACAATCTTCTGTTGCGCGTCGAAAACTTCGAGCGTGAGGTTGCGGGCAGGAGACTTGAGAAAATAATCAATCACCGCACCCGCGGGAGGGTTTTCGGCCGTCGGCTCCTCCGGGGGAAGCGGTGTGCCCACGAACGAATCGTTGTCAATGCGGTAGGCCTCGGCCGGCTGATAGAGCCAGAACGAATTCGCCTTCCCGGCCTCCGATGCCTGGCGCAGAGGCGTGAGGTTGTCGAGAATCCAGAAGGAGCGGCCATGGGTGGCGATAATCAGATCGTCGCCATGAGTGGCGAGATCGCGAACCGAAGTGACTGGCAGATTGAGCTGCAAGGATTGCCAGTGGTCGCCGGCGTCGAAAGATACGTAAACTCCGAGTTCGGTTCCGGCGAAGAGCAGACTCTTTTTCTCGCTGTCTTCGCGAATGCTGCGCAAGAAAGAGTCGGGCCGAATACCGTCGGTAGTCAGTTGCCAACTCGACCCATAGTCGCGCGTGCGATAGAGATAAGGCGTGCGATCATCCAGCCGGCTGCGATCCACAGCGGCATAAGCGACCGCCGGATCAAAGCGTGAAGCTTCGATGAAGGAGATCTTGCTCCAGGCCGTCAGGCCTTTCGGGGTGACATCTTTCCAGGTTTTCCCGCCGTCGCGCGTGAGGTGAATTAAACCAGTGTCGCTTCCCGCCCAGATCAGATCGCGGTGGAGAGCCGATGGCGCAATGGTGAACACCACGCCGTAACCTCGTTGTTTCGCGTTCTCAACCGTCGTCGGCCCCTGCGCTTTCTCTCCCGGCGGTTCGGTGGACCCGGTGAGATCAGGGCTGATGGTCTCCCAGTCGAGACCGCCATCGACGGTTTTCATCACGTATTGCGTACCGAAATAAAGCGTACTCGAGTCCGCCGGTGAAAATAGCAGAACCGGGGTCCAGGGATCTCTGTATTTCCGTTGACTGATCTCGGACCCGAAGGAGAGCGCTGGCCAGGGAGTTATATCCTGGCTCAGGCCGGTGCGTGTGTCGAAGCGGTCCACGCTGCCGTAAGCACCACTCAGATAGACAATGTTCGGATTCTTCGGGTCGGGCGCCATGTATCCGCTCTCGCTTCCGCCCGCCGGAAACCAATCTCGGGGGGTGATCTGGCCATGGTCGGTGCGGCTTGGGATGGCAGCGCTTCCGCTATCCTGTTGCGTGCCATAGACGATGTACGGGAACCGGTTGTCGGTAATCACGTGATAGAGCTGAGCCGTAGGCTGGTTGTACCACGTGCTCCAGGTACGGCCGCGGTCCAGACTGATGGTCGTTCCCTGATCGGTTCCAAGCACCAGATTCGACGAGTTCCTGGGATCGACCCAAATCTGGTGGTAATCGTCTCCGCCCGGTGCCCCGCGAACGATCGAGATTGTCTTTCCTCCGTCTTCGGACCGGTAAAGAGCGACGTTCGGGACGTAGATCACATCGGGATTGTGGGGGTCGATGGTGATGCTGTTGAAATACCAGGCGCGACTGGTAAGACGAGGATCGGCGTTCTCGAGAATCCAGCTATCGCCCCCGTCGTCGGAGCGATACAGGCCTGATTTTTTCGACTGAATCAGCGCATAGACGCGCTTGCCATCGGGTGCGACGTCGACCCCGATGCGTCCCCAATCGCCGTCCGGTAACCCGTTGCCGCCGAGTCGGGACCAGGTCTTGCCCGCGTCGCGTGATCGGTAGATTCCGCCGCCGGGTCCATCGAGGGGAGCGTAAGTGCTCCAGGGAGGTCGACGGGTATTCCAGGTGCCGGCCAACAAGAGTTGCGAGTTGCCCGAGCAGATCGCCAGATCCGAGACCCCGATTTCGGCTCCCTGATCGAGAGCCTTGCTCCAGTGCGCTCCGCCGTCCACGGATTTGTAGACGCCACGTTGTTCATTCGGACCATAGGCGTGGCCGAGCGCCCCGACATACACGACGTCACGATCTTCGGGATCAACTACGATCCGGCTGATCTGGCGTGTATCCTCGAGACCTATGTGAGTCCAGGTAGAACCGCCATCCACCGATTTATAAACGCCGTTACCGGAAGACAGACTCGAACGAATGTCGGACTCTCCCGTTCCGGCGTAGATGGTCTTGGGATCGGATGGCGCCACGGCAATCGCGCCGATGGAGGCTACGGCCTGGCTGTCGAAGATGGGCGTCCAGACAGTTCCTGCGTCGCTAGTTTTCCAGATGCCGCCATTGACCGCGCCAAAATAGAAAGTAGTGGAGTCGCCGGGAACACCGGCTACGGCCACTACCCGGCCGCCACGGAAGGGCCCGATCAAGCGCCATTTCAGACCACTCACCAACTCCGCAGAAACCGTCTGCGCAGTCGCCGCTCCGGCAACCAAGATCAGGAAAAACAGAAAGACGACACGGCGCAGACACGTTCTGAATTTGTGCAAGAAGGGAATCCTCGTTGGCAAGCAGTTTACTGGAAGAAGCTGGTTTTGTTGAAGGGGGCTCGAAGCCCTAGGCATGCAGCGATAGAGGCTTCGAGCGCGCCTCTAGCGGCGTTTCAGCGCTTCCAACTCTTCCAGAGTGCGCGGCCAGTCCGATCCCAACAGGCGGGACAAACTCCGATCCGCAAGAACCTTGCCGCCGGTCTGGCAGCGAGCGCAGTAGTTGGTTTCTTTATCGGCATAACGAATTCGCAGCACGTTGTCGTCACAGCGAGGACAAGGTTTGCCGTACCGCCCGTGCACCGCCATGGCATCGCGAAACGCGGTGACCTTTTCGGGAAACTGGGTCTTCACGTCAGCCCCGAGCCTCTCCACCCAGAATGCGAGGACGTGTCGCGCGGCGCCAAACAATCTCTCCCACTCCGCGAGGCCCAGTTTCTGCGTGAGCGCGATCGGAGACAACTGCGCCGCATGGAGGATCTCATCGGAATATGCGTTGCCGACGCCGCTTACCAGCCGCGGATCGGTTAGCGCCCTCTTGAGGGTGTGGTTCTCGGCCGTGAGCTTGGCGCGAAAGCCGTCGACATCGCTCGAGAAAATGTCGATTCCCCCCGCGTCAAAAGCACGCAAGCTCTGCTCGCCCTGGAGCAGGTGCAACGCTGCGCGGCGCTTGGCGCCCGCCTCGGTAAGCACTAGAGAACCATTGGGAAAATCGAAGGCTGCCAGGGTCTGACGGCCGGCCAGCTTTGCTTCCGGCGCTCGCCAGTGCAACCGCCCGGCAATCATCAGGTGCACCACCAGCCAGAGATCGTTGTCCAGTCCAATCGCAATGCGCTTGCCCACTCGTCGCAGTTCGCGGACCGTACGACCCTCAACCCTGGCCAGCGGCGGATCAACGGTTCGCAGCAGAAAGGCGCTGGCCAGCCGCACCTTTTCTAGCGGCTGGCCGATGATCCGTGATTCAAGTGCGCCGATGTAGGCGGTGATGTCCGGTAGCTCTGGCACAGATACCAGCTTGCACGCAGAACCCGCACTCTGGCAACCTCGCCTGGTCTAGTTCTCGCCGCCGGGGAAGCTTCCGCCCCACAGCGCGTTGCCGCCCCAGAGAGCGTTTCCACCCCACAACGCATTGCCGCCCCACAAGGCGTTTCCACCCCACAGCGCGTTGCCGCCCCACAGAGCGTTTCCACCCCACAAGGCGTTGCTGCCCGAAACCGTGGACGTCGATGCCTCACTGGCTGTGATCGCCCCACTCCCCACCACGAATTGCGAAGTTCCCCACACCGCCGCGTTCGACCATGTCGCCGATGTGTTCCAAACCGCCGAAGGATCGTCTTTCAAATACACGCTATCTGTGCTGCTATTAAAGGTTGCGATGGGAGACATCGCCGTTCCCTTGGCCAGATCGGTGTTAACCAACGCCGCTTCCAGATCCACGTAACCCGCTCCCACCGTAAAAACATCGTACTGCGAATTGTAGGTGATTCCTGAAACCGGGTCGGTATAGCTGCTGTACAAAGGCAGCGACTTCCACGCCGTTTTCATCAGCCGTGCCTTCACCTGATCGGGCGTGAGGCTCGGACTCTTCTGCAGCATGTCGGCTACTGCTCCGCTCACCACTCCCGCCGCCATGCTGGTTCCGCTCAAAGTGAAGTAGCTCGAGGACGACGCGCTGCTGCCTCCGTTCACGTAGTAGCTGTAGGGCACCTGATTGCCAGGAAACCCGTTGTAGAGCGTCGAGTTCGGCGACTCGAGCGACACCAGCAGGTTGCCCGGCGCCACTACGTCGGGCTTGACCACCGCATCCCCGGCCGTCGGCCCTTTCGAGCTGTAACTCGCGATCAGATCATCCAGCCGGGTCGGTGTTCCCATCGGCTTCATCGCGCCAACCGTGATCACGTAGGGATCGTTTCCCGGAGAAGTCACGGTTCCGTAGCCCTCGCTTGCCTGCGTACGCCCGTTATTTCCGGCCGACACCACCACCACGATTCCGGCCTTCCACGCCGCTTCTACCGCCTGGCAAAGCGGATCGAGCTGGTAACTCTCGTATACTTCGCGCCCCAATGAAAGATTCATCACCCGGATATTGAATAACGGCTTCAGCGCAATCGCCGTGTTGATGGCCGCGATCACCGTGCTGTCGTTGCCCTCGCCGTTCTGATCGAGAACGCGCAAATTCACCAGGTGGGCTCCCGGCGCAATGCCTTCAAACGTCCGCGAATACTTCGATCCTGTCGAACTCGCGCCATCTCCCGCGATCAGCCCGGCGACGTGAGTCCCGTGTCCGTACTGATCGGCGGCGCTTAAGTTGCCAGAGACAAAACTCTGGTTCCACACCACTCGGGATAATCCCAGAAACCCGCCGTTCAGATCGGGATGGGCGCTTACTCCGCTGTCCACCAGAGCTATTCCGATGCCCGCTCCGGTATAACCGGATTGCCAGGCGGCGAAGGCGTTGATGGCAGGCGCTGCATTGCTTAGATTCGGCGCCAGCACTCGATCCAGACTGATGTACTTCACGTTCGCCTGATTGGAGAGGGTGAGAACATTCGCCAGCGGCAAGTCTGCCACAATGGCATTCACCAGGGGCAGCGAGTTCAGAATGGAACCCAAAATCCCCAACAAGTTCAGGTCGAGAATTCCCGGGGCCTGGTTGTACTGCACCACAACCCGCACCGTCGACGCTTTCGATGCCTGCAGATCAGGCGATACTTTGGAGGTGTTGGCATAGGCCAGCGTCCCCGTTACCAGCAACAGAATAAGCACCAATCTTTTCATTTGAACCCCACTCCTTTGCCCGCCCCCGCCCACGGTCCACAGGCTAGGTGGTTCGTAAGGGTGCACCCGCAGGTCCAAAGTGGAGACCTAGAATCCCCTGTCTATCAACGGCTTAGCTGTTCAAAGGCGGCTTCGTTGCATGACATCCTGTCCCACCCTTGTGCCCATGGGACACTCTGTCCCAAGCACGATGGTAACCGGGTAACTTCGCTTTTCCGATGATCCCCGCCCAAGTTCCGAGCAAAATTGTAAGGACCTTCCTATGTCCTCGCCTCGCGAACTTGGCGCACGTGTGTTCATCGCCAGCATGGTGTTGGCGGCGTTGGGCGCATTCGCTCTCGGACTTACCCATTGGCAATCGAGCGACACACTCAAGTTCGTCTGTTACATGATCGCGGCTCTCCTCGCCTCTCCGCTCAAGGTCAGCCTCCCTGGCGGAACCCTGTCGGTGAACTTCCTGTTCACCCTTCTGGGCATTCTGGAGATGAGTTTTCCCGAGACTTTGCTGATCGGGCTGCTCAGCACCGTGGGTCAATTTTTTTGGAAGCCAGCCCGGCGCCCGCGGCCCGTCCAGCTGATCTTCAATCTCTCGCAGGTGACGGTATCGGGCGCCGCCGCCTACGGTGCCTATCATTTCGTCTGCGTTCATGTGCTCCACGGACCCGGGCCATTGGCGTTGGTTGTGGCCGCCGTCACGCACTTTGCCGTCAATACGCTGGCCACTTCCATCATCATTGGCTTGACGGAAGGTAAGCCGTTCTCCAAGGTATGGACCGAGTCCTATCTCTGGTCTTTTCCTTATTACATGGTGGGCGCCGCTGTCGCCGGACTGGTCAGCTTCCTCAACCACACGATCGGCTGGCAATCGTCGTTGTTGGTCCTGCCGCCTATCTACTTAATGTATCGCTCCTACCGCCTCTACCTGGGCAAGCTCGAAACCGAGAAGAAGCACGCCGAGCAGGTTTCGAATCTTCACCTCCGCACCATCGAGGCGCTGGCCCTGGCCATCGAGGCTAAAGATCAAACCACCGGTGAGCATCTCCAGCGCGTGCGGGTCTACGCCATGGAACTGGCCAAGCAGCTACGCCTGAGCGAGGACGAGACCGAAGCGCTACGCGCCGCTTCCGTTCTCCACGACATCGGCAAACTGGCGGTTCCCGAGCACATCATCTCCAAGCCCGGCAAGCTTACACCCGAGGAA
>Ga0210398_10001531_pt1 | contig 23639 bp, 20 predicted proteins | sample IncBWC4OmetaG_FD_161047 | JGI IMG/M metagenome (GOLD analysis project Ga0210398, IMG submission 161047) | Forest soil microbial communities from Barre Woods Harvard Forest LTER site, Petersham, Massachusetts, United States - Inc-BW-C-4-O | ecosystem: Environmental > Terrestrial > Soil >...
AAATTCGCGATGGCACACCAGCGCCAGCGCGTCCACCGGCTCGCCCGCAACCAGCACGTCCAGCTTCACCAAGTCGGCTTCCTTGTAGCCCGCCAGGTGGTAGTCGAGCGAAGCGTAGCCGCGCGAGGCGCTCTTCAGCCGGTCGTAGAAATCGAGGACGATTTCGTTCAGCGGCAGCCCGTAGGTCAGCATCACGCGCTGCGGCGATAGATACTCGAAATTCTTCTGCACGCCGCGCTTTTCCTCGCACAACTGCAGAATCGCCCCCACCGAATCTTCCGCCGTGATGATCATGGCCTCGATCACCGGCTCTTCGATTTTGGCGATCTCGTTGGGTGGCGGGAATTTCACCGGGCTGTCCACTTCGATCACGGCTTTCGCGGTGGTGGTGATGCGATAGCGCACGCTGGGCGCAGTGGTGATCAGGTTGATGTTGAATTCGCGCTCCAGGCGCTCCTGGGAGATTTCCATGTGCAGGAGGCCGAGAAAACCGCAGCGAAAGCCGAATCCCAGCGCCACGGAATTCTCCGGCTCGTAAAAAAAAGCTGCGTCGTTCAGTTGCAGCTTGCCGAGGGCGTCGCGCAAATTCTCGTAGTCGCTCGCCACAACGGGAAAGAGGCCGGCGAAGACCATCGGCTTGATGGCTTCAAAACCGGGCAGCGCCGGCGCGGGCTGCGCCGGGTCGATCACCGTGTCGCCCACGCGCGCGTCGGCCACTTGCTTGATGTTGGCGACCACGAAGCCGACGTCCCCGGCGGCCAACTCGTCCAGCACTACCGGCTTCGGCGTCAGCGCGCCGAGCGCCTCGACCTCGTACACCTGGTCGTTGAAGCAAAGCTGAAGTTTCATATGCCGGGTGATGCGCCCGTTCATCACCCGCACCAGGACCACCGCACCGCGGTACGCGTCAAACCACGAATCGAAAATCAACGCCTGCAGCGGCGCTTCGGAAGTCCCTTTCGGAGGCGGGACGCGCGCCACAATGGCTTCGAGCACGGACTCGACGCCCAGGCCGCTCTTGGCGCTGATCAGCAGGGCGTCCGCCGCCGGAATCGCCAGCACGTTTTCAATCTGTTCTTTCACCTGGTCGGGCTGCGCCGCGGGCAAATCGATCTTGTTGATGACCGGAAGTATGGTGAGATTGTGCTGTGCCGCAAGAAAGGTGTTGGCTACAGTCTGCGCCTCGACGCCCTGGCTCGCGTCCACGACCAGCAGCGCGCCTTCGCACGCGGAAAGCGCGCGCGAGACTTCATAGGAAAAATCGACGTGCCCGGGCGTGTCGATCAGGTTGAGCTGGTACTCGTTCCCGTCTTTAGCCTTGTAATGGAGGCGAATGCTCTTGGCCTTGATGGTGATCCCGCGCTCGCGCTCCAGGTCCATCGAGTCCAGCACCTGCGCGCTCATCTCGCGCTGGCTGAGCGCGCCCGTGAGCTCGAGCAGGCGGTCGGCCAGCGTGGACTTGCCGTGGTCGATGTGCGCGATGATGCAAAAATTGCGGACGAAACGTGGATCCATCAGTCAGCCTGCCGGCGCGTATTCGATCGCACCGGTAAGAGTCTCCTGTTGTAAGCGGTATCCCCGCGCCAACCCGGGAACGGCGGCGCGCTGCGTAAACCGCGAGCCACTCTGTAGATTTTCAGTGTGCCATAAGTAGCCGCAAGCAGGAAGCGCGCTCCGGAGCCTGGCATTCACCGGGCACCCCTGCAAGACCGGCTTGTGGTATGCTTCTGGCACATCGCAGGCCAGGAGGCTTCGTTTATGAAAAAAGTATTACTGGGGGTAGCAGCATTTGCTCTGATCAGCTTGCCGGTTCTCGCCGCGCTCAGCGTGGGAGATATGGCGCCCGATTTCGCAGCTCACGGCTCGCTGGCAGGAAAGGAATTTGATTTTTCGCTGAGTAAGGCACTGGCGAAGGGGCCGGTGGTGGTCTATTTCTTCCCGTCGGCTTACACCAAGGGTTGCGACCTCGAAGCGCACACCTTCTCGATGGAAAAAGACAAATTTGACGCCGCCGGCGCCAGCATTATCGGCGTCTCCGCAGACAGCATCGCGCGCCTCAACCGTTTCTCAGCCGATCCGGATTACTGCGCCGGAAAGTTCCCGGTCGCTTCCGACGGCGATAAGAAGATCGCCGCCTCCTACGGTCTGGCCTCCGCTACGCCGAAATCAGGAATGCTCGACGTGCAGGGCAACGCCGTGGACCACGACCTGATCGAGCGCGTAACGTTCGTCATCGGCAAGGACCACAAGCTCGTTGCACGCTTCTCGTCCAAGGACGACGGGCTCTCTCCCGATCAGCATGTAGAGAAGTCCCTGGAGATCGTGCAGAAGCTCACCGGAAAGTAGCCGCTCCGGACCGCGTGCCCTGCAGGTGGGCCGGTCAAGATCTCGCCCGCCGAGGAAGCTGATCCTCGGCGGGCGCAACCTTTGTGCTTGCCCTCACTTTTTATTTCGGATTTGGCCCCCTAAGCTGCAACGAAAGGAACACAAATATGGCTTCCACATCGAAACTAAGCAGAAGGGCATTAATGAAAGCCGGGCTGGCCTCGGCGGCCGCGCTCCCCATGGTAGAGGTGCTGGGTTCACCGGCGCCCGCCCAGGCTGCGCAAGCGAAAGCGGAGGCGACGTTCGCGGCTGTGCCGGGAGAGAAGGGCGTGCAGGACGTCTTCGGGGCCTATGATGTGGACCCCAACTGGCCGCACTCCCTGTCGGACCTGCCAGGGAACGAGCAATGGAACTGGGGATCGGGTGAAGGCGTCTTCGCCGAGAATCCCGACCGCGTCTTCATCCTGCAGCGCGGCATGCTGCCGAACATCAAGCGGCCGAAAGAAATCGACCTCCCGCAACTGGGACCCAGCCTCACGTTCCCCATCGGCCGTCTGCCGTGGCGCGACGCCACCACCGCCAGCCCCCCAGGCCAGCTCGACGGCCCCAATCACGGAACCGAAAACGTGGACTGGAAGTGGGGCAACTGCATCGTCACGGTGAACGCGAAAGGCGAAATCAAGGAGACCTGGCCGGAATACGACAGCATGCTGCGCCGGCCGCACGCGATTTACATCAATCCATACGACAAGGACAAGTACGTATGGCTGGTAGACGACTACCGCCAGGCTATTTTCAAATTCACGCACGACATGAAGAAGTTGGTGTTGACCATCGGCACGCCCAACGTCATGGGCGCCGATGCGACCCACTTCTCGCGGCCCACGTATCTGGCCTGGCTGCCCGACAGCACCATGTTCGTAGCTGACGGATACGTTGGCACGCGCGTCGCCAAGTTCGACAAGGACGGCAAGTTCATTTCCGACTGGGGCATGAAGGGCACTCCTCCCAACGAAACCCGCCCCGGCTATCTCAACGGCGTGCACGGCGTCGCCGTGGACGTCCCCAGCGGGCGCGTGTTCGTCAACGACCGCTACAACCACCGCGTCCAGGTGTTCGACACGAATGGAAAATTCCTCAACATGTGGAAGGTGGGCGATCCGCCGTCGGATGTCCACTGCCTGCACCTCGCGGCCAACGATCGGCACCTCTGGCTCTTCGATCGCGGCACCAACAAGATGATCAAGTACGACCTCGAAGGGAATTTCCTGTATTCCTGGGGCACCTTCGGGGATTTCCCCGGCGGCTTCTGGGGCGTCCACGGCATGCACGTGGATCAGGAAGGCAACCTGTACGTGGCCGAAGTGGACAACGGTCGCGCGCAGAAGTACATGCCCCGCAAGGGCGCCAACCCGGCCATGCTGATCGGCCCCGGCGTCAAACCGCTCTGGTCATAAATAGCAATTGACCGGCCGCAAGGCCGGTGAAGTTCAATCCCGGGTGCCCCATCCTTCCGTTTTTTGGAAGGGTGGGGCTTTTGGTTTCAGTGTGCCCGTGCCCGTCCGGATTTGTCTTCCGCGCAGTGATTGCCCAATTGAACAGCCGCCCTGAGCGATCGGTTTGGCACGCGCCGCGCGGCGGTATATATTGGTTTTTTGGTGTGTCATCCGGCGATCCGCGACACTGCGGTCGCAATGTCACCTGGGAACCCGACCGAGCCCGCATGAGCGTGGACATCGTCAAGCAACTGGAAAAGGCGCAGCGCTTCGTCGAGAAGAGCCGCATCGAGGAGGCCATTGAGGCCTACCAGGAGATCCTCTCCGCCTATCCCACCCACCTCGATTCCATGCAGTCCCTGGGCGATCTCTTCACCATGCAGAATCGCCCGGACCGCGCCGCCGTTTACTACGGCATGCTGTTTGACCGCCTGACCGGCCCCCGCGAAGAGCCCAAGGCTCTTGCCATTTACGCGCGCTTTCTGAAGCAACAGCAGCAGCCTCCCGAGCGCGTGGCGCGCTACGCCCTGCTCCTGCAAAAGCAGAACCGCACCGAGGAAGCCATCGAGCAATTCATGTCCGCGGCGTTTGCCTACGAGCTGGGCGGCAAGGGCGAAGACGCGCTGGCGTGTTTCGTCCGCATCGCCCAGGTCGATTCCGAAAATCGCGAGCGGCATATCGCCGTGGCCGACGTGGCCGAACGCCTCGGCAACCACGCCGCCGCCGCGCGCGGATATTTGCGCGCCGGGCAGCTCTCCACACGCAATGACGACGAGGCCATCGAATATTTCGCCAAAGCGCACAAGCTCCTGCCCAATGATCGCAGCGCGGCTCTTCTCTACGCCCAGGCCCTGCTGCGGAAAGGCGATGCCGCGGGAGCCGCCGCGCTGCTTGCGCCCCTGGGCGATTCCGAAAAGGACGCGAGCTTCCTCGAAACGCACGCCGAGGCCCTGATGCGCTCCGGCCAGCTGGACCCGGCCCGCGCCGTCCTCGAGCGGATGGCCAAGCAAGGCGCGGCCCCGTCAGAAAAATTCTTCGCCCTGGCCACCGAATACCTTCGTTCTGGCCAGGAAGAGAAAGCGGTCGATCTACTTTCCAGCGCCAAGAAAAGCATGATCGCGGCGCGGCGCGAATCGGAATTCGCTTCGGCCGTGGAGCAACTGGTGGAAGCATTCCCCAAGTCCCTGCGCGTCGCGCAGTTCTGCGCGTCCATGTACGGCGAGCTCAACCGCGAGACCAAGTACTTTGAGGCCCTCAGCCGTCTTTTTGAATTGAATCTTGCCGGCGACAATCTGGCCGGCGCCTGCGACGCCTTTGAACGCCTCGCCGAAATCGATCCGTACGATTCCCGCCATCAGCAGCGCCTGGACAAGCTGCAGGGCCGCGCTAGCCCGGAGTTCCTCAGCCGCGTGCGCTCCCGGCTCGGCAACGCCGCCACGCATCCTCCCGACGCCCGGCGGCAGGATCAGGCTGGCGCCAAAGGCGGCGAGCCTTCGACGGCCATCCTGGACGAAGTGCAATCCGGGCAGAACCTCGAAGACCTGCTGGTGCAGGCGGAAATTTTCGTCCAGTATTCGCTGCAATCGAAGGCCGTCGAGCGCTTGCAGCGCATCGTGGAGCTGTTTCCCGGCGAGGAACAAACCAACGAGCGCCTGCAAGGCCTGTTCGAAGCGGCGCGCTGGTGGCCGGAGGAGAGCGCAACGCCGCGCCGCGCGCCGGAACGCCCGCGTGCTCCGGTCGAGGAGCCCCCGAAGCCGGTCACCAGCACGGCCCCCTATTCGCCCGAAACGCTGCGCGATCTGTCCAAAATATCGGAAATCAATCAAAACGTATTTCGCCAGCCTTCGCCGCGCGCCATGCTTTCCGTGGCCGCGAACGAAGTCGGCAACTATTTGCGCGCGGCGCGCTGCCTCGCTGTGGTCGGGCCTCCTGGGCAGCCGCCGCAGATGGCTTCGGAGTTTTGCGCCTCCGGCATGGAAGCGTCCTCCGGCAACGTGATCGTGCGCCTGCTCGGGCAGCTCGAAAAGGCTTCGCCCGATTCGCTCGGCGGATTGCCGCTCGACGCCGGCGGCGCGCCCATCGTCAAGGAAATGGGCTTGGAAACGCTGCTCGGCGTCCAGCTCACCGATCCCGAAACGCAATCGCCCGCCGGGATGATGATCGTGGGCTTCTCCGGGCCGCACACCTGGAAGCCCAACGAAACGTATTTTCTGCAATCCATCGGCGACCAAATGCTGATGTGCGTGCACCACACGCGCCTGCGCACCTTGGTGCGCACCCTGGCGGTGGCCGACGAGAAGACCGGTTTGCTGGCGCGCGGCTCCTATATTGATTGCCTGCTGCACGAGTCGCAGCGCGCGCGGTCCCAGGGCGTGCCGCTGGCCCTGGCCCTCTTGCAGATCGACGGCGGGCAGGAGCTGGTCCGCCAGCAGGGCGAAGGGCCGTTCGATCGCTACATGGAGCAGCTCGGAAAGTCCGTGCAAGGAATCGTTCGCCAAACCGACCTCGCAATCAAGTACACTTCCTGGGCGCTGGCGGTGGTCCTGCCGGACACGCCTCTGGCGGGTGCGCAGGTATTCGCCGAAAAGCTGAGGAAAACGGTCGGCGGCCTGCGTCCCCCGTGGGATGGCGGGCAACTGACGATGAGCTTCGCGGTAGCCGAGGCGATGACTCGTCAGGACTACGACAACGAGGACATCGTCACCGATCTCATCAACCGCGTCGAGGCCGGCCTCGAAGAAGCCCGCAAGCGCGGCGGCAACGAGATCGTGGCTCTCGAAATGGCGAAGGTTTGAGACAATTTGAGGCAATCGGATGGCCTACGAAAATCTGCTCTACGAAACGCGCGACGGCATCGGGTTCATCACCTTCAATCGCCCCAAGGTGCTCAACGCGCTGAACCGCAAAACGATGGAAGAGCTGCAGGACATTCTGACGTCGGCGCGCGACGACGACTCCGTGCGCGTGCTGATCCTGACCGGCGCAGGAGAAAAATCGTTTGTGGCCGGTGCCGACATCGGCGAGCTTGCGGTGCAGACTCCGGTGAGCGGCAAGGAGACGGCCGCGTTTGGGCAGGGCGTCTTGCACTTGCTGGAAACGATCGGAAAACCGTCGATTGCCGCCGTCAACGGCTTTGCCCTCGGCGGCGGATGCGAAGTGGCGTTGGCCTGCTCGATGCGTCTCGCCAGCAAGACCGCCCGGCTGGGCCAGCCGGAAGTGAAGCTCGGCCTCATGACCGGCTACGGCGGCTCGCAGCGCCTCACGCGCTTGTGCGGCAAAGGCGTTGCTTACGAGTTGTGCCTGACCGGCGAAATGATTTCCGCGGAGGAGGCCCTGCGCATCGGCCTCGTCAATCATGTCTACGAGCCTGCGGAGCTGATGGCCGCGGCGGAGGCTCTGGCTAAGAAAATTATCGCCAACGCGCCGCTCTCGATAAAATTCACGATGGAAGCCATCGAGCGCGGCATGGAAATGCCGCTGGCCGAGGGCCAGTACATCGAGACGACCCTTTTCGGCGTGCTGGCGGCCACCGAGGATTTGCGCGAAGGCACGCGCGCCTTTCTGGAAAAGCGCCCCGCGCAGTTCCGCGGGAAATAACTATTGCTTTGAAAAGTCAGCTGGTGAACGCGCTTTGTGGGTCACGGCTTTAGCCGTGGCATCGAAGCGGAGCAAGGCCGGGCTTTAGCCCCTGGCGCCTCAAGTAGCCTGCGGCGGGGATTCGCAGGTTAGATTCAACTGAACCCGATTCGCATGAAAGAAAACATCCACGGAAAAGAAATTCGCGCGGCGGCGAACGCCGCGGGCCTGCGCTTCGCGCTGGTCGTCAGCCGCTTCAACAGCTTCATTACCGACCGCCTCCTCGCCGGCGCCTTGGACGCGCTCGAAGCTGCCGGCGCAGAAAAAGAAAACGTCACCGTCGTGCACGTCCCAGGCTCGTTTGAAATTCCGCTGACGGCTAAAAAGCTGGCTGAAGGAGGGCGCGTGGACGCGGTGATCGCCATCGGCTGCGTGCTGCGCGGCGAAACGGCGCACTTTGATTACGTCTGCAGCGAAGTGGCGCGCGGCGTGCAACTCGCGCAACTCGACACCGGCATCCCGGTCATTTTTTGCGTGCTCACCTGTGACACGCTCGAGCAGGCCATCGCGCGCGCGGGCCTAAAGAGCGGAAACAAGGGCTACGATTCGGGCCTCGCCGCCATCGAAATGGGCAACCTCGCCAAACAGCTGCGCCCGGCCGCGGAATCGCGTGCCGGCAAAACCCCTTTCCGTGGGAAACGCCGCTAGATGTCGCAGCGCCGGAAATCCCGCGAGTACGCCCTGCAGATGCTGTTCCAATGGGAAATGGGCAAGCAGGAGCCGTCGCGCATCGAAGAAGGCTTCTGGAAAATCGCGGGCGCGCAAAAATCCACGCGCGATTTTGCCAACCAGCTTTTTGAAAGCGCCGCCGCGCGCGCCGGTGAGCTAGATCCGATCATCTCTACGCACGCGCAAAACTGGCGTCTCGAGCGCATCTCCGCCATTGACCGCACCATCCTGCGCCTCGCGCTCGCGGAAATCCGCACCAGCAGCACGCCCGCGAAGGTCGTCATGGACGAGGCCGTCGAGCTGGCCAAGAAATTTTCTTCCGAGGAAGCGTCCGGCTTCGTCAACGGAATCCTGGACGCCGCCGTCAAATCAATGGAGAAAAAAAGCGCGGAATGAAGCGAAGACGCAAAGCGTTGGTTGTCTGTTGGCACCGAGGCTCGCTTCGCTCGGAATGACAAAATGAGTCTTTCGTGTGGCTGTTAGAGCCGGCGAACGATGGTACAGGTTTCTTCCAGAATTCGTCGAGTAGCGGCGGGACTCGTTGTCTCTGAGTAGACGCGCAGCATCGGCTCGGTGCCCGAAGCGCGCAGCATCACCCAGCCGGTCTCGTCCAGATATAATTTGATGCCGTCGAGGTCTTCGCGCCGCGCCACTTCCCATTCGAGCAGGCCTTTCACCCTGGCGCCACTGAAGTGCTCGATGGCCCGCTCCTTCTGCCCCGGCTTCAGTTCCAGATCGACGCGCCCGTAGTGGTGCTCGCCGAATTCTTCGTGCAGCATCGCCACCAGTTCACCCAGTGATTTCCGGTGCCACGCCATCACTTCCACCAGCAGCAGCGCCATCACAGTGGCGTCGCGTTCAGGCAAATACAATTTCGTCCCGATGCCACCCGATTCCTCGCCGCCGAGCAGAATGTCCCGTTCTAGCATCAATTCGCAGATGTACTTGAAGCCGATGGGCGTCTCGAGGATTTTCCGGCCGAATTTCCCGGCGATCTTGTCCAGCATTTTGGTTGACGAAAACGTCTTGGCAACGTCGCCCGAAATGCCGCGCGTGCCCGCCAGGTGCCACAGCAAGATGGAAAAAATCTGGTGCGGCGTGATGAACGTGCCGTCGCGGTCCATAGCGCCGATGCGGTCACCGTCGCCGTCGGCGCAGAGCCCGGCGTCGTACTTGCCGGCAAGCACCGCCCGCCGCAGCGCTTCGACGTGCGGCTCGATGGGCTCCGGGTTCACGCCGCCAAAGAGCGGGTCGCGCGTGCCGCGAATCTCATCGCAGGCAACCCCGTGCTGCGTCATCAGCTGGCGCAAGAGGCCGCGCGCCGCGCCGTGCATCGGGTCCACGACAAAACGGAACTTGGCCGCGCGAATGCGCTCCCAGTCCACCAGTTTTTCGATGGTTTCCAGATACGGCGCAAGAAAATCCAGCGTGTGAACGCGGTCCCGCTGCGGAGGCAGAGGCGGTAAGCCATTCGCCAGCACAGTAGCCAGCTCTTTTTCCACTTGCGCCACGATCGACGGCAGCGCCGAACTACCGTAGCTAGCCTTGAATTTCACGCCGTTCCATTTGTAGGGATTGTGGCTGGCGGTGATCATGATCCCGCCCGCCGCGCCGCGTTGCCGCACCAGCAGCGAAAGCGCCGGCGAAGGGCAGGCCGTCTCCGCGACCCACACCGGCATCCCCGCCATGGACGCTGTTTCCGCTGCCACCCGCGCGAACCGCTTCGAGCCGTAGCGCGTGTCATACCCGACGAGCAAGCCCGCCCCAGGCTTCTCCGCGCGCACCACGTAGCGCGCAATCGCGTACGCCACTTTGCGCACGTTCGCAAACGTGAAATCGTCGGCGATCACGCCGCGCCAGCCGTCGGTGCCAAATTTAATTGTGCTCACGAGTCAAAAGTATATGCGAAGCCCGTCGAGGCGAGAAGTGGCGCAGGCTTCTAGCCTGTGGCAGTTGGTTGGTGCGAGATCGATCCAGCCCCAACGAAAACCCACAGGCTAGAAGCCTGCGCCACCAGATCTCCTATCGGTAAATCATGAATTCCAGGAGATTGCCGTCAGGATCCCGAATGTAGGTGCTGATCCCAGCCTGCTTCCGACCCCCTTGGCGCTCCACCGGGCCCTCCACGATCTTCGCACCAGCCTTGTCGATCATGCTCCTCAAAGCCTCGGGTGTGTCATCCCAAACGAAGCAGAGATCGCCCCAGGGCGGCATCGCGGCTGGAGCCCTGAGAGTGAATGCCTTGTCCTGCCAGTGCGCCGGGCGATGAAAATTGATCATCTGGTTTCCGATGTACACGGAGATAGCGTTGGGGTTCTCTGCTACCTGCAGCCCCAACTTGCGATAGAAGGCAAGCATCTCCGCCGTGTTTTTCATTGGCAGTGCCACGTGATCGAAGCGGCGGATGCCACCCGCTTGCCGCGCCGCCGAAGAGTTCGCAGCGAGGGCGCCCGCAGCCGCTAAAGAGCCGATCAACTTCCGACGGGTAACAGTACGTTCCATTTTGTACCTCACCACGAAGCCGCCTGGGGCGAATCACAACAGACGGAAAGCTTTGTCCGCTTCGAGCTGCTTCACGATTTTGCCCACGTCCTGTGCCCGATCACGCGGGCAGAGCAGCAGCGCGTCCTCGGTCTCGACCACCACCAGGTCTTTCACGCCGATTGCCGCGACAAACTTCTTTGGGCTCCAGAAGAAATTTCCTTGCGCGTCGAGCGCGACAAATTTTCCGGCGGAAACATTTTCTCCGGCTTTGCGCGCCATGAGTTCGTACACTGCCGCCCACGAGCCGATGTCGCTCCAGCCCACTTCCGCGGGCAGGACAAAGACGCTGGGAGACGCCGCGCGGTGTGTCACCGGCTCAAGAATCGCGTAGTCGACCGAAATATTTTCGAGCTTCGGGTAAATACGCGCCAGCGTTTGCTCGTACCGGCGCGTCCCGATTTCGCCCGCGAGGTGCATCAGCGCATCGTGCGTCTTCGGAAGGAATTTCTCGAGGTTGCCAAGGAACGTCGAGACGCGCCAGAAAAACATCCCTGCGTTCCAGTAATAATGCCCCGACGCCACATATTGACGGGCGCGAGCAAGCGGCGGCTTTTCCGTGAACCGCCGCACGGCATAAACCGGAACGCCATCCGCATCGACTCCCCGGGAGCGAGTGCGCTCGACGTAGCCGTAGCCTGTTTCCGGTCGCGTAGGCGGAATGCCCAGCACGACGAGCGACCCGGCAGCGTGCGCCACGTGCAGCGCGGCGCGCACAATCCGCAAATACTTCGCGGGCCTTCCGATGTAGTGGTCGGCAGGAAGCACCGCCATGAGCGCATCGTTCTGGCGGCCCAGCCCGGCGTGCAAGAGATGCGCCGCGGCGAGGCCGATGGCAGCGGCAGTGTTTCGCCCGACGGGCTCGGCGAGGATGTGGGAGGCCGGAACGCGCGGCATTTGCTTGCGTACAGCAGCGGCCTGCTCGGAGTTGGTGACCACCCACTGGCGCGACGGCGGAAACAGCGGCGCCAGGCGCGCGGCGGTCTGCTCCAGCATGGTGTCCTCGCCGATAATGTTGAGCAGTTGCTTCGGCGTGCGCGTGCGGCTGCGCGGCCAGAAACGCGTCCCGCGCCCGCCCGCGAGAATGACGGCATGCGCGGCCAGCGCGTCCTGGGTTCGCCGCTGGCTCACGAATGCACCACGCGCGACCATTCCGCTTCGGCGATGTTCTGCTCACGGAACTGACGCGCCAAGACTTGCAAGTCCGGCACGAACGCGCGCAAGAGTGTCGTGGCCGACTCCGGCGCAAGGCGATATGGGCCGAGCACGGCAGGGAAGAGCCACACCTCCGCAGGCGCAAAAGATTCGGCGCCACCGGCAAACTCGATCCGGCCCCGCCCCTCCAGAAAAATCAGCAAGTCAAAATGTTCCGGCGAAGTGGCCGCTTCGATCCGCTCGCGAAATTCCCAGCGCTCGGTGGCAAAATAGCGGCAGGCTGCGTAGAGCGTTTCCGTTACCCCGCCCCGCGTGATACGCAGCGGGTCGCACAGGCCACCCTTCTGCTCGCCGAAGCGCATCACGTCCAGCGCCTGGCGCAAGTGCAGCGCGCGCGACTTGCCGTCCGCGCCCACGCGGTTGTAGTCGAAGACGCGATAGGTAATATCCGATTGCTGCTGGACTTCGCACAGCACTACCCCAGGACAAATCGTGTGCGCAGTTCCCGCGGACACAAACACGGCGTCGCCAGCGCGGACCGCCAAGCTCCCGAGGTAATTCTCCACCGTGCCCTCGGCCGCGGCGCGCTCGAAAGACTCGCGCGTCACCCCGGGGCACAGGCCCACGCGCACCGCCGCTCCTTCGCGCGCCCGGACCACATACCACATTTCAGTTTTCCCCACGCCGCCCGCCGCAGCTTCATTCCGAGCCGCATAAGCGTCATCCGGGTGCACCTGCACGGAAAGCTTGTCTTCCGGGAAAATGAATTTCACCAGCAGGGGAATGCGCGGCAGCCCGCGCAGCGAAGTGCCGGTCCATTCCGCGGGCAGCGAAGGCCATAGGTCGCCCAGTGTGCGCCCCGCAAAGTTGCCGGTGGCAAACGCACAGGCATCGCCTGTCAGCCACACCTCGCCGATGGGCTCGCCTTCTTGAGCATGCTCGGGGAAAAGGGGAGAGAGATCGCGCGCGCCCCAGATGCGCGGCACAAAAATCGGAGCAAGCCGCGCCGGTCCCAAACGGCTGGCCGCTGAATTCACCTGGCCGCTTCCGCCAGCGAACAGAATTTTTCGAGTCGCCGCAGCCCTTCCTCGATGCGCTCAAGCGAGGTCGCGTATGAAATGCGAATGTAGCCGGGCATGCCGAAGGCCTCGCCCGGAACCGCGGCGAGGTGCTGCCGCTCGAGCAGTTGCTTGCACAGCGCGGTCGTGTCCGCGATGCCATTGCCCAGGTGCGCCTTGAAATTGGGGAACACGTAAAACGCGCCGCCCGGCTCGACGCACTTCACTCCGGGAATTGCCCGCAGCCCCGCGACGATGCGGTTGCGCCGCCGCAAGTATTCGGCAAGCATGGTGTGCACCGTGTCCATCGGCCCGGTCAGCGCTTCGAGCGCCGCGTATTGCGCGATGGACGTCGGGTTGGACGTGGACTGGCTCTGTATCTTGATCATCGCCGAAATCAGCGGCTCGGGCGCCAGCGCGTAGCCCACGCGCCACCCGGTCATGGCGAAGGTTTTCGAGAGCGACCCCGCCACGATGATGTTCGGCTTGGTTCCCGCCACGCTGGCCAGCGACCACGGCTTCTCATTCCCGTACACGAAGTGCGAGTAGCACTCGTCGGTCACCAGCCAGATATTTTTCGCGCGGCACACTTCGTAAATCTTCACGAATTCGTCGGCCGGAACCACCGCGCCGCTCGGATTGCTCGGCGAGTTGACGATCAGCAGCCTGGTGCGCGGCGTGATGGCTCGCGAGACCTGCTCGGCGCGCAGCCGGAAGCCGTCGGACTCCTCGGTCATCACCGGCACGGGCGTCGCGCCGGTGTACAGCACCTGCTCGGGATAGCTGACCCAGTAGGGCGCGGGGATGAGCACTTCGTCGCCCTTTTCCAGAATCGAGCAGAATGAGTTGAAGAGCGCGTGCTTGCCCCCTACGGTCACCACGCATTCCGGCACCGTGTAGGACGAGCCGAACTGCGCCGCGTGCCATTTGCAAATTGCTTCGCGCAGCGGCGCGATTCCCGGCGTCGGTGTGTATTTCGTCTTCCCCTGCTCGAGCGCGCGAATCGCCGCCCGCTGGATATGCTCCGGGGTAGGGAAGTCCGGCTCGCCGGGGCCGAAGTCGGCCAGGTCCACGCCCTGGGCTTTCAGTTTTTCGGCCGCCGCCATGACGGCGGAAGTCGGCGAGATGGCAATGCGATTGACGCGAGCTGCAAGTTCCACGGGATGATTCTCCTGTCACAACGTGGCACAGCGACTCTTCGCTGTGTGCCTTTGTAGAACACAAATAAGATACCGGATGAAACAACGTTCGCAAAACTCGCACAGCGAGCCCTTCACACCGACTCAGGGTAAAGACCCGCTCTGCGCCCCAGCTACACGATCTTCGCGCGCAGCCGTTCCTCCACCACCGGCGGCACGAGCCCTGTAATCTTAATCGGCCCGCCGAGCTGCGCAATCTCGCGCACCAGCCGCGAACTCAGATAGCTGTAGGACAACGCCGGCATCATGAACACCGTCTCGACGTCCTTGTTGAGTTTCCGGTTCATCATGGCCATCTGCAATTCGTATTCATAGTCCGACACCGCGCGAATTCCGCGCAGAATCACGTTGGCCTGGCGCAGCCGCGCGTACTCCACCAGCAGCCCGCTGAAGACGTCGATCTCCACATTAGGCCAAGGCCGCGTGACCTCGCGCAGCATCTCCACGCGTTCGTCGATGGTGAACAGCGGCTCCTTTTCGAAGTTGCGCAGGATGCTCACCACCAGCCGGTCGAAAATCTTGGCACCGCGCTCGATCAAGTCCAGGTGCCCGTTGGTCACCGGGTCAAACGACCCCGGATAGATGGCCAGCACATTTTTCATGGTTTCGCCCGCACGCGCCCGCCTGATTCCCAACTATTGTAGCGAAAATTGCCACAGATTACGCGAAGGATTGGCGGAAATATTGCGGTGGGCCATGTAACAACAAAAGATGCAACGAATAATCCAATGCCACTACGTCACCGGAATTAGCTACTTTGGGAGAAAGCAACGCTCACGGCTTTGGATAGTTTGCAGTTTTGGAGGCGCCAGACGAGCCGGCAGAATCCGGCGGCGGGATCGTTCCCCCACTGGCTGTTAACGTCTTGCCATTGGGGAGCACGACCTGATTGATTCGCCCGAACGGTTTGCCATTCTTGGCCGGAAACAACATGACGGTCACCTCATCCCCGGGTTTGAATGACGTCTTCCCCCAGCCCGCATACACCATGTTTGCCGGGTTTTGAGTCTCCGCAATCCAATGCACCACCTGGCCGCTTTCATCCTTTACGTCAAACATGAGAAGGCAATGAGGATTTGACCAGTCCCATTCCGTGACGGCGCCCTTGATCGCGAGGGCTTTGCTCATGTCAAACACGGCGGTTCCGTGATGCGCGAATAGCGGCAAGGGCCAGCTCAAGAGACCGGCCGCCAGGACGAATAAAGAAAAATCCCACTTTCTCATAGCAATTACCTCCACATCAAAATCAATCGCTAACCGATATACAACCATCGTGCCCGGAAACTAAATGACGAAGATCACACCCAGATGCTGGAGCGCACCGGCGCAGACTATGGGCCCGGTTTGTCGCCAACCGGCGGGCTCGCCGGTTCACTTGTGGGATTACCGAATAATTTATTGTATCTCTCCATCTCCATCAGGGAGCAGTACACCTCCATCACGTCGCTGTGGGGATCCTCCAGCCGCATGGGGAATTTGTTCATGGCGATCCAGGGTTTGGCGTAAATTTTCGGGTCGTCAATGGTCACCGTCAGTTCCAGGCGGTCGTGGTTCACGCGATGGAAGCGCTCCTCCACGCGGGCAGCGTCGCTGATGGGACGGCCAGAAAGATCCAGCCACACCCTGTCTTCCGGCATCATCCCGACCGTCTGGACGACAAGCGTGGCATTGTCTACCCATTTGCCGACCGAGTACCCGTAGTAGCGCGATTCTCGAACTTCCTTGCCCACCATCACCCCGCCATCCACCAGTTTGGGAAGCGGGCGACCGTCCGTCCAAATCACGCGCCAGGTCTCCGCATATTGATACAGAATGGCCACTTTGTACTCGTTCTGCAGGACCTGAATCTCTCTCAGGTAATAAAGATCTGCTCGCGGGAACCCAATGGGCTCGCATTTATCTCGCGGATCGTTATAGTCCGAAGGGGCAACTTCATCCGCCCCAATCAGTGGTTTATGCGACTTGTAGGTTTCCAAGCCGTAGGGAGTATAAGGCAGCTGATGCTCCGGCTTGCCGTCGTTCGGCATGGCCTTGGCGCCGTAAGGCTGGATGCCATCGTTCGGTCCATTGGCCGGCGTCCAGGTTCCGGAAAGGTCATGAGCCGGGGCGGGAGCTGGGGTTGCTTTCCGATCCTTTGCAGCCACGGACTGATGAGGCTGCGCATCTTGGGGAAACGCGCTTGGGGAGATAGTTATCGCCGCCATCAGAAGAATCAGCGGAACTCTATGAGGATTTAGTATTTGAGACATGCCCCGCCCGTAATTCAACCGGTATCTCCGACATGCGCTTGTGGTGCGCACAGGATACGCCTCTTCAGGACTGGACTTCAATGAATTAGAGGCTTGAGTAAACCTCTGAGCGGATTGCGCGAAGGAATTGGCGGCGGGCCAGTTTGAAAGCTTAGCCTAGAGATCTGGATTCAGAGAAGGGAATCGAATCAATACGCGATGGACCAGCCCACCAGCGTCAGCGTCAGTACCAGCAGTAGCAAGCTCAGGCTGACCACGCTGAGCGCCTTGCCGTGCCCCAGCAGGTAGTCGCGCGATTCGGCGTTGATGCACAGCAGCGCGGTGACCAGCAGCACTACTCCCCACGCCAGCAGGATCGGCACGCCGGGATGCTTCCCGATCAACGTGAGGAATTCGCCGGGAGGCTGGCCCGCGGGGATCCACCATGGCAGCATCGGAGCCACCGCTGCAGCCAGCGAAAAGGTGAGCAGCTTGCGCGTGAACCATCCTTTGATCTTGGGCCGCGCCGCCCTCCACACCAAATAATCCCACGCCAGCAGGGACAGCACGATGGGAATCCACCCATACAGCGCCGCCTTGTCGTCAAACCACAGCCACGCGCGGAAGAAATAGTGCGGGTGCCGCACGGAGGCCAGCCGCGGCAGCAGCAGCGCCCCCACCAGCGCGTTGCACATCACCGCGATGAGCAGCGTCAGCAGGCTCATCAGCTGGAACCAGTGCCGCGTCGCCGCCACGTTGCAGCGACTGCACACCGATTGTTTGGGCAGGAAGCCCAGGCCACAGCGTTCGCAAAACACGACTTCCCTCCCGACAGACTGAAGCGAGGTACTTTGCTGAACAGGCTAGCGTGTCGCGCAGCCCAAAACTACTGGCCGCTGGTTCAGTGAAATGTCAGTTGGATTCGACCCGTCCGTTTGGCCATTCTCTTTTTCCGTTAGCACCGCCGAATTCGATGGAAAAATTGCGCTTCGGCGGGCATATAGCTGAGATAGAATGACTTTTGGCAGCCTGGGATCTGCGCGCCAATATGAAAATAATTTCCCTCAGCCGAGTTGTCCTGTTCTGCCTCGTCCTTTCGCAACTTTCAGGGCCGGCCTTCGCGGCGCAGTCAGCCGCTTCCAAGAAAGTTTCCGCATCGGCCAGCTCCTTTGCTTTCGAGCCACTGGACCATTGGAAAGCGGCCGTGCTCGCGGGTGACAAAGCCGCGCTGGCGGGCTTCTACACGACCGACCCCGCGGCGCGCGCCAAAACCCCGCAGGGCGAAACGCTCGATCCCAACGAGGAGCCTAACTTCTGGTCCTCGCTAAAACCCTCGGGGCTCGACCGTCTGAACGTGCAGCTCCTGGAAGCGAAAACGTTGCAGCCCGGCGTGATGTCGCTGGTGCTGCGCATGGAGGCGGGGCTCAAGCAGTCCGGCCAGGAAAAGTCCGTGATTATCGGCGCCTCGCAGGTCTGGGTGCAAAAGCTGGGCGACTGGAAAATCATCGCCACCCAGCGCAGTGATCCCGCGGACAAGCAGGTCCGCCGCCTGCCCGAGCCGGCCAAGCCAAACACGCAGCTCTATCCGCCTCCTGAGGAAGCCCAGGCGGAAATCTCCGGAGCGCTCGCCGCCGCCCAGAAAGATCACAAGCGCGTCATCCTGATCTTCGGGGGAAACTGGTGCTACGACTGCCACGTCCTGGACGCCACGTTCCGCTCCAAGGAATTTGCCCCGCTGGTGAACGCCAACTACCACGTGATCCACATCAACGTCGGCAACTACGACGTCAATCTCGACTTAGCGCAAAAATATCAAATCCCATTGAACAAAGGCGTCCCCAGCCTGGCCATTCTCGATCCCGACGGAACGCTGGTGGTCAGCCAGAAGCAGGGCGAATTCGAGTCCACGGTGCGCATAGGCCCCGAAGACGTAATCGAATTCCTGAACAAGTGGAAGCCGCAGCGCGGAAGCTGAAGAAAATCTCAAATTTCAAATTTCAGATCGATTTACGCATCACCAGTCACCAGTCACCAGTCACAAATCACGCCCCACCTCGCTAATCCATCCGCCCGCCGGAGTAATATGCCTTGCGGCTGCGCACCTTGCACTCGCACTTCACGCGCACCTCGAGCGAGCGAAACGTGCCCGCCGGCGGTCGCGGATTGGGATAGTAGGCGATGCGATACTGCGTGCGCAGCTCGCGGTCAATCAAGTCGAACATATCGCCCAGCTGGCTGATGGAGTCCGGGAAATAGGTCGCCCCGCCGGTCGAGTCGGCAATGGTCTCCAGGGCATGCTCGCCCGCGGTGTTGCGTCCGCCCTCGTTCTTCACCGCGCGCACCACGATGGTGTACAGCAGCGCGTCCGCGCGCAACGCCGCGCGCCGCGCGGTCTCAAAATCGGCGCGGCTGGTGGTCTCCCCCGCGTCCGTCACCAGCACAATCGCGCGCCGCCGCCCCGCCGGATTCTTCGCCAGCGCCTGGGAGCCGAGAAAGATCGCGTCATACAACGCTGTGCCGTCGCCCGGAACGATGCGGCGCGTCGCGGCTTGCAGCACGGGTACATTCGAAGAAAATGGCGCCAGCTGTGTCACCGCGTCGGCAAATTCGTACACCGCCAGCCGGTCCGCCGGACGCACCAGCTTCTGGATGAACTTGCCCGCCGCCTCGCCTTCAAACTCCAGCTCCTTGATCTCGCTCAGGCTCGAGTCGATCATCAGCGCCAGGTCCAGTGGCTGCTGCGTCTCCGGCTCGAACACTTCAATCTTTTGCGCAACCCCTTCCTCGTACACCTCGAACTGGTCCGCTGTCAGGCGGAGCTCGGGCCGGCCATTTTTGTCCAGCACGCTCGCCAGCAGGCTGACGAGCGTTACCTCGGTGCGAATAGTCCCGCGGCGGTCCTGTTCATCCGCCGCACGTGCAGCCAGGGGCTTCAACCCCGCAGCGGCGCCCAGCGTGAGAAGAGCGCCACACACCCCGAGCGCGACCGCTTTGCGCAGGCGGTTCCCGCCGCGGCCGGCCACCGTTGCATTCAAAGCCTTCAATTTGTCTTGGAAAGCGCTGGCAAACAAGCGTCTGGGCACGCAGATAAGATTCCTGCCGGAGCGAAAAGGATTGCTCAGGCGGTTCACTGCCGGGGTTCACCGCCAGCGGAAGGAATTTCTCCTTCGGCCCACACCGCGCCACCGCCGAAGAATTCCTTCTTCCAGATGGGCACGTTGCGCTTGAGGGTGTCGATGCCGTAGCGGCAGGCGTCAAACGCCGCGCCGCGATGCGCCGAGCAAACCGCAATCATCACCGAAGTTTCGCCGATCTCCAACCGCCCCAGCCGGTGCACCATGGCGTAGCGCCGTATGGAAAATTTCTCACGCATGGCGGCGCCGATCTCGCGCATCTTGGCAATGGCCATGGCCTCGTACGCCTCATATTCCAGGTGCGTGGTGGCGCGCCCGCCGGAATGGTTGCGCACGATCCCTTCAAATACCACCACGGCGCCGTCCGGCGGCGCCTTCATGCCCGCCACTATCTCCGAAGTCTCAATGGTCGTGCGCACCAGCGCGCACAGATCTTCCTCGATGGCCGCCCCCGTAGGATTCGCCCCTCCGCTGACGGGCGGCAGAAACGCCACCTCATCGCCCGCCGCCAGCGGCGCTCGCCACTCCGCAAATTCCTGGTTCACGGAAGCCGCCACGGAATCCCGGAACCGCGCCAGCTCCGGAAAATTCCGGCCGTAGCGCTCAAACAAATCCTCGACGCGCGCCCCGTCGGACACCTCCGCCTGCTCCTCCGCCCGGCCCACAATGTCCTTGAGCCGCCCGAAAAATAAAACACGCACCCGCATGCCCACATTTTATCCGTGCATTGACAAAAGTTCCACCACTCCAGTAGGACAGGCTTCGAGCCTGTCGGGTTCCATATGATCTTGGCTAGCACGAGCGACCTGGGAAAATTGGCAGAACTCCGACGGGCTGAAAGCCTGTCCTACCTGCTCGATTCTCAACCTTCAAATCTTTCAAAATCATCAGCCGGATCAGAAGGTCCAATTCCGAAATTCGATTGACCTTGGCGCCGCCCGCGCCGTAGCGTGGAAATACAGCTGGGAGGCTTCCCTCATGCGCATTCTGGTTTCGGGCTCAACGGGATTCCTGGGCACGGCGCTGGTGGAAACGCTGCAGCGTGAAGGCCACGCCGTTGCGCGCCTGGTGCGCCCCGGAACGTCACAGAAGCGAGCGTCCTCCGCGGGCGCGCAGACCGTGGCCTGGGATCCGGTCGCAGGCCATTTCGATGCCGCTGCAGCCGAGGGCGCCGATGCCCTCATTCACCTCGCCGGCGCATCCATTGCCGGCGGGCGCTGGAATGCCAAGCGCAAAGAGCTTCTGCGCACCAGCCGCATTGATGCGACGCGGCACCTGATCGCGTCGCTGGCCAAATTGCAGCATCCACCGCGCGTCATTGTGGGCGCATCAGCCATCGGCTACTACGGCAGTCGCGGCGACGAAACGCTGACCGAAGCCAGCGCGCCCGGCAACGACTTTCTGGCCGGCACGTGCAGGGAGTGGGAAGCGGAAGAGGCGCGCGGCGCGCAATTCGGCGCGCGCGTGGTCCATCTGCGCTTCGGAATCATTCTCGCGGCGCACGGCGGCGCTCTGCCGCAGATGGCCCTGCCTTTCAAACTGGGCGCCGGCGGCCGCCTCGGCGACGGTCGCCAGTGGATGTCCTGGCTGACGCTGGCGGAAGCCATGCGCATCGTCCGATTCGCGCTGGCAAATTCCTCCCTGGCCGGACCGGTCAACGCGGTAACGCCTAATCCAGTTCGAAACAGCGAATTCACGAAGGTCCTCGCCAAGGCGCTGCACCGCCCGGCCCTGTTTCCTGCGCCGGCCTTAGCCCTTCGCCTGGCCGTCGGAGAGATGGCTGACGCCCTGCTCCTGGGCAGCCAAAAAGTGATGCCCTCCAAGCTCACCGAAGCGGGATACATCTTCGGACAGCCGGATCTCGCGGGCGCGCTTGCGGATGTATTTCGGAAATGAGCGGCGCGTTCGAACGAATTGTCAGAGGTTTTTCACTGCGGTCGGTATTTGACAGTCGATTTCGCGTGACACGGAACGTGCCTGTGATAAAATTGTCAGTGGAAGAATTGTGGATTCTTCGTTCTGGTCCCGCGCTGCCGCCAAGTAGCACAGACTTCAGTCTGTGGGTTTCCATCAGTCCTTGCAAAGCTTCAGCCGAGGCGATTCAGTTTGTAGGCTTCTCCGTTGCCCCGCCGCTGCAGTCCCCGATTCATTTGCGGAACCCCGCAGACTAAACTGGCTGCGGAAAAACTCGAAGCTTTGTAGCGCCCGCCTTTCTTTTCAGGCGGGCACTGCGACCGAGCCCCGGATGCCCGCCTGAAAAGAAAGGCGGGCGCTACAGATACCGGTTCTCGCCGCAGCGCGTTTTGTTTGTGGGTTTCCAACTGATCCTGGCTGGCGCGCCCGGCCCCAGCGCATCAGATAAACCCCACAGACTGAAGTCTGTGCTACTAAAACCTCACAAGTCCAATTGTGCTAAGAGCGAGTCGAGATTCGTTTCATCGACGCGCAGGTCATGCATCTTCGCGGCAAGCCCCTCCACCTCATCGAACGCCTGAAACAGCCGCATTTTGGCCACCGCATATTCTTCCGTCCCGGTAAACTCCCGTCCGGTGCGTGCGCACCACTTCGCCAGCGCCTCCCGCTCCACAAAAATGCGCACCGGAAACACATGCTTGCGGTCCACCGAGGACATAAACACGTACTCGGTACCTTCGGCCGCGCCGCGCTTGGCCTTCTCCACTTCGTAAAAATAGTATTGGTACACGTAGCCCGTCGCGGCGGAATAGCTCTTCACGCGGTGTGCGGCTTCGGGACGCGGCATGCCAGGATTATTCAGGCCGCAGCCGCCGGTGTCAACGAGCAGAGAAGCCCAGAGAGCAGGCGACATGGAGAGAGATGGCAGGTGGCAATTCGCAGGTGGCAGAATCTCGTGTTTGCCGTCCTTTGCCACCTGCCGCCTTGCCTGTCACCTGCCACCTACTACTTCCCAGTTAGTCCCAAATGAGTCGCGCTTCCCGCCCGCCTTCCCAACTCGGCACAACGCCGGCTTTCGACGCGTGTTCAAGCGCGCATTTAAAAGCCTTCTCTGCCTTGGCAGCCCCTTCCTCTTGGCAGCAGCAACACTCTGTCGGCATGGGCTTTGTGAGACAGGCGGCACAACTCTCTTCGGGGAAATTTCTGCGCGGAGGCTTCGCTTTTCTCGCTGCACCGCGCTGGCACACCGCGTGCACTCGCCGCTGCAATGGAAGAAAGCACGAAAGACCGCGGGCGCCGCTTACCCACTCGCACCCCGTTTCACTGGCGCCCAGCGTTGCTTCTCGTCGCATCATTCCTTGGTTGCGGCGGACTGGTAGGTTCCGGCCCGCCGCAGCCCCCTCCTGCCGTGACGGTAGCAGTTGCGCCGCTCACGGCATCGGTGCCGCTGGGCGAGCCGCAAACGTTCACCGCCAGCGTCGCCAACGCCGCGAGCGCTTCCGTGACCTGGAGCGTGAACGGCATTCCCGGCGGCAACGCCACCGTCGGAGCGATCAGCAGCAGCGGCATTTACACAGCCCCCCTGAATCTTCCTTCTCCGGCAAGCGTTACGGTGCAGGCCGCCAGTGCGGCTGACAATTCCGTGACGGCGTCCGCAAGCGTCACTGTCACCAGCGATATTTCCGTTTTCGTCTCCCCGCCGGCAGCGCCGGTCGAGCTGGGCGCCACGCAGTCCTTCACAGCCACGGTGAACTCCGCGGCCAATCCCAATCGCGCCGTCACCTGGATGCTCTCGGGCAGCAACTGCGCGGGTGCGGTATGCGGAACCGTGGATTCCTCCGGAAATTACACCGCGCCGCAAATGATCGCCGCGCCGATGGCGGTTACCCTCACCGCAGTCAGCGTCGCCGATCCCTCGAAGAGCGGCACGGGCGCCATCACCGTCACCGGCACGTTCCTGCTGGCCGTGAACGGGCCCTCGACGATCACCGCGAGCAACACGGCCGACTATTCGGCCACGCTCACGCCTGCGCCTAACTCGAATCCCGTGCGCGGGATCACCTGGAGCGTTGCCGGAACCGGCTGCAGCGGCGCGGGTTGCACGACGGGTTGCGCTGGTGCGGCCTGCGGAACGATCTCCTCCGCCGGCGTTTACACGGCCCCGTCGGTTCCACCGTCCCCAGCGACGGTGCAAATAATCGCCACGCCGCAAGCCGACCCGACGCGCGCCACTTCCGTGTCCCTGAACATTCTCCCCGGGGTCAGCATCACCATCTCGCCCGCG
>Ga0210398_10001532_pt1 | contig 23636 bp, 24 predicted proteins | sample IncBWC4OmetaG_FD_161047 | JGI IMG/M metagenome (GOLD analysis project Ga0210398, IMG submission 161047) | Forest soil microbial communities from Barre Woods Harvard Forest LTER site, Petersham, Massachusetts, United States - Inc-BW-C-4-O | ecosystem: Environmental > Terrestrial > Soil >...
GAAAATTTCGATCGATTTCGCTGCCTCGGCTACCGGGCAGTAGCGCCACGATGGGCCGGTCCGCGGAAAGGCCGTGGCGCGCCGTGAATTCCGCGCGAGTCATCGAGGCTTTTGCGACGCCCGCCAGCGGATGGCCGACGAAATCCACGGGCACGCCCGCGTCACGGTAGATTTTTTCCTCGAACGGAAAAATGACGACGATGTGATTGACGCGCCGCTTCACGATTCGAACCCGGCCTGAGCGCCAGGCCCAGACCTGCGGTCCAATGAAGTAGCCGACGGGAATTCCGTGCTTTTTCAGACGGCGAGCGACGCCGAGGTGCGTACCTGGAGAATCCACGAGGATTGCGAGCGATGCGTTCCTGTGAACGGCTTCGCGCGCGAGCCTGCGCTGGACGCGGACCACGGATGGGATTTTGCGCAGGACTTCCGCGATGCCGACAACGGCGACCTCGTGATAGTCAGCAATCAATTCGACGCCCGCGTCAGCCATTCGCGGACCGCCCATTCCGAAGAAATGCGCACCGGCGCGTTCGCGCAAGGCGACAGCGAGGCGCGCTGCGTACATATCACTGGAAGCTTCTCCGGCCGAGATTAGGATTTGACGTGGCGTCATGCGAGCGACACCGCGTTAGTCGTCGGCGGACAATGGCTGCGGCGGCCGTGGGAACCCGGGCATCGTTTCCTCGGAAAGGGGGACCGTCAACTCCTGCTCCTTGTACTGGAGCTGGTAGAGGCGATAGTAGATCCCGCGGACGAGCAGCAATTCCTGGTGCGAACCCTGCTCGCGCAAGCGGCCCTTGTGGAAGACCAGAATGCGATGGGCGTGCTGGATGGTGCTTAGCCGGTGCGCGATGACGACCGAAGTGCGTCCGGTGATCAAGCGATCGAGAGCTTCACGGATCAGGAGTTCCGTCTTCGTGTCCACGCTCGATGTGGCCTCATCGAGAATCAGGAACTTTGGGTCGCGCGCGAGAGCGCGTGCAAAGCTGACAAGCTGGCGCTGGCCGACGGAAAGAGTTCCACCGCGCTCGTTGACAGGGGTATCGATTCCCTGAGGAAGCGAAGAAACAAATGGCCCGAGTCCGACTTCCCTCAGTGCGCGCTCGATTACCGCGCGATCAATCGTTTCGGTTCCGAGCTTGACGTTGGATTCCAGCGTGCCCGTAAAAAGGAACGGGTCCTGCAAGACGATACCGAACAGAGAGCGCAGATCCTCCAGAACAATCTCGCTGATATCCATACCGTCGAGTAGGATCTGGCCGCGCTGGATATCGTAGAAGCGCAGAAGAAGTTGAATAATCGTGGTCTTGCCCGCGCCGGTATGACCCACGATGGCGAGAGTCTGACCCGGCTCGACGCGGAAGGAGACGTCGCGCAATACCCAGTCTTCTTCTTTGGGCGTCGCGCCACCGTGATACGCGAACCAGACGTTGCGGAATTCGACCGCGCCGCGCGGAGCAGAGAGCGCGTGCGCCTTGGGATCGGGAGCCGGGATCGGCTCGTCTAGAAGGCCAAAAATGCGTTCCGAAGCGGCCATCGCGGCTTGCAGAATGTTGAATTTTTCGCTGAGGTCCTGAATCGGACGGAAAAAGCTCTGGGCGTACAGCATGAAGGTGATGAGCACGCCGACTTCGATCCTGCCGGCGATCGTACGTACGCCTCCTACCCAGAAGAGGACCGCGATGCCTCCCATGCTGAGAAATTCAACGCCGGGGAAGAAAAACGAAAAAGCGTCGATCGCGTCCTTGTACGCTTCCATGTGGATGCGATTCAGTTCCGCAAATTGCCCGCGCGCTTTTCGTTCGCGATTGAAGAGCTGCACGATTGCCATGCCGCTGATGTGTTCCTGAAGGAAGCCATTGATTCGCGCGATCGCGGTACGGATTCCGCGGTTTGCCTCTCTCACGCGGTTGCGAAAGAAATAGGTGAGCACGATCATAAACGGCAAAGGCGAGAGGGTAGCAAGCCCCAGAACCGGCCGCCAGAACAATAGGAATATCGCCAAACCGAACAGCTGTACGAAGTCATTCAGCATCGCGACCACGCCCGATGCGAAAAGGTCGTTCAGCGCATCGACGTCGGTCGTGGCGCGGGTGACCAGCCTGCCAACGGGGCTGCGGTCGAAGAAACTGATCGGCAGGCGCTGAAGGTGCTCGAAAATTTCTTTACGCAGGTCGTACATCGTTTTCTGTCCGACCGATTGCATAATGCGCACCTGGGCGTATTGCAGGCCGAAGTTTGCGAGCAGGGATCCAAGATACGCCACCACAACCCAAGATATTCCAACCAGTGCCGTGTGCACCGAAATCGAATGGATGGTCGCGGGTACGATGAATCCGTCCACGGCGACGTGTCCGAAGAGGTAGGGGCCAACGATACCCATCGCTGCAACGCCGAGGGTCATCGAGACGGCGAGCACGACGAGCCAGCGATATGGCCAGAGATACTTCATCAGGCGCCGCGTGATCTGCGTGTCGTAGAGTTTTCCGAGTTTCTCTTCTTCGCGGAAATCGCTCATTCCCGTTCCAATTCTTCTTCGAGCAACTGTTTCTGATAGAGATCGGCATAATAGCCGCCGAGTTCGAGCAGCTGATCGTGCGTGCCGCGCTCAATGACGCGTCCTTCGCGGAGGACGACGATCTGGTCGGCGTTTTTCACAGTGGAGATACGATGGGCCACGAGGATAGTTGTCCGCTGACTCATCACGGCGCCCAACTGGCGAAGAATTTTCTCCTCGGTATCGGTGTCTACGCTCGAAAGTGAGTCGTCCAGCACCAGGATTTTCGGCTGGCGCAAAATGGCGCGCGCGAGCGAGGTTCGCTGCTTCTGCCCTCCGGAAAGGGTAATGCCGCGTTCGCCGACCATGGTGTCGTAACGTTTCGGAAAGCTCAAAATTTCGCCGGAGATGGTCGCGATTTCAGCAGCTTCGAGGATTTGCTCCTCGTCCAGCAAATCCACACCGAAGCCAATGTTTTCGCGAATTGTTTCACTGAATAGAAAAGTGTCCTGCGGCACAAAGCCGATGGAGCGGCGCAGAGCCTCGAGCGAATAGTCGCGGACCGAGATGCCGTCAATCAACAGTGTGCCCTCCGGAGCCTCCCACAAGCGCGCGACAAGAGCCGCTAGAGTCGATTTTCCGCTGCCGGTTGGACCGACCACGGCTAGCGTCGAGCCGGCGGGAATTTTCAGGTTGATGTCGTGCAGCACCTCGGGGCCCGAGGTTCCGGCGGTCGGATAGGTGAAGTTCAAATGACGGAATTCAATTTCGCCACGAATGGTCGAAGGGCCCTCCATCGCCCGTTCGTTCGAGGGATTACGCGCCCGCCCATTTCCGTGAGGTCGTGCCGCTTGCGAGGCTTCATCGAAAGCGGCTGAATTCCGGATATTGGGCTGAGCCTTCAAGATGTAGTTCAACCGGCCCATCGAAGCTGCGCCGCGCTGGAAGATGTTCGTGACGAAGCCGATCGCGATCATCGGGAAGACGAGCTGGCCCAAGAACGTGTAGAACGCCAAAAACGTCCCGAGAGATACCCTCTGATTGATGACTTGAGCGCCGCCCATGCCAAGCAGAATTACGACCGTCACGCCGATCAGGCCCGCCAAGGCAGGGAAGAAGAGGCTCCAGGAGCCGATAAGCTTGATATTGTGATCTACGTAGTCGCGATTGGCTTCATCGAACGATGCGATTTGCGGTTTTTCCTGGGCGTAAGCCCGGATCACGCGAACACCCGTGAGATTTTCCTGTGCGCGAGTAGATAGCACACCCAGGGCCGCCTGAATCTGTTCCGACAGGCGGTGAATGATCTGGCCGAAATAGCGCACCGCAAAGGCCACGAACGGCACGGGGATCAGGACCCACATCGTCAACACGGGCGAGAGCTTGATCATGAAGTAGATGGCCATCACCATCGTCGCAACGGTGTTCGCGGTGTACATGATGCCAGGTCCGAGAACCATGCGGACGGCGTTCAGATCGTTGGTCACGCGCGACATCAAGTCGCCGGTGCGATTTTTCGAATAGAACTCGGGATCCATGGCCAGCAGGCGGTCGAGCAGATCGTTTCGCAGGTCATATTCAATTTCACGCGACATCCCGATTAATATCCAGCGCGACCAGAACGAGAAAAAGCCTTTTATCAACATGACCACGACGAGAATGATGCAATAGAGACCCAGCGCGTGGCGGCTCAGTGGTGCGTAGAACGCAAACAGCGGATGAAGGATTGCGCGGGCGGTTCCTGTAAGCGTCGAAAGCGGCTGCGGCGCGGCATGCAGTAGGTCCGTGACCGCCCCAATGATCAACTGCGGCAGCGAACCGACCAGGCCGGTAAGCGCAAGCGCAATCATTCCGACAAGGCCCATTCGCTTGTAGCGAAATACGTACGGCAACAGCAGTCTTAGCTGAGACCATCCGGAGGGCTTACGTGCGGGCCGCGCGGCGGTTGTGGAGACGGGCTGTGCGATGGCGCTCATCTGCGAGTATTGGACGCAGCAGGCCCGCGATTGGCTACTCTCGCGGCCGGGCATCTGCGGTCAGCTTGCATTCCCTGTGGCACCTTCTGGCCTGTTCGAGTCTAGATTGTATAACGTAGATTCTAGCGTTTTGATTCCATTCGCGGAAGGGCTGTTACGAATCTCGTTGCGGTCAGCGAGCAGCCACAATTTCGTCGAGACGGGCCTCGAAATTCTCTTCGCCTTCTGACCACAGCCGGACTTTTTCTATCGGCAGAGAACCCTCGATCCGGCGTACCCAATCCAGCAGTTTGCGTATATTTTCGCGTGTCTTTTCATGATATTTCTCGAGGTTTTCGGGCCAATGCAACGCTTCCAGGAAGCGCGCCTCTTCCGGGCTTTGCGCGGGCATCTTCGGACCAGGACGGATGCCGAGTAAGCCGGCGTGTCCGGTGAAAAGATGCTCGAAGCCGAGATTCACTTCGAAATGGCCGCTTTCGCGCCAGAAGCCGCCGTCGTAGTCCTCGCCGCGGCAAAGGATTTCGAGCGGCTGCGGCTCGATGTTCGATTTCCCGTTGACCGCGTCAAATACCGCGAGATCCCAATGGCAGTCAACCTCGTACGAGCAATCGCTGTGAACCTGATCCCTCGCGATTTCGATAATCCCGGCGGCATCGTGCGGCACGGCGCGCAAATCCTGCTCCAGAATCGGAGACTCGGTCGCGTCCACAGCGCGGATTGCTAGATGCGTGAAACCCGGTTTGGTGGCCGAAAAGGGAACTGTCTCGAGGAACGCGCCCAAGCGCGCCATGATGAATTCCTCGGAAAAATCTTTGGACCACACATTGACATAGGAATGATTCGCCATGACGGCCATTATACCGGGGCGACCCGCGAATTTCGAAATCGGGGCCGGGACCGGCAAGCGCGTAAACGGGCGTCTGCCAGACTCTTCCCGCCAATCTGGGTGCTTCTGGGTATGGTCCCTGAATGGTCTGCGGTCTACTGTGCTTGTGGAATTCGGATTAAGAAACAAGAAACGCGCAAATGACTGAGAAGGGTATTCAAAGTGGAGGGACGCCATGAGGGACGTTAAATTGCCGCACACATTCGTTGGCTTTGCTCTTGGTCTGGGAATCGGTGCCGCTCTGGGCATCTTGTTTGCGCCAAAGTCCGGCCAGGAAACCCGTGAGTATCTGGCGGACGGCACAATGGACGCGATCGATGACGTGGTAACGACCGGCAGAAAGCTAAGGAAGAGCGCGAGGCAGGCCGTAAGAGATGCCACAGAGCGTGTGACGGACGCCGCAACTGTTGGCGAGCGTGCTTACGTAAATGCGAAGAACGCGTAGACAAAAGATCAACGGTTACACGAACGACATCACACTCGCGAGGAAAAGAGGCGGAAATGACCACCAAGTCGCATGCACAGACCGGTAGCACAGAAAATGACGCGCTCGTGCGCGTCGCCCGCACCATCGGCTCAACACTAGGCACGATTGCAGCGACGATCAACAGGACGACGAAAACCACGAGGCGGGGACGGAAACCACTGAAGAGCCGCGTGGCGAAGTCAGCAAGAACAGTCTCGGCCAGGAAGTCGCGTTCGAAACGCCGACGCTAAGACTTGGTTCGGCCGCTGCGGGATCCACGTGCCAAAGGAAATTCAAATGTCGTCCAAACGCGAGTACTGCGCACAACCTATGTGCAGTTGCAAAGTCAACAATGGAAGTACTGCGGCGAGGCGTGCGAAGCGGTGGAGAAGGCACCTGACATTGACTGCCGGTGCGGGAATCCCGAGTGCAAAGGACGCGCGCACTAAATTTTCGATTGTCACAAGCCTTATAGACAACGGAGCAATGAGGAACACATGAAAATACTTGGAACTCTTCTTACCACGCTGCTGCTCTTCGCCATTGGCGTATTCGCCGGATGCTCCACGACGACAAAGTCACCCGACGTTTCCGACAGCGTCCGGCGGTCACTCGATCACTCCGGTTACAAGGACATTACCGTAAGCGATGACCGCGACAAGGGAGTGGTCACACTCGGCGGCCATGTCACGTTCGATAGCGATAAGGCGCAGGCTGAATCGATCGCGCAGTCTATTGCCGGCTCACAGGTGGTATCGGATCAGATTGCCGTGATCCCCGCCGAAGATTCGAGCGCCGCCAAAGCAGCGAACTCCGACCTCGACAAGGGGATCGAGAAAAATCTCGACGCGGCTCTCATTCAAAATAGGATGCAGAAGCAGGTCAAGTATGATGTAAAAAACGGCGTGGTCACGCTGACGGGGGACGTCAATTCAGAAAATAGGCGCGCGCGGGCACAAAACGTGGCTTCTTCCGTCCCGAATGTTCAACAAGTGGTGAATGAACTTCAGATAAAGAATCAGAAGGCGAGCTCCACGAACTAAAGTTAGCTCGACCGGCTCTAAAGGAATTACTTCTTCGCGAGGGGCGCTTCGTCGTCGTCGTTATCTTCGGCGCTGATATTCTCGGAGATTCCCATCAGGCGGTCCTTCAGGGTATCGCCCATGCCGGACAATACCCCGGCGATGCTCTCCCGCATGCGCTTTTCAGCGGCTTTGGCGAGCGTGTCGAGAACCGTCTGAGAATGCTGACCCAAGGTGGTGGCAGACGCGAGCAGCCAGGAGTTAGAGGCATTTTCGAGGCGAGCTTTGTACTGCTCGATTGACTCGTTCGTGGATTTCTTGAGCTGCTCCATCCACTCCTGGTTTTGTTTCTGACGGCTTGCTTCGAGGGCTTCGATCATCGGGCCGACCTGCGATTGCAGGTGGACCTGCGCCAGTTCGACGCTCTGCAACATCTTTTCCTCGATGTTCTTTTGAAACGCCGTGAGCGAACCTTCGCGGTTGAACTCCATGTCCGAGCGCGCTTTCTCGAGCGCCTGGCGCGAGGATTCTTCGAACCGGCGAAGCGACTCGCCCGTCACGCGCGCGACGCGGTCCGTGAAGCCGGCGTGCGCGATTTCGGCGTTCTCGCCGAGCTTGGCCCGCTCGCGATCCACGATATCCTTTGCAGCCTCTTCGATTTCCGCCTGGCTGTGCTCGACGTAGGAACGCCGATAGTGATCGAGTTCGGACGCCACGAGGCTCGAAATCTCCGCCGCACGCCCGCGCAGCGCCGAGGTGGATTGCTCGACAGCTTTCTCGAGCGTGGATTGCATCGTGGTCTGCGCTTTCTTTTGGTACCAGTCGGCCGCCTTGGAAAGCGCCTCGTAGGTCTCGTGCTGCGCGCCGACGCTCTTCTGCTCGAACTCCTCTTCGACTTTGGAAAGCGTCGCGCGAACGGACTTCTCAAACTCATCCGGGATTTTCGCGGACTCCTGACGGAGCTGTGCCAGTGATTCCTGCACGGCCTGTTGGGATTCGCGCTGAAGCTGCTCGCGCGTGGCCGTCTGAATCTGAGAAGCCTGCTCGGCAGTCTTCCGCGCGTGCTCGCGGACCATTGCTTCTATTTGCGCGGCCTGGTCCGATGCCTGCTGGACCTGCTCGCGGATCGTGCCTTGCAGCCGCGAGGCCTGCTCGCCCGCCTCCGTGAGCCTTGAGGTGGCTTTCTGCGCTTCCTCAATCTTTGGCGCCAGCTTCTGATCGAGCTCGCCGGACAAGCGCTCGAACACTTGCTGCGCGGAATTCCGGAGCACCGGTTCGATTTGCTGGGCCCGCTCGGCGATGGCCTGATCGGCGCGACGTACGGCTTCCTGATGCTGGGCAGCGGCGATGTCTTCCAAGTTACGACGTGTCTCGTCTATCGTGAACCGCGCGGCTTCCGCGAGTCGCGTCTTGGCGGTTTCCGTGCGCGCGCGTTCCTGCTCGAGTCCTGAACCTAACGATTGGATGGTCGCCTGCGCGCCGGCGATAGCCTCCTCTAGCGACGCGCGAACTCCCGATTGACGCTCGGCAATATCCCGCTCGACCTGTGCCAGCGCCGCCTGCGTTGCATCGCCGATCTTCTGGCCGATGTTTTGCGATGCGCCTGTTACCGCAGCTTCAAATTCGTCGTTCCAGCGCTGCTTTGCCGCGACTGCGTCAGCTTGCGTCTCGTCAATTGTTCGGGTGCGAACGCTCTGCGCTGTTTCTTCGAGATCTTTTTTCCATTGATTCAGGTGTTGCTCCGCCGTTTCGGGCGACGAAAGAATTCCGAGCGATGGCATGGATGCTTCGCGCTGTGAAATCACGCGCTCGACGGCTTCTTCGACGGCGTGTTTCAGGTTGTGCGCGGCCGCATGTTCCGCGGCTTGCTGCGCGGCCTGGTCCGCCACATTGCTCACCGCCTGCTCGACTGCCTGACGCACTTTGGCGTCCAAATTCTCGGCATTCGTATCGCTCGCTTTGCGAGCTTCCTCGACGATCGCAGCGGTGCGATCCGCCGCCTGCTGGACAACCTTTTTGACGGCTGACTCAGAAACGCGTTCCATCGAGACCTTGATGGCTCGCTCGACGGCTTCGTGTAGCTGGACATCGAGCTGCTGGCGCACGATCGTCATTTCATCATTAATCGCGGACTGGGCGCCCCTCTTCAGAGTCTTGTCGAGAGTCTCTTTCGCGTCCTCGACCATCTTTGCCATCTGTCGCGCGGTTGCGAGCTGCGCGTCCTGCGAAGTTGTGGACGCTGACGCGGGCGGCGGTGCGGCGGACGACGCGGGGCCGGGCATCACGTGCAGGCGGCTCTCGGCGGAGGGCGTTGCGGCCGGCGAGGGCGCGCTAGGTGCTGGTGCGGCGGGCTCTGCGACCGTTTTCGGTGAGTCCATCACGGGCTCAGTCGAGGGCCTTGTCTCAGGCACGCCGGCGAATTCGGCGGGCCCGGCAGCAGTGAGAGCCTCGTCACCTGGATAGGCAAACCAATCTTCTGGTGGGAACGCGATTCCCCAAATGTTTCCAGCAACTTCGAACTCCAGGCCAATCTGAAAGAGCTCGCGGACGGCGCGCGGGCGTTGAACCCAGACGACGCGTCCCAGAGCAGAACGTGCCGGGAGCGAAGGGTCCGGATGGGGAATTTCGAGTTTGATCGTCGAATTCTTGGGAACGTAGTGCTTCGACTGGTACTTGCACCCGTGACAGTTGACCATCACGGTCGTGGTGCGTTCCTTGAACGGCTGGCCGAGAGCGTCCACACCGGCTACCGTGATCGGCACGGCCTGCACAATGCGCGTACTTCGGCGCTTCTGTGTGCTGGTATCATCCACTGGTAACGACTCGACCACCTGGGCCTCCCAAGGGTAGGAATTAAGCGTAGCATCCGCGTTTGAGTCGGGCAGGATGCGCTGGCGAGGTGGTGCGAAAGGGTAACTTCAGAGTCCTAGTGCCTCCGAGCCAGCCGGGTTAGGGCGTCGTGGTGGAACGTCGCGATGATCCCATTAGCGCGTCCTTCAGTTCCCTGGCGATCCAGATTGGGCCAACGAGGAAGTAGATCAAGCCCTGAAAAAACGCGGGTTTGTTGCCCTCGATTCGGTGGCCGGCAAACAACAGAATCCATCCCCCAACGAAGAGCACCAGACCCATCCGCCAGAAAGTTAGAACCGCTAGAACGATTCCCGCAATGATTAGGGGAATTCCGATGCCGTGCAGGATCTTGTTCCAGGCGTTGGTGTGTTCGTGGTCGTATTGCGCCATGTAGCGGTCGAATGAGGGCATCACGCTCCTCCTCGGTTCAATGACTTTGGTATACGCCTGTCGAGGCGGGGAAGCAAGGCAGAGAGATCTAGACGTCCCGGCGGCCTTCCATGGCCTTCATCATCGTAACTTCGTCGGCATACTCGAGATCCGAACCTACCGGAATTCCCATGGCGATGCGCGTGACGCGGACGCCCAGCGGCCTGATCAGCTTCGAGAGATACACCGAAGTTGCCTCGCCTTCCGCGCTGGGATTCGTGGCGACGATGATTTCCTCGACCATGCCGCCCTTGAGCCGCTCGATGAGGCTCCTGATCTTTAGTTGATCCGGCCCGATACCCTGCAACGGCGAAAGCGCACCGCCGAGCACGTGATAGAGCCCGTTGAACTGCCGCGTTTTCTCGACCGCCTGGATATTCGTGGCTTCTTCAACCACGCAGATCATGTTCTTGCTACGCGTGGAACTGGCACAAAAAATACAGGGATCGCTATCGGTGATGTTATTGCAGATCGAGCATTCGCGGACTTTTTCCTTGGCTTCGCGGATAGCGTCGGAAAGCGCGAGCGCGTGGCCCTTGTCCACTCGCAGCAGGTAGAAAGCAAGTCGCTGCGCTGTTTTCTGCCCGATGCCGGGCAAGCGCTTCAGCTCGTCAATCAATCTCGTGACGGAAGGAGCAAAATCAGGCATGCGAGCCTATTATCGCAGAGTCGCGTCGGTTTTCGCCAGAAGTGAAACGCAGGTCTCAGATGCGCCGCTCAAGAATAGGATGATTCATTGCGTGCGCGACTCTGCGGGAGTTACAATCCATGCGCTTCGTGGTGGGTTTGTGGGGAACCGACTCTGGAGAGATTCCAGCAGCGGATATAGGGAGGAAAGACGGAATGCAAATGAGAAACATTCGACCGCTCGCTATCTTGACACTCTTGCTAGTAGCCGGCGCAGCTCCGGCGCTGGCGCAACAGGGCCCGCCTCCGGGTGGCGGCGGTGGTGGTGGACGTCCTGCGATGGGACCACCGCTTCAACTTACAAGCACGGCGATTACCGACGGAGGCACGATCCCGGATAAATATACCTGTTCACCGGACGGAAAAGCGATGACGCAGCCTGCGAATATGACCTCGCCGCCGCTCGCGTGGGTCAACGCGCCGACGGCCACGCAGAGCTTTGTGCTGTTGCTCCATGATCCCGATGCGCACGCACGCAAGTCGTTCGACGACATCACGCACTGGATGATTTTTAATATCCCGGGCGATGCCACGTCACTTCCCGAAGGAGTTAAGGCGGATTCGACGGCTGGGGTTCAGGCCGCTAATGTGACCGGTCAACCGATGTTCTTCGGCCCCTGCGCGCCTCCGGGACCGGTGCACCACTACACGTTTGAGCTATTCGCGCTCGATACGAAGCTCGATCTGCAAAAGGGCGCGAGCCGCGACGACGTACAAAAGGCAATGGACGGCCACGTCCTCACCGGCACGGTGCTGATTGGCTTGTTCCACCACCAAGCCGGCTTCGTGATGGGACCACCGCCGCGGTAAGCGTTGCCAAAACCTGATCGGAGAGGGGCGTGGCGAAAGCTGCGCCTCTTTTTTTTCGGCAAATGTTTCAGGGATTCGCGTCACACTGTCGGGCAGTACGACAAGGGAATTGAAACGGGGGGCACGGCATTGCAGTATGGCTCAGAAATCGAGACTAGAACAGGCCGGGGATTTTCAGACCCATGATGCCGGGCGCGGAACCCGTGAGGTCCTTCATCTGCTTGGACAACTCATCATCCACACGCCGAGTAGCTTCGTTCACAGCCGCGAGAATCAATTCCTGCAACATCTCCTGATCTTTGGCTTTGAAGACTTCCTGCTCGATGCGCACTTCCGTCAGCTGCTTTTGTCCGTTCATCCTCACGGACACCATGCCGCCTCCGGCCGATGCTTCGACGCTCAGCCCGTCAATGCGCTTCTCGAGCGTCTCCTGCACTTGCCGGAACTGCGAGAGCATCTGCTGCAGAGCTTTTACTTCCATGGGTTATTCCTCGCCCGGGCGCTTCACTCTTGAAATCTGGCCGCCGAATTTTTCCAGCATCGCCCTAACGATCGGATCTTCTTCAAACCGAGCGCGCAATTCCGAAGTACGTACCATTCCTGCTCGCCCGGAATCGAGTTTAACACAGACGCGCAAAGGCTGACCCACGACTTCCTGCACCGCTGTGCGCAATCGCTCCATCGCTTCACGCGGCAACATTTCCGTCAGCGTGCGATTCTCGGTGTGAAAAAAAAGCCGAAATTCACCGGCCTCAATCTCGCAGCGAGTGGCGTGTTCGAGAAAGGACGACAACAATCTAGAGCTTTGCAGCACGACTTTCACTGCATCCAATTGCGCCGCACCCAAACCAATTGTGCCATCTTCGGCGGCGCGTGCCACGATGCGGGGAGCCGATGCTGGAACGGGAACATTTGATGACGGCCGCTCCAGAGCCGCAGCCGGCGAAACGGAAAGTTTCGTTTCCGGTGCCGGAACCATCCGCACGGCCGCCGCGCTGGACGACGAAACGGATACGGCTTGTGCGGGAGCGGTCGTTCGGGGCGGGGCACTCGGCGGCGCTGGCGATGACCTGGCGGAACTCTGGCCGGCGCGCAACTCTCCGATAATCTCTTCGAGCGGGGCGAGCCGCTGCGCGTTCACGAGGCGCAACAGTCCCAATTCCAGGTGCAAGCGAGCATCCGGCTTGCGTCGCAAGTCGTCATCCGTTTCGAGCAGGATGTTGAAAAAGCGCGTGAGATCCTCCTCGGTGAACTTCGCGGCATGCTCGGCCAGGCGCGGTCGCTCGCCCTTCGGCGCGGCGACGAGTTCCGATTCGGCCCCGCACACGCGGGCCACCAATAAGTTGCGGAAGTGGCGAATGGCCTCGCGGCAGAAATGCTGCAGATTTTGACCGTCGGCGGTCAGTCTGTGGACGAGCCCGAATGCGCGCTCGGAAGATTGATCCGCAATCGCTCCAACCAGATCGTCGAGCACGCTTTCAGCGACGACGCCAAGAAGCTCGCGAACCTGCGCGTCCGAGATGGAGTCTCCGGCATATGCCATCGCCTGCTCGAGCAACGAAAGCCCGTCGCGCAAGCTGCCCTCCGCCGCGCGTGCGAGCACGGCCACGGCGCCGGAGTCGATCTTGAGATTTTCGGTCTTCACGATCATTTCGATTTGGCCGGAGATTTCCTGAAAAGTGAGCGAGCGGAATTGAAAAAGCTGAGCACGCGATTTGATGGTCTCGACCAAATCTTCGGCGCGAGTGGTGGCCAGAATAAATACGACGCGCTCGGGCGGCTCCTCGAGGGTTTTCAGCAGCGCGTTCGAAGCCTCGTCGGTGAGCTGATGGGCTTCATCGAGTATCACAACCTTGTAGCGGCTCGATGCGGGCGCATACCGCACCATTTCACGCAGCTCGCGGATCTGATCGATGCCACGGTTCGACGCCGCGTCGATTTCGAGAACATCGAGCGACGTGCCGGCGGAAATCTCGCGGCACGAGTCGCACGTGCCGTCCGGCTGAGCCGTGGGGCCGTTCGCGCAGTTCAGAGCCTTGGCAAGGATGCGCGCGGCTGTTGTCTTACCGACTCCACGCACGCCGGAGAAAATATAGGCGTGCGCGACGCGATTTGACTCGATCGCATTCGCGAGCGTCCGGGTAACGTGCTGCTGCCCGACGATCTCAGCGAATGTTTGCGGGCGATATTTTCGCGCGATGACTTTGTAGCTCATTCGATCCCGTTTTCGGCCCCCTCGATCTCGCGGCCGGGCAGCGATTAGAGGAACTTCGGGTGATCCGCGGCACACGAAGCTGACCCACTACCGTTGCTCCCTTCCGGGCCTGGCGGGGTTCGCGGGGAATCGTTGCACAGAGCCCGAAGTTCCACCGATCGCCGGTCTGCATCGCAATTTGTTCCTGCGATGCGACCGCTTCGCGAAGTCTAGCATACCGATCTGCACCGCGAAAGAAGGTGGCCGCGTCGGAAATTCACTGCATCTCGCGCTGAGTCTCGCCTGATCGCGCTTGCAGATTGCGCGCCGCCGTTCTAGTCTTGCGGTCACTATGGCTCCCGATTTCGTAGCCCTCGGAATTATCTGGTACATCGTCTTTCTTTTCTCTACGACGTGCCACGAAGGAGCCCATTCCCTCGCGGCGCATCTTGGCGGCGATCCCACTGCGTTTCACGGCGGACAAGCGAGCTTGAACCCATTGCCGCACATTCGCCGCGCCCCGTTTGGGATGGTTTTGGTGCCGATCGCGACCTACATTCTCCCTCCGCACTGGATGTTCGGCTGGGCGAGCGCGCCGTACGATCCTGCTTGGCAGCGCCAGTATCCCCGCCGCGCTGCTTGGATGGCGCTCGCTGGGCCTGCGGCAAATTTCACGCTGGCACTCGTCGCCGCTCTCGGAATTCGCGGAGGCATGGCACTCGGATACTTGCGAATGCCGCAATCGGTAGGGTTCACTCACATCACGGAAGCCACGGGTCCGGGAGCGGCGGAGTTTGCCGCGACTTTCTTGAGCATTCTCTTTGTTCTGAATGTGCTCCTCGGGACATTCAATCTTTTGCCCGTCCCGCCGCTCGATGGCCACACCGGCGTCACGCTGCTAATGAGTCAAGGCGCTGCGCTGCGATTCCTCGATTGGACGAACCGTCAAAATTTCGGAATGATTGGAATCGTACTTGCATGGGTCCTTTATGACCGGATCTTCGGGGCCATTTTTGGTCTGGCGCTCGATCTTCTGTATCCGGGCTCGCACTGGGGCTGACTTGGCCACGAGTCCCGTTTCGTTGTTTTTAGAACGCCAAAATAAACTTCGAATCTGGCCCAGTTTGAAACTGGGGTTCCAGTCCGGGACGCGATGCGCGTTTTCCTAGAGGTAGATTTCGAAGGACGATTTCTTGCGCGAGTCCTGTCGGGACCGCCGCTCTCCAACCCACGGTCTCAATCCAGAAGCCTTATGAATTTCTGTTCCGTCGTCTCGGCGGGTTGGCAGCAAACTTTCGCGTGTCATGCCACCGCTGGCACTCTGGCCCAGGCCCTACCGATTCAGATGAAATGAATCTTGCCGTCCAATCCTTGGGTATCTTAGCGGCAAGAGGGAATCAGACGATCTGCGTGGTCGATGCCGACCGGGCCCAGATGGCGCTCACGAGCGACTGTCTTTCTCGCGCCGGATTCCCCGGCGCTCGGCACCGTTAGCTCGCCAGACGCATTCAGGAGAGCTTATATCGGGCGCTGCCGAGTCATGTTCGCCGACTGCAAGCAGACCGGAAGGGACAGCGGCCCATTCCGTGGTTTCCGCGATTGGGGCCATCCAGCACGGCGCTACCGACTGTCTCTGTATGCTTCTGGGCGAACCACGGCTGACGAAGACGCTCGACGATTAGGCCAAGCAGCTAGGGAAGCTGCAGAACGCCACGGTAACGCTGAACAGGGATTGGTGGCCCTCGCCGCTGAGCGAAATGTGAAGCATACACATCCAGCGAGTGCTCGAGACCTGCCAGGGCAACCGCCTACGCGCCGCGAGCATGCTCGGCACCGGCCGAACGAACCTCTACCGCTTCCCAAAGAATGCAGATCAGCAAGCCACCGCTCGGGCTGGGGCGTGAACGGCGTCTCATGTATCCGGCGTGTGGATCATGCCAGAGAAATCAGCATTGGTGAATGCGTGCGGGCACGCTGCGGCTTAGTTGCCGCCGGACGTGTACGACGCGTTGTGTAGCAGCGTTGCGGGAAGCGCCAATGTTGAATCCATGCGCACCAGAATTCCTGTCTGCGCCGGAAGATCAACGTCCTTACCCTTTTTCGCGACCACATAGGCGGTGCCGCCGACCAGCCCAAATACCGTACCGCGCAAAACGTGGCTGAAGATCAGTCCGACGGTTGAACCACCCGCCGTTCCGATGGCTACGTCCTCAACATCGCCTTTGATACCGCGGTTTTCCTGGATATCTTCGCCCTCGACGGTCTTTAGGTCCTTCCGCTGCTTGGTCGCTTCTGTCGCGCCGCTGTAGATGGAGAGAATGCTCAGCTTCGCCGGGAAGATGCGGCTTTCCACTTCAATGGAATTAAATGCCAGATTCATCGAGGCCCCGCCCCGAAACATCGAGAACAGTTTGGGGCGATCGACGGCCGTGATTGTGCCGTGAACCTTGGCTCCAGCAGGCAGGATCAGCTGGTTGCCCAGGAAAACGGGTTCCGCGACGATCGCCGTGAAGGGATCGCCATTATGGGCGACGCTGGTGCTGAGTCCATTGACCAGCGTAAGGCGCACCTGTGTGCCCGGAATTACCTGGTTAGCCTGGGCGTGAACCGCCGGACTCAGCCATAGAGCGAGTGAGACGACGGCGCAAAGAGTGATCAAACGTTTCATTGAATCCTCCTGTGTCCCGGGCGGAAACGCACTGGCTTCCGCCGGGATGGACCCTCCGCAAAAGAAAACGGCACTTTCGTGTAGGGTGAAATTCCGGATGAGCGACGCGGCTGATTTCCCGGCGTTGCCTCCGGACGTCCCCGTGTCGTGGGGATTGCCGCTGGCGCAGCGGTTTGGGTGCGGAGGATGCACCCGAGAAATAAGATACATCAAATGTGGACGCAGGTGCTCGAAAAACATGCCGGAGGGTTCGTAGTTTGCTATCGCCTGCAATGATCGTGACCCATGCGCGAGGCATGCGGCGCGACCGAACGATCGGTCGTCCGTTTGGGGGTAGATTGCATTGCGGATATGGCATTGCCGAGTTCGCTACACGGCGCGATGAACCCGCTGCTTCGTCGTGCAAGCATGATGTACGCTGCAATACATGGAAGACAGGAAAAAGTTGGGACTGAAAGCGGCGGTTCTCACACTACTCCCGATGATCTTGGTTTTTCCGATGCTCGCCGCGGCCCATTTTGGTCCCACGGGACCAGCACGGGTCTGGCCGGTCTTGTTCTATGCCCCTCTGGCAATGTGGATGCAAATTCGGGCGATTGGAATGATGTTCGATATGTACCGAAATGGCCGCGATCCAGTATTAATCGCAATACTTCCCCTCGGATTTGTGTCACTTTGCACTTACGCGCTCAGCGGATTTCTGATTGTCCTCGCGCTACCTGCGTTCCTGTCCACGATTCCGCTCAGCTGAGCGGTAACCTGCCGCAGCCTTTCGACGTTATCACCAGGCTCAGCCGAATATGGCTTGACAAGATCTTGGGCCACGAATACGCTCGGCTCAATACATGGAACTTTTATTGGGGTTCTGAGGGTGGAGGGCAGTATGACCTTTAAACCCGGGGTTGGAGTGGCAAGAAGATCTCTTTCAAAGCGTGAGTTCGAAATCCTGCTTTTCCGCGCTTCCGAATGCACCAAGGCAAGTCCGCTTCGCCTGGTGAAGCAACCTCAATCCGTTCCTCGAGCAACCCGAAGATCGCCGCACCCGGCCGCTTAAGATTTCCCGGGTATTGGAGCGGCATACGCTGCTGACGGGTTTGCCGCGATTCTCGGTCCAGCCGTGGCCGCTCGAGGGTCGCCGACCCACAGCACGGTGTTCCGGTCCATCCACGCATTTACCTTGAGCGATTGGAACACCCACTTGCCGTTGCGCTTGGTGCAGTAGTTATCCCACGTGCCGATACCAAAGACGAAATTCGTGCGGTACTCCACGTTGTACTGCAAGATCGAAAAGAACGCCTTCACGCGCGCGCCGTCGCCTTCGGGTTCCATGACGAAATGGTTCGCCAGGTGCTGCCGACCGATCCACCAGCTCGGGCGGTCGTACCAGAGTTCTTCAAAGGCGCGGCGAATCTTTTCGTGTCCGACCATTTTCCCCTGCCACAAGTGATCGAGGAGCGCGTCCTCCGCGAAGCATTGCAGGACTCCATCGGCATCGCCGGAATCGATCGCCCAGGCGTACTTGGCGAATAGCTCCATGATGTCGAGCCGATCTTCCGCGGAAAGCTTTACATTGAAATCGGACATGGCGGCGTCTCCCTCGTCGAATCTAAATTGTCGGCGGCGCGCGCGACGAGCGCGAATCCTGCCTGCCGGCGATAGTATGCGCGGACGCAAGTTATTGCAATATGCGCGCGGGATTGAAACGGCGGAATGGCTCCGGGGCCTGGACTCGAACCAGGATAACCAGCTCCAAAGGCTGGCGTGCTACCAATTGCACTACCCCGGATTAGCGCAAGAAAGTGTAGCAGAGATCTTAGCGATCTGTTGCCGGCACCGGAGCGCGGGACTTCTGGTGTTTGCCGCGCTGCCGTCAATTTGTTAGGCTGCTGAAGCCTTATCGTGCGGAGAGGTGTCCGAGCGGTTTAAGGAGCACGCTTGGAAAGCGTGTGTTGGGGAAACTCAACCGTGGGTTCGAATCCCACCCTCTCCGCCATATCTTATTCTTTTCAATAAAACACGTAGTTATTGACATTGGGGTACTGAAAGGGTACTCTAACGGCATAGATTAAATCCTTCCCCCAGAGGATAAATCGCATGCCCCTCGAAATCTCCATCTACAACAAACAACAACGAACGAGCGCAAGCGGGAAGTCGTATTTGGCTCGCGTTTGCGTGTTCACGCCCGGCCAGCACGGTCGCCTCACAGAAGCTGATCAGTTGGCCCCGTTTTACATCCGCGATCAAAAAGGCGATAAGCAGTGGATTCGGCTGGAAGCCCGCACCATCACCGAAGCCAAGGCGGAAGCCGCTAAAGCTCAAGATGTGCTCGCAGCGGTCGCTGCAGGGGTCCCAGTGCTCGCGCCGGGCGGTAAGGATGGCGAGAGGCTGACTACCCGCATCGCGGCGTATCTGGAAGAAGTCGAATCCAACAAGAGCCGGGCGACGTGGCTCGCGTATAACCGCAGTCTGGAACTGTTCAAAGAATCGTGCCGTCGGCAGAACGTGCAGGACGTGCGGCGGGAAGACTTGCTGGCCTTCAAGACCTACCTCCGCAAACAGGACGATCTTGGCGACCGCGCTCACTACAACCACTTCCTGAACGTCTCGGTGTTTTTCAAGTGGGCGAAGCATCCGCTGATCGGCATGGGAGTGCGCAAGAACGATTGGCCCGTGAAGAACGAGCGCGTACCCGAGGAATACACGTCCGAAGAAATCGAAGCCCTGTTGAAAGCGGCGGCAGGAACCTGTCGCGGGCAGAAAAAGGCGAAGGGCGAAAAGAAGGACGACCGGCTGTTGCTGAACTCGTTCCTCTGCTCGGGGCTCCGTGACGGCGAAATGTCGCACCTGACCTACGGAGACATCGACGGCAAGCATTCACTGTGGACAGTCCGCCCGAAGGAAGGCCACACGCTCAAGACGAAAGAATCGCAGCGCGTGGTTCCCGTGGGCGAATGGCTGACCAAGAAAGTTTTGGAGCAGAAGAAGGCCGAAGGCAAACGCAACGGCGATGTGATTTTTCCGAACACCCTGGGTAAGCCAGACGAGCACCTTTTGCGGATTTTGAAGCGGATCAGCACGAAGGCGGGGCTGATAGGCCGGGTGGACCAGCACAAATTCCGGTCAACCGCGATCACCACGTGGCTGCGCAACGGGTCAACCGTGCCGGAGGTGATGAGTTATTGCGGCCATGTGAATCCCGCTACGATCCTGCGATACGCGGCAAACGTCAATCTGCAGAGGCCGGAGATTCGCAACCGGGTCACGCAGCCATTTGAACGGTACTCATCGACAGGCGACTAAACTCTTGAGCGCGATCCGGGGGTCTATCGCGCCCGAATCCGCACACCACAAATGTGTGATTGCAAATGCCTTGAAGCGCATTTCATCCGGTTGATGGGATAAATCCTCAAGATTCGTCGCCGTCCCGCACGATTTCTTCTTGACATGAGTGGTACAATGGTCTTGAGTAATCGGCCCCTGCGCTTTACACTGACCGACTCTGGGTACACGAGACGGAGGGGAGCCGACGCAGTAACCTTTGGTCCCACGGGAAGCGCTCCCCCAAGGTTTCAACGGGGGTCGAGCCACCAAAGGGTTTGACCCCACTTTCCATATGGGCACTCAATCCATAAAAGGATTGGTGTCCCATGGCTCACAAACAGACTTCTCCCGCACAGCCCATTGAAGCCTCGTCGCCCGAGCTAACCCCGCTCCTGTACGACATTCCTTCGACCGCCAAAATTCTGGGCACGACTACGTTCGCTGTCCGTGAACTTTGCAGGGCAGATCGGCTGAAGTTTGTTCGGCTCGGTCACCGCTGGCTAATCTCGCTCGACGCGATTCACAAATTCATTCGTGACGCCGAGCGTCCGGCATGAGCGCGAAATCGCAATCGACGGGAGGTAGCCGCGAACTTGGCGCAGCCGAGCGCAGGCGCGGTGCAGCGCGGAGACAATCATGAGCAGGAAAGCTGATCGCAAGCGGAACGCGCAAAAGGCGAATCCTATCGCGGTCCAACGAGAAGAGACGGTCGCCAATCGCGATTTAGCCGTTCCTACAACGTCGTTCGAAGTTCTTACCGTAGCTGAGGCGGCTGCCTTGTTGAAGGTACCCGTCAGCAGCATCTACGAGTGGACGCGGCATCGCGGCAGCAGCAGGGGGACACCGCTCCCGCACCGGAAGGTCGGAAAGTACATCAGGTTCATCAAGCAGGAAGTAGAAGCGTGGCTGCTCGCACTTCCACAATCCGTGAATACTCGGAAGCGCGCATACCGCAAGGCGGCTGCAGCATGAGTGCGGTCGGCGAAGTAAGCCTGAGCATCAGTTGTTTGTTTTGAATCGTCCCGTCATCAAGTTCTACGGGATTTGATTAGCAGTTGCAGCAGGAGGATTTTATGTTCACCGGAACCATTATCTCTGCACCCGGACGCGGTGTCTGTTGGTGCGAACAAGACGCTACGCACACCAGCACCTTCGTTCACATCTCTCAGGTCGCCGACCGTCGTGTTTTGCACGTTGACGACCGAATCCGTTTTGACATTGCACCCAACCCAGCTCGTCCCGGCCAAGTCATGGCTGTGAATGTTACGTGGATCGGTCGTGTTGTTGCGCGTCAGACCAGCGCATCGGTCTCAGGCGGTGCGCGATGAACCCCTTAATCCCGCAGGAACTACAAAACGAAACTCGCTGGGTCGCATGGCGGGAAGAAAAACGAAACGGGAAGAAAACAAAAGTTCCCTATGATGCGAAGACAGGGGATTTTGCGAAATCCAACGACTCAACCACATGGGCTCCATACGCACAGGCTGCAGAAGCCGCAGCGCCCCTCAACAAGGACAATTACGACGGCGTCGGCTTCATGCTGCACGGTTCCAACTTCACCGGCATCGATTTTGACGGCGTGGTGGACGACGGAGTGCCGCAGCCGTATGTCCTGAACATCCTTTCGCAGATCGGCGATCCCTATTGTGAAGTTACTCCGTCCGGTACGGGACTGCGAGTGTTCATCAAAGGTTCCAAACTGCCTCCGGGCAATCGAAAGTTTTCGGCAAAGAAGAAAGGGGTTGAGAAATACGGAGCCGAAATCTACGCAGGCTCGGAGGGCGGGAGATACCTGACGATAACCGGCGAGCGATACTCCGGGGAGGGCATTCCGCAAATCGAGAATATCGACATCGTGTACTTCCAGATTTCCAAATTTGCCGACGAGTATTTCCGGCGTCTGTGGATGGGAGATTCATCCGAATACGAAAATGACGAGTCTCGGGTTGATTTAGCCCTGTTAGGACTTTTGGCGCGGGAGTTTAACGGCGAGGTTCCCAAGATGTTGCGGTTTTTCGATGCGTCCGTGCCGGGGCATCGGGAAAAATGGGTCGAACGAGAAGACTACCGCAACCTCACCCTTAATAAGGCTCTCGATGGATTCAGTAAATCTGGAGGCAGCCCTCCGCGTGAGTTGCGATTTCATTTGCCCGCTACAAAGGGTGGCAACTTCGACTACGTGATTAACCCTATGCCGGACAAACCATATGACGACGGCTGGTTTCCGCTCGGTTCCCCGTCACTCATCGGCGGTTTGTCGGGCTCGAACAAATCCACATGGATGATGCAACAGCTATTGGCTCAAGTTGACCGCGAGCCTTTTCTCGGTCATACCACAAATGGAAGACCATACCTCATTCTCATGGCGGATCGCGGCGAAGGGTCGCATCAGAGAACCATGCGCCGCATGCGACTCGAAGACAAGAACATTCCGATAAAGTTCATATCGCCGAAAACGGGATTGGACGGACTGCAGGAATTCATCGACAAAATCGAAGAAACCTCACCGTTGCCTGAGGTAGTTTTTATCGAAGGTCTCGACACGTTCGTGGATGACGGCTGCAAGAAGCAGATTGTCGCCCCCTTCATGACCGCATTGCAAAAAATCGCTACGCATTATCATCTCGCCATCATCGGAAGCGTCGGTGCGCCAAAAAGCAAAGCGGGCGAGGGCTATATTGCGAAGCGCGACAACATTTCGGGTACCGAGGCTTGGTCCAGAATGGCTGAAACAGTAGTGCTTCTCCAATATCCGAAAGGAAAAGACACCGTAGCCGAACGAGAACTTACCGTGTTGCCGCGCAATGCGGCCTCAGAATCGTTTGCACTCACCATGAAGCACGGACGGCTCGAACTCCAAACCGAGGAAGACCGACGCCGGGCTGAGGGTCGAGACCAAGAGATTCAGTGGGCCCAGAAACAGGCTCGTTTGGCTAAGGACGACGCCACAAAGAAATGGTGGACCGTGCTGGATATGATGCGGGAACTGGACCTGCCAAAGTCGAACGTCTATCGATGGGTACAGGATGCCTGCGCCAAGGATTACATCACAGAAAAACCGGGTAAGAAGGGGCGGAGCAAGGCGGCTCAATTCCGCTGGAACGAGTCCAAGACCAATCCTCTCTGGGTCGAGGAAGACGAAAATGCGATGGCTCTCTAAAATGTCCAAAACGCCTGAGTTTCGAGACTTGAACATTTTAGTTCAGAGGCAGCGCGAGGGTGGGGAATTAAAATGTTCATTCCCACTTTTTGGAGCGTTTTTGGCTTGTAAGTCGTTGTGTTTGCAATATCACTTTTGGGCTCTCTGAAGGGGGGTAAATGGGAATCAGAGGGGGGAGGATTACCTCAAAACACCATCTCAGTTTCCCAATTACCCACCCTCAGAGAACCGTGTTAGGGAGGCTGCGATGCCGAGATTGCGAATAACCCAGTTTGTGCGCGACTTGGAAATTGAACTCCAGCGGCGCGGATTCCAGCGGGCGGTAAATTTACCCGGCATCTATGAGTGGAGGCGCGCCTCGATGTGGCGGCATCCCGAATTTCGGCTCCGCGTTGAGATTCGCGCGTCGCACGAACTGCGTCTGCTGTTCCCTGATGGGAAGTGGCGGATTTCGACCGCGAAAGACTTCGCCGAGCAATCGAAATCCTCGACGCAGGAGAAGGGACCGCGCGGTTCCCGGATTGAAATGCTCCTATGCCAGCACATCTACACTGGTCGGATTCACGTTCGGTCATCCGGGGCTCTTTGGCACAGCGCGAGGAAAATCGCGTTCAGCGAGGATTCGACCGGCACAACGAGGGGTGCCCATGCGGCGCTGAGTGCTTGC
>Ga0210398_10001534_pt1 | contig 23633 bp, 21 predicted proteins | sample IncBWC4OmetaG_FD_161047 | JGI IMG/M metagenome (GOLD analysis project Ga0210398, IMG submission 161047) | Forest soil microbial communities from Barre Woods Harvard Forest LTER site, Petersham, Massachusetts, United States - Inc-BW-C-4-O | ecosystem: Environmental > Terrestrial > Soil >...
CGTATTCAAAGCATAAGTCAAACATGGCGTTTCGCTCGTCCTCAGTCATGCCATCAAATTTGCCTTTATCGTAGTATCCCAAACAGACGTATTTCATCCGTTCCTCCGTATTTTCCTCTGACTCAGAGCGCTGTAGCTCATCGTGCTGTTACTAGATAGTCGTTCTCAAGACCGAAAATCGACAGCTACTCCACTTTTTTTGCCTGGTCGAAGGAGTCTGAGGGTGGCTGATGCGTTCGAATGGCGGCCGAACTGGCGTACCTCAACCGGTGCCCGGCAGGCGATCACGGCCTTGCGCCCCCACTCGAGGGCCTCGTCCAGATCGGCGGCCTCCAGCAGCCAAAAACCACCCACGTGCTCCTTGGTTTCCAAATACGGCCCATCCGTGATCAGCACATCGCCGTTCGGCTGGGCTCGCAGCGACTTCGCCTTTGCCGAGGGCTGCAGGCCTCCAGCGAAGATCCTGACACCAGCAGCCTCCATCTCTTCGTTGAGCGTGTCGATATCGCGTTTCATCGCTTCGTCCTCTGTGGACGGGTCATAGTTGTCGGGATGGTGAATCGCAACCAAATATTGCGGCATTACTTCTCCTTTTTCTTGAAACGATCTTCGGGTGGTCCGATTGCCCTGCCTTCACGATATAGTCGAACGGCAGGATCGGATTTCGACACATCGTCCCCAAAAAACTTCTTCCGCGCTTTCAAACTATGTTTTGCCCCTGGTCATCTCAATATCCGGATCGGCTTCTGACGGCTCCTTTTCTTGTTTCAACTGCCGAATCCGCTCCTGCAGGAATTGCCGCTCTGGTTCCTGTTGGGTCAGCGCCAGAGCTCTCTCATAAGAGGACCGAGCCTCAGCCGTCCTGCCGAGTCTGCGGCACATATCTGCACGCGCCGAATGCGCCAGGTAATAATTGGCCAATTCACCATGTGCCAACACCGCATCGATAAGCCCCAGGCCGACCTCTGGACCATCGCGCATTGCAATTGCTACGGCACGATTTAGCTCTACAATCGGCGAAGGTTGAATCCGGACCAGTCGATTATAAAGCGCAACAATCTGCCGCCAGTCGGTCACAGCGGACGATTCCGCCTCCGCATGAACGGCCGCAATCGCAGCCTGCAGGGTGTAGGAGCCGAAGCTGCGGGACTTCAGGGCTTTCTCCAGCAACGCCACTCCCTCCGCGATCTGCTCTCGGTTCCAAAGCGAGCGATCCTGATGCTCCAGCAAAATCAGCTCTCCGGCCGGAGATGCTCTCGCGGCGTGACGAGATTCCTGAAGCAACATCAAGGAGAGCAGCCCAATGACTTCCGGCTCTGGCCGAAGTTCGGTCAGCAGCCGGCCCAGTCGAATCGCCTCGCCGGTTAGCTCGGCTCGCGTTACCTTCGCTCCCGCCGCAGCCGAATAGCCCTCGTTAAAGACGAGATAGATGACCTGAAGCACCGCGCCCAGTCGCTCCGGCAAGTCCTGCGGCGTCGGCACCTCGTACGGAATCGGTGTCTCTCGGATCTTTGCCTTTGCGCGCACAATGCGTTGCGCCAGCGTACTCGGAGTGGTGAGGAAGGCCTTTGCTATCTCCTCGGTCGTTAGCCCGCACACCTCCCGCAAGGTAAGCGCAACGTGCGCTTCCGGCGGCAGAGATGGATGACAGCAGGTAAAAATCAGGCGCAGCCGGTCATCTTCAACGCTGTCCTCTTCTTTAAACCTCTCCGTCGAACTCCATTGCGCTTCGAGATATCTCGCGAGTTCGTCTTGAGACGCATCCAATCGTGCCCGTCGACGCAGACTATCGATGGCTTTGAATCGGGCCGTTGAAATCAACCATGGTCGCGGGTTATCGGGTACTCCGCTCCTCGGCCACAAGCTCAGCGCGGCTACGAAGGCTTCGTGCATCGCCTCCTCGGCAAGATCAAAATCACCGAGCAAGCGAATCAGCGTTGCCAGGATCCGCCCCGAATCCACGCGATAAACGGAGTCGAGCAATTCGCCTATCTGCTCCGTGGAACGCTCAGACATGACGACGACTGTAGCAAACCAGCTACCCCGAATCAATTTGGCAAAACGGCGGATCGATGCAATGTGCCCAAGTCGCGACTGTGAGCAGAGCGCAATATCTCTGTAATACGTGGAGTGAACCGAACACCTTAATATTGTCTCGATAGTCTCTGTCGTACCACAGGAAAACGTGTCCGCAAGATTGCAACTGCGCAGCAAATCGACGCAAACGCGCGAGACTCAACCAGATCACCCTTGAGTAACGGGCAAACCGCACCTTCCCCGTCGTTCGCCGTTCGGGTGCGTAACGGAAGGGTTGCCGACAATCCGTTCGGAATCCCGAAACGTCGCGCTTCGACGAGTGCTAAGGGCCTGTTTTCACCAGTTGACGGAAGGCTTCGATTTAGCCGGCCAACGGTCCTCTAGGTTTCTAATCAGCCAACTTAGCGTTACTAGTCCAGCTCGCAAGAGACATCACTAGATAGCATTCACTGGTAAAATCTTTAATTCGCAGGCTAAATTACATTGGACGAACAAAAATCAAGCTACGCCATAAGAAGGTGAGTCTGCCAAGCGATTTTCTGAATCTTCCGAAGAGGACATCATCTGCCATGCGACTGATCGTTTTAGCTGTTGTTACCCTGTTTCCAGCGCCCGCCGCTCTCTCGCAGCTTGTTCCCGCGAGAGATGCCAGCATGCCCCTGGGGACGGCAAAGGTACAAGAGACTGGCAACGGTGATTTCGTACACGGCGATTCGGGCCCCTCTGCAGCCGCGGCTGCCGACCGTTCGGAAACTCCGTTACGACTCTTGTATGACCATCCCGCTGCCAATAACAACGATGGATGGGTCAGTCAGTCGCTGCCGCTGGGCAACGGCTATATGGGTGTGAACCTATTTGGCGGGGTACAGCAGGACCGACTGCAGATTACCGAGAACAGCCTGGTGGACGCTCCAACGGAGAAGATCGGTGGTTTGAATAACTTTGCCGAGGTCTTTCTGGAGTTTCCCCACACGGCACCCGGCAAATATTCGCGGGACTTGGTGCTGAACAGTGCGACTGCCCATGTTTCCTACGACGATTCGGGTGTGAGCTACCAGCGAGAATATTTTGCCAGCTACCCTGACAAGGTATTCGTGATTCGCCTGCGCGCCTCAAAGGCCGGCACTTTGGAGTTCACGCTCCGTCCCACAATTCCCTATCTTGCCGACTTCCGCCGTGCCAAAGACGACAACCGCGGCAAGCACGGCACAGTCAAGGCTGACGGCAATATCATCACCCTGGCGGGAACGATGGACTATTACGGAATCAAGTTCGAGGGACAGTTCAAGGTGATCCCTCAGGGCGGAACACTGATAGCGGCGAATTCTGACGGTGGCTCCATCAGCGTGCGGGGTGCTACTAGTGCGGTCATTCTCATCGCCGTTGGCACCAATTATCAGATCGGGAATCCCCAGGTGTTCTCGGCTACCGATCGGCTGGGGAAGCTCAAGGGCTTTCCCGATCCCCACAAGAAGGTCAGCGACGCCATTGCTGCGGCGGCTACCCGCAGTTATGACGAGCTGCTAGCGCGCCACGAGGCGGACTACACAAAACTCTATGGCCGGGTAGATTTCAGTCTCGACGCTCCGATGCCGTCGATAACCACCGACAAACTGATCGATGCGCTCCGATCGGGTGAATCAAGCCACTACCTGGACGAATTGGCCTTCCAGTTCGGCCGCTATCTGCTAATCTCTTCATCCCGATCCGGGGCGTTGCCGCCAAACCTGCAGGGCGTATGGAACGTCTATCAAGATCCTCCCTGGACAGCAGGCTACTGGCACAACGTGAACCAGCAGATGAACTACTGGCTCGCGTTCAACACCAATCTGCCGGAGTTGTTTGATCCCTATATTGATTTCTATCGAGCGTATCTTCCTGCCCATCAAGCCCTGGCGAAGCAGTACCTCACCGAATATCACCCTTCCGGCTTAGCTGCCGACGGTGACAACGGCTGGGCGCTAGGTAATTCCATGCGCCCGTACGAGCGTAGCGGTAAAGCCAGTCATTCCGGGTTCGGCACCGGCCCGTGGACCACAATGCTGTTCTGGGACGACTACGATTTCACTCGAAACAAAAAGCTACTCCGCGAAGTTGTCTATCCGGCCATGCGCGGACAGGCGAACTTCTCGTCGCGCTTCGTGCAGGATCTCGGTGGCAAGCTGCTTGCCAAGCCATCGTCGTCACCGGAAAATGCCAACAGTTTGCAGACAGTGGGCGCGACATTTGATCAGCAGATGATTTATGAAAACTATCGCGACACTATCGAGGCAGCTCTGGTCCTCGGCATCAGCGACCCGTTGATTCCCGTTCTCGAGGCACAGCTGCCTAGGCTCGACCCAATTCTGATTGGCGATTCAGGACAGATCAAGGAATATCGCGAGGAAACTACCTACGGATCGATCGGGGAGCCTCACCACCGGCATATGTCCCAGATCCTTGGGCTCTATCCCGGCCAGTTGATCAATTCGACGACGCCAGCCTGGTTGGCAGCAGCGAAGGTTTCCCTGGAAGACCGCGGACTTACCGCCGGCACGCCAGGCTGGGCTGTGGCCCAGCGGTTGGCCACATGGGCGCGTACCGGAGACGGCAACCAAGCCTATCTGTGCTATCACACCTGGCAGTCGAATCACGCGATGTACAACCTGTGGAATAACCACCGAGATTCCACCACAACGAAGCTCTTCCAGGTCGACGGCAATTTGGGTGTGACGGCCGGCGTTGGCGAGATGCTACTGCAAAGCCACGAGGAAGTCGTCGCTCCTCTGGCTGCCCTTCCGAAGGCGTGGCCGAAAGGCAGCTATCGCGGCCTGCTCGCTCGCGGCGCCTTCGAGGTCTCGGCGAACTGGTCAAATGGACATGCGGATCGTTTCGAAATCCTTTCTCGAGTCGGTGGTCCACTAAAGCTGCGCTATCCGGCGATTGCAGGCGCCACGGTTCGCACTTCGAGTGGCAATAGTGTCACGTTTAAGCGTGTGGATGACGCCGATATCAGCTTCGACACCAAGGCAGGCCAAACGTATGTCATCACCGCCATCCCTTGATCGGCCTCAACCTGAGGATTTTCAAAGGCCCCCTCTCTGTTGCGCGACACGCCGACAGATTCGTCAGAAACTGGTCTGATCGACGTGTTGGACTAGAAGTTTGTTAGTGTACCGCATCGATCTCTGAGTTCAGAAGGCTGTAGCTCCTGGTAAGCGAGGCAACAGGCATGAAGTTCAACGCAATCCGCTCGACTAACGTTCGCATCTCTATGCTTTGCTCAATCATCGTGGGTTTTCTCGTTACATCGGGACAAGCCGGTAGTTTTGCTGAACACAACGGTGCTAGGTGGTTCAACAAGGTCCTGCCGCTTTTCACCGCACCGAAGGTGCCGAATATGGGTCTGTCCGAGACAGAGGCTCCTCCCCCCAAGGTGGTTTTGCCCGTTCCCCCCGGGCTACCCGGCAAGGGAATGGCCCAGCACTCCATGCTCTACATCGGCGAAGGTTACAACAAGATGTTTCTGGTCGACAAGGGCAAGATCATCTGGACGTATTCAACCGGACCGGGCAACGAGTACGACGACGTATGGATGCTGTCCAACGGCAATGTGCTCTTCACCCGCATGCAATACATCGCAGAAGTCACCCCAGACAAGAAGGTGGTCTGGAGATACGATGCTCCGGCTGGCACAGAAATTCACGCGTGTCAGCCCATAGGCCTAGAGAAGGTGCTCTTCATCGAGAATGGCCTGCCACCTCACCTGATGGTAGTCAATATTAAGACGAATGCGATTGAAGTGGATCACGTGTTGCCTGCTCCCAGTTCCACGGATATCCACAGCGTACATCCGCAGTTCCGGCACGTGCGATATACGTCACAAGGAACTTACCTAGTTCCGTTCCTGACCATGGGCAAAGTGGTCGAATACGACAAGAGTTTCAATGAAGTTTGGGGCTACGACGTTCAAAGTCCATGGGCCGCCATTCGCCTCAAGAACGGCAATACGTTGATCACCGACGAGCATGATGTGAAAACTCTGGAAGTGACCCCTGACAAGAAGATCGTATGGCAGATCACCCCTACGGATCTTCCCCCGCAATACGACTATCAAAACTCGCAGTCTGCGACACGTCTGGCCAACGGCAACACCATCATCTGCTCGCGAGGCGGCAGTCGTCACGGTCCGCAGTTGGTCGAGGTTACGCGCGATAAAAAGGTGGTTTGGGTGCTTCAGGACTGGACACACTTTGGCCCTGCATCAGCCGTTCAAGTCCTAGACGACCCCGGAATCCCCGAGAAACCGGGAGAATCCGAACACTAACTGATCAGAAGCCACCTCGATCTTTAAGGCGCCAAATCGCCGATGCGTTTTTCGAAGCCGAGTAACGTGGCCTGTAGCCAATAACAGAAGCCGGCCATTTCCGGTTGATTCCCTTGAGTCGTTTATTAGTTCAAGAGCAGTGCGATTATGTATCGCAAGTTGCGGCGGCACAAAGCTCGGCTTGGACGGTCGCGTGCGCAGAGTACTACTCGTACTTCAACGCGATCATGGGATTGACGCGCGAAGCCCTGCGGGCTGATAGATAGCAAGCTAAGACAGATACACCAACTAACACCAACGACACAGCCATAAGGGTACCGGATCTTTCGACCGCACCCCATAAAGCAACCTCGAGAAGCTCGAAAGAAGTCGGACGAGCCAGCAGTGCAGTCACTGCTCCAATCAGGATGCCCGCAAGCGCCAGCCGCAGACCTAGCCCCAGTATCATCCTCAAGACATCGCGCCGCTCAGCGCCGAGGGCCATGCGAATCCCGATCTCATGGATCCGCCGGGATACAGAATATGAGAGAACGCCGAAGATACCAACTGATGCCAGCAGTAGTGCGAGGCCGGCAAACGCCCCGAGCAGAATCATCGGAAGCCGCTGCGATGCCATTGAGTCCGAAGCAATTTGCTGCATGGTTTCAACGTTATAGATCGGCTGGTTCTTACCGGTTCCGTATACGACATTCTTGATCGTCGGCATGATAGTCGCGACATCGAGCGGAGTGCGAATGGCCACGGATAAATCCCGGGCATCCGCTTGGGAGAGATGTTCCTAGCTTGCTACTGCCCTAGTCGGATGAATGGGCCTAACTTGCTAGAAAGACGTACCGCGAAATCCACCGATTCCGTGGACATCTAAAGTTTGAGCAATTAAGATTATGTTTGTACGGTTTCTTCGCTGCGCCGGTTTGACGGCCGTTTCACTGAATATTGCTGCCTTGAGTTTTCGCCAAAACCTTGAGCGAGGAATATGACCCTTTCATTACGGAAATTAGCGAAAAAAGCCCTCGGGATTACCTCCTGGAACTCGGATGAGCATCAGAGCCGTCTGATCACCGATCCAAAAACAATCTTTGACGTAGGAGCCAACGTCGGCCAGTCGGCGAAGACCTACAGGCGGCTCTATCCAAACGCCGATATATGGTCTTTTGAGCCATTTCCCGCCACGTACAAGACGCTTTGCCGTTCGCTGAGCGATGAAAGGTTTCATCCGACGCAGTTGGCGCTCTCGGATCGAATCTCAAAGACTGAGCTCAATATTGGAGCGCAGAGCATCACAAATTCGCTGTTACGGCGAGAGACCGACACCGGAGAGACGATCGAAGTCCAGACGGACACGATTGACCACTTTTGCTGGGCAAATGGGATATCCAATATCGATATTTTGAAGGTCGACGTGGAAGGCGCGGAGGAACGCGTTTTCAAGGGCGCACGAGAGATGTTTTCTCGCGGGGCCATTCGTGCCGTTTTTGTCGAGGTGTACTTTCGGCCGGTGTACGAGCGTATGTCGCTGTTTGGGGATCTCAATGCCCATCTCAACCGATTCGGATTCGGGCTTTGCGGTCTATATTCTCTTAGCTCCTCGGGCGATGGTTTTCTGAGCTTCGGCAATGCGCTGTATGTCCGGCATGCTGAGTCGGACAGAAATGAGAGGAACGGGCAGGATCGTTCCGCTGGACTGCCCTATGAGGCGCTGGCTCAGACTGGAACCTAAGCCGTGGGTTTATCCGGAGGGGGCTCGACAGCGCAAAACTCTTGAAGAAACCGGTCGCTGTATTGCTGCACGAGAGTTTCGACGCGTTCGGCTGAGTTCGCACAAACGATAAGGCCTGCGTGATGGTGCCGGCTGAGGCGACAGACGACCTCGGGTGCGTCGTAGGTGCTGGTGTCGGGTTGCTCCTGGCGTGCAAGACAGATGACACTTCCGGCATAGAGTTGTTTCGATCGGGGGAGAGCGTACTCCATGTGGAGGAGGGCGCAGACTTCCATCCTCGCCCACTCGACCCAGGGGTTGATCCCGGAGGCGAATTCTACGACCTCGGCGATGTGCGCGCCGCCGACGCGGGCCGCGGTCTCGAGGAAGTAGAACTTGCCGTCGGAGCGCGCCTTGATGAACTCTGTGTGCGTGACGCCAGAGATCAGGCCGAGCGACTCGATCACATGGGTATGCATTCCGATCAGGCCGAGAGTTTCGTTTGATTCCCTGTCTAGGGCGCGTGTGCTGAAGACGCCGCCCTGATGCATTGTCTCCATAGGCGGCTGGCCGTATTGGTAGGCTGAGGCGAACACTGTTCTGCCGTTCCAGGTGATGCCTTCGACGTGAAAGATCTCGCCGGGGATGAAGCGCTCCAGCAGGTAGTGCGACTGTAGATCGCCGAGTTCGTCGAGGATCGGCCAGATCGCGTCAGGTGTTTCGATTTTGCGAAGGCCGATTGCAGAGGCGTTGGTGCGCGGCTTTAACAGCCACGGTCCAGGGACATGGCTCATGAATTTGCGGAGCGCGTCGTAGTTGAACACTGCGGTGAACTCGGGTACGGCAATGCCGCACTGCCGGGCGCGAACGCGCATTGCTAGCTTGTCGCGAAAGTGGCGGGTCAGCGATTCGCCCATGCCGGGCAGACGCATGTGTTCGCGCAGCAGAGCTGCCACTTCAAGGTCGAACTCGTCGAGCGCGACGATACGATCGAACCTGTTTTCGCGGGCAAGATAGCTGACGGTGTTCAGGACCTGACCAGGTGTGAGGTTTTCCGGCATGGTGACCAGTTTGGCGATGGAGCTGCGTGGCCAGTCAGCGTATTCGAGCTTGTGGACCGTAAGCAGAATGATGTTCACGCCGAGGCGGGCGACCTCCTCGATAAAGGGCTGGCCTTTTTCGTAGGTGGAGATGCAGAGAATCGTGGGCTTCTGTTGCTGATCGTTCACGCTGGCTCCTCTTGTTGAGAACAACTGGGCCTTCGGTTCAACCGTCTTGCATTCCCTCTTGATCTATACGGAAAGACTAAATCAGGAGGCCGGTTCTTCCGCAAAGGTTTGTGCGACTCCGTCTTCAAGAGGTGTAAACGCGGCCGTATAACCCGCGGCTCTTAGACCGGCGATGTCGGCCTGGGTGAAGTGCTGATAACGGTCTTTCAGGTCATCGGGGAAAGGGATGTATTCGATCTTGCCCTGGCCGTGGACTTGCATGAGGGCGTTGGCGACCGCGTTGAAGGTGCGGGCCTCGCCGGTGCCCGCGTTGACTACCGCATGGATCGGCTTTCTGGGGCTTTCGGGCAGCAGGCCGGCAAAGAACATGTTGATTCGGCAGAGGTCCTTGACGAAGACGAAGTCGCGGCGCTGCTCACCGTTGGCGTAACCGCCTGATCCTTCGAACATGCGGATGGTTCCGGTGTCCTTGAGTTCGCGGGTGAAGTGATGGATTACGCTGGCCATTCGGCCTTTGTGTTGTTCGCGCGGGCCGTAAACATTGAAGTAGCGCAGGCCGACGACGGTGCTCTTCATCTCCGGCAGAAAACGACGAACGTAGTTGTCGAAGACGAGCTTCGAATAACCGTAGATGTTCAGCGGACGCTCGTTGTCGGGAACCTCGGTGAAGTGCGTACTTGCTCCATAGACTGCCGCGGTGGAGGCGTAGACCAGTGGAATTTTTCGGTCGAGCGCAAAGTGTAGCAACTCTTTGGAGTAGGTGAAGTTGTTGTCCATCATGTAGTGGCCATCGTCTTCGAGCGTGTTTGAACAGGCTCCCTGGTGCAGGATGGCGCGTATTTTTGTGTTCTCGAAGTGGCCTTCTCTTAGTGCGACGCGAAATTCGCGCTTGTCCATGTAGTCAGCGTATTCGGCACAGGCGAGGTTGAGAAACTTCGGACCGGTGAGATTGGGGGCGGGGGCAAAGTTGTCGACCAGCAGAATGTTGCGCTCGCCCGCATGGTTGAGATGGTGAATCAGATTGCTGCCGATGAAGCCCGCGCCGCCAGTAACGATGATCACTTCCCTGTCTCCTCGGTGTGAGCGGAATTTGCGGTAAGCTTCTTTACGATGTTAGTCGTAGAAAAACCTTCTACGGTTGGCACGATTTCGACTCGTCCGCCGGCTGCGATAACGTCTTCGTGGCCGACAACCGTCTCGATAGTGTAGTCACCGCCTTTGACCAAGACGTTGGGCTTGAGGGCGCGGATGAGTTCAAGCGGAGTATCTTCTTCGAACAGTACGACTGCATCGACAGCGGCAAGAGCGGCCATGACGCGGGCCCGTTCGCGCTCGGAGACGATGGGGCGTGAAGGGCCCTTGAGGCGACAGACCGAAACATCGGCGTTGAGGCCCAGCACAAGTTTTGAGCCGAAGCGGCGGCAGTCTTCGAGCAGCGTGATATGGCCCACGTGCAGCAGGTCGAAACAACCATTGGTGAAGACGATGGTCTCGCCCGAGGCTCTCCACTCGGCAACGCGCAGTTTGATCCGCTCCAGGTCGAGGATCTTCTCGCCGGCACTAAATCCCGAGCTTGGAGTCAAGACGGCAATCAGTTCGTGTGCAGTGACAGGGACTGTGCCCACTTTGCTGACGACGATGCCTGCGGCCAGATTGGCGAGTTCGACAGCAGTTTCGACCTGAAGGCCACCGGCAAGGCTGGCGGCAAGGGTAGCGATGACGGTATCTCCGGCGCCCGAGACGTCGAAGACCTCGCGGGCGCGGGCGGGCGAGTGATAGATGGCGGTGCCCCCGGTCGATGCCGAACGGAGGACACTAACTCCCTTCTCGCTCATGGTTACGGTCAGGAATTTCAATTCGTGCTCCGCGACGAGGGCTTGGCCTGCGGCGAGGAGTTGTTCGGTATGGTGGGCGGGAACGCCGGTGGCAGCGGAGAGTTCGCCGAGATTCGGACAGATTGTCGTCGCGCCTGTGTACTTGCTGAAGTCAGGCGTCTTGGGATCGGCTAGAACAGGAATGCCGGTTGCACGCGCAGTGCGGATGACGGCCTCGCAGAGAGCGACTGAGAGCGCGCCCTTAGCGTAGTCCGAGAGAACGACGGCGTGAACCTTGGCGACCAGATCCGTGACGCGCTCCTGTAGGCGTTGGAGTTCGGCAGCTGGGGGCGCATCACGGCTCTCGATGTCGAGCCGGATAAGTTGTTGGGTGCGGCCGACGATGCGGGTTTTGGAGATGGTGGGCAGTGACGTTGAAACTACGCCGACCGTATCGACCCCGGCACGCTCGAGGATCGCCGCAAGTTCTGTCTGCTCGGGGTCGCTACCCCAGAAGCCGCCGAGAAAGGTCTGGCAGCCGAGACCCGCGAGGTTCATCGCGACATTGGCCGCACCGCCGGCACGCTCGTAGCGCCGGGCGTGGCGGAGGATGGGAACCGGGGCCTCGGGTGAGATGCGATCGACCTCGCCGTGAATGTAGCGGTCGAGCATAATGTCGCCGATGACAAGTACCTTAAGCTGACTGAAGCCGCCTTCCAGCAGATTCAGAATCGAATGAAGTTCCGGCAGCATGCGTGATGCGATCTCCTAGAACCATCATCGCATCTTCCCGCGCCTAACCGAGAAGGGCACGAATTTCTGTGACTACCTCGTCGACGGTAATTGAGGTCAAGCATTTTTTGCGTTCGATGATGCAGGTCTCGAGGCCGCAGCCCCAGCAATCGGTCTGATGGTAGAGGACGCGATGCTGTTTGCCATAGGGAAACCAGACGCGCGGCTTGTTACGCGCTGCGAAGATCGCAACGCAAGGAGTTTGAACCGCCGCGGCGAGATGCATGGGGCCGCTGTCGTGTCCAATGAAAGCACGGGCTCGCGAGAAGACAGCCGCGCTTTCGCGTGTGGTCAGGAGGCCACATAGATTGACGGCTGGGCTGCTGCAACCTTCTCGCCAGCCAGCCGCGACAAACTCGCTGGCTTCGCTTTCTTCCGGAGCTCCCGCCAAAGCCAAAGCAAATTCCGGGTAGAGGGTCGCCAGTCGATTGAGGAGAGCCCGCCAGTTGTCACGTCCCCAGTCCTTCGACTGGACTTTCGTGCCGACGCTCACCGCGAGGATGGGACGGCCGGTGGTTGCGGCCAGGACATCGGTGGCGCGAGCATGCTCTGCTCTAGTGAGGTGCAGATCCCAGCTTGCCGGGGCGTCGAGATCCGCTTTACCCAACTCGGCCAGATTGCGGGCTAGACGCTCTGCCTCGGGTTCGAGTGCCTGCTCGGATTCCTGCCAGCGATTGGTCTGCATGTCTTCGGTTGTGGGAACCCCGATGAGGCGAGAGATTCCGCAGAGGCGAAAGAATTTTGTATCGCGACGGGCGGATTCGACTCCGCGAGCCGGTCCCATGTAGACGAGCACTTGGGGACGCCAGCGGAGGAGTTGCCACCACAGAATGAGGAGCTCGGGAAGACTGCGCGTACCTGCGGCGTAGCGGAAGTAGCCGTGGAGCAGACCACTGCCATCGAGGACAGCGGCGGCCGACGGGGCTTTGGCGTTGACCGGAAAGTTCGTCAGGAGGCGGCGCTCGGCGTCTGGAAAGGCGTTGGCAACCAGATGAAACGCAGGCAACGCTACCAGGGTGTCGCCTAGGCTGCCCAGCCTGTAGATCAGGACCCGTTTTGTCGAGCTTGCCATCGTGTGACTCTAGTCTGCTTGGTTCGCTCGCTTCCGGCAAGCGTGACGGAAGGCAATGGGGATGTGGGCTCGGCTAGGCGAGGATATGCGGCGCCCAAGGCGGCTAGACTGCTAAAGTTTATGCAACGGTTGAAATTATGCTCGATGCCCTTTTGATAACCCGAATGCAGGACGAGATGACCGCCGCACTGCATGAGACGGAAGGTCAGTTAGAGATCGAAGCGAGCGCCGATGGACTGATGGCGCTGGCGATGGCGCAGCACCGTGCCAACTTCGAGCTCTGGCATGAGGAGGACAAAGCGCGCGTGCCGGGGGTGGCGGATGCGGAGATTGTGCGGGTGAAACGGGCCATTGATGTTCTCAACCAACGGCGGAACGACCTGGTAGAGAAGATGGACATGTGGCTGATTGAGAGGCTGGAGCAGGATCCTGTCGCGCCACTGCACTCGGAGACGCCGGGGTTGATGGTCGATCGGCTTTCGATCCTGGCGCTAAAGATCTATCACACCCGCCAGGAGGCTCATCGAGGGAGTGCGACCGAGGACCATAGGCTGCGGAATGTGGAAAGGCTGGGGTTACTGGAGGAACAGCGAGGAGACCTGGGGGGGTGCCTGGATGCCTTATGGGGGGAGGTGCTCAAGGGGACCCGGCGATTCAAGCTCTACCGGCAGATGAAGATGTATAACGATCCTGAATTGAATCCTGCAGTGTATGGCCAGAGGTTGGGGACTACGGTAAGGTAATGGGGGGCCAGTTGACCTGACAGCCAGGTCTGCGTATAAAACCGACACATGAATAAACGAACAACGAGCTACCGTTAGAATGGGAATGCTCAGAAACGACCAGGCGACAGGACAGACCATGGCTCAGACGAAGACAGTACCTGCACCCGTAACAAAGCGTGCCCCGCGCACGCTTGCTGGAACACTCCCTGCACAAGACAATGCACGATCGCAGATCGTTGCGCAGTATGAAGCCGCTCTGCGGCTAATGCAGGAGGGGAAGTACGACAAGGCCCATGCGGCGTTCGAGAAGATGCTGGCAGCGGGCGCCGGCGATCTGTCGGAACGGGCGAGAATGTATAGCAATGCCTGCCTGCTGCAGACGGCGAAGGGAAAGACCACATTCTCCAGTCATGAAGAACACTACGACTATGCCGTTTCCCTGCTGAACGACGGCAATTATGAGGATGCCCGCGAGCAGTTCAAGATCATCCTGAAGGCGAATGACAAGGCCGACTATGCGTTATACGGATTAGCCGTTCTGTCGAGCATGACGGGCGACTCACATCAGTGTCTCGAGCATTTGACGGAGGCGATCCGGCAGAATCCGCGAAATCGGATTCAGGCGCGTGCGGACTCGGACTTTCAGGACATGGCGGACGATCCGCGCTTTACGGAGCTGCTTTATCCGGAGGTCTAATACTTCTTTTTTGGCACTTCTCTGGAATCCAGGCTGAAGCAGCTTACGTTTTAGGCTTGGAAAGGAGACCCCGGGCATGTCGTTGCCGAACTTGACTGAAACAAAGGAAAAAGAGCTTCGGGTAGTTGCCATTGGCGGCGGCACGGGGTTGTCGACTCTACTGCGAGGACTGAAACGGTACGTTGCCACTCCGGACCGAAGACGAGGGATACGGATTGGGAGCGCACCTGGACCACAGGCTCCGCCACCTCCCGGCCCGTCGCTGCGGTGTGTTGTCCGGGAGTTGTCCGCGGTAGTGACGGTGACTGACGACGGTGGTTCGTCGGGACGCCTGCGGGAAGACCTGAAGATGCTTCCTCCAGGGGACATCCGGAACTGCATGGTAGCGCTCTCCGAGGACGAGCATCTGCTGTCGAAGCTGTTTCAGTTTCGCTTCGAGCATGGCGACCTGGAAGGACACAGCTTTGGCAATCTTTTTGTCGCCGCCCTCTCCCATATCACCGGGGACTTTGCGCAGGCTGTCCAGATGTCATCGCAGATTCTGGCTGCCAGAGGAAAGATCTTTCCTTCGACCAATGTGAACGTAGGCCTGGTTGCGCAGATGGATGATGGCTCGCTGGTAAAAGGCGAGACAAACATTACGGCGAGCAAGAAGAGTATTGTCGAGTTGCGGCTGGAGCCCGAGACTGCTGATCCTTTGCCAGAGACGCTGGAGGCGATCGCCAACGCGGACCTGATCACGTTGGGGCCCGGGTCGCTCTATACGTCGCTAATTACGAACCTGCTGGTGCGTGGGATTCCGGAGGCGCTGGCGGCGTCGCGGGCAACCAAGGTGTTTGTGTGCAACCTGATGACGCAGGCTAACGAGTCGTTGGGGCTGACGGCTTCGCAGCATATCGAGAAGATCATGCAACACGCCGTGGGAACCCCGTCGCCGATCTTCGACTATGCGCTGATTAATACAGGGCCAATCTCTGCGGCGCGGCTTGCACAGTATGCTCGCGAGGGACAGCAACCGATCGAGGCCGACCTCGAACAGGTTCGTGCACTCGGCGTGGAGCCGGTTACGGGGAACTTCGTTCACGAGGGCGAACTGCTGCGGCACGATTATGATCTGGTGGCCGAACGTGTGCTTGCGCTCGGATTAGGGCGGCTGACACCCCTGCCTGTCTAGTAATAGCCAACAAGGAGAGTGCGATGACAGGACTCTTGTTGCTGATGATGTTCTCCGGCGCATTGTTTGCTCCGATCAAGGTGTATGAGGGAACGTGGACGGTTGTGTCGGCCCATACGATGGCGGGCCAAGGCAGACCGGATACGATCGTCAATCACTGCAATGAGGGAACAGCGTTTTACACATGCGAGCAAGTGGTGAATGGAAAGTCCCTGGCTCTGATTGTTTATACCGCGACCGACGATCCGACAAAGTTCCATTCGCAACCAGTACTGCCGGATGGTCAGGCGGTTGGACGGGGCGACTTGACCATCTTTGGAGATCACTGGACTTTTTTGGGTAGCAGGACGGACGCCACTGGGAAAGAAACTTTCTATCGAACCGAGAATCTCTTCACTGGACGGGACAAAATCCACTTTGAGCAATACGAGTCCGGCGACAACAAGACCTGGGTGAAGAAGAATGAGGGCGATGAGGTCCGGGTGCAGTAATCACGCTGAGACGGAGGAGGGCGCGATCTCGATCAGAGCTGCCGGCGCTTCCACGGTCCGCTTGAGTTGACCGCAGGCGGCATAGATGTCGCGGCCACGGGGCCGGCGGATGTAGGCGGGGATACCGGCGGCCATGATGCGCTTCTGGAAGGCTAAGACACCTGACTGCGGCGGCTCGTGGAAGGGCATGTTGGGGCCGGCATTCCACACGATCAGGTTGATCTTCGAGCGGGTACCGCTAACCAGGGCGATAAGCTCGTCGGCGTGCTGAAGCGAGTCGTTGATGCCGCCGAGCAGGACGTACTCGAAGGTGATCCACTCGCGAGTGCGGAGGGGGATGGTGGCAATGGCGTCGAGCAGGGCTGCGATATTCCATTTGCGCGTAATGGGCATGATGGATTCGCGGATCTGGTCGTTGGAGGCGTTGAGGCTGACCGCGAGCTTCGGGCGGATGGGTTCTTTTGCGAAGTCGAGGATGCCGGGAAGGATCCCGGAGGTGCTGACGGTCATGCGCGACTCGGGGATAGGCATGTGGGTGAGCAGACGGACAGCGGCCATAAAGTTCGCGAAGTTAAGAAAAGGCTCGCCCATGCCCATGAAGACGAGGTTGATGCGTGCGGGGCTGTAGTTGCCGCGGGTGCTGCCGAGTTCGACGTTATGTCGATTGAGCACTGCGGCGACCTGGCCTGCGATCTCCCCGGCGGTGAGGTTGCGTCGGATGCCGAGTTTGGCAGTGAGGCAAAACTGGCAGTTGACCGCGCAGCCAACCTGGCTGGAGACGCAGATGGTGGAGCGGCGGTACGGAAAACCGGCTGCGGATTTGCCGGCACGGACTTCGCTGTCTTCAACCTCCTCCTCTTCGGCGGCCTGGGAGCCGTCGCCACGCTCGCCTCCGTCTCCGTCTGGCATCCAGACAGTCTCGACCGTCTCGCCGTCCGCCATGCGGATGAGGTAACGCTCGGTACCGTCGACGGAGCGGGCGGTCTGGACGATCTCAGGCAGGCCAAGAATATAACCCTCCGCTGTCAGGGTGTCGCGTAGGGCCTGCGAGAGAGTGGTGGCCTGGTCGAGGGAGGTGATGCGCTGGCGGTAGAGGGCCTGATGGAGTTGCGTAGCGCGATAGGGGCGCTGACCGAGACGCTCCATGAGGCCGACGAGATCTGCCGAGGACAGTCCAAAGAGCGGTTTTTCCTCAACCAATAGATTCGTATTTTTACGTAAATTACTCATATAAAAACGATTATGCTAAGCCATTGTTCGAAGAAAACTTCGCCCACACCGTAATAGCCTTTCTATTCAGTCTACTCCCTCAGTAACGGAAGGCTGCCTCCGGCTGTGAAACAATAAGGCATGTCCGTAACGCTGATCGAAGATGTGTCCGTGGCGAAAAAGGCCACCCGTAATATCCGCAAAACTGTATTGCCCAATGGCCTGCTGGTGCTCACTGAGAGCATGCCCCATCTCCGGAGCGTCTCGATGGGTGCGTGGGTGGGGTCAGGCGCAAGGGACGAGACGGCGGAGGTGAACGGGATCTCGCACTTTGTCGAACATATGGTGTTCAAGGGAACGACGTCACGTTCGGCGCAGCAGATTGCCCGCGAGGTCGATACCATCGGTGGGAACCTAGATGCATTTACCGGCAAGGAGATGGTCTGCTTCAACATCAGGGTACTGGATGAGAATGTTCCTCCGGCGCTGGAGGTGCTCTCCGACCTGGTGCTGCACCCGACCTTTACTCCTGAGGATCTGGACCGTGAGAAGGGCGTGATTCTGGAAGAGATCAAGATGGACGAGGACAACCCCGACTATCTGGTGAACGAGGTGTGGACGCAGAACTTCTGGAAGGGCGACGCGTTGGGGCGGCCGATCCTGGGCACGGCGAAGACGGTTTCGAGCTTCAATCAGCCGGCGCTGTTCGATTTTTATGCCGGACAATTTACTCCGCAGAACATGGTCTTTTCGGCGGCGGGAAATCTGGAACACGATGCGTTTGTTGCGCAGGTGGAGAAGCAGTTCAGCTCGCTGGCCGCCGGCAGTGAAGTGGCTACCCAAAAGATGCCCGCACCGCAAGCGACTCCGCACATCACGCTAAAGCGGAAGAAGGCTCTCGAGCAGGTGCAGTTTTGTCTGGGGGTACCGGCACCTCCGGTGAACGATTCGCGGCGCTATGTGGTGTATCTGTTGAATACGATGCTGGGCGGCGGGATGAGTTCGCGGCTGTTCCAGACCATTCGCGAGGATCAGGGGCTGGCTTACTCGATCTTCTCGGAGATGAACCCGTTTCGCGATACCGGCTCGTTGTGTGTATACGCCGGAACCTCTGTCGATAAGACCCGGAAGGTCTTGCAGCTTACCCTCAACGAACTGCGGCGTCTCAAGGAAGAGACGGTCAGCGAGGTCGAGTTGAAGCGGGCCAAAGACCAGTTGAAGAGCAATATGGTCATTGGGCTCGAGAGCTCCGGCAGCCGGATGGCGAACCTGGCCAGGCAGCAGATGTACTTCGGGCGATTCTTCGGCGTAGACGAGATCATGGAAGAGATTGAGGCAGTGACGACGGCCGATGTACAAGAGCTGGCACAGGAGCTGTTTCAACCCGAGTTGATGGCGTTGACGCTACTGGGCAATCTCGGATCGATGAAGGTCGAGCGCGAGGATTTGGCCTGTTAGGGCGATGCTGTTAGAGTTTTGTTCGGAGTTGGAAACCAGAACTGCTGAGGATGAGGAAGACAATGAAAGCATTGGGCCGCTTACGCGCCGAACGACCAAACGAAGAAGGATTCACGCTGATCGAACTGCTGATCGTTATGTCGGTAATGCTGATCCTAATGACGCTGGCTGTGCCCCAGATGCTGAAACTGACCAAACAGGCGCACGAGACTTCGGCGATCCAATCTGTCCGCACGATCGGACAGGCGCAGCTGCAGTACAACTCGGCTTATCCTGCGAATGGCTTTGCGTGTTCGCTGGCTGTGCTTGGAGGGGACCCCAAGTCGGGTGCTCCGAGCGCGCAGTCGTCCCAGCTTCTTTCTCCGGACCTCGCCAGCGGACAGAAGGCGGGGTACACCTTTGCAATTACCAACTGCACCAAGGTGAACGTGAACAACCAGGACATGGTTACCGGGTACGAGGTGACGGCGGTGCCGAACTCGATTGGGCGGACAGGCGATCGCGGGTTCTGCTCCGATGAGAACAACACGATTCGCTTTGACCCGGCAGGTGGAACCAACTGCACGCAGCCAATTCAGTAAATGCCCGCCAAAACTCTGCTTTTTCTGTTGATCTGCTGCGCTCCGTTTCTGTCGGCGCAGGACAACGATGCGATCGTCCGTAAGGTCGATGACCACTACAACCACCTCAGTTCCCTGCGCGCACACTATACGGAGCGGTACTCCGGGATGGGGATCGACCGCAGCGAAGAGGGCACGCTGCTGCTCAAGAAGCCGGGACGGATGCGGTGGAGCTACGCAGCGCCTGTGGGCAAGGTGTTTGTGCTCGATGGCAAGTTTGCCTGGTTTTACACGCCAGGCGATACGCAGGCGACGCGGGTTCCGGCGAAGGAGCTGGACGATCTGCGGTCGCCGCTGCGGTTTTTGCTAGGGCACACTCAGTTGAGGAAAGAGCTAGACAACCTCGCAGTGGCGCGGAATGGCTCGGGGTTTCAGATCACCGGCGTCCCCAAGGGAATGGAGCAAAGGGTGAAGCTACTCTCGATTTGGGTGACGGCGACAGGAGTGATTGAACGGATGCGGCTCGAAGAGGTCGATGGAGCCGTCACGGAGTTTGCCTTCTCGGAGATCCTGGAGAATGTGCCGTTAAAGGACTCTGATTTTGTTTTTGTACCTCCCGCCGGAGTGACGGTGGTCGAGGGATTGCCGCCGATCTAGACGGTTTAACCGAGGCGTTGCCGGGAGAAGCTACTACCTTGAAATCGCATGGGAAATAACATGCCTGTCATGCATCTCACGATAGGATAAATCAGATTCAAGGGGCGACCTTTCGATCGAGGCGCGTCTTGAGCGGACGCCAGAAAAGTTGGTTGATACACGTGAGCAAGGTTGTTGCAGTTAGCCGATTGAGTACTTCGGAGTTCCTTGACGCGGTGCGTGCGTTGTCGCCTGCGGTCGCTGTCTTCGATTGCGACGGCACGCTATGGTCCGGTGACGCCGGGTCCGGGTTCATGAACTGGACGCTCGAGACCGGGTTGGTTTCGCGAGAGGCTGCCGACTGGATTGACGGGCGGTATCGCGGGTATTTGCGTGGTGAGGTCTCCGAACTGGCGATCTGCGGGGAGATGGTGCAGATGTACCAGCGGCTGCGCGAGGACGAGATGCGACGGGCAGCCAAGGTCTTTTTTGAGACACGGGTCGAGCGAAACATCTTTCCGGAGATGCTGGCGCTGGTGGGGGAGCTTCGCGCCAAGGACGTCGATATCTGGGCAGTGAGTTCCACCAACAACTGGGTGATTGAAGAGGGTGTGCGGCGGTTCGGAATTCCTGCCGAACGGGTGCTAGCTGCCCGAGTTGAGATAAAGAACGGTGTGGTGACCGACGTGTTGCGCGATGTACCAACGGATGAGGGCAAGGTCGCTTCGCTCTGCAGGGTAGGTGTGACGGCTCCGGATGTGGTATTTGGCAACTCGGTGCACGATCGAGCGATGCTAGAGATTGCGCGACGGGCGTTTCCGGTGAACCCCACGCCCGGGTTGGTCGAGCGCAGTGCAGCCCAGGGTTGGCCGGTTTACTATCCAGGGTCGGTCGAGCCTAAGTAAAGCGAACCGAGGCTTTCGGCGGTAAACCTCGTCTAATCTACAGGCAGATGAGAGAGCCCATTCGCAAGCTCGAGCAACACCCTGATCCGACGACGCATAAACCGTTGCGGCTGGTGGTTGCAGCGCTGATTCTGCGGGCGGCCGCAGGTGACGGGGCAGCTGGGATGGAGGTCTTGATCTGCCAGAGGAAGGCAGACCAGCCGATGAGTCTGAAGTGGGAGTTTCCCGGGGGCAAGATCGAGGCCGGGGAGAGCTCAGAGGACGCACTAGCGCGCGAGCTGAACGAAGAGCTGGGGATCAGAGCCGTGATTGGGCGTCGAGTGGCGCGCATCCGGCATAAGTACAGGAATGGCGGAGCGATCGACTTGCAGTTTTTTGTGGTGCGGGAGTTCGATGGGACACTCGAGAACCGGATCTTCAATGACATGCGGTGGGCTCCACTGACCGAGCTTCCGGGGTATGACTTTCTCGCCGCCGATCTTGGGCTGATTCGGGATTTGTCGGAAGGCAAGTTGCTTTAGAGGTTAGAGCCTTGAACGGTCGGCTTTGAGCTGCTGATCAACCAGGCTAGCGGCGCCGATTCAATCAGCCGTGCAGATTGTTCCACACCAGGACCAGTGATAGCGCGGTGACGATGATTGCTGTTGCCCAGGCGATTACGTTGAACAAGCGGGTGTTGATGTATTTGCCCATCAACTCCTGTTTGTTGATGAGCTTCAGCATAAAGACCAGGACCAGAGGCAAGAGAATGCCGTTGAGGACCTGCGAGAGGATGCTGAACTTGACCAGCGGGAAGTTCGGGATCAGGACAACCGCTGCACCGGCGAATAGGAGCAGGCTGTAGAGCCAGTAGAAGAATTTTGCTTCTCGGAAGCCTTTGTCCAGCCCACTCTCGACGCCAAGGCCCTCGCAGACCGTGTAGGCAGTGGAGAGGGGAAGGATGGAGGCGGCGAAGAGCGAGGCGTTGAAGAGGCCAGCAGCGAAGAGGATGAAGGCGTAGTCGCCTGCGAGCGGCTTCATGGCCTGAGCGGCGTCGGAGGGATCGCCGATGTTGCGCATGCCGTGAGCATAGAGGGTGGCGGCACAGGCCACTACGATGAACCAGGCCACCAGGTCGGTGAAGATGGAGCCGATGATGACATCGAGCCGAGAGGCCTTGTACTGACGGACGCTGACCCCCTTTTCGACGATGGAGGATTGCAGGTAGAACTGCATCCAGGGCGTGATGGTGGTGCCGATGACGCCGACAGTCATGTACAGGTAGGATTTGTCGGACCAGACGTTGCGCGGAGGCAGCTTTACGGTTTCAATGAGGGCCAGGTGCCAGTCGGGGCGGCTAAGCACGCCGGCGATGATGTAGGCGATGTAGAAGACGCTGGCGATGAGAAAGATCTTTTCGACGCTCTTGTAGTCGCCTTTGACCACAAGTGCCCAGACGATGAGCGCGCAGATGGGGACGCTCACATATTTACTGACGTGGAACAGCTGCATGCTGCCGGCGATGCCGGAGAACTCCGTCACAACGTTGGTGAAGTTGACCACGACCAGCAGAATCATGATGACGAAGGTGATGCGAAGACCGAACTCTTCCCGGATCAGGTCGCTGAGGCCTTTGCCGGTAACGACGCCCATGCGGGCGCACATCTCCTGCACGACGATCAGAGCGATGGTAATGGGAATCATCGTCCAGAGGAGCGTGTAACCAAACTGCGCTCCAGCCTGAGAGTAGGTGAGGATACCGCCGGCGTCGTTGTCGACGTTTGCCGTGATGAAGCCGGGGCCGAGGACGGCGAAGATGAGAATGAGCCGGGTTCTCCAGATGCGCCAGCGGTTCATTTGCTGTTTCCTTTGGACTGGTGTGGAGAACGTGTCGGCTCGCCTTCATCAGGCTAACCCATCTTTCGGTGCAGAGACTATCGCGTTGCCTATTTGCCTAGGTGATGTTGATCAACTGGTCGCGCTCTGCCTGGACCAGCTTGTAGAGTTGGCGGGCCGGTAGGTCGAGGGTGGCGTCGGCGGCGGTGTTGACGTTGGTCTGGATGTGCCGGGGATTCTTCGAGGAGAAGAGGATGATGCTCGATGGGTTGGTCGCGAGAGCGGCCTTCAGCATGAGATTGGCGAGGGTTTCTTCGTGGCTGAGATCGGCGTTGGTTGATAACGACCAACGTTGGCATAGTGATTTGTTTTTGACCAGGGCGAGGTGGAGCGCACGGAACTTGTCGGTAAGGGCGCGGTGGTGGATACGGAAGGGCTGCGAAGTCGGTATTGGGGAATCAAGAATTGGGGAATCAAGGATAGACCACTCGTATTGCAAAGTACGGCAGTAAGCAGGGCGTTCGGCCAAAAGAGCGGGGATTTTGTCGGCGCTGCTGCCGATGCCGAAGGTGCCGATGGTTCCCTGTTGGACAAGATCTTCGAGAAGCCGGAGGAGCTTGTCGTCCTCGAGGTTGTGGGCAGTGACCTCGTGGAGCAGCCAAAGGTCGATGCGGTCAGTACCCAGGTTAGCGAGGCTGCGGTCCAGGGAGGCCTTGGCCTGAGCTGCGGTGAAGGTGGGACGTTCATCGTTGCGGACCACCGCGTTCACGGTTTTTGCGATGCGTCGTTTAAGGGAGGGGATTTGTTTGATCACAGGGGCGGCCAGCCGACGGCCGGCTTTGATTAGAGCTGAGTTTTTCCGAGGAGGAGGGATGCCGTATTTGGTCGTAATAGTGACCTGGTCTCGGTGATGCTGGAGGAATTGGCCCAGACAGCTCTCAGCTTCGCCGTAGCCGTACATGGGAGCTACGTCGAAGTGGCGGATACCGGCGTTGTAAGCGGCTAGGAGAAGTC
>Ga0210398_10001536_pt1 | contig 23596 bp, 30 predicted proteins | sample IncBWC4OmetaG_FD_161047 | JGI IMG/M metagenome (GOLD analysis project Ga0210398, IMG submission 161047) | Forest soil microbial communities from Barre Woods Harvard Forest LTER site, Petersham, Massachusetts, United States - Inc-BW-C-4-O | ecosystem: Environmental > Terrestrial > Soil >...
GACGACATCGTACCCTGCGTCCATCAACGACATCCCAACACTTTCACGAACACCAGAATCGTCGTCGACCACAAGGATCTGGCATTTTGCAGGACTCGGCCTGGCTTCTTCTTCTGGCGGCGACGCACCCTCGGCAAGGGCTGTGCTGAGCTGCAGACGGTCCTGTGCTTGTAGTACGGTGTGAATTGCCTCCAACAGAAAGCGAGGACCGTCGCACTTAGTCACGAGAGCATCCACCGATTTCAGAGCACCCTCGGGCAACTCCAAGCTTTCGGCAAGCATGATAATAGGAAGCTGTGGTTTAACCGTCTTAATTTCATCCGCAACGGCAGCGCCGTCCAAAAGTCCCAGGTGGTACTCGAGAATAACTGCATCCACTGGCTTCGACACCAACAGCCGAAGGCCCTGGCTTCCGTGAGTCGCAGTTGTCACGGAGAACTCTTCCTGCAACATCGCCAGTTGCGCAGGGTCGCGATGTATGCACAGTAACGATCTAGCGGCAGCCATTCTCAACCCAGTATGAACGAAGAGTATTGGGCGGGTCTGCTCACAATTGCTCACAGTGGAAGCGAGGGGACAAAGTGGACTCTACACAACTTCAGCCCTGAACCTTTCGAAGGCTCATATCTGAGACTCGGCCGCTGGATTGCTTACTCGGTCCGCTGGTTAAGGCTCAGCTCAGCCGGCGGTTTGGAAAAAGAGCGTAGCACTACGCCCATCACCAGGCACAGCACCACTGCGGCCAGCATAATCGGTATCGTTAGAGAACTGCCGGATTTCGGGGCTTGAGGCACCTGCGCCAGGGCTGATACATTCGGCGCGACCAAACAGACTGCAGCCACAGAAAGTGCTCCCGCAAACGTCATAAACGATTTCATAATCTCCTCTAAGCTACTCGAAGCGCTGGTGCTGGCAAAGTGTTACTGAATACTACTATCGAGCCTTACTCTTTCGATTACTGGTCAATCTTGACCACTACGACCTTCGCAAGTTTCTTCACCGGGTGTCGGGTCAGTATTCCAACCACACCTAAGTTAGATCAGTTTGACAAAGAGTGCTTAGAAGCCATAGCATTCTAGCTGAGCAGTTACTTACGCTTACTCTTTCAGATCCTCTGAGCTAAGTCAGGCCATCTGAAGTACCTACCTCTTAGTCCACACGACACCCAGGGAGGCCGATTATGATCGAGCCCAATGCTTATTATAATTTGGATAAAAACCTTGGAATTGGCCAAGACCAGCAGCGCTGGCTTCCGACCGAACAGGCCGAACAGGACTGGCTCCGGACCCAGCAAGACGAGCAGGAATGGCTTCGAGCCCGGCAAGAGATCCTGAGACGGCGATGATAGAGAGACCACCGCCACACAGAAAGATTACGGTGTAGTTATGACTGATGATTCCGAGCAGGTGACGACTCTGGTCAAAGAGCTGCTAATTCTGAACCGGGCAGAGAGTATTCCCGCCGCCGAGTCCCCGACCGAAAGCGAGATTGAAGGAAGGAAAGTAAAACGGAGAAGGGTCAGGCAAGAACTCGTGCAAGCTCTCCATCTTCGCGACAGGAAAATGTTTTGAAACCGACAGACTTCTCGACCCGAAGCCGCGGGACTACACAAACTAGTCGTGCAAAACGACATTCAGCAGTGAACTGTGGACCTGCAGCGCGCCTTCCGCGCCGCCGGCATAATCGATGAAGCCCAGTTTTCTGAAGCGGTTCATGAAAAAGCTGACTCTCGAGCGGGTGGTCCCAACCATCTCCGCTAGCGTCTCCTGACTGATCTTCGGAACAACCGTTTCCGGAATGCCTTCCTTACCGAAATGAGCTAGTAGTAGCAGGACGCGGGCCAGTCTCTTTTCGCTGGAGTTGAACAATTGGTCGACCAGATCCTCTTCGTAGCGGATATTCCTCCGCAGGAGATATGCCACGAACATTTCAGAAAGCGCAGGTTCGCGACGAAGCGCCTCCATCATCGTCTTCTTCTCAATACGGAGAATCTCGCAATTCGTCATGGCAGCCGCGGAGCCCATGCGCAGAAGCTGACCTGCCAGCGAACCTTCCCCGAAGAAGTTCCTCTCGCTCACGATGCCGATCGTGGCTTCCTTGCCGACCTTTGATACAACGGTGAGGCGCACTTTGCCTTTTTGCACATAGAAGACAGAATTCGCCTCGTCCCCTTGCGCGAATATCAATTGCTTCTTCGGAACAGACAGAATCTTCCGGCCCTCGCCAATGGTGGCGAGGAAGGTGTCGGGGTCGAATCCTCCATTCTTCTTAGCTGCTAGCTCGGGGCTCATCTTCGATAAGTATAGTACGCAAACAGAGCCAAGTCGCACGAATCGGGGAAGCCTCTATGCTGCAAAATTCGTCCTCGCTCCGACGGTTTCAGTGATAGTGGTCAATTTTGAGCAGTTTTGCTTCGCCCCCCAGCTCACAATAGAGCTGCGAACACACGAACGCTCGCCACTGCCTAGGAGAGCTATTCCACCAGCCATTCAAGTCGGAGCGATTCTGATAAAGGATTGGCTAGGGATGACCCCGCCTCTAAATTTGGAGACTGAGTCCTGTTCGGGGGAATGGTCACTACTCAAGGTCTTGGACGGAGCTGCTCTTGATCGCAAGATACACGCTGCTGGATGGAACTTCTTTTTCATGGCGTCGGCAGTCAAGGTGATATTCTTCGGCTCTGTGGCGGCTCCGAAAATCCAGAATGCGTTGAAGCGAATCTTGGGGAAGGTAAAGCAGCAAAACTTCAATAGCCTTCAGATAACTGAAATCGTTGCCAGACGTTTCCTTGGCGTGCCATACGTAACCGTTTCCGCACACTCGCGGCATATGCAACAGAGTTGTTATCTCGACAGCACGGACGCGCGACAGAGGGCCCAGGACAATGCGGAATGGGCGAGAAGTTGAACCCACCCCGGTTGCGGAGAATAAATCTATGAATCCTAACGAAAAGCAAAGTCTCGATCAAACGCTTGAGGCGGCAGTTGTCGTGTCGTGGATAGACTTAATGCATGGCAATCAAACTGGCTTAATTCACATTGAGTACGGCTTCGCTCCAACGGGCACACTGGATAACTTGAAGATCTGGTCATCGATAACTCGAGGTCATTGGCTCCTCGCTTGTGAGTACTGGATGTCAGAGTCCAAGTTCCACGGTAAAGGCGTCCGTTTCAACAATGGCTACGAATCCGAAGGCCTGGCGCACATTCTGGAGAGTGTGATGCAGCACCAGAAGTCGTTTGTGCTTCCCGCAAACCTCGGCCGGCAGGGACTGCTCCAGATCGCGACGCCCACAGAGGTGGAAAGCGCCGCAGCAGCAGCGTGGATGAGCGAAACCCTTGACCGTCTCGGGTCGCCTGTCCCTGAGCCTACGCTCGCGTGACTCTGCGGCCAAACATATTCCGATCCATTAAGTTTGTCAGCTCCGCCGTTCTGATCCGTTACTTTTCCGAAGCCGCGAGGCGCCGGTCGCGATGCGGCTCGGTGCGCTGCTGCCCGGTACTAAGTTCACATCTCTCACCTGGCTTGGCACCACAAGTGGGGCACCGCACTGCAAGCGCTTCCTTCTCGGTAACTTTCATAACTGCATCATGCATCATCGCCGCGCGACAAGATGTTCAAAAGTGACCAATCAAAGTTTGACAATGACGGCACAGAAGCCTACGATTGTGTTTGAGCAAGTTACCTCTTCTTACTCTTTCAGGTTCTCTGAACTAAGTCAGCCCATCTGAAGTTATTCTCCTCTTAGCCTCTAAAGGAGGGAAATGTTTATGACACTATTGACCCGTTGGGAACCATTCCGTGAGTTGTCCACTATGCAAGATCGCATCAACCGTATGAACCGTCTTTTCCGTGAATCCTATACTCCCGACGGCCCGGAAGAAGCATTGACTACAACCAGCTTCGCACCTCCGGTGGATATCTACGAGGACGAGCACAACGTTACGCTGAAGCTTGAGGTCCCGGGCATCGACGAAAAAGATATAGATGTCCGCATCGAGAACACAACCCTCACCGTCCATGGCGAGCGCAAGATTGAAAAGGAAGAGAAAGAAGAAAACTTCCGTCGCGTCGAGCGCCAGTACGGAAGCTTCACCCGCTCGTTCACGCTGCCCAGTTCAGTGGATCCGGGGCAAGTGAGTGCCAACTATGACAAGGGCATGTTGAAGATCAGCCTCCCGAAAAAAGCCGAAGCCAAGCCCAAGCAGATCAGGGTGAATGTCGGGAGCGAAAAGGCTCTCGAAGGCAAGATTCATGCCAAAGCTGCGTGAGAACGGCAGTCATTGAAAATATGGGAGGCGGTCTGCACCGTCCCCCATTTATTTGTTGCATTGAGTTTGAGGCCCCGATCGCAGAGGAGATCTTATGAAAACTATCAAATTTGTTGTGAAGGTAATCCGCGGCGGCGCACGCTCCGCTGAATACGTGCAGCGGATTGATCGGTCCCCCATCCAGATGACCAGCAACCGCAAGCGGGCGTTGACTATGGGCAGATTCACGGCGGAAGATGCTGTTAAATCCATCCATAATTCCCGCTGCATCCCAGAACTGGTGCCCGTAAAGATTTGACGAGCGCAGACCCTGTGCGCTCTTAGGTCAATCTTGACCGACCCGCAACTCCACTTTTGTGGAAACTGCTCAGGAGCAGACTCCAAATCAGCTCCGACGATGTCAGCTCCGATGATCGCTTTGCCCATCTGGAGGAGCGACCGTTTGGTCGCTCACTGCCGCGAACGGTGCGGCGCCTCCGTCCGCTAGCACGAATCGTGGCGACCATCGGATTTCCACTCTGCTGGTGGAAACTGACGGCTAATACCACGAGCTGTCGTTTTGCCGTATCGATGGCCGCAAGCCAGGCAAATTGATCCTATTTGTCGAATGTCGGTCTCCTTTGTGATCTCACTCTCGCGTACCGCCAGCGAGCCCGCAACAACTGGACCATCACATTTCTCACAAAGGGACGCGGAGAGATGAAGGTACTGTTTTCTCATTTGAAACCTCTGACCTAATGAAACCCCTACTCGCATCCTAAAACTCTAGCAGTCGGGACAACTGTTCACTAAAGACCAGTTCGGCGAAAACAATTCGACATCAGTCGATCAACCTCGCCAGCGACGCTCTAGCGATTATCCGCTACAACGATCTGCCTGCTTAGGATGTCCCGTGCCCCGGCAAGTGTTATATCATCGGGCACTCGGTGAAAGTCGCTGTGGTTTTCGATCTCGTGCGCGCCGATTGTCTTGAAGAGTAGAGCTTTCCCTTTCATGTTCACACTTAGGACAGTTATTTCCCAATGCCAAGGTACAACTTCTGTCTGCCTAACCTCAAAATTGCCCCCCTTGTCCAGGTTTCCCAATAGTCCTCCCCCGAATTTCACATCCTCCATCAGATGACCGCTGATTGCTGTCAGTCTCTGCTGTGTGGTTTCGACCGTCATCTCACCTTGCATGCTATGCAGCACTCGGGCTTCAATGGAAGGCGGCTGAAAGTTCGGGTTTGGTTTGAAGGTTAGCGTCACAAAGTTCCCCTGACGGTGCGCGTATGCGAATACAAATACATCAGGCAAGCTCCTGAATAAGCGCGCCCCTTGTTCTGCTTTCTTGTTGCTCGCCTGCTGCAATTTTCGCTGCTCATCGGGATGGCTCACGAGCCTTTGCAGGCGTTGGTTTTCTTTCTGCTCCTGTTTGGCGCTAAGAGCACGGCCGTCAATAGAAAGAAGGCGACTGAGAGAGCCATCTTTTGTCTCGCAAATTTCCTGGATCTGCTTTTTTTCCGATTCCTCCTTTTCAAGCCTGTATATCCAGTGGCTGTGATCATCAGCTTGGAATTTCAGCTCATTGGCGATGATCCTCCGTGCCAGTTCGTTCGGCGACATCCCGGGTCTTCCAGAATCCGATTGGGGAAATATGTTCAATCCCAGCAGGATGACTGTCACTACAACGGTTGCAATCCTGGGAATTAGTCTTGTGAGCAATGACGGCACCATACTGCGCGTTCTAAACCAGCCATGCATCTCGTCATTCCTCCGATGAACTCACCGCTTTGCAGTCTGCTCCAGCTTAAGTAAGACTGGCTGTATTTCCGAAAGTGCGGCGACATCTCCCTTCGCCAGATCCCCCGTGATCTGGTCCCTGCTTGCCAGAATCTCGCGAAGCAAGGGCTGGAGTTGAGGATCTCCCGTGCTACTCCCGATTCGCTGGGCTTCATCAAAAAACTCTTTCGCATACTCGCCCGCTTCCCCGTAGTTTTTTTGCACCGCCTGCAGATACATCATCGTGGCCGTGTCGCGAAACTGGGACAATTGTTCACTGGACCGACAGGCTCCTAATTGTTCTGTCGCGGCGGACAGTGCCTGCTGCGAACGCCGGAGTCGGGAATACTGCAGAATGAACCCACTAAGAAATCCAACAATCAATAGCGAAGACCAGAGGACGAATTTACTTCGCATGGATTTTCCTTCTTTTTTCTATATGTTTTCAGGAGCGCCACCTTCATCATCCATTCGAGAAACGGCTTCTTCATCCAAGTGCCGCTGAGTGGACGAGAAGTCTGACGCATCACTCTTCTGTCTTCGCCAGGAGATGGTCAGCAATAAGGCACTCTCTTCCAGCGCTTCGACGTCGTGTAATACGCCACAGTCCAGCACCAACAAGTGGCCGGTCGACAATGTCACCTTTCGATCAGCCAAATGAATACGGGCCTGTCCTTTCAATTGCTGAATGGAAATGCGACCCTCTGCTCGATGCTGTCGCATTTCTGTGCCGCTCTTCATCAGAATTAGAACAATTCGGAAATCTGGATATTTTGCGAGGGTTTTGGAACTCCGCCCAGTTTCCCGCTGCCAGGAGTCTTCTTGCCGCAGTTGCTGCAGTTCTCGTTCGAAATCGATTTGTAGCAGAGGTTCCGCCAACCCGGGTAGTCGATTCAATGCTTCAATGCCATCGCCGGGGTGGCAAGTGCTGGGATTGGTAGCCATGATGAACACCTTCCTCCTGTGCATCTCCTAAGCGACTACGTTCAAGCCACTGAGCTCGCATGGGCGCACAGCAAATGTCTGAAACCTACGGAGACCCTAGAACACGATGATCGACCATACGTTGCCGCAAAAACTGTTCAACATTGCACAGCCGCTCGATGGATCTCAAGTTCTGGTCTTTCCACCAAAGCGGCTCGGAACAACCGCTGAAGGTCAGGCGGCGGCAGATCTGCGGGGACGGATCCTATTGGTCCAGCAAAACTCCCAGTTCGTCGGACGCGCCCCCGGCCCTGACGTATTGCGCCCTCCCAATTGTTCCCGGGCCGTTCGGGCCCATCTCGTAGTAAACCTTCGCGTCTAAAGGGAATCGTTTCAAGGCTTCTATCAGTTCTTTCACGGTCCACTCCTTGCCCTCCATATCTCCTCCATTACGCGGCCAAATTAGACTCCGGGCGTTTCCTCACTTCGGACGCAATGCCCCTTCTTGCTTCCTGTGAGAGCTCTGCATTGAATTGGGCGCCGATTAAGATCACGAAGCCCGTCCAATAAAGCCAGATGCTGAACGCGAGCGCTACTCCGAGGCTGCCATAACCCCTGCTGTAGGCCGAAAAGTCCCTGAAGTAGATTCCGAGCAGGTAAGACAGTCCGATCCAACCGCCGACTGCGATCATCGCTCCGGGCAGCGTGCTCACGAATCGTTGCTTCACATTCGGCGCAACGAAGTAGAGGAGTTCAACCGCGAGAATCGTGCAGCTGATCGCTACCGTCCAGCGAATATAGGGCCAGACATTTCGCAGCCCGAAAGTTTGGGTCAACCACGCCTCGAGGCTGGATCCGACGAGCAACATTCCGAGAGCAATGACAAGCAGACATCCAACCGAGAACGTAAGGAGAATAGCGAGACCGCGAGTCTTCCAATAGCGCCTCGTCTCAGACACGTCATAGGCCGTGTTGAGGGCACCGATCAGTGCCGTGAACCCACTCGACGCCGACCACAGGGTAAACAGAATGCCAAACGTGAGTAGCCTGCTGTGCCTCGACAAAATCGTGTTCTTCATCAAGTTTCTAAGCGGGCCCATATTGGCGGCGGGAACGATTCGCGCGATCAACCCCATAGCCTGACTAAAGAGATCAGGGACTGGTAGATAGGCGACCACCACGGAAAGAAAGATCAGAAACGGGAACAGGGCTACGACGAAGTAGTACGACAACGCCGCGGCAAACGCCGTGGTGTGGTTCTTTTCAATGTCGCGAACCACGTGGACAGCCGCGTTCTTGAGGTGGAGTAACGGCATCGGGAGATCATTGGGCTGGGCTGTCGACCATAGTGTGCGCTGACCGTCCCCCACGGGGGGTGCCTGGCGACGTTGCAGGGAGGGGCATGGCTTAGATACGCCCGAGAACCAGCAGAATGATAACCACGAGAAGAATTACTCCCACACCGCCGGTCGGGGCGTAACCCCAGCTTCGACTATGCGACCACCGCGGTAGCGCTCCCAGAAGTGCCAGAATTAAGATCACGATTAATACGGTTCCGAGCATGGTTGCACCTTTTCTTTTTTCCTTGCGGTGAGGGGAAAAGCGCGAGCCTAAAGCGTCCCGCGCCGATCGTTGACTGTGATGCCGAGCTACATGGTGACGCTGAGCAGAATATTCACGCCCGGATAGTTCGCGTTGCACAGGTAATACGCGCCGTCTATTTCGACTACATAAACGTCCTGCGTGTACAGCCAATTGCTTGGCCACCCGCCCTCAAATCCGAACCAGTAGCCATATTGGAAGCGGCGATTGCTGTAGTCGGCTTGGCTGACGCGGAACCGGTGCTCCTGTCCGAAATTGGCCTTGTAACGGTCGGCGGGAATGCGGCCTCCACCATTGTTGCTAGCGTGCCGACCCTGCTCTTCGGGCTGAGCCTGCAGCCTATTTCGCTCCTGCGCATTCTTCTCTTCTTTGGGGTTCCTGTCTTGCTGCGCATTCTTCTCTTCCGGTTTAGTGCTCTTTTCTTCCTGCTGCGCGTTTCTCTCTTCTGCCTTAGCGGGTTTCTCTGGTTGCGCTTTGTTCTCTTCCTGGGCAGGTTTGGCTTTCTGCTCCTCCTGCTGGTCGTGCTGGTCTTGTTGCGTGTAAGCCGGAATGGCGATTCCGAGGGACAAAGAGAGAACTGCTGTGCTGATGGCTCCGACGAGTTTCATAAAGTGTTGCCTCCATCATCGAATTGCTGTCTATTCTTGCCTTACTGCAAGCTTCCTGTGGTTGCATTAGCCGGGCTACCGATGGCGTCGCCTGATACGAGAAGTTCCACTCTGCGATTCTGCTGGCGGCCCGTGGAATTGTCGTTGGAAGCTACCGGCAAAGTATTACCGAAACCTTTGGACGACACCGAACCTGACGCGACGCCCTGTTGCACCAGATAGTCACGCACTGAATTTGCCCGATTCTCCGACAGGGTTTGATTCATGGCATCGCCGCCCACATTGTCTGTGTAGCCGCCGACCTCAACGTTGAGTCCAGGATAGGCGAGCAGAATGCCTGCTACCTTTGCCAGTTTCTCGCGAGCTCCGGGCTTCAACGAATACTTTCCGGTGTCAAACAAAACATCGGACATACTGACGATGAGGCCGCGGGCGGTGTCGCGAGTCTGAAGGATGGAGTTCAGTTGCTCGGACAACTTTGCGCGCAAGGTCGCTTTATCGGTCTCTGCTTGCTGGGCGCTCAAATTCGCCTGCTGGGCTGCCAAACGGGATTGGTCTGCATCCGCCTGCGCTGCCGAGAGTGCAGCAGCTGACGAAGCCTGGTTGTTGGCCATGTCTGACTGGGCCTTCGCCGTTGCGGCTTGTGCATCCGCGGCGTCATTGCGTGCATTTGCCGCATCCGATTGAGCTTGAGCGTTGTCGGCTTGCGCATTCGCCGCGTTGGACTCTGCTACCTGCTTCTGCCGGATAGCGTCATCAGCTTGCTCCTGCATTCTGGCTCGGGCATCGGCGGAATCCTGGCGCTCATTTGCCAGACGGACGTCGTCCATTTTCTTGACTGCGATGGCGCGTGCATCTTCCGCGGTCTGCACGGCTTCGCGAGAAACTGCGATGAGCGGTTTCTTGTCAATGTGCTTGTCGGTGGCGTCGCTATCCGCGTTGTCCATCAACTGAACCGCGTGCCTGTAACTATCTGGAGCGTACTGTTCGGCTCCCTCGGATTGAGCGATGCGCAACGCATTCCGCGCTTCAAAGAATTCCAGTGGCAACTTAGCATTCAGAATCACCGGATCGAACTTGTAGCCGGTGGGGATGTAGCCACCACGTTCCAACAGTTCGTATTTTGCATTGACCGCTTCAGTGGTTCCCTTGGTATTGTCGCGAACTACATTTTCGAGAATCACCACATTGCTGGGCTGGCGAACCGCATAGTAAGGTTCCGCGGTAACGATCAGAGCGAATGCTTGAAGGTCCGTGGTGACTCGCACCTTGCTTCGGTGATTGCCGCCGAGTAATATTTCGCCCAGATTCACAGCGCGGCCCTCCGGCGAAATCGCCCATAAAACGTAGGTCAGGTATTCGTTGCCGAAAGTCGTAGGTCTCTGCAGATTGCCAAACTCTGCATCGATCTCAATGGATCCGCGCTTGCTGTTCACGCTGGCCTCACCATTGGCTGAGGGCATCAGCTCCGTACCTGCGAAATCCACCTTCGAGGATCCGCTGCGATGCTCGTAGTTGACTGCTTGCACGCTGCGACTGACCACGGTGACGTGGAACATGGGCGTCGGACTCATCGGCTCGACGCTGCGGGTTGTTTGAGCGTTGGTTTGAGCAAACGCGCTCAAACTGAGGGTGATTCCTGCAGCTAATAACAGCTTGGTTTTCAAAGTTTCTCCTTCGTAGCGGTATCTGCTTTCATCGAGCATTGCCTAGAGTGCGAGTTCCGCAGCGCATGTTCTAAGTACGCTGTCACGATTCATCCTTTGCCGACGTGGATCGCGGCGAGGGAGTGAAACAGTCCAAAAACATTCAAGATCCACAGAATCACGGCAATTACCACGACGCCGTTCAGAATTGACTTGATGGTTCCCTGCATTGGAATGAAGCGATTTACCAGCCACAGGAGAACACCTACTACAACCAAAACTTCGAGCAGTTGAATTAAAGGCATAATCTTTGACCTTCCTTGTTTCTTGGCTACCCTCCCCATCACTGGAGAGCAGTCGCCCCTATTTCGATTCTGCGAGGACGGTTAGGGTCGAACCGTTCGCGGGCACAAACATTACTTTCTTCAATTGAAGAAAGTCCTCGTTTGTTATCAGTGCGCCCGCTTCTGGTTCGTGCTGTGTTTACACTCGCACGCAAATTCGTCTAGATAGCCGGGCGCACCAGGACAATTTGACCTTAGCAAATCAGTCTTAGGAGTTCTGAGCAAATGTGCTCACCGCGGTCCACGCTGAATTGCCGACAGTGCGCGTCGCGGTGGGCGTTTTGGATTCATGAGGTTTTTAGAGCCCTTCGTTCCACGCTAGGCGGGCGGGATAAGAACTAGCGCGAGTTCGCCCCGACACTTTCCCCGCGACGGTCGGTGAGCGCAGGAAGTTCGTTCCGGTCTTAAGAAAGCAACGATAGGGGACGGCAAAGCAGGAGAGGTCGGGGCGGTGCGCCCGGTATAGGTCACATACAGAAAAACGGCCAGCTCGCCTTGGGAAATCCGGCCTTAAATGTGCTACTGAATTGCGCGGTCGTACGAGTCGAATGGCAGTATTCCTGCCGCTAACCCATGACCGCGTTTCGAGCGTACCACCCGCGCCACGATACCGGTTAACCGTTCTTATAGCTGTGCTTTTCTATACGGTTTCAAGAATATTTCTTGAGCGATGCTTCGTCAGCGTGATGGGGGCGCAGCTGGATGGTTCCGAACAAAGCCTCTTTGCTCGTAATGGTTTGCCTTGTAGATGACGATGATCCGTCCGGGCGATGAACCCGAGTACACGGCCTCTGCCGCGGACTTTCCCACTGAACACTGTGCACTAAAGAACAGTTTTCCTCTGGACGCGCTGTCATGGTCTGACTGGGATTCAACTTTAATAGTCTGAAAGGACGACAAGTCACCAAGGAGATCACGAAGAGTCTGTAGAAAATTCTGTGGTTGCGATTTATCCCACTCGCACGGATGCGGGCCGGGCGGTGGCTTTCGAAGTTATCGAGAGCGTGGAAAGCGCAAGCGCTAAAGGGGTCCCGGCAACAGCGCTTGTTTTTTTAAACATCGAGCATGAGGATTTCGTTTTAGTGGTCAATAACGATGGCGATGTATTTTGTGCGCCTAGTCTGACGCATATTGATGAACAATCGCGACATCCAGGCAGCTTGGAAATATCACGATGGAACAAAACACTCCTACTGGAGTATTCGTAACAATCCTCACCTCTTGGACTGGGCGAATCGACCGCAGCCTTTCAAAATCTACCCAAAGATAAAGCCTCTTCCCATGCCGCGGGACGTGCCGCAAACAGGGGTCGCCGCGCTCTCCGCGATCTCAGAACCCGCTCGCTCCTCGCTGGTCGATTCCGTTCCTAATCTCCATGATTTGGCACGAATCCTGTACTTTTCGGCTGGAATTACCAAACAGCGCACGTCGCCGGACGGAACAGTCTACTTTCGCGCTGCAGCCTGCACCGGAGCCCTTTACGAGATCGAGTTGTACATTGTGACTGGCGATCTCGCGGGCCTGGACGCCGGCGTGTATCACTTCAATCCTGCGGATGTATCGCTACGGCTGCTGCGAGAGGGTGATTTTCGCAGAACCATGACTCAGGCGACGGCGATGGAACCTGCGGTGGCTCACGCGCCTGCGACGATCATCTGTACGGGAACATACTGGCGGAACGCCTGGAAGTACCAGGCGCGCACCTACCGCCATTTCGGTTGGGACAACGGCTCGCTGCTGGCAAATATGCTGGCCGTTTCTGCAGCTTCGGCTCTTCCGGCCGAGATAGTGCTCGGGTTCGTGGACACCGAAGTGAACCGCCTGCTCGATCTTGATACGCGGCGTGAGGTTTCCTTGTGCCTGGTACCGATCGGCCGCACATTCGGGCGTTCGCTGCCGGAACCGCAAGAGGCTCCAGCGCTCGGCCTGGAGACGATTCCGCTTTCGCAGCACGAGATCGAGTATCCCGCCATGATTGAGATGCACGACGCGTCTTCGCTCGCGTCTGTAGAGGAAGTAGCTCAGTGGCGCGGGAAGCCACTCGTCCTTCCATGTTCTCCTCTGGCGGGCGAGGCAGTTCGCCTCCTGCGGCTGCCCGAAGAAGAACAACCGAAGGACACAATTGAGCAGGTAGTCCTGCGCCGCGGCTCTACCCGAACGTTCGATAAGGCAGCATCCATTACCCTGCAACAACTTTCTACTGTTTTCGACTGCGCCACGCGAGGTCTTCCGGCTGACTTCCTGAAGCCTCCAGGCACACTCAACGATCTTTACCTGATCGTGCATTCGGTGCGTGGGCTCAAACCGGGCGCTTACTTCTTCCGGCCTGAGCAGAACACTCTGGAACTTTTGAAATCCGGGGAATTCCGCGCCGAGGCCCATCATCTTGGACTGGACCAGGAACTGCCATCGGACGCCTGTGTGGACATCTTCTTCCTCGCCGATTTAAAACGCATTTTGGAGCAGTACGGAAACCGCGGCTACCGGGCCGTCCAGTTCGAGGCGGGTGCCATTGGTGGCAGGATGTACTTGGCTGCGTATGCCCAGCACCTAGGCGCCACCGGGCTAACCTTCTTCGACGATGATGTGATTAGCTTCTTTTCACCTCACGCAAGAGACAAAAGTGCCATCTTTCTTCTTGCAATTGGCAAGCCGATGAAACGCAAACCACAGTAGGGCCAACTCCCGGATTGCCTACAGTCGATAGGTGAGAACGACTTCGAGTGTTTCGCGAGTACCGGAGCAAACGCCAAGCTGTTGCTGTTCGCATGCTCCTGCACTCCTTCGGATTCTGTATCTTTGCCTTTAACTTTAAAGACAAGCGATCCAAACTGTGATCGGTTGCAAGTCTGAACAGATCGGCTTTTTGTCCTGCTAGCCGCTTGCCGCGCTTTGCAAATGTCGCACCTTAGTCTGGGACAGGTGGCCGCCGGCAAGTATTTCTTTTCGATCCTGCCCATCCGGTCGCACGCTCGTAATCTGCGTTGCGAGGCCAACCTCTTTGAGAACCCAGATGCCGTACCAGTTCATGTCTATCTCGTACCACTTCAGACCGTGCCGGGCGGAACTGGGATGCGCATGATGATTGTTGTGCCACCCTTCACCAAAGGTCAAAAGGGCAACAAACCAGTTATTGGTGGAATCATCTCGCGTCGAAAAGGGGCGAGAGCCCCAGATGTGAGTGGCTGAATTTACCAACCAGGTAGCATGCAAGCCGACTACGGTCCGCAGGAAAGTGCCCCACAACAGGAAGGGCAACCCGCCGATAGCGAAAAGCAGCAAGCCCAATGCGACCATCGGTAAGTAGTGATACTTGGTAATCCAGAGGTGGAACTTATCCTTCGCGAGGTCGGGAACGTAGTGCGCCAGTGTGGTTGTGTCATGGTGCATGGATCGTCCCGTCAGAATCCAACCCATATGTGACCACCATTTGCCGTCTCTAGGTGAGTGCGGATCTCCTTCCCGATCAGCGAACTGATGATGAATGCGGTGGGTAGCCACCCAGAAGATGGGACCGCCTTCAAGAGTGAGGGTCGCACAGACGGTCAGAAAATATTCGACCCACTTCGGAGTCCTGTAACCACGATGCGTGAGTAGCCGATGATAACCCATCCCGATGCCTAGGCTTCCCGATATCCACCACAGGAAAATCGCAACGAAAAGAGCTTTCCAAGTAAAGAAGAACAGTGCCGCAACGGCGCCAAGGTGAAAGGCAACCATAAAAAATGCCGTTACCCAGTTGGTTTGTTCTTCCCCCGGCCGTTTTCGTTCGAGTGCGTGAAGCTGCATTATTGCTATCTCCCACTAAACTTTTGATGTGGGCGTCCGGCGGTGAGCATCTACGAGAGGTGTAATATTTTTGTAAGCGGTGCGCATCGCATCTTCGTCAGAATTATGAGGACGGTATTCACCAGACGGTCGAATGCCCGCACGTTAGGGTCCGCAGAAAAGCCTAGGCCTTCGAAGAAGACCAGCCTCTTTTATTTCCCTGGCCAATCGTTGCCTGCGGCTCTGCTTCGGACCGTAACCTGCACTTTGGCACCTGGTTTCAAATGCACCTCTTGCCTGTTTTCATCGATCAGCGTGTTCTCGATACAAATCTCCTGATACGAGTGATCTGCCGCTTCGACGAGGATCTGAGCTCTGTCGGGTTCGCACAGACTCGGAGATTCCATAATTTTTTCGACGGTTCCTGACAGAGTGGAACTCGTTTTCTCGCTCATGGCCTGTCCTTTCGAAGTGCTAAGTCTGGAGTGCGGTGCTGAGATTCAGTTTCGGATTAAGCTTGCGGCCAAGGAAAAATGGCGCGAATCCAACAGTTGGGTCCGGGCTGATATAAGTGTTCCTCGACTTTCTTACACCCCTCGAACAGCCTGACGCGATCTATCGCGATTAATTTGCTAGCGAGGCTCACCCTTGCCTGGGGCCTTCTCGGGCGCCGGCTTAGGAGCAGGCTGTGCATGGGCTGCCGGTTTAGGGGCAGGCTGCGCATGAGCTACAGTTGCCGGCTTGGGGGCGGGACGTGCCCGGGCTGCCGCCGGTTTACGTGCGGGCTGCGCGTGAGCCGCCGATGGTTTAGGCGGAGGCTGCGCATGAGCTGCCGTCGGCTTCGGTGCAGGCTGCGTGTGAGCTACAGTTGCCGGTTTAGGAGCAGGCTGCGCATGGGCCGCCGTCGGCTTTGTAGACTCCGCAGACGGATTAGCCACCTTAGGCTTGGCCGCCATTTTATTCTCATTCGGGCGAGTTGCTGCGGCTTTGTTGTCAGGAGCTTTGCTCTTCGTTGCCTTACTCTCGGCAGCCTTGTTCTTAGTGGTTTTGTTCTCGGTCACCTTGTTTGCAGAGGCTGGAGCCTTATAAGGTGCACCCGCCTCCTTGGCTGCGACCACCCCGGAACCACTGAACTCGCCAGGCTTCGCAGTCGCAGCGATTGCTGGCCGTCCCTGGTTCACAGAAGCCAGGAGTGCGTGGTTGGTGCTGGCAGTGTGCACATGCTGCGTTTGCATTGCCGTTGCTGGCGTATGTTGCTCGTGTGCCGCCGTCTCTTCCGTAGCGGTCGGCCGGGCCGTAATTCCACCGGTGCCCCCGTTATAGCTTACGTGGTTTACCATGGTCTCGTTGACTACCGTTTTGCTGTAGACGTTGTGAATGTTCGTCGTGTTCACATTATTCACTGAGGTGTTGTAGTTGAAGGCTCCGTTGTTCCAATATCCGCCTCCATAGCCGACACCACCATAGCCGAAGCCCTATTTGACGCCACCGTAGAAGCCCACTTGCGAGCCCCAGTAGCCTTCATTCCAGGCGAAGGCATTGCCGCCCCAGCCCCAATAGCCGGGAGTCCAGAGCAAGCCAGCGCTAGGCGGCTGCACCCATGTGCCCGGCACCCAGAAGTAGCCTTGAGCGCCACTCGCCCAATACCCGGGCGTCCACAGATAACCGTCGGCAGGCACCATAGGTTGCGTGTAAACCGGCAGCGCGGGTGGAGCAATCGTGATGGACACCCCAAACTGAGCGAACGAGGTGGCCGGTATGGCCAGAATCAGAAGTGCGAACAGCAGTAAACGGGAGATACGCATTGGGGTCACCTTGCCGGATCATCCTTCGATTGCCCGATTGAACCTGATCTGCTGCGGGCTACGTGGATTGAGGGCGATGTCAAATGCAAGGATTTCACGGGAGCACCGCCATGTCTGTCCAATACGGCTCACTTTCGCGCATGCCGCCATCAAACTGTTTGTCAGGATCTTCCAGAAGAAATTGCCGCTGCCGGAAAGAGAGCCGGCGCGAGCCAGAAGAGTGGACGCGCGCCGATCTTATTCAAGCTGTTCGCCCTGAGAGCACACCGGTAGCTTTCTAGAGTGTGACATTCAACACCGGTTTCTAACGAATCCTACTGCCGCCGAACATGTGCTCGCGAAGCGGCGAGGCTAGCCTCCCGTCGTGCACAGCTCTCCCGGAAAATCTGTTTAGGCGTTGGCTTCGCCGCTGCCATTGGCCGTTGTGACGCCAAGGGAATACTGGGACGCCGAATTTCGTGGGCGCATCCATCGGAACACTCCGTCTTTAAAAAGCCTCAGGATCGTTCGGCGGTTCTCGATAATGACCCGCAGCCACGCCGACTTTCTGAGCATCGGGAAATAGATTCCGCGAAAACAAAGCCGTGCCAGGAAAATATTGATGCGATCACCCACATGCTGATCGTCCAGCGCCGCGACCGCCTGAGCCAGCGCTTCCGGACTGTAGGAGTGAGCCCAGCCGTAGTTCAGTTCGGCATGCGCTTCTTCGATCGTCATTCTCAGCGGAGTATGCGCCATGGTGAAGGGAACGAAATCCTTCCAGTGCCGCGGGCGCGTGAGTCGTCCGTTGGCCTCCAGTCGCTTATATAAAGGCGTTGCGGGTAAGGGCGTGAGCAATCCAAAGATCGGGAGGCCGGGTGGCCACGTGCGGACCTGCTGCAATGTGCGTTCCGCTACTCCCGGAGTGTCGTTATCCATGCCGATAATGAACGAGGTGATTGCGTAAACATTGCGCTTTGCCAGACGCTCAAGCACCGCCGCGTACTCGCCGGGTTTATTGAATCCTTTATTCACGTCCTTCAGATTTACCGGATCGAGAGACTCCATGCCGATAAAAATCCACTTGCCTCCGGAGTCGGCGATCAAATCAACCAGTTCTTCGTCGCGCAGCAGATTGGCGCTGATCTGCGCTACCCAAAAAACTTGGGCTTTCGCCGCGATGATGTCACGCAGCAGTGACTTGGTGCGTTTTACATTGATTGCAAAGTTGTCGTCGATGAAGAAAACCGCAATCTGACCGTGCTCCTTTCGAGCGCGGGCTTTTAGGAGGAGCAATTCGTTGACGACGCTTTCATTGGTGCGGAAGCGAATGGAGTCGCCGAAGAACCCGGTGACCGTGCAGAACTCGCAGCCATAAGGACAGCCTCGGCCCGATTCAACGGGCACGATCCGAAATGTTCCCCAGCCCTGGTGGAAATTCTTAAGCAAGGGGTGCACCACCTTGGGAACGAGATTGAACTGGCGCAGATCAAGCTTGTCCCATGGAATCACGGGATAGGGATTGAGGGCGGGCTTGCGCTCCTTGCCCGTACCATCAAGAGGCGCGTAAATTTCCTTCAGCTCACCGCGCACTGCATCTTCCACGATTTGCGGCCAGGTCTCGTCGGCCTCTCCCAAGGCAACGGCGTCGGCATGGCGAGGGCTACCATCGCGGCCGAGAGCTTCATCCGCCTCTTCGGTCACGTGTGGCCCTCCCATGACCACCGGAACTCCCGTGGCCCGAACAGCGTCCGCCATGCGATACGCCCGCGCGATCATCCGGGTCATGGCACCGATACCAACGAGCCCGATGTTTTGATCGCAGACGAATTGCGCAATTTGCGTTTCGTCCATAGGTTGGGCATTGCCGTCGATCAGCAAAACTTCATGTCCGGGAGGAGTGAGCGCCTGCAGCAAGAACATCCAGAGATGGGGCATGAAGTTGCGGGTTACACCGTTGTCAGGGTTGTAAAGCAGAATTCGCATGACTTCCTTCAAACACTCGCTTAGCCCGCTGAGTCGCTAACGAGGATGGCAGAAGCGCCTGTATTCAGATGTATTTTGCAAGCCAAATGTTGGATTCCCGACCGTTTGGCGGCCTCCGGTCGCGCTACGTAGCCACGTCAATGGGGTGTGCGTGCCAACTCACTCTTGGTTGGGTCGCATACAGAAAAACGGCCGGCTCCTCCCCCGGAAATCCGGCCTGAAATGTGCCACTGATTTGCGCGGTCGTAAGAGTCGAATGGCAGTATTCCTGCCGCTAACCCATGACCGCGTTTCGAGCGTACCAACCGCGCAACAATACCCGTTAGCCGTTCTTATGGCTGTTCTCTTTTATACAGTTTCAACAATATTTTTGAGCAATACTCACGTGAGTGAAGCGGGGCTGAATGGTTCCGACTACTCCCCTTTGCTCACAATGGCTTTCCTCTGGACGCGCTGTCATAGTTTGACTGGGATTCAACTTTAATAGTCCGAAAGGACGACAAGTCATGGAGGAGATTACGAAGAGTCTATAGAAAATTCTGTGGTCGCGATTTATTCCACTCACACCGGACGCCGATCGGGGCGGTGGCTTTCGAAGTTATCGACAGCGTGGAAAGCGCCAAGTGCCGGCGTCTCGGAGGTAACTACTCTTCAGGTACAGGTTGGCATTCCGCAGGAGTACTAGACAAACTCATCGCATAGACAGCGAATCGCGGCCCAATCCTAATCCTCATCAAGGAGAATCGCATGTCAAAGACTTGGGAGCATTACCAGGAAGCCGCTCGCCATCATGAACGGGCAGCCGATCATTATAAGAAAGCAACGAAGTACGATGCGGCCGAGGAGCACGAAAAGGCTGCGCACCACGCATATCTGGCTCACGGACACAATCAACACGCAATTCATCACGACACCGAAGCTGCGAAACTGCACGCCGAGCGCTGCGACGGACTGTTGACATCAGCTTCCGAACAAAGCAATAAGAAGAGTGCCGCCTAAGCAATTGGATCAAGACCGCCGCGGAAAGGCGATGGTTCTATCGCTTAACGAAACGAGTGAGAAAACATCATGCCGTCGAGCCCGCACAATCGAGTCGCAGAACTCCATAATCTCGCGGCCCACGCCCACGCTGCCGCAGCCGCCGCCCACGGGAAGGGAGATCATCTAACCGCTCATGAACTCAGCAAACAAGCGCTCGAACACTCTGTGAATGCCCACAAGCTCAGCGAAGAACTGCTTACCAAGTCAAAACCAAAAACGCGTAGTGCCTAGTATCTGGTCGGCGAGGAGGGCTTTGGCCTGGCGCTGCGGTTTTCAAACGACTTGATCTGTTCCGATAGCTGTTTCGATTCTTCCACTAATTCCAGAGCTTGAGTGATCAAACGGACGGTATTCCTGTTCAGTTCCGCGATTCCGCATCGCAACGAGGCCGACTGCTGATCATTTTGCGAAGTGGGGATAACCTGCGTTCCTCGGTTGAGCAGCATTGGAATAAACTCCGATTGTGAATCATTGAAATGTGCAAGGAAACCGACGCCCACAATAACTCGCCGATAGAATAAAGACAGCCAACCGCCTGCTGAAGACGCCGTAGTTCGCGTTGTCTGCGGGGTTGGAGAAGGCGGAGATCACTCCGCCCCCTCGAACCGATCGCATTCAGACTATCTCTTACGCTGTCGCGAGAACATCGTGCTTTTGGAAGGTCGAGGTGACAACGTCAAAGGTGTTAACCTGCGGCGTGCCCTCGATGAATCTTGCCAATGTCTTCAACACTTGCGGGTAGGTATTGGTGTTGTAACTATCGGCATCGTTCTTGTTTTCCCACAGGCTGATAGCGGTCACATTGACTCCGCCGGAACCGGCAAGTGTGATTTCGTCCTTAAAGCCATTCTGTTTACGAAGTAGGGGAAGGATGTCCTTCTCGAAACTCATCGCATAATCAGACAACATATTGGATTTCAGATGAATGGAGACATTACGAGCATACATAGGCAACCTCCTTAAGGTTGGGGTTGCTAAGAGAGACAACTTCAGATGGGCTGACTTAGTTCAGGAAACCTGAAATGAGGAGAAGGTGGTAACCACCTCAATTACAACCATAGTCTTATATGAGAGAACTGTCAAACATGCGAATTCAAGACCCACTCCGTTCCTGTCTCTTATTGGGGCTTCGTTGTTACTGTCGCAGAAGCCTGAGCCGGTTGCTCGGAAGTTGCCTGCGATGCAATGCCCGCCTGCGTCTGCTTGTTCGGTGGAATTTCAGTCCCGGCTGGATAGACAACAATCTGTACCGTACCCCAACCAGCGTCCGGACTTCTGTCTGCCTGCTTGCCTATCCCCAGAGTTCTAAGCTGGCTGTCATCAAATCCGAAGTGCTCTACCAGATACTCACGCACAACCATGGCCCGGGCTTCCGTTAGCACCAAGTCTTTCTGCGTATCGCCCTCCATGCCCGCCGACACCACAATCACCGCAAACCCGAACTGGTTATTAGCCAGGAACTCGCCGCCGGCGTTTAGAGATTTTTGGTTTTTTAGCTTGGCCGAATCTTGCTTATCGAAGAGTTGCTTCGCTGAATACGTAAACTGTTTCGTCGGCGTTCCTTGCGGCAGCCGCTCGATTTCATTCTTGGCAAGTTCAGCAGAATCTTCGTAGCCGCGGCTCTTGAAATAGCCGCGCAGGAAGAAATTGTGCTTCATGGCTTCCATATTCTCTTGGAAGTCGGTAACCCCGGCTTGGGCCTGGACCATCGTGTCTCGCATGGCTCCGGTCGTCTGTTCAAGGTTGTTATAGAGTTGTTTGTCGTTGATCAGCGCTCCTGCGGTGCCTTGCCCTCCATCGATCTTGGCACTGATCGACTGTAGATTCGCAGTTGCCCGAGTGGCGTTCTGTATGGCTTGCTGGCTGCTATTCAGAATGCCGCTCGTCTTTTCGAGGAGATCCGCCATTTCGAGTGGCGGTTGGCTGACAATCGTATCGCCATCCCGGACGTCGCCAGATCCAGCCGTCCCAAACGAGATCGCGAGAAACTGATTGCCTAACAAACCTTCGGTTTCGATCGTTGCTACCGAGTCTTGCTTGATGATTTCGTGCGTGGAGGTGCCGAGATCCATGATTACCGTTACCTTTTCACCGGGCTTGTGCGGCAACACGATGCTGCGCACGGTACCGCTGTGAACGCCGCCAACCCGCACGTCGCCGCCGGCATCCAAACCCGCTACATTGTCGAATTGCGTCTTTAACCGGTACGTGGAACTGAAAAGATACTGCTTGCCTCCGATGACGAAGACACCCGCGACCAGAATTGCAAGTGTTGCAACGATGAAAGCTCCTAATCGCGCCGCTCTCGACATATGTACTTCCTCCTACGAATGCTTGAGAAATTCTCGAACAAACAAGTCGTTACTCTTCTGTAGTTCTTCAAAGCTGCCTTCAATCGCCACAACTCCCTCGTTGAGCAGAGCCAATCGGTCAGCAATTGTCCTCGCGCTGTGCAGATCGTGGGTCACCACGATGGAAGCCATGTGATGTTCCTGCTGGAGCTTGAGGACCAGATCATCAATCTCTCCAGAGCTGATGGGGTCAAGACCGGCCGTTGGCTCGTCGAGAAGCAGAATATCCGGCTCCAAAGCTAGTGCACGCGCCAGTCCTACTCGTTTCTGCATGCCGCCAGAGATGTCGGAGGGCATCTTCGCAAGAGCGCTTTCCATCCCCACTTCGGCCAACAGCGCGTGGACTCGATCTCGCTGTTCAGACTTCGACATGTCTTTTTTATGATGCTGCAGCGGAAAAGCCACGTTCTGCTCGACGGCAGCGAATCGTAGAGCGCGGCGTGCTGAAACAGAAACCCCATTTTCTTCCTGATTTCGCCGAGCTGGTCGAGAGCCAGACCTGCGATGTCCTGCCCGTGGATGCGAACCGATCCCGAGTCAGGCTTCTCCAGTCCGATAACGAGTCTCAGCAATACGCTCTTGCCCGTACCACTTCGGCCTAGCACCGCCAGGGTCTCGCCGCGCTTAACGCTGAGGCTAATCCCATTCAGGACATTTTGACTTCCGAAAGACTTATGCAAGTCCGCGACCACAACAGCCGATGCAACACCGTCTTTCTCGATTTCGTCTTGCTTCGTCGCAACTTGATCGATCATTTGCATAGTCGTTCGGTTTCAATTACGGAAAGAATATGATGATGAGTTTTACGAGTACGACATCGGCCAAGATGACGAACAGTGAGGACAAGACCACCGAGCTGGTGGCCGCGCGCCCCACACCCGCGGCCCCTCCCTTTGTCCGCATTCCCTGGAAACACGCGATCAGCCCAATGATCAGGCCAAACGCAGCGGTCTTGAACGTTGGTGGCAGGAAATCGCTAAAACCGGCGCCGCTAAAACCCGCATTGATGAACTGGTGCAAAGAGACCGGCTCAACCATGGCCTGCGTAATCCAGCCCATGAGTACGCCGCAAAAGTCGGCGGCGAGGGTCAAAAGAGGCAACATTAGGATGCAAGCCAGGATGCGCGTCGCCGCCAGCAGCCTGTAGGGGTTCACCGCAGAGGCCTCGATGGCGTCGATTTGCTCGGTGACTTTCATCGACGCGAGCTCAGCGCCAATACCGGCCCCCGCTCGGCCGCTCACGACCAGACCGGTAATAATCGGCCCAGTCTCGTGAATAACTGAGAACACGATGGCGGCCGGAAGCAGCGACTTGGCCCCAAATCGAGTCAGGCTGTAGCGGGCTTCCAAAGAGAGCACAACACCGGTTGCGGCTCCGGCCAAGGCGACCAGCGGCAGAGACTTTGACCCGATCTCGTCGAGTTGTCGAAAGAGTTCGCCAAACTCAAACGGCGGCGTGACCGCAGCCCGGACAACCTGCCCGAAGAAGAGACCGAGATCTCCGAACCATT
>Ga0210398_10001537_pt1 | contig 23596 bp, 24 predicted proteins | sample IncBWC4OmetaG_FD_161047 | JGI IMG/M metagenome (GOLD analysis project Ga0210398, IMG submission 161047) | Forest soil microbial communities from Barre Woods Harvard Forest LTER site, Petersham, Massachusetts, United States - Inc-BW-C-4-O | ecosystem: Environmental > Terrestrial > Soil >...
CGATGGGTCAGTCGTTGCCGAGCAGCTTGTGGATGCTTTCGAGGTCGCGGCGAACCTCGGCCAGCGCGCGGCGCGTCTCACTGTTGTTTAACGCGGGCGCCTTGCCGGCGGGAGGGTCGGCGGCTTGGCCGGAGGCGCTGTCGATGTTCGAGGGGTCGATGCCGTTTTCGCGGATGTACTTGTTGGCCCCCGCGATCGTGAAGCCTTCCTCATGCAGCAGGCGCTTGATGAGCTTCAACGTCTCAATATCGCGCGGCTGGTAGAAGCGATGCTTGGAGCGCGCGTGCTTCGGCTTCAGAATCTGGAACTGGGTTTCCCAGAAGCGCAGCACGTAGGCCTCGACGCCGATGACCTTGGCCGCCTCGCCGATCTTGAGACCGCGATCATCGCCAGATGAACCAGGTGATGAATCAGCGGACGCGGCCCTCGGCTTTTTGGGTTCGGTCTTGTCTGCTCGGCGGCTGCTTCGATTCATGAGCGCGGCTTCTTGCCGTTGTTGTTGACCAGCTCTTTGAGGACTTCGCTGGCCTTGAACGACAGCACGCGCCGCGATTCGATAGTAATTGGTTCCCCGGTCTGAGGATTGCGGCCGCGGCGCGACTTCTTATGGTTTACCACAAAGCTGCCGAAGCCCGAAATCTTGACCTTGCCGCCGGCGCACAAACCATCGCGAATGATCGCGAAAACCTCTTCGACGACCGCTCCGGCTTCCTTTTTGGAATAGCCCACCCGCTCGTAGATCAGGTCTACGAGATCGGCTTTGGTCATGCTCCGCGGCGTAGTTGCCCCACTCAAACCGCCGTTATGAGCACGCCTACATTTACTGCCTCAGCTCCGCCCCCAATCTCGCCCGCACAGCTTCGACCAAGGCCGTATGAACGCGATTGACCTCCTCATCTGTAAGCGTGCGATCCTTTGCCCTGTATGTGAGTGCCAGCGCGACACTCTTTTTCCCCGAAGCGACTGACGAACCCTGGTACACATCGAACACGGCCACGTCTTCCAGCATTTCATTTCCCACTTGCCGGATCGTGGCCACCACCGCGGCGGCCGGAAACTCACGGTCAATAACTAATGCCAGATCGCGCCGCACCGCCGGAAAACGTGGCGGCGGCTCAATCACCCCGCGCGGCGTGAAACCATAGGCTCGGAATTTTTCCAAGTCAAGTTCGCTTACCACACATGGTTCACTCAGATCGCGCTCCATCGCTTCACGCGGATGCAGTTCTCCCAGGTGACCGACAGCGACATCGTCGAGCATGACCTTCGCCGCGCGGCCGGGATGGAGGAACTTGAGTTCGCCATCGGCAGGTGGAACGTAGCTGAGGTGCCGGCCGAGGCCCAACGCCGCGAAGAAAACTTCCAGCACGCCCTTCATGGTAAAGAAGCTCGCTTTGACCGCGGGCTGGCCGACTTCCGCAATCGCATAGTCGCCATAACTGAGCGCGCCGAGCGCGAATCGTTCGACCGGCGCGCCGTTTTCGAGCGAATAAACCTTCGCGATTTCGAAAGCATGAAAATTCGGCGACTGCCGGTTGAGGTTGAAGCGCAGCGCCTCGATCAGCGCGGGCACCAACGAGCGGCGCATCTGGCGGAGTTCTTCGGACAGCGGATTCTGCACCCGAACGGGCTCGCCGGTTGCGATCCCGGTGAACCTGTCGTTGTCGGCCGGCGTCGTGAACGCGAGCGTGTCCATTTCGGTGAAGCCGGCGCCCTGCGCGATTTCGCGCGCGCCGCGGAAGAACTCGCGCTCGCGATTTGCAGGTGCGTACGCGAACTTGCGCGCCGGCAATTCCGCGGGGATGTCCTCGAGGCCGGTCAGCCGCGCGACTTCCTCGGCGAGGTCAGCGGGCTCATTCAAATCGGATCGATATGGCGGCGGAGTCACGCTCAGGAGATTCTTTCCCAGCGCGCTTTTCTTGACCTGCGCCCCGAGGGAAAGCAGGCGGCGGCGCACTTCCGGCGCGGGAATCTCGACGCCGAGCAGCGCCGCGAGCTTTTTCGGATCGAGCGTGATCTCCCGCGGAGCAGCCGGACGCACATCGTAATCGAGGACCGGGCCATCATCGCGGGCGTTCGCGCTTTGGCGCAGAAGCTCGGCGACATGAAACAGCGCCGCAACCTGCCCCATCCGATCGACGCCGCGCTCGAAGCGATAACTGGCCTCGCTGCGTAAGCCAAGCCGCCGCGCGGTGCGCGCAATCGTCATTGGCTCGAAGTAGGCGCTTTCGAGAAGAATCGAGGTGGTCGAATCGCTGACCTCGGAATTCTGCCCGCCCATGATACCGGCGATGGCGAGCGGTTTTTCGCCGTCGGCGATCAGCAGCTCCCCCGGCGCGAGCTGACGTTTTTCGTTGTCGAGGGTGACGAATTCGCGATCGTCACCGGCTCGCCGAACGACAATTTTACCGCCCGAAATTTTCGTGAGATCAAATGCGTGCAGCGGCTGACCGAGTTCCAGCATCACGTAGTTGGTGGCATCGACGACGTTGTTGATCGAGCGCGTGCCGCACAGTTCGAGGCGACGCTTCATCCACGACGGCGACGGACCAATCTTGATGCCGGTCATCTTGAGCGCGGCATAACGCGGGCATAGCTCCGGTGCGGCCATCTCGACGGTGAAAGCGCCCTCGGCCTTCGGAGCACCCTCGCCGCGCTCGATCTTGAGCGACTTGAGCCGCAGCAGGGTCAGCCGCAGGTCGAACAGCGCCGCCACTTCGCGCGCGAGCCCGAGGATGGAGAGGCAATCGCCGCGATTCGCCAGCACCGCGACATCGAAGACAGTTTCGTCGAGGCCGAGAAAATCCGCGAGGGGCGTACCGAGCGGCGCATCGAGGGGCAACGATAGAATTCCCGCGTGCTCGGTAGAGAGTCCCAACTCGCGCTCCGAGCAGAGCATCCCTTCGGACTTGATGCCGCGGATGATTGCGGCCTGAAGGGGAGGCTCGTTGCCGAGACGCGCGCCGACCCGCGCCAGCGCCGCTGTCATCCCGGCCTGCACGTTGGGCGCGCCGCAAACGATGGAAAGCTTCTCGGCGCCGCTGTCGACCTGGCAGAGGTTGAGGCGGTCGGCATTGGGATGCTTCTGGACGTCGAGCACGCGCGCGATGGTGACGCCCTCGAAGTTCGGCGCGAGGCGCTCGATATTTTCCACTTCGAGCCCGGCGACACTAAGGCGGCGCGAAATTTCCTCGACGCTCGCATCGATCGTGACGAACTCGCGCAACCACTTGAGCGGAAGTTTCATTGCGCGCCTCCACTGAGGGCCGGGAACTGGTTCAGGAAGCGGATGTCATTTTCGATGAACAGCCGCATGTCGTTGACCCCGAGTTTCAGCAGCGCGGGGCGCTCGACGCCGATGCCGAAGGCGAAACCTTGATAAGCCTCGGGATCCAGTTTCACCGCGCGCAGCACGTTGGGATGGATCATTCCGGCGCCGAGGATTTCCGTCCATCCGGTATGCTTGCACACGCGGCATCCCGCGCCCTTGCACAGGATGCAGCTCATGTCGACCTCGACGCTCGGCTCGGTGAAGGGGAAATAGCTGGAGCGAAATCTGACCGCGATGTCGGACCCGAACAGCGCGCGAATGAAATCGCTGAGCACGCCCTTGAGATGCGCCATGGTGACTTTGCCGGTCGTATCGACCATGAAACCTTCGATCTGGGTGAACATCGGAAGCCCGCGCACGGAAACTTCGTCGCGCCGGTAACAGCGCCCCGGGCATACCACTGCGAGTGGAGGTTTGCGCTTCTCCATCACCCGGACCTGGCCGTTGGAAGTATGCGAGCGGAGCAGCAGGCCGCCTTCGACGGTGAATGTATCCTGCATCTCGCGCGCCGGATGGTCAGGCGGAAAGTTCAGCGCCTGGAAGTTGTGGAAGTCGTCCTCGATGTCCTGGGTCCACTCGATTTCGAATCCCATCGCCACGAAGATATCGAGCATCCGTTCTAGCATCTGCGTAACCGGATGAATCCGGCCGCGAGGAATGCGCATGCCCGGGAGCGTCACATCGAGGCGCGCCTCGGAGAGTGAGCGTTCCAGCTCGGCAAGCTTGAGCGTGGTCTTGAGGTGCTCGATGCGCTCCTCGACCTCGCGCTTTAACTGGTTGATGAGCTGGCCCATCGCGGGGCGCTCATCGTTGGGGACATTGCGCATCCCGCGCATGATCTCGGTCAGCTCTCCCGACCGTCCGAGGACGCGCACCCGGACCGCCTCGATTTGGTCATCGGTGGCGGAGTCGGAGAGCTCGGCCATCGCGCGATTTTTGATTTCTTCGAGTTGTTCTCGCACTTCGGCATCTCCTGGGAGATCTGTGGTGCTCCACCACCGCACGCGCGGCGCGTGCGGCCCTCACCTGATTTGCACTACGCCCAAGGCGTCGCGCGAATCTTCCTCTCCCGATTTGCGGCTTCGCGAGCTCAGCCGCGGGAGAGGGCTATAAAGACCGCGTTCCGCGTTTATTAAACAAAAAACCATGTGGCATCGAGGCCACATGGTTTGATGGTGCGTATCCGAGGATGCTTAGCTCAGGCCGCTTCTTTCAGGCCGAGCGCATCCTTCGCGATGCGCACCAGCTCGGTAAACAAACTATCGCGCTCCAACGCCAACGCCGCGAGAATTTTGCGATCAACCTCGACGCCCGCCTTGTTGAGCCCGTCGATGAAGCGGCTGTAGGACATGCCGAACTCACGGGTGAGCGCGTTGATGCGCGCGATCCAGAGCGTCCGGTACTCGCGCTTGTTCACCTTGCGATCGCGATACGCGTAGGTCAGGCCCTTTTCGAAAGTGTTGCGGGCCTGCTTGTAAAGTCCACGTCCTCCGACGAAACCGGAGGCGAATTCGAGCTGTCGTTTATGACGGCGGCGGGTTTTCGGTCCGCCTTTTGCGCGAGGCATCGGTCGTAATTCCTTATGCTAGATTTCGCAGCAGCAAGTATACGTGATTCTACACGTAGGGGATCAACACCTTAATCTTGTAGCCCTGCACGTCGGTACAAATATTGGGCTGGCGCAGATGGCGCTTCTGCTTGCGGTTTTTCGCCCATGCGTGATGGCGGGCGTAGGCCTTCTTGTGTTTGACCTTCCCGGTCCCGGTCACTCGAAAGCGCTTTGCGGCAGCGCGATTTGTCTTCATCTTGGGCATGATAGGCCCGCCTTTCCTGCGATTTTATATATCAGAAAAATTCTATCGCGGGGTCAGCAGAACCGACATGTTGCGACCCTCCATCCGGGGGAGGCTCTCGGGCGCCGCGACATCGGTCACTGCCAGAATGATCTTATCCATCAGCGCGCGTCCAAGTTCCGGATGGGTAATCTCACGACCGCGAAACGAAACCGACAACTTAACACGGTTGCCGTCCTCAACAAAGCGCCTGATGTGCTTTACTTTGAAGTCCACATCATGGGTATCGGTGCGCGCGCCAATCTTCACTTCCTTGACGGTGCTGGCGGTCGAGCCCTTTTTGGAGTCGTGGGCCTTCTTCTTCAGCGCGTAGCGATACTTGTCGAAGTCGGTGATGCGGCATACGGGCGGCGTCGCGTTGGACGACACCTCGACCAGGTCGAGGCCCTTGGATTCCGCCACGCGAATGGCCTCGCGCAGGCCTAATATCCCGACCTGGGAGCCATCGACATCGATGACGCGGACTTCCGCCGCGCGAATCTGCTGGTTGACCTTGATCGCCGGTTCTCGGGATGGCGGGGTTCTGAAATCTCGACGAATAACGCACCTCCTGCGGCTATCGCCGCGTTGTAAATCTAATCATGCCGGGAGCGGCTCACCCTTGAGGCGCTCCATCAAACCATCAATGGCCATGGTTTCGGCCTTGTTGCCGCGCAGCAATCGCACCGACACGGTGCGCGCCTCGGCCTCGCGCTCGCCGACTACGATCATGTACGGAATTTTTTGCAGTTCGGCATCACGAACCTTGAAGCCGAGTTTCTCATTGCGAATATCGGCGGCCGCGCGGTAGCCGGCCTGCTTGAGCGCGAAGGTCAACTCGTTCGCATACGCCTCGACCTTTTCGCTGAGCGAGAGCACGCGCACCTGCTCGGGAGCGAGCCAGAACGGCAGCACGCCGCCGGTATGTTCGATGAGCACGCCGATGAAGCGTTCCAGCGATCCGAGGATCGCGCGATGGATCACCACCGGGCGCTCCTCGAGGCCGGTGCCGGCCGTATAAGTGAGGTTGAAGCGTTCCCGCGCCGCATAGTCGAGCTGAATGGTCGCGACCTGCCACTTACGCTTGAGCGCGTCGGGCACGTAGATCTCGATCTTGGGGCCGTAGAATGCGCCCTCGCCCGGATTGATCTCCCATTTGAAGCCGTTGCGCGTGAGCGAGTCGCCGAGGCGCTTCTCGTTCGCGCGCCATTGCTCCTCGGTGCCCATATGCTGCTCGGGCATCGTCGCAACTTTGAACTCGACGTGGTCGAAGCCAAGCGCCGAATAGACGTCCTGCACCATGCGCAGGTTCAAGTCGACCTCGGATTCGATCTGGTCCTCGGTGCAGTAGACATGGGCGTCGTCCTGCACCAATGAGCGCACCCGATCGAGGCCATGGAGGGTGCCCGAGCGCTCGTTGCGATGGAGCCGGCCAAAATCGGCAAACCGAATCGGCAAATCGCGATACGAGCGCTTCTCCGAGCGATACATGATGTGATGCCCGGGGCAGTTCATCGGCTTGACGCCGTAACCGACGCGCCATCCTTCGGGACTGGTGTCGACGACGTTACCCCGATCGCTTTCAGGATCGGGCGTCAGGAACATGTTCTCGCGAAAGAATTCCCAGTGCCCCGAGGTGTTGAACAGCTCGTTGCGGAAAATCTGCGGCGAAATCACCTCGGTGAATCCGTAGCGCGCATACAGCCGGCGCACATATGCGACCAGCTCGTTATAAATCGTCGCGCCGCGCGGTAGGAAAAACGGACTGCCGGGCGATATTGCGTCGAAGAAAAACAAACCCATCTCGCGCCCGAGCTTGCGATGGTCCCGCTGCTTCGCCAGCTCCACCATCTTCAGATGCTCTTCGAGCGCTTCCTTGTTGGGGAACGAAGTGCCGTAGATGCGGCTGAGCATCGCGTTGTGCTCGTCGCCGCGCCAGTACGCGCCCGCCACGCTGGTCAGCTTGAATGCCTTGATGTAGCCGGTCGAGGGCACGTGCGGCCCGCGGCAGAGATCGGCCCAGTCGCCCTGGCTGTAGATGGAAACGGTGTCGTCGGGAATCCCCTCGATGATCTCGACCTTGTACTTCTCGCCGAGGGCGCGAAATTTTTCGATAGCCTCGGCCTTCGGCACCACGGTGCGATAGACGCGCAGATCAGCCTTCGCAAACTCCTTCATCTTGGCTTCGATCTTCGGCAGATCGTCGACGGTGAAAGGCGTCTTGGGCGCGAAGTCGTAGAAGAATCCGTCCTCGATGACCGGGCCGATGGTGACCTCGGTGCCGGGATGGAGCGCCTGCACCGCCATCGCCATCAGATGCGCGGTCGAATGGCGCAGCACATCAATGCCCTCGGGGCTATCGGTGACGATGGGCTCGACGGTTGCGTCGGCCTCCAGCGGCAGGCTCAGGTCGACCACCTTGCCGTCGATTTTCGCCGCGACGATATCGCGAATCTTGCGCGGACCGTCGAGCAGGACATCGCGAATGCGGGTGCCTCGTTCGACGGAGCGGCTGGCCCCATCCACAGTTACCGTAATCTGGGAACTCATTTAGAGGACGCGTATCGCATCAATGGAATACAGATGTAGCGGCTCAAAGTGGCCTCATCATACAACAAACGTGGGCCTGATGCCCTGCGGCGCATGGCAAATCACGAACTAGTTGTAGCGAAAAATGGGTGGAAGGTGGTAGGCACGGGCGGGATTGAACCGCCGACCCCTTCCGTGTCAGGGAAGTGCTCTCCCGCTGAGCTACGTGCCTGAGGCTGCGAGTGTGGAGTCGCGTATTGAAGCAGAAAAAACAAGCAGCCCCAAGCGGTAACAAAAATCATCAAGGGGAGCAACGGCATCCGATGCCGCGGGGGTGCGCATCTGCTAAGCTCCGCCGCCATATACGATGGAACGTGAGCGCTTAATCCAGGTTTTCTTCTTCGGCTTCCTGGCCGTCATGGCCTACGAGCTGTACGAGTTGCTCGCGCCATTCCTGATGCCGATCGCGTGGGCCATCCTGCTCGCGTTCATGGTTCATCCGGCCTCGCTGGAACTGCGCAAATACGTCAAAAGCCATACCCTGACGGCGGCCATCATCACGATCGTGGTGGCCACCGGAGTCATCCTGCCCGCGATTTGGTTATCCGAACATCTGGTGATCGAGGCGCAAAACCTTTACACGCAGGCCAACGAGTTCGTGAAGAATGGCGGGGTCAAGCAAATCAATGAGTGGATTCAGAATCCCCCTTACTTTGGATGGCTAGTCAGACGCTTCACCGGTGGCCGGCGATTCGACCTCAATACCGAGGTGCCGAAATTTTTCGTGCAGGGCGCCCAAGGCACCAGCGAATACCTCATCAAGAATCTCACCGGGGTGGCCAAGAACGTGGTCTCGTTCGTGATCGATTTCACCATCGTGCTGATGATCTTCTTCTACCTCCTGCGCGACGGCGAGGATTACTACGCCTCGCTGCGCGAGCTGACCCCCCTGCACGACGACGACAAAGCGGCGGTTTATGACACCCTTAGTTCGACGCTTTCGGCGGTGATGCGGGGTTTACTGCTGACGGCACTGATCCAGGGCGTGGCCATCGGCCTCGGGCTGCTCGTAACTGGCGTGCCCTACTGGGCGTTTCTCGCGGTAGTGTCGGCGGCATGCGGCCTGCTGCCCTTCGGCGGCACCGCCATCGTATGGATCCCGGCGGTGCTCTACCTCGGCTATTTCAGCAGCTGGACCATCGCCATCGTGCTCGCGGTATGGTGTGGGATCTGGGTTGCGATCATCGACAATTTCATCAAGCCGCTGGCGATGCGCCATGGCACCGGGCTCCCGACCATCGCGCTTTTTTTCGGCCTCGCTGGCGGCCTCGAGGTCTACGGGCCGATCGGCATCTTTGCGGGGCCGGCGATTATTTCGGTGTTCGCGTCATTGCTGCAGGTGTATCGCGAGAACTACACGCGCGAGCATAAGCCACCGCCGCCGCGGCGGGTGTCCGGCGGCGACTGAGAGACATCGCGCGCGCCGCTCAGTAACTCTGCGGAATCGCCGTTCCGGAAGTCTTGTTGCCCGAAGTTTCAGGACCGCTGGAGCAGGCAGCCACGTCGCTCTCTTTGACGCTGAGGTCAGAGGCTATCTGCGTGTCGGTCTTGCCGGCTTCCCGCTGTGTCTTCACGACGTTGCAATCGACCGGCGTGTTGGTGGCCGAAAACATGCTGCATCCCGATACAGCTGTGAGCATGAGGGCGCCCAACATCGCCGCCGCACCGAAACGACACACTACTTTATGCATCGAAGTGCTTCCTTATGTAATTCGCTGGAGAATTCGCGGCGACCATAGCCCTAAGGGCCCAGGTTAGCAAGCCGGCGGATGGGCTCACGGAGGCAGTTGTTCAGTCCATCCCGTACTTGCGGCGCTTGCGCCACAGCGTCGCGACATTGATGCCCAGCATGTCGGCCGCTTCCTCCAGCGTCACCGCCTGCTCCAGCACCAACTGGATGTGGCGGCGCTCCAGATCCTCCAGCGTGTGGCCTTGATCCTCGCGCCGCGAAGTTGCCAGCACCTTGTCGGGCAGGTCGGTCAGCGTGATGGTGTCGCCGCGGCTCAGTACCACCGCGCGCTCGATCAGGTTCTTCAGCTCGCGAATGTTGCCCGGCCATGAGTAACCGGAAAGCGCGGCGCGCGCCTCATCGCTGAGCTTGAGCGCGGCGCGATGATGCATTTCGGCGGCGCGCTCGATGAAATATTCCGCCAGCGGAACAATTTCGCCGGGACGATCGCGCAGCGGAGGAGTCCGGATCTCGATGACGTTAAGGCGGTAGTAAAGGTCCTCGCGAAAGCGCTTCTCGCGCACGAACTGTTCGAGGTTCTGATTGGTCGCCGCGATGATGCGGGCGTTAATCTCGATGGTTTCGGCGCCGCCCACCCGCTCGAAGGTTTTCTCCTGCAGGAAGCGCAGCAGCTTGACCTGCAGCGCGAGCGGCAGGTCGCCGATCTCATCGAGGAAGACCGTGCCACCCTCGGCTGCCTCCAGCCGCCCCGGTTTGTCCTTGATCGCGCCGGTGAACGAGCCGCGCACGTGCCCGAACAGCTCGCTCTCGAGCAGATGCTCACTGAGGGTGGTGCATGCGACCTCGACGAAGGGGCCGTCCTTGCGCGGGCTGAGGCGATGGATATAGGTGGCGAGCATGGTTTTGCCGGTGCCACTTTCACCGGTAAGCAAGACCGTCGCATCGCTGTCGGCCACCTGCGCGGCGAGTTCGGCGAGCTTCCTGCTCTGGGGCCCCAGCGTCAGCAAGGGCAACGGCTGCGAGAGGCGCTCGAGTCGGGTGCGAAGGGTGCGATTCTCGGCGCGAAGACTTTGCAATTCGAGCGCACGCGATACTACCCGGCGGACATGCTCGGCGGTAAACGGCTTGGGGATGTAGTCGTAGGCGCCATGACGCATGGCCTCGACCGCGTCGGCAATCGAGGCGAACGCCGTCATCATAATCACCGGCAAGGAGGGATTCAGCCGCTTCAATTCGGACAGCAGACCGAAGCCGTTGATGCCGGCCATCCGCACGTCGCTCAGCACCAGGTCCGCGGTCGATTCGGGCAGCAGTTTGAGCGCCTGCTCGGCGCTATCCGCTTCGGTTACGCGATGACCGGCGGTGTCGAAGGTGGCGGCGATCATGCGCCGGATATTGCGATCGTCATCGACGACCAGGATGTTAGCCAATCGCTTCCTCCCGCACCGGAATATCGACCGTAAAAGTAGTCCCGTGCCCCAGTTCGCTGCGCGCGAAAATTCTGCCGTTGTGCGCCTCGACGATTTCCTTGGCGATATAGAGTCCCAGGCCCGCCGAGCCGACGTGCGCGGCTTCATCGGGAAACTGCGCGAACGGCTCGAAGATGCGCGGCAGGATCGCCGGAGCGATGCCCGGGCCGCTGTCGCTCACGATGGTGCGCGCGACATTGCCCTCCCGCCGGATTTCCATCCGGATGGTCCCGCCTTCGGGGGTGTAACGCAACGCATTGCCGACCAGGTTGGTGACCACCCAGGGCAACTTGATGGGGTCGCCCCAGATCGGAATTGGCCGGGGATCCGAGATGATTTCGAAAGAGATCTTTTTCTCATTTGCCTGGATGGCCAGCGGCCGGCAGGCCTCGCGCACGGTCTTGTCGAGCATGATGGCGCGACGTTCCACTCCGATGCGCGCCGAGCTTTTGCGCGAAGCATCGAGCAGATCGGTCGAGATCGCGTTGAGGCGCTCCACGTCCTGGTGGATGGTGTCGAGGATCTCGCGCTGCCGTGACGCCACTTCCGGTGGAATCGATTCGGTGAGCAATTCGGCGCCGATGGTGAGCGACGTGAGCGGCGTCTTCAGCTCATGCGAAAGGGTGGCGATCAGATTGGTCCGGCTTTTCTCCTGATCGCGCACATAGGTCACGTCCTGCAGCAACACGATGGTCCCCAGCCGCTCGCCGCTCGGTCCCATCCAGGGAAGGTTGCGGCTCAGGTAGCTGTGATCGCGCCCGCGCAGGAACAGCTTGAATTCGGTGCTGTCGTTGCCGGCGCTATCGCTGCCCTCCTGGGTCGCGGCCAGCAATTTCGCGACGTGCAGATTGCGCGAGGAGATCTCTTCGAGGCGTTTTCCTTCCACTTCGTTCGCGTCGAGGTCAAGGATCGCGCACGCCACCTCATTCATATGAGCCACCGCATGGTCCTGTTCGAGCACGATGAGGCCGTCCTCAACGCTCTCGATTATGGCGTCGGTCTTGGAGCGTTCGTGATCGAGTTCGGAGAGCCGCGATTCGTAACGGCGCAACTTTTCCTGTTCCATGGATTCGAAGCGCTGAACAATCCGCTGTAGTCCGGCAGAGATGGCGGGGTCGGCGCCTGGTGGCAGCGCTTTGGAAGTCTGTAAGGAATCCAGCATCCGTTCAATCGAGCGCAGCGCAGCGCGTCGGCCAGCAAAAAATGCCGCTGCAGCCGCTATGACTACGATGATTAGGAGCGCGATGTTCAAGCAGTTTGGGCGCGTCGCCTACGGGTCGATGCGCGAAGCTTCGTATTCTAGCCCGCTAGCGAGGGCATGAGACAAGCGCGGTGCGCGATCGGGCGCAAAATGAGAAGCTAGTAGTCTTGCAAAATGCACGACATTTCCCCAAGCACCTGCGTGCGGTTTGCAAGGCAGATTGGTGAAATCGACGGAAAAACCTAAAGAATCCCTACGGCCCCAAGCTTGCTTTCTGCATGATGCAGCTTGGGGAGGAAATTTCGCCTCACCCGGGGGAGTCTATTCGATTGGCAGTACATCTTAGAGCGGTCCGTAAGAGTCCGGAACCAGTTCCTCAAGAGCCTCCGCAGGCATCACCGGCCTTTGGCAAGCAAACCAAGGCGATCGTCGTTACCAGCGGGATGCTGGTGTTCATCTCGTTCTGGCGCGCCTCCGCCATCGTGCTATGCGACCTGGCGTCGACCGCGTACTACATCGGAGGAATTGTCGAGCAGGCGGTTGGCAAATCCGCGCCCTATTTCATCCTCGCGGTGATGCTCTTCTCGTACCTGATGCGCGCGGTCTACGTCGAATCGTGTTCGATGTTCACGCGCGGCGGCGTATATCGCGTCGTCAAGGAAGCGATGGGATCGACATTGGCAAAGTTGTCGGTCTCGGCGCTGATGTTCGATTACATCCTGACCGGACCCACCAGCGGCGTCTCGGCCGGACAATATATTGCCGGTCTGACCAATGAATTGCTGAAAGTGATCCACATGCCTTTCGCATTGCCGCCGGACTTCACGGCGGCAGTGTTGGCGGTTGCTATCACGATCTATTTCTGGTGGCAGAACACCCTCGGCATCGAAGAGTCATCGAGCAAGGCCATCGCCATCATGCAGGTGACGACGGTGATGGCGGTCACCATGATCATATGGTGCGGCATCACCCTGCTGGTAAAGGGCGGCCATCTGCCGCCATTCGTGCCCTCTTTTAATAAAGAATCGTTGGGATGGCTGAATCATCTGCCTTCGGCGCATGCGTTCGGTGCGCTGGGGATCGTGATTGCGTTCGGTCATTCGATTCTCGCGATGTCGGGCGAAGAATCGCTGGCGCAAATCAATCGCGAAATCGAAGCGCCCAAACTGAAGAATCTTCTGCGCACCGGCTTCATCATCTTCGTATACAGCCTGCTGCTCACCTCGCTCGTTTCGTTCTTCGCCGTCATGATCATTCCCGACAGCGTCCGGATGGCGCAGTACAGCGACAACCTGATTGGCGGCTTGGCGATGTTCGTGGTGGGGCCGCTATGGGCGCGTATCGCGCTGCGCGCGTTCGTGGTGCTGGTCGGGTTTCTGATTCTCGCCGGCGCCGTGAATACCTCGATCGTGGGTTCGGTCGGCGTGCTCACGCGGGTCGCCGAAGATGGTGTGTTGCTCGACTGGTTTCGCCATCCGCACAAGCGCTTCGGCACCAACTATCGCATCGTGAACCTGGTCGCCGGCCTGCAGATCGCGACGATCATCCTGTCGCGCGGCGATATGTATGTGTTGGGCGAGGCTTATGCCTTCGGCGTCATCTGGAGTTTCGTGTTCAAAACACTCTCGGTGATCGTATTGCGGTACAAATCGCAATACCACCGGTTGTGGAGAATGCCACCCAACCTGAGCTTCTTCCGTCCGGGCGGCACCGATTTTCCCATCGGCCTCATTGTGACGTTCCTCGTGTTGCTCGCGACCGCTTCGGTGAATTTGTTCACCAAGGAAGTCGCGACCATCTCGGGCGTCATCTTCACGCTGGGATTCTTCGTGATTTTTTCGATCTCACAACGCGTCCAGGGCGATGTCGAACATGCCTATGGCGAGGAACCCGAGAAGTTCAACCTCGAATTAGTAGATGAGAGCGAACTGGTGCCGGAGAAGCTGGGCCTCAACGGTGGCGAGAAGAAGATCATTGCGATCCGCGACCCTCGCAACCTGACGCATCTGCATCGCTATCTCGCCGAGCCCGATAAGGCCGCGCTGATTGCCCTCACCGTGAGACTCGAAAAGGGCTTGGCCTCCAGCGATGGTGGCCAGGTTTTCAACGACGCCGAGGAAAAACTTTTCAGCCGCGTCGTCAAGGTGTGCGAGGACCACGGCCGCAAAGTCGCGCCCTTGGTCATCGTGTCGAACGATCAGGTCCATGCCATCGCCCGCGCCGCATACCAGCTTCACGCGACCGAAGTGGTGATGGGCGTGTCAGCGCGTTTCCATCCCGACGCGCAACTGGAGAATTTCGCGATGCATTGGGGCACGCTCGCCGGCGAAGACCAGCACGTCAAGGTGCGAGTTCTCTCGGAACACGACGATATCCGCGCCGACATTTAGCAGCGTGGGGGCGCGCCAGTGGCTTAGTGCAGATCGTGCAGATGCAAGCGCAGGCTCGAGAGGGCATAGCCACTGGGCATGGTCTGTTCGTCGTCGGGATCCCAGTTCTTCAATTCGTTCTCCCAACCCTCGAGGCGGCGGCGACCCGACTGCTCGATTTCTTTCATGTATTGGCAGCGATATACCCAATCTACCGCTGCCAGGCCAACCAGCTTACTCATGGTCATTTCCCTGTAAGTTTTCGGGGTTCGCGGGAGATCCCGTTCTCTGATTCAGACGGCGTGGCCCCGACGGCGATTCATTGTCGAGTGGAAAAATTCCCGGCTTTCTGACGCATCTGTAAAGCTGCTTCTTTCTGACCGTCGTAAATGCTGTTTCCATTTTCTTCGTAGGAGTCTCGTCTTGAAGCATCTCGCCCCGTAGCGGCTAGTGGCAGCATCAACCGTGCCCGCAAAAAATCGAGGAAACTGGGCCTGTCTTGCGGAATGCGATGCTCTCCCCATCCCGATTCGTGCAACCTGAATCATGCATTCTGAATGACGCCGGACGCGGAGGGTTGCATCGGCGATGCCTTGGGACAAATCGCGATTGTGGCTATGATGTCTTGTCCGGAGTCTGCAAATGATCGCTATCGTCGACTATAAGGCGGGAAACCTTACCAGTGTGGCCGGCGCTCTCGCCCACCTCGGCCATCGATGTGAGATCACCGATCGCCCGGAGAAGGTTCGCGCCGCCGATCGCGTCATCCTGCCGGGCGTCGGCGCGGCGGGTGCCACGATGGAAAACCTCCGCGCGCTCGGCCTCGAGGAATGCCTGCGCAACGATGTTGCGAAAGCCGGCACCCCCTTCCTTGGCATCTGCATCGGCATCCAGGTGCTGTTCGATCACAGCGCCGAAGATGGCGGCGTAGACTGCCTCGGCATCGTTGCGGGTCGCGTGGTGAAATTTCCATCCGCGGTCGACGGACGCCCGCTCAAGGTTCCGCAGATCGGATGGAATCGCGTCCATCAGGAGCGCGCGCATCCGATATTTGCCGGCGTTCCCGACAACACGCATTTCTATTTCGTGAATAGCTATTATCCGGTGGCCGATGATCGGGCGGCGGTAATTGGAACTTCCGATTATGGAGTCCCATTCGGCGCGGCGATTGCGCGTGACAATGTCATCGCGACGCAGTTTCATCTGGAAAAATCCGGCGCCGCCGGTCTGCGGATGCTGGATAATTTCTGCCGGATGAAATTTTAGATGCTCGCCAAGCGAATCATTCCATGCCTCGATGTGCGCGATGGCAAGGTCACCAAGGGCGTGAAATTTCTTGCCAATGTCGATGTCGGTGACCCGATCGCGATGGCGCGTTACTACTACCAGCAGGGCGCCGACGAAATCGTTTTTTACGACATTACCGCATCTAACGAGCGGCGCGGCATCATGCTCGAAGTTGTCAGTGCGGTTGCGAAAGACATCTTCATTCCCTTCAGCGTCGGTGGCGGCTTGCGCACTCTCGAGGACATGCGCGCGGTGCTGCTGGCGGGCGCGGAAAAAGTTTCGATTGATTCGGGCGCGGTGCGCAATCCGGAAATTATTGCGCAGGGCGCGAAGGCATTCGGCAGCCAATGCATCGTGCTCTCGATGCAGGTGAAGTTCACCGGCAAGCGCGCCGGGATCCCGAGTGGATACGAAGTTGTGATCGATGGCGGCCGCACGCCCACCGGCCTCGATGCGATTGCATGGTCGCGCGATGGCGAGCGGCGCGGCGCCGGTGAGTTGTGCATCAACTCGATCGATCGCGACGGCACCAAGGAAGGCTACGACCTCGATATCACGCGCGCGATCAGCGAGGCGGTTTCGATTCCCGTCATCGCCTCTGGTGGCGCCGGGGAGCCTGTGCATCTGCGCGATGCTTTCACCAAAGGCGCTGCCGATGCCGCCATCGTCGCGTCAATCGTGCATTACGGTGAGCATCCGATTCCCGACTTGAAGCGCTATCTGCGTAACTCCGGCATCGAAGTTCGCGACGCCGTGACCCTGGAGGAGAGCGCCGCGTGAAAATCGCGATCGTCGTTGCCGACTTCAATTCTGAAATCACCACGCCCATGCTCCGGCGCGCGATTGCACACGCGACCGCGCTCAAAGCCGAGATCACGCATACCGTGCATGTCTTCGGAATCTATGACATGCCGACTATCGTGAAACGCCTGCTGGGGCGATGGGACGTCGATGGAGTAGTGATGATCGGCGCGGTGATCAAAGGCGAGACTCTGCATGACGAAGTGATCGCGCATGCGATCGCGAATATCGCGGCGAAGTTGGCGGTCCAGTTCGACAAGCCGGTCGGACTCGGCATCACTGGCCCGGGAATGACTGATGAGCAAGCGGCCGAGCGTATCGACAACGCGAGAAATGCGGTCGAGGCAGTGGTGCGTGTCGCGAATGTGCTGAAGGATCTCGGCGAGTAAATCGTCATCCTACCCACAGGCTGTTAAGAAATACCGGCTGACGCATTGAGCAGACGCGCCGCGCTTCCTATACTCTGCCTCGTTGGGTGGTATGGCAGAGGCGGCGGGCACAAATCAGACCTTCTCGACTCGGGTGGCGGCGAGGATTCTCGCGGTGCCTCCCGAGCGCATCCGCTACTGGGTCAAGCGCCAGTTCATCAACCCGTCGACGCTGCGCGGGCGCAATTTCCGTTTCGCCTTCAACGATCTGATCCTGATGCGGCTCGCCAAAGAGCTGTTGCCGACGCGCCGCCACCTCGAACCGATCCAGCGCTGCTTCGAGCGGGTGCGCAATATGATCGGGCCGTCACGCCCGGTGCATTCGCTGAAGCTGGAAAATCTCGACGGACACATCGTGATGCGCGACGGCACCGCCTGCTTCGAGGTGGAATCGGGACAGCTCGTGTTCAACTTTGAGAAGCGCGTCAAGGGCAAGGTCGAGGAGCGCTTCGGCGCGGCGCGCGCTCGCGAGCGCTTCGAAGAGGCGCGCCGGATGGCGGAAGAAGATCCGCTCAAGGCGCTCACCATCTACAGCGACCTCGTCAGCCGCGAGCCGGTCAACTTCGACGCGCACATGCGCCTCGCCGCGCTGCTCGATCACGAAGGCGATATGAGAGGCGCGCTGCGCCACTTCCTCGGCGCGGCGGCGATCGTTCCGGCCAGCGCCGAGGTTCACTTCAAACTGGGCCTGCTGTATCGCAAAACCGGCGAACACGAGGCCGCCATCAGCAGTCTCAATCGCGCGCTCGAATGCGACCCGACTATGGTCGAGGCGCATCGCAATCTCGCCGAGCTATTCGATCAGGTCGGGCGCAAGCGCGATTCCATTAAGCATCTGAGTGCGATCCACCGACTGATCAAGGGCGACTGACGGTCACGCGAGCGATTCCCCTTCCTGGTAGGGGCGCTTGGCGAAGCGCCCGCAACGATATGACGATTGCCGCGATCCTCGCGATTGAGGCATCGCTGCGAATCGACCCTACGAGGACGCAACCAACCCGGCTACACGTCTCCCCGTGGCGTGCGCGATTGGATAAGCTCATCCCATGGCACGCGAAACCCTCAAAAGAATCGACATCCTGCGCCACGAGCTGAAGGCGCTGCGCTTCATCCTGGATAATTTTCATGCGGGGAAAATCGCGCGCTCGATGATTCCGCCGCGCGCGGATTTCCAGTCCGAGCAGGGGCGCGAACTTTACGACATCATTATGAAGGCGCCGTCGCGCGCAGAGGCGGAAGGGAAAATCGGCGAGCTCGAGCTCGATGACGTCGATATCGACTCCTTTTTGCGCCTGTCGGGCGAGCACTATTACACCTATCCCGCGCTGGTGCGTGAGCGAGCCGAGGCCATCCGCGCCGGCAGCCTCAAGGTCGAAGCCGCGTGAGCCTGCCCGCGAATCTCGCCGAGATTTATTTCCTGCTCGATGGCGCCGGCTCACTCGTGGTCTACCAGGAGAAAGATACTTCGTGGCTCGGCGTGCTGGCGTTCTCGAATGAAGCGAATGCGCGCGAGTTTGTCGCAGCGAGCAAGCTCGAGGTTTCCGAGGTCGTGGCGATCGCAGCGTCCGACACGGAATCGATCGCGGGGCTCATCACGCAAGTAAAAAAGCGCCTGGTGCGCAACCTGCTCATCGATCTCAACTACACCAGCGGTGAATGCACCATCGTGGAGTTCGAGGGCGATCGCCTGGGGCCCACCCGCAGGTGGCAATTCGAGCCGAAGCATCGAAAGTAGATGAGCGTTACCTATGCTGACATTGAAGCCGCGCGCATCCGCCTCGACGGAATCGCGACGCCGACCGCGCTCATCACCTGCAGCACGCTCGATCAGATGACGGGCGCGCACATTCTGATCAAGCCGGAGAATCTGCAAAAGACCGGATCGTTCAAAATTCGCGGCGCATTCAATCGCATCAGCGCGATGACCGAGGCCGAAAAGAAACGCGGCGTCGTGGCCGCTTCGGCCGGTAATCACGGCCAGGCGCTCGCATGGGCTGGCACCCGCGCCGGGGTGAAGGCGACCATCGTGATGCCCCGCACCGCGGCGATCGCGAAAATCGCGGCCACCCGCGCCTACGGCCAGGAGCTGCTCCTCGAGGGCATCGATTACCAGGAAGCCCGCCGCGCCGCCGAGGCTCTATGCGCGGAGAAAGGCGCCCTCTACATCGATGCTTATGATGATCCGTTGATCATCGCCGGCCAGGGAACTCTGGGGGCCGAAATCGCCGAGCAATGCGCGCCCGATGTGGTGATGGTGCCGGTTGGCGGCGGCGGTTTGATTGCGGGCGTCGCCATCGCCATCAAGCAGCGCTGCCCCAATGCCGAAGTTGTCGGGGTCGAGGCCGCGGGTTCCGCGCAGCTCAGCCTGAGCCTCGCGAAGAATGCGCCATCCTCTATTGGGCGTCCCGTCGACACTATCGCCGACGGCCTCGCGACTGGACGGATCGGTGAGCTTCCGTTCGAAGTCATCTCGGCGCTGGTCCATCGCGCGGTTACCGTCGATGACTACGAAATCGGCGCCGCGGTTTTGCTGATGCTCGAGCGGATGAAGCTGCTGGCCGAGGGTGCGGGCGCAACCGCGCTCGCCGGTGCGATCAAGATCGCCGAAGACTTGAAGGGCAAGACGGTGGTGGTGGTCGTGAGCGGCGGCAATATCGATATCAACCTGCTCGACCGCATCATCGGCCACGGCCTCGCGAAGATGGGGCGCCTGTTTCGCTTCGCGGTCGACATGCATGATCGTCCAGCCGAACTCGCGCGGCTGCTTGGCGAGATCGCGTCGACCGGAGCGAATGTCCACACCATCGAGCACGACCGCACTCGACGCGACGTTCCGATTGGCAGCGCGCGGGTGATGCTGGAACTCGAAACGCGCGGCCCCGATCACATCGCGCTGGTGCGCGCGCACCTGGACTCGAAGGGCTACAAGGTAGTCGACTAGGCCGCAGTTTTCGGAATTCTAAGTGAACATTGCAGCGAGGCCCTTGGGCTTCACCATCTTGCCCGCTGGCTTTGCCGAGCGCGCCATATCCTGCAGCTGCTTTGCGAAGGCATCGGCATCGGCGGCTTCGCGCGCTTCGAAATCTGCAAGTTCCTTGGCGCGGCGCGCTTCGAGGCGCTCGCGTTCGCGTCGGCGGCGGCCGTAGAAACCCTCGAAGGCCTCGCGCACGTTGCGGCAGAGCCTCGAGTTGGGCACGAACGACCCGGAGCAGTTCGGGCAATAGAAAACCACGCCCGCCTGGAAATGCCGATATGGGATCGAGAACGGCTCGTTGCAGTCTTTGCATTCGACCGGCACCGCCCACGTCGCCGGATCGTATTCCTCTACCGATGCGACCGATGGGGGCGTCGCGACCGCGACCGGTTGCGGCTTCGGCGCCGGCGCTGCGGTGGGAGCGGCCGCCGCACCATTTGCCGTGGGTGCGGCACCCGAAGCCGGCGCGGCCTCGCCACCTTCTTTGTTGAAACGCGAGGGGGCGTCATCGGGGATGGTCAACTCGGGATGCAACGCACGCGCTCGCTGCAGGAGCACGTCGGAAGTCTCGGGATTGTTCGGATCCGGGACGCAGCAATCAACCGGGCATACCGCGGCGCAGGCCTCATGGTCATAGAAGCCGACGCACTCGGTGCACTTGGATGGAACGATATAGAAGATGTCCTGCGCGATCGCTGGATTCGATGCGCCATTCAATTCCCACGGCACCGCACCGGCATAAATCGCGGTGTTGGGGCATTCGGGTTCGCATGCGCCGCAGTTGATGCAATCGCTGGTGATGATAGTCGCCATCGACGATTTCTAACTCCCGGAAAACCGACAAGTGCTGATAAGTCAGCCTGTTCGAACTGTATCAACCGCAATTTTCCCTCGCAATCAACCCCAGGAGCCATTGGGGGGCTGCGCGGATTTTGACTATGCTGCCAAACGACGAGGTACCACCTTATGGATCTCAGTTTCACATCCGAAGAAGAACAGCTGCGCCAGAAAGTCCGCAAATTCCTTGCGGAAGAAATTCCCAAGTCTGGCCTCAAATCCGCTTCCGAGGGGCGCGAGGACAAAGCCTGGCTGGGGAAGGCCAAGGCGTGGCAGCGCAAATTGTATGAGGCCGGTTACGTCGCGCTCGCATGGCCCAGGGAATACGGCGGGCAGGCGATGGATCCGGTCAAGCAATCGATCGTTAACGAAGAAATGGTGCGCGCCAACGCGCCGTACCTGGTCGGCGGTTCGGGTCTCGGCATGTTCGGGCCGACGCTGATTTCGTGGGGCGACGAGGAACAGAAAAAGCGCTTCCTGCCGAAAATCCTCACCGCCGAGGAAATCTGGTGCCAGGGATATTCCGAACCCGGCTCGGGCTCCGATCTCGCCTCGTTGCGAACGCGCGCCGAAATCCATGGCGACGAGTTCGTCGTCAACGGGCAGAAGGTGTGGACCTCGGGCGCGCAATATTCGGACTGGATGTTCTGCCTGGTGCGCACCGATCCCGAAGCGCCCAAGCATCGCGGAATTTCCTACATTTTGATCGATATGAAAACGCCCGGCATCACCGTGCGCCCGCTGGTGCAGATGACCGGCGACAAGGGCTTCAACGAAGTTTTCTTCGACAACGTGCACGTCCCGCGCAAAAATCTCGTCGCCAAGCTCAACGAAGGATGGCTCATCGCCAACGCCACGCTGTTCCACGAGCGCAACATGCTGGGCGCGTCGACCGGCAGCCAGCAGCGCTTCAACCGGTTGCTCGCGCTGGCCAAGAAGATTCGCCGCAACGGCAAGCCGCTCATCGAGGATCCGGTTTTCCGCCAGCGCCTGGTCGACCTCGAAATCAAGGTCGAGGCGATGCGCTTTCATTCGTATCGGCAACTGACCGATCAGATGCGCGGCAAAAATCCCGGCGTCGAGGCGATGATCAACAAGCTGGTCGGCACCGAGCTCAACCACGACCTCGCAACCGCCGCGATGGAAGCGATGGGCGACTACTCGATGCTCGCGCGCGACGACGAGCAGGCGCTCGACAGCGGCTACTGGCCGTACGAGTGGATGTTTTCGCTGGGGCTGGTGATCGGCGGGGGGACGTCGCACATCCAGAAAAACATCATCGCCGAGCGCGGATTGAAAATGCCGAAGAGCCGATAGCAGGGAATCGGGGAAAAGACGCGAAGCGGGCGAAGCCGCGCCGCAGGCGCCCCGAGGCGTAGCGTAGCGGGGTCGAGGGAATTCTAAATGGATTTTGGAATCAGCGAAGAACAACAGCAACTGAAAAACAGCGCGCGTGAATTTCTCACCGGCGAATGCCCTACCACTTTCGTGCGCAAGGTGATGGCCTCGGAAGACGGCGCCGCTGCGGAGCTGTATGCGCAGATCGCGAAGCTCGGATGGCAAGGCCTCATCGTGCCGGAAAAATTCGGCGGCGCCGGTCTCGCGATGCTCGACATGGCGATGCTCCTCGAAGAGCAGGGCTACGCCGCAATGCCGGGACCCTTTTTGTTTTCCTCGGTACTGGCGGCATCGGCGTTGAAAGAATTCGGCACCGATGAGCTGCAAAAGAAGTGGCTGCCCGCGCTCGCGGAGGGCAAGGCGATCGGCACGCTCGCAATCGCCGAGGAAGATGACGGCATCGAGCCGGCCAGCATCAGCACCCGCTGCCGCAACGAAGGCGGCGAGCTCGTCATCAACGGGCGCAAGATGTTCGTGCCGTACGCGAACGTAGCCGATTTTATCATCGTCGCAGTGCGCACCGGCGATGCGCCCAACGAAGTGACCTTCGTGACGATCGATTCCAAAGCGCCGGGCGTGACCGTCAAAATGCTGAAGAGCCTCGATCTCACGCGGCGCGTCTGTTCGGTGGAGCTCAAAGATGTCCGCGTCAAATCGAGCGCGCAGTTGAAGGGCGGCCTCGATGCATTGCGGCGCATCATCGATATCGCGGCGGTCGCGGTAGCGGCCGATTCGCTTGGCGGTACCGCACGCGCGCTCGAAATGGCGGTCGAATATTCCAAAGTCCGCGAGCAGTTCGGCAAGCCCATTGGATCGTTCCAGGCGCTCAAGCATGCCGCGGCGGAAATCGTCGCGGACCTCGAGCCCGCGCGATCGCTGCTATGGTATGCCGCCTATGCGCTCGACGCCGAACCGAAAGCGGCCCCGCGCGCGGCGGCGATGGCGAAGGCGCGCCTCTCCGAAGTCTACAGCCGCGCCACGGATCGCGCGGTCCTGATGCATGGTGGCATCGGCTTTACCTGGGAGCATGACATTCATCTATGGTTCAAGCGTTCGCGCTTCGATGAATCGTATTTCGGCTCGCCGCCCTATCATCGCGAACGGGTCGCGCAACTCGGCGGCTACTGAGAGGCGGAGCGAGCCCGTCGCGAGGGCTTGAGGGCACGCGATGTCGAAGGTGCGGTGCGCGTGGCGCCGGTGACGGCTTTGAGCTCATCGAGGGTCGCGCGAATGTGATGCGCGAAGTCCCTCGGTTTGGTGTCTTCGATCCAACGTTCGAACGCGACTTTGAAAACGGTGATTCCGGCTTCCGCGGTCAGGGTCGCGGCCGGTTCGGCGACATCACGCTTGCGTAGCGCTTCGGCTACGGCCGTGGCGATGGACCTGAGCT
>Ga0210398_10001541_pt1 | contig 23589 bp, 17 predicted proteins | sample IncBWC4OmetaG_FD_161047 | JGI IMG/M metagenome (GOLD analysis project Ga0210398, IMG submission 161047) | Forest soil microbial communities from Barre Woods Harvard Forest LTER site, Petersham, Massachusetts, United States - Inc-BW-C-4-O | ecosystem: Environmental > Terrestrial > Soil >...
ATAAGCGCGCGGCGGTTTCAGTTCCAGTCTTGCCTTGCAATGAGTGCAGACGAGGTGCCTCCAGGCATCCAGGTTAAGGAAAAATGGGGTGGCTACGTCGTGATCGCAAGCAGGGCAGGTTGCCATCTAGCAGGCTCCCTTCCAGTCTTGTATTTACTGTGTCGTGGTCGTTCGGCTCTGTCAATAGAACTAAAGGATACAGCGGTACTCTTGTGACCGCGCAGAATGCAATAAGAAATTAGGACAATACGCATAGGGCGGAGATCACGTTGGTATCAATTGCCGTTCTCATTGAATTTCATCGTCGTGCAGGGTCTGGACCCAGGCATTGACCTTATGCACCCCGGAAAGGCGTGCAGTGCACCCACATATTCTACGAATGGATTTTCAGGTGCGCGTGCCGGACGGATGGTTGTCTGGTCATTCTCAACGACAAAGGCCGCGGTTCGGGTCGTTGCCCTGGATTTTGAAATAAGCGAGGAGAAGCGGCCAAAACGCGTCTCGGCAAGAATTCATCAAGGGCGACGCAACACGTTCTCTGAGTATGCAATAGCCCTTGTCTTGGACCTCGATGATCCTGTCTTGAATCCCTATCAACTCGCCGTCCCCCGTGGTTCACCAGTCTGCCAAATCTCGCTTTCCCAAACTACTCCGAAGGGGATCCGAAAGACGCCGTACTGTAGAACGAAGCCGCTCACCTCCAGGATGGTCGGCTACACGGGAGGTATCCAAAAACGGCGCTCCGGAAGATCAGTGGTGATGTCCTCGAACCGGATTCCCGGGCAGTCAGCGGGATTGCCGGATGGTAGGCGATTGAGCGAGCGCAGTTACCGTGGCTTGAACTCGATTGAGACAAGGCGCATTTCGCTCGCAAACGGTCCCGTTCCTCGCGTGTAAGTCACGAACATGATCCTTCCGCCGTCAACGTTGTATTCCGGATGCGCCAGCGCATCGTAAACATTTCCTCCATCCTTCGGCGGAAAAACGGTGAAGGCCCTCACTTCGTCCGACCACGGGCCTTCGAGGCCGGGCGCCGTACGAATCATCACATTCTGCGACAGGACGCGGCTGTAAATGGCGACGTATTCTTGCAGGAAATCGTTGTAGGAAACATTCATGATGTCCTGACCATCGAAGACGACAGCTGAATCGGAAAGTTGCGGTGTCCAATTGCCGTTGCCTGCGTAAAAACTCCACGCGCGGCGATCCATTACATCCGCGGGAGACACGCGGCCCAGTTTGCAAGGCTTGGCGAGGCCGGGCGCTTCACAGCCGTATGCATACAGCATCCGATTCTTCATTAACGCTGCGGCGCCGAAGGGCCGCTCTTCCTGTTTGAAAAGGAGTTCAGGATGATCGGGCACAACGGGCGGATCGACGGCCGGCCGTCTCGGACCGTCCGCGAAATTTTCCCAGATGGCTACCGAAGATCCGATTGAGTGAAATTCGCCGGGGTGCGCGGAGATGACGCCGTAAAAAAGCAAAGCGCGATGGCGATCCGGGTCAGCGACCATTGCCGCGGGCCAAAGCGCAACGCGAGCGCCACAGGGCTTGACGTGGCAGTGGTTGCCATCGTGGTCGGTGTTAAAGGACTCCTCCGCGGGCGTTTCGGGATAGAGCATCGTCGGCGCGCCGGTGGAATCGAGACGTTCGTGAAACCCCGCAAGGCCGTCCTGGGCGTTCAGGTCGTCTGTGAAGGACCAGGAATCGCTGAGCAAGCCCCGATGCTGGGCATTCGGATGATTGAGGAATGTGTCGCCGAATACCCACACAACGTGACCGCCGAAGATGAAGCTGTAGCCACCGTCACGGCCGCGAATCTCTAGTGATTGAGGAGCCGGCCCCATGTCGGTCACTTTCGCGACGATGAGGTTCGCCGCGGCAGGCGTGGCAGCGAGCGCTCGCGGAGTCGCTGACGGACGGAGCACCGCAAAAGCGGCTGCAATGATCGCGGGTATTGCGAACGCGGAGAGCGGGCGTGGTCGCAGTCGAAGAAATAGGGCCATGTACCGAAATCTGTTACGTGGCATCCCAGTGAATTTTACGACACTGCTCACCAGCGTTTACCAGAAACTAGCCAATGGTTCCAAATTTCACTTCGGCGTTTTTTCTCTGAATTTTCAGTTGTTGCTGCGTGCTCTAGGGGAAGGCGGCGCGTACGGCGTGCGCGCCGCCACTCCTGGAGGGACCTCCGATTTGCGAGTGTCCCATTTGGGGGGTCGCATTTACTCATGGGCCGCCGGCGGACGGTCGCTGCCGAGGTCAGAAATCCAGTGCGACGATCAGTCGGGCTGCTTACCCGTGTCATCGTCGTCCGCCCGCCCGAACGTAGGCAGGTACCTGCCGAAGTTCAATTCGAAGTCGCTCGGAACGCCGTAACCGATATTGCGGATCTTGGCACGGCGCGCCTGTGCACCGGGCAAGGCCAGCAATGGGAAGAACAAGTCGATGCTCGACTGAAGCTCGGCAGCCGTGGGCGTCCCGAACCGATTGACCTGGGCCTTCGCCGCGGCTAGCGTTTCACGGTCGAACGAGGCCAGACGCCGGACGAGCGCCTCGACGAACGAGTCGAGGTTGGCATCGTCCAGCGTGCGGTTCACCCAGCCATAGCGCTCGGCGATATCGGCATCGAAATCGTCGCCGCTGAGAACTATCTCAAGTGCGCGCGAGCGGCCGACCAAGCGCGGGAGCCATTCCAACGCTCCGCCCCCCGGGACCAGTCCGACGCCGACCTCGGGGTTGCCGAATAGGGCGCTTTGCCGGCTGGCAAAGCGCATGTCGCAGGCCAGCACGAACTCGTTGCCGATGCCCCGCGTGCGGCCGCGAATCTTGGCGATGCTCACGATTGGTGCGGATGAGAGGCGCAGCACAAGGTCGCGCCAAAGGCCCAGCACCTCTGGCCGTTCAGCTGCCTTGGCTACGTCGAGATGGGCGATGAAAAAATCGGGATTCGCCGACTGGAACACCACGACCTTCACGGACGGGTCCGCCTCGAGGTCGGTCATTAGCGCTCCCAATTCGACGATCGTAGTGGGAACAAACATGTTGATTGGCGGGTTGCTGAAGGTGACCGTCCACCTACCCGGATGGGTGCGGTCGGTGTTGAACTGCGCACCAGCCTGCTCGCTGCCTCGCTGTGTAGCGCTGGATTGGGTCATCATCTTCTCCTCTCTTGTGAAGAACCTTACCGTAGCGATCGGAAGCCCGCGCGAACCTCTTCTGAAAAGAGCGTCGGCTGTTCCCAGGCCGCAAAATGCCCGCCCTTGGGGAGCTTGTTGAAGTGAATGAGCTTGGGGTACGCCCGTTCCGCCCAGCTTCGTGGAGCAGGATAGAGTTCGTCGGGAAAAACGCTCACGGCGGTCGGGACAACGACACCTCTGACGCCGAAGAACGAATAACCCTTGTTTTCCCAATAGAGACGAGCCCCCGAGAGCGCCGTATTCGTCAACCACGTGAGCGTGATGTTGTCCAAAACGTCGTCCCGGGTGAGGCCTTCGCTGCCTCCGGCGAAGACACGCGCGATCATCTCGTAGCTGCGCGCGTCGTGATCAAGGAAATAAGCCGCAAGGCCGACAGGGGAATCAGCGATTCCGTAAAGCGTCTGAGGGCGCAGCCCCATCTGGTACCCGTAGGCGATTCCCTTTTGATAGACGAACTGTACATTCTCGTAAGCGACCTTTTCGTCGGCGGAGAGACCCGATGGTGCCGGCGCTCCTGAAAAAGCAGCCTTGTCGACCTCGGCCGGGAAGATGCCGGGCATGTTGGTGTGAATGCCGAGCAACTCCGGAGGCGCTTGCACACCCATCAGCTCGGTGATGACTGCACCCCAATCGCCGCCTTGCGCTACGAATTTGTTGTAGCTGAGGCGCTTCATCAGCACGGTCCACGCACGCGCAATGTGGGCGGGGTCCCACCCGGTCGTGGCCGGCTTGCCAGAAAAACCGTAGCCGGGCATCGACGGAACCACGACATGGAACGCGTCGGATGCATTTCCGCCGTGTGCGGTGGGATTGGTTAGCGGATCGATGATCTTCAATTGTTCGGTGATCGAGCCGGGCCATCCGTGCGTCACGATGAGAGGCAAGGCATTTTCGTGTTTTGAACGGACGTGAATGAAATGAATGTCCAGCCCATCGATCTCCGTGATGAAATTCGGCAGGGTGTTCAGTCTCGCTTCGACTTTGCGCCAGTCATAATCTGTCGCCCAATAGCGTGCCAGCGCCTGCATTGTCGCGAGCTGTACTCCTTGGGTTGCATCTGTGACCGTCTCTCGTTCAGGCCACCTTGCCGCGTTGATGCGCCTACGCAATTCGGTGAGTTCCGCTTCTGGAAAATTCACTTTCTGAAACGGACGAACAGCATCCGCCTGCTCGTTGCTTCGTTGTGTACCAGTGGTTTGGGTCACGGTGTCCTCCTTTGGATCAGTTTGGATTCTTCCGTCCACGGACCTGGCGATTAGTGTTTTTACATCCCTGGAAGGACCTACTCCCTCGGTCAGCGGCAGAGAGCCTATCACAAAATGAACGTCCGGAGTATTGATATATAGAGTATTAATTCATAGAATATTAATTCATAGAGTATCAAGTCATAGGGAATACAGTTCGCATACGGATGTAAGACTTCCTAGGGATATTATCGAGAGATAGACGAACACAGAGCATATATTTAAACAATTAAATTATGTGCTCGTTGTTACTGACCCCTCTTCTGCGTTCGATCATGGACGCTCGCCTCTCTCGCGTTCCTCAAGTAGCTCGTCCATTCCATCCGGACTGAGCTGTTCGCATAGCCGCACGTGGTTTCTTAATTTCTCAGCGTCGATCCCCGCCGATGGCGGTATTTACGAAGTCTCGCCGGACACGCGCCGAATCCGCTCAAGTGAACAACGTCACCTTACTTCGCAACGGGAGGCTGGAAGACAAAAGCGATGACCGTCTTGGACGTGATCGGCTTTCCATTGAATGTCGCTGCTTGAAAGCGCCACTGCTTCAACGCATCTGAAACAAAAGAGTTAAAGACATCCATTCCGTGAAGAAAGTCAACGCCCTTCACTTCACCGGAGCTATCCACTGTGAGCTGGACCACCACCGATCCCCAGGCGACACTGTTGACCGGATACGCCGGATAAGCAAACGACAAGACTCCGACCGGCGCGTAGTTATCGTGCTCAGTTGGCACCACGGACGAAAATTGCTTCGGCGGAACCGCAGCAGCGTTACCGTAGTTCGGCGGGCGGTAGAGAAAGCTCACCGTCATGCGGGAGGGTGCTGACGTGCCCTCTCTGGATGCTTTCTGGAATTTCCACGCGGGCCGGAATTTCCACTGGCGCACGGATGTTTTGGCAGCCCCGAGCATCGAGCCTGGGTCCCGCAAAGCGTCGATCCCCTGTATTGTGCCCTCGGCATCGATGGACACATCGAGAACGAATAGCCCATCAAGAACAACCTGGTATGGAACATAAGTATCCCCTGCTGAAGCGACTTGAGGAGATTTGTAGGTTTCTTGCGCGGTGTTTGGCCACGCGAGAACCAAGAGAAGGAAGCCGATTACTGGACCACTTTTCATGGTGTGATTGTATCTAGTTCTTCGTTTGGCCGCCTGAAGTAATAATCACGCGCTCTCCGGTTTCCTCGTTTGCATGATGTACTCGCCGGGCCATGACTCGGTGAGTGCTGCGTGCGCGCCCCTGTGCCCAATCATCGCCAGTGCTGTACCTCGTGCAACACTTTCAATCGGTCCCGCTCTCGTTGGCTCAAAGTGATTCGCTCCGTTTCCATGGGGGCCTCGGCCATCCATGAAAGCGGACATTTCTACATTGCACAAACCGGACATTCTCATTTTGCGGCGACAGCGACGGTCAGCGACGGCGGGCCGGTTGACTTGCGTGGGGGCGCAGCCTAAGATTCGCATCCGGAGGCAGCTCTCCTTTCCATGATTGGCCAGACACTCGGCCATTACAAAATCGTCGCGAAGATCGGCGCAGGCGGCATGGGTGAAGTCTATCGCGCCCATGATAAGCAGCTCGAGCGCGACGTTGCCTTAAAAGTTCTCCCGGCTGGTACCATCGCCGACGAAGCCGCACGGAAGCAGTTCCGCAAAGAAGCTCTGGCGCTCGCCAAATTGAATCATCCCAATATAGAAACAGTACACGAGTTCAGCTCGCAAGATGGCATGGATTTCCTCGTGATGGAGCTGATACAGGGACATTCACTGAGTCAAAAACTGCAGGAGGGACCGCTGCTGGAGCGGGAAATCGTACGACTGGGAATCCAGTTCGCGGATGGCCTGGCCGCGGCGCACAAGCAAAGCGTAGTACACCGCGATCTGAAACCAGGCAACTTGATGGTCACGCCCGAGGGTCGCCTCAAAATTCTAGATTTTGGACTGGCGCGACTAACACAGGTGAGTGCGGATCCTGATATCACGCGAAGCATTACGCAGGAAACTGGGACTATTTCAGGAACGGTTCCGTACATGGCTCCAGAGCAGCTGCGAGGCGAACAAGTGGACGCGCGCGCAGATCTCTATGCCGCTGGCGCGGTGCTTTACGAAATGGCTACCGGGAAGCGCGCGTTTTCCGAGAGGCAGCCTTTGCGACTGTATGATTCTATCTTGCACGAGGTGCCGCCTTCCCCGAGGGCAAAGAACCCGCGGATTTCACCAGGTTTAGAAGCGCTCATCCAGAGAGCGATGGAGAAGGAGCCTGCCAGTCGCTACCAAACGGCGCGGGAAATGCTTGCGGTACTAGAAGGATTGAGCGTCGGCAAATCACCGAGCTCGGCATCAAAGGGTCCGTACTGGTCACTGGCAGCGACGGGAGGAGGGATCCTTCTGATCGTGCTGCTCCTGGGATTAGCGTTTGGTTTAGATCTGGGCGGTCTGCGCGATCGGCTGCTAGGCCGCGGCTCTGCCGAACACAGGGTCCTGGTTTCACCGAGCAGCTCGATACAGGCCCGGCCGTCGGTAGCGGTACTTACGTTCAAGAATGTCTCGGGGCGTCCGGACGAAGCGTGGCTTTCGACAGCGCTTTCTGAAATGCTGACGACGGAATTGGCTGCGGGAGAGCAACTGCGAACGGTCCCGGGGGAGAATGTTGCGCAGATGAAGATCAATCTGTCCTTGCCCGATGCTGATGGCTATGGCCAAGATACACTACAAAAAATTCACAAAAACCTTAACGCCGACAAAGTGGTCGTTGGCTCCTATTTTCCCCTTGGCGAGCGCCAAATCCGTCTTGATTTGCGGTTACAGGATGCCGTGCGAGGGGAGACCCTGGCTGCCGTTTCCGAAAAAGGAAGCGAAGATCAAATGGACGACCTGGTCAGACGGGCTGGAGTGGAACTGCGATCCAAACTAGGAGTCGGAACTGTCTCTGAAGCCGCAGCTGCTGCTGCGAAAGCCACGCTGCCATCAAATTCTGAAGCGACGCGGCTCTATTCCGAAGGCCTCGCGAAACTGCGTTCGTTTGACAACGTCGCGGCCCGCGACCTGCTGCAAAAGGCTCTAAGCGTCGCGCCAAATTTCGCCCTTGCCCACTCGGCCCTGGCAAGAGCCTGGAAAGAGCTGGGTTACGACCAGGAGGCTCAGGACGAAGCCAAGAAGGCTTTCGATCTCTCCGCCGCGTTAGGGAGAGAAAACCGTCTCCAAGTGGAAGGGCAATACCGGGAAACGACAGGGGACTGGGACAAGGCAATCGACACTTACCGGTCATTATTCACGTTCTTTCCCGACAACGTGGAGTACGGAATTTTGCTCGTGAAGGCTCAGACCAGCGGGGGCAAAGGAAAGGACGCGATCGCGACGGCAAATTCATTGCGCAGCTTGCCTCCACCTTCTGGCCAAGACGTGCGCATTGACCTTGTAGCCGCTGAGGCCGCGAGGTCTGTCGGCGACATCAAGCAGATGCAGTCTTTAGCTTTGAGCGCGGCTGATAGAGCGCGAGCAAATGAAGCAAAGCTGCTGCTTGCGCGGGCCCTTCTCCTGGTGGGTTCGGCGGACGAAAATCTTGGCCAGACCAAAGAAGCAACTGTGGCTGAGCAAGAATCGGCAGCGATCTACGAACGGGCAGGCGATCGGAACGGAGTTGCCTATACCATCGAGGTGCAAGGGAACGTCCTCGCGGATCAGGGTGATCTCGGAAACGCAATTGCGAACTACAAGAAAGAACTCGCGATTGCGCGGGAGGTTGGAAACAAGCGCGCCGAATCGTCCGCCCTGAATAATCTGGAGCTCGTGCTGCAGCAGCAGGGTGATCTTACCGGGGTTCGGCAGATGTATGAACAGGCGCTTTCGGTTTTCCGCGAAATCGGCGATCGGAAAGACTCCGCAATGACCCTGCTAAACATGGGACAACTCGTGCAAGACGAAGGCGATCTGGCGCAGGCCCGCAAAACGTACGAGCAAGCGCTGAGTATTTCGCGGGAAGTTAACGACAAGAGGGGTGAGGGCAACGGCTTAACCAACCTAGGGACGGTGCTTGATGCACAGGGAAAACTGGTGTCAGCGAAAAGCGCGCTAGATCAAGCGATTGCTCTGGATCTTCAAAGCGGAAACAAAACCGGTTCCGCCGACAAACTGGTTGGGGTAGGCGACGTTCTGCAACACTTGGGCCAATTAGCGGCTGCCGAAAAGACGTACAATGACGCGCTGCAAGTCGCGAAAGATACGAGCGACACCAGCAACGCCGCGTGGGCGTACGTCGGGCTGGGTTCGGTAGCGTTGCAGCGGGCGGATTTCCAAACTGCTCAAAGTTGCTACCAACAAGCTTTGGCGATCCGAAACCAAATAGGCGAGAAGCAGAATTTGGAAGTGACCCGGACTTCGATGGCGGCATTGGCGATCGAGGAAGGCCATGCAGAGCAGGTGGCGGACTTACGCTCCGTCCGTAACAACTTACTCAAAGAGAATCGAACTCCAGACGCACTGTCGGCTACTTCTTTGATCATCAAGTCGTTTCTGGCTCAGGGTAAAGTCGAAGAAGCCCAAAGAGAACTGGAAGCGGCAAACTCGCTAGTCCTCAAAAATCAAAACGCAGCGCTGCATTTGGAACTAGCTATCGACAAAGCGGTTCTGCGGATGGCTTCGGGGAATCCCACAGCTGCGATCTCAGTCCTCAACGAAGTGCTATCGGAATCGAAACGAGTCGGCTTCCTGCGATACGAGTTCGAGGCAAGGCTCGCCTTGGGCGAAGTCGCATTTAAGTTGGGACGATCGGCTCAAGCTCGGTCTGACCTAAGAACGCTGCAAGTCGATGCCACGAACAAAGAATTCCTTCTCATTGCGCGCAAGGCCGCCGCAGTGAACAACTGATCTATTTTGACCTCTCAATCTGGCCCGATCGTCTCAGGGCAACGTGACCCGGAAACCTGCGCCCGCGGTCCCGCCCGCATAGCTCAAGCTGATATTCAAAACGCCGCGAGTCGCCGGAGCTCCCGCCGATGCAGGGAACGTCAACGTGGCTGTCGCCGTAGCTCCCGAACCCAGGTCGCCTACGCTCAACGGCAAGATCGTCGTCGTGGCCGTACTGTTCAGTTGTGCGGACGTGATCAACAATCCGCCCGCTGCCGTTGTGCCCGGGTTCGACAAACCCAGCACAACCGCGTATTGATTCGTGCTGGTATTCAGCGTGAACGATTGCAGCGTGGTCACCAGATGCGCGCTCGTCGTCGATGCGGGCAACGTGAATTGCACTTGCTGTGCCGCAAACGCGTTGCCGTACACCGTCAGGTTGTAAGTCCCCGGCGCGTACCCCGTCGTATTCAATTGGTAGCCGTAACCGTTTCCGCTGTAAGTGAAGCCGGTTGACTTCTCGAGTACAACGTTCGACACGGGATTGCCGTTCCCGTCCGCGACCATCACTACTGCAATTCCCGCCACGGCATCTGTCACAGGCGTTCCCGGATGCGCCACCGAGGTCAGTTGGAATTGCACTGGGATCGTCGTTCCGGCAGGAAACACGCGGCTGTCGCTCGCAAGCAGCGGGGCCTCAAATTGCAGCGTACCCACGCCCTGGCCGTTCGTGGCGCCCAAATCCACCGCAAAAAACTCCGAAAACGCCACAGTCCGCCCTCTCGTGGTCGGATCGATGCGCTGCAGGTAGAACGCAGTGAATATGTTCTGCCACTGATTGGTCCCGATGGGTGCTGTCAGGAACCCCGGATTAACGATCGTTTGCAGCGTATCGTAGCTCGTCTTCACGTTGATCGATGGCGTCGGCTCGCTCGGACATGCGATAGTGCTTCCGCTCGTGTTTGTGCACGTCACCTGGTAATCGACGCAGTTGCCACCAGCGCCCGAATACACAATGCAAGTGGCGTTCGCAAAAACCGTGCCCGCCACTCTCTGCGCGAAAGTGGCCTCAGACGTTTGCGCCGCAGCGACAGTCATGTTCACGTTCGAAAAACTGGTGCCTGGAGGGTACTGCACAGTGAAATTATGCGGACCAAAATTGAATTGATTGGGCTGCGTCGGGCTCAACGGCTGTGTGATCGATTGCGTCATTGGCGCGCTCGATGCCATTCCGATATTGAACGAGCTTCCGGTGACGGGAATGGTTCCGACCACGGTATCCGTCTGCGTAGAAATAATGGAGGCAAAGGCCGATGTCGAATTTGACTGCCACAAGAACGACCCGTCCGGCGTAACTGCCGAGCCGTACGGATTGGTTCCTACGGGAACCGTGTTTGTGACGGTCTTCGTTGCGAGATTAATCACCGCCGTGGCCCCTCCGAAGTACTCGCTGACAAACGCCGTAGATCCGTCGGGAGACAATGTAATAGCGAGCGGCCCATTCGGCACGGGGATCGTTTGGCTCACTGTGTCTGTCGCCGTGTTGATCACCGAAACAAATTCAGATGTGGTGCACGCAACATAGAGTGTCTTGCCGTCAGAGCTGATGGCAATGCCCTGCGGCGACACACCGACAGGGATCGTTGCGACGACTGTGTTTGTAGCGGTGCTGATCACAGATACCGACGCCGAGTTGAAATTCGTGACGTACATGAGTTTTCCGTTCGGATTCGCGGCCATCAGGAACGGGTACGTTCCCACCGGTATCGAAGCGATGGCCGTGTTCGTCGCCGCATTGATCACCGAGACGGAGTTCGACCCGTGCGTCGATACGTACACTGTCGAGCTGTCCGGCGTGATCGCGAACCCGCCGGGGATGGGACCCACAGGCACGGTAGCCACCACCGTATTCGTCGCCGCATTGATCACCGACACCGAGTTGCTGTTGGAATTGCTCACATAAACAAACTGCCCATTCGGACTGTCGGTAGCTGCGAAAGGCGCCTGGCCTACATTGATCGTCGTGACCAAAAGTTCAGTGGGGACATCGAAAACCATCACCGTGTGACCTGATGAAATCGGCACGTACGCGTATGGGCCGGCTGGCGTGCCCGGCGGATCGCCAGTGCCTTGTAGCGGAAGCACTTGAGGCCCCCCCGAGGCATTCGATGCGATTGTCAGCGTGCCCTTGGTCACGCCGGACGCCGTGGGCGTAAACGTCACATTGATCGTGCAAGAGCCGCTCGGCGCAATACCGTTCGCCTGATTGCAATTGTCAGTTTCCCCGAATCCTGCCGTAGGCGTGATTTTCGAAATCATCAGCGGAGCATCGCCCACATTGGTGATCGTCACCGGGGTCGACGAGCTCGTCGTTCCCGGCAACTGAGCAAAAAACGTCACCGAATTCGGAGATACGTTCACCAGCGCTTGCCCGCCGTTGCCTTGTAGCGTGACCGTGTGGGGGCTACCGACCGAATTGTCCGTGATTGTCAAAGAGGCGGTCTGCTGGCCCTCCGAGCCCGGCGCATACGTCACTGCGATCGTGCAACTCGCCGTCGGAGCAAGCGCAAAGCTCGTGCCCGTACAGGTCCCGCCAGGACTGATCGCGAAGTCCGCAGCGTCTACACCGGTCACCGCAATATTCATGACATTGAGTGGACCCGTGCCGCTGTTGGCAATCGTGATGAGTTGAGGCGCACTGGATGTGCTGACGGCTTGATTGCCGAAGCTCAAGCTTGTCGAGGTAAGAAACATTGCCGGTACGGGTGGAATCATGATGAGGCGCGTGCGTCCGCTGGTTCCGTCCATCACCAGGACTCGAATGTTCCCGGCTGGATCTGGATCCAGCACCGTCAATCCAGTTTGGTATGGCCAAAGGCTCGCCTCCGCGGCGGGTCCGCCATCGCCGCCAAACGTAAAATTACCGTTGCCTGCCAGCGTGGTGATGATGCCCGTGACGGCGTTCACCATGCGGACGCGGTAATTGCCAGAATCTGAAATGTAGAGATTCCCGAAGGAGTCTAAGGCTGCGTCGGAAGGACCATTCAACTGTGCTTGCGAAGCCGGCCCGTTGTCGCCGCTGAATCCGGGGCCTAAGGCGTGGTTTCCCGCAATCGTCGTAATGATGCCCGTCCCCCCGCCCACGCGGCGAATTATATTGTTACCGCGGTCGGCGATGAAGCCATCCGCTGCGCTGTCCAGCGTGCCGCCGAAAGGATGTAATAGTTGAGCTGAAGTCTCTGGTCCGCCGTCGCCACTGTAGCCTCCGACGGGCGTGCCATTGCTCAGAATGGAGGTGTTACCGACTGTTGTGGTGATGATGCCCGTCGAAGCATCCACTTTCCGAATCACGTTGTTCGCGTTGTCCGCAATATACAGATTACCTTTCGTATCTACGGCTACTCCTCGTGGCGTATTCAATTCAGCGCTCGTCGCGGGCCCTCCATCCCCGCCGAAACCTGCAGAGCCTGGAGTACCAGCAAACAAAGTGATGATTCCAGTCGAGCCGTTTACCTTTTCGACGATGTCGTTGCCATGATCTGAAATAAATAAGTCTCCGGAACCATCCACAGCAACGCTTCCCGGACTATTGAGTTGCTTAGCTGTCGCAGGGCCGCCGTATCCACTAGAACTTCCAACGTCTTTACCAGCCACGGTCGAAATCAGACTAGTCGCAGCGTCCACACGTCGAACTCTGTGGTCGACGGGATCACCGATAAACACGTTGCCTGAAGTGTCGTGGGCAAGGCCCGACGTGAAGAGCAGGGCCTGACTTGCCGGTCCGCCGTCACCTATGCCGCCATTTCCAGCGATGGTCGTAATGATTTGGGTGGCCGCATCGATTCGGCGAACGCGGTAGTTAACAGAGTCCGTAACGAAAATGTTACCGGAAGCATCGACGGTCACGTCCATGTCTTCACTTCTGCCGAAGTCGTTGGCGAATTGAGCGGAGGTTGCTGGGCCGCCATCGCCGGAGAAGCCGGGGCCTAGCGTAAGATCACCCGCTACAATTGTGATGATCTGGGTCGATTTGTCCACTCGCAGCACTGCGGGCAATTCAGAATCAGCGATGATGAGATTGCCAGCCGGGTCGAATGCTAAGCCAGTTGGGTCACTTAGCCCAGCCTGCGTGGCAAGAACCCCTGTCGGAGGATACGTATTCCCACCACCAGCGTACGTCGTGATTATGCGCGTCACGGCATCCACTCGGCGAACGTCACCAACCTCAGCAATGAAGAGGTTTCCAGCTGAGTCGACGGCCAAACCGGCAGGAAAGCATAATTCAGCGCTCGTACCAGGACCTCCGTCACCCTTGCTGCCACATCCGGGGCCTGCAACACCCGCCACTATCGTAATAACTTGCGTGGCGTGATCCACGCGCCAAACAACATTGTTATAGTCCGAAATAAATAGGTCGCCCGCCGCGTCGAAGCCGAGCCCTGCGGGATTCATTTGGGCGCTGGTCGCTGGCCCTCCGGCCCCGCTGAACTTCCCGTCCGGGTTAGGCGCTCCTGCGACTGTCGTAATGATGCCCGTTGCGTGGTCAATTCGTCGGATCACTCCAATGTCGTCGACAAAATAGACACTGCCAGACAGGTCCGTCTTCAGCGGCGAAGTTGGCAAACCCGGAATGATGGAGAGTTGCGCCTTAGTCGCAGGCCCTCCGTCGCCGCTATAGCAGCACGGACCAGTCCCACCGAAAATCGAGAGTGTTCCTGCGGGGGTAACCTTCAAAATTGCACCAGTGGAGGACGTGAAGTATAGATTTCCGGTGGGATCTATTCCTATGCCTCCAGGGTCTGAAATACCTGTTGCCGTCGCCGGCCCCGGCGTCGGCAGCCCCCCGCCTGCAAAGGTGCTAATCGTAGGAATCTGCGGTTGTGTTACGGCCGCTCCAAGCGACGAGATTAAGGCGATGACAACGGACAATCTTAGGCAGAATTTTGTACGTCGGTGACGCGCGGGCTCTGCGGAGCGGTTCATGCATCCTCCTGCTTTGAGACGTGAACTAAACCAGGGCCCGAGAATCGTGTGACCGTTTTCTTATGAAGAGCGGCAGGTTATTAAAGCCGTTCGAACAAGTCCATCGTTAAAATTTCCGAAAAAATTGAAAGAGCTCAGCGTGAAGAGGCCAAAGCCTTTAGGTTATCTCGCCGAAGCAGCAATAGACCGAGAAGACCTGTGCTGAGCAGGACCAGTGCGCTCGGTTCTGGAACTGTGCTGCTGAACACGGTGACCGAGTAGCCGGAACTGGTTAGGACGTCGGTGAAGTCGGATGGGCCGCCGCCCACGATATCGAGAAAATTGCCCGAATATGAGCCGCCGGCAGTCCCGGGCTCGATCTCGAACGTGAACAGCGCGATTAGTCCCGAGTTTGTGTCAGGTGCCAGCGAGAGCGGCGCGTTCAGAAAGAAATCCGTGATGTCGCCGTTTACGAAAGAACCGGAGGCGACAGTGAAGCTCTCGCTATTAAGATAAACCGTGTCTAAACCGTTGTTCGTGATGGTCCCATCGACCGTCACAGTGCTTCCCGGCGATCCCGAAACGGGAGCAATCGTCAAATCGACGCCGTCGGCGTACACTGGTGTGCGACCCCACGTGAGCAGGGACATCACCAAAATAAGCATTGCCAAGATTTTGATTTGTCTCGCTCTCATGGGTTCCTCTCCTTGCATCAAAAATCGCTTACGGCGTGTGACTCGAACGCGAGAAACAAACAGGCAGCGCTGGGCATAGGAAAGGCGGGAAAGACATGCATCGACCGTCCTACCTGCGTCCCGCCACCCCACGGCGACGCTGAGCGACTCTCGCCCAGGAAGACCAATAGTAATTTCCGAGCCTCATCCTCTCAGAAATCAAGTAAAACCAAAGTAATGAGAGTGCCGAAGCCAGGGCATGGGTAACCCTGAAATGTCCAGGATCGCTTTCGCACCACAAAACGACGAGCGAATGATCCTCTGCAGAGCAATTTTGGCCCCACCATAACGATTTGATAATAAACTGGTTATCACCCACGTCGGGGTTGAATAAGGCAATTACTTGCGAACTCTTGGCAAAGGCTTGTCCCAGCTCGCGTTTGAGGTAGTCCTTCGCCATTGGAGCATTCAAGCACTGAGAAAGCAGCACGGTTCTCGCTGCGGCGGGAAACATTGGAGGAGAGGTGCCCTAGTGGTTCAATGGGTCGGTTTGCTAAGCCCACCTGCCCTGTTTGCGCTCGCCGATTTTCGCGTCTTTTCAGTGATCTAACGTGTTCCAAATTGCATCCACATGGCCTCATTTGCAGGTTAAAGTGCACCAAGCATGCAGCAAGAAAACGGCATCAACACACTTCCTCGAAGAACGGGATTTCTGGCCCGGAACAACTTCCGGTTAGCCGTCACTCGGGAAGAACCTGCCCCTGCGTGAACGTTGAGACAGGTCGAATTCAGGGAACTTTTGAGACCGAAGCCGCATATTTGGTCGATGAACGAGTGGGAGCTCAATGCCTCAACTCCGGAAGTATTATGAGCGAATGAACGGATTCCGCTTCCCTGAAGCAGAGCTACGCCAGCAATGGGTGTCGTCTTCCAGTGGAAGCGTTAGCAAGCAACGCGATTTTCCCGGTGGAGCGAGCGGATTTTGTCTTGTTGCTCTCGCATCGGAACTTCGGAGGAACGTGCGATGAAGATGGTAACTGGCGGATCGTGTGCGCTCCTCCTCGCACTGACAACGCACGGACACGCCCTCAAGGCCTCATCGTCGTGCGAGAGCTTGTCATCCCTAGCGCTCCCGAACACTTCGATTACACTCGCACAGGTGGTGCCGGCGGGAGCATTCACTCTGCCTGCAACGGGCCCTGCGGCGCCGCAATTCAGCCAGTTGCCGACCTTTTGCCGTGTGGCAGCCACGCTCACTCCCTCGGCGGATTCTGACATCAAGATTGAGGTCTGGCTGCCGGCTGCTGAGTGGAACGGAAAGTTCCAGGCCGTCGGCAACGGCGGCTGGGCGGGAACCATCAGCTACGGTGCGATGGCCTCGGCGTTGCAGGAGGGGTACGCGACGGCATCGACGGACACTGGACATGCAGGCGCGAATGCGTCGTTCGCGATCGGACATCCGGAAAAAGTCATCGATTTCGCCTATCGTGCCGTCCACGAGATGGCGGTGAAATCGAAAGCTATCATTGCGACGTTCTACGGTCGCGCGCCACGGTTTTCGTACTGGACGGGCTGCTCCACTGGTGGGCGGCAGGCCCTGATGGAGGCTCAGCGCTACCCGGAGGACTTCGATGGGATTATCGCCGGCGCTCCAGCGAATAATCAGACGCAGCTGTGTGCCTGGCGGATCGCAGTAGAAGCGAGGATCCTCCAAAGCCCGGCGAGTGTTGTCCCTCCCGCCAAACTCGTCCTCCTCAATCGCGCCGTGCTCGCCGCATGCGACGCAATCGACGGAGTGACGGACGGCCTGCTGACGGACCCACACCAATGCCAGTTCGATCCTGCAACACTTTTGTGCCGGGGCGCCGACCGGGACGATTGTCTGACGGCGCAACAGATAGAGGCCGTGAAGATGGGGTACGCCCCGGCAAGGCGAAAGACGGGGGAATTGATTTACCCCGGACTAGTGCCTGGCGGCGAAACTGGTTGGGCCATGTTGACAGGCGCCAAGCCTGAACCTGGATCGATCGACGTGGGTATGTTCAGGTTCGTCGCCCACGAAGACCCAGCGTGGGACTGGCGCACGTTCGACCTGGACCGCGATACCTCCCTGATCGACAAGAAAGCCGGTTTCATCGACGCCGTGAACCCGGATCTTTTCGCCTTTCGGGCTCGTGGTGGGAAACTTCTCATCTATCATGGCTGGAATGATGGAGGATCCGGCGGGGCGATATCGCCGCAGAACACTGTCAATTATTATTCAAGTGTTTTGGCAAGAATGGGATCGCAGCAGCAGGATTGGCTGCGGCTCTTCATGGTACCCGGCATGGAGCATTGCGGAGGTGGGCCGGGGCCCGACCAGGTGAACTGGATGGCCGCGCTAGAGCGTTGGCGCGAGTCCGGAATCGCACCCGATCGATTGATCGCATCGCGTGTCAGCAACAACCGTGTGAACATGACACGACCAATCTGTTCCTATCCAGCGGTCGCGCATTACAACGGCGTGGGAAGCACGAACGACGCGGCAAACTTCGCATGCAAAGTGCCTTGACCTGTTCTTTGAGCGGGCTAACCAGTTCGCAGCCGGCAGTGGCCGGCGGCTGAGCGTCAAAGACGTGAGGCCGTGGTATCAATCCCAATACCGGCAGGAGCATAGACGTGCCCGAAGATGGGGCACGATTTAATCCCTTTCCGGGCGCTCCAAAGCCCAACGTCTCCTGTCCTCCTCTTGACAATCAGTATGAGACGTGTATTCTTCCTCCTGAACCTCAGGGGGAATGCATCTATGGCGGACAAACCGAGTGATCTCGTTCAAGGCACTCTGGACATGCTCATCCTGAAAACGCTGGCCCTCGAACCCATGCACGGATATGGGATCGCCGGCCGGCTCGAACAGATGAGCAAGGGCGTTTTTCGCCTCAATGCGGGTTCGTTATTTGTAGCGATTCAGCGACTGCAGCGAGATGGGCTAATCAGGGTGAATGGAAATCTAGCGAGAACAACAGGAACGCAAAGTATTACGTGCTGACCGATCAGGGACGAAAGAGGCTCAACAGCGAAACGCGCGAGTGGGGAAGGCAAGTGGCGGCGATCGCCAGAATCGTGGAGGCTTCGTAGGGAGGTCAATGTCATTGCTGCGAAGCATAGCGGGCGGGCTCCGATCGTTGTTTCGAAAGGAGCAGGTCAGACACGAGCTGGACGAAGAATTGCGCGACTTCCTAGAGATGGCAGCCGAAGAAAAGATGAAGCAGGGAATGAGCCGCAAGGATGCGCTTCGCGCCGTGCGCTTGGAGCGGGGCAATCTTGAAGTTACGAAGGAAGTCGTCCGCTCTGCCGGCTGGGAATCTCTTGTCGAGACGTTGTGGCAAGATTTGCGCTTCGCCGCGCGCATGCTGCGCAAATCTCTTGGCTTCACCTCCATCGCGGTCCTGACCACAGCTCTCGGGATTGCGGTAAATGTGACCATCTTCAGCGTTGTTGACGCCCTGTTTCTCCGAAGCGTGCCGGCAAAGAATCCCGAACGGCTCGTCCGAATCCTGTCGCCGGAAAACAATGGTGAAGGGTTATTCAGCGTTCCCGAATTCGCCTACTTACGGGAGCGCTCGAAAACGGTTGAGGACCTCACCGCGCATTATTCGACTGCTCCTTTATACGTCTCCGCCAACGGAGAAACCGGTGAAGTGCTAGGTGCAGTCGTCTCAAGCAGTTACTTTCCGATGCTCGGATTGCGGCCGTACCTTGGGCGTTTTTTTACGTCCGACGAAGACTCCCTGGCAGACCGGGAGGCCGTCTCTGTTCTCGGATATGGATTCTGGCAGCGAATTTACAACGGCGACTCGAACGTTCTCGGCAAGACCTTTCTCATCAACGGACACAATTTCACCATCGTTGGCATCATGCCACCAGAATTCCAGGGCGTCGAAATCGGCGGGATGCCCAATGAAATCTGGATTCCCGCGATGATGATTCGCGTGGGTTACCGTCACTGTGATGGTTTCAAACCCAGTTGCACGATCCTGAGCATAACGGGCCGTCTGAAGCCCGGGACTGGCATACCTGAAGCTCAGGCGGAAATAGCCACGCTGATGCAACAGTTACGTGCTTCTGATTCGTCGTTCGATCAGCGGCTCGGCGCTTCGGTCACGCCCGCGATCGGCATATCTGGAAACCGCGAGTACAATTTGTTGCTTGTGCGCTTGCTCGCAACGATCGCAGGAATTCTGCTTCTGATCGTGTGCGCCAATCTTGGAGGATTGCTGGTTGCACGAGGAACGGCTCGCGGCGGAGAAATCGCGATGCGGCTGGCGCTGGGCGCTGGGCGCGGGCGTGTTGTACGCCAGCTACTCACAGAGAGTCTGCTGCTTGCCTTTGCCGGCGGCGCCGTCGGATTCTTGCTTTCAACGTGGACCAGCCGGCTACTCGTGAACTTTTACAGTGCGGACGATGAGGGTTACAAACACGTGTTCGACGTCAGGCCGGACGCAACTGTCCTGCTCTTCTCCCTCGCTCTGACTGCCGCCGCAGGCCTGTTATTTGGTCTGCTTCCAGCGCTGCAGGCAGGTCGCATTAACTTGAACCAAGCCTTGAAGGGTGGTGGAGCGGGGTTGGGTTCGAGTCGGAGACCGAGCCGCACAGCGCTAGCCGCAGTGCAAGTCGCATTTTCGTTGGCGCTCCTCGTCGGCGCCGGCCTTCTGGCGCGTAGCGCCGCATTTATTGAATCCGGCACAAATATAGACGTACGTCACGTTCTGGGATTGCGCTTGCCTGTCAGCCTCATTCACTACCCCGCAGACAAAGCGTACACATTCAAGCAGGAAGTTGTCCGGCGGCTCCGCGAACTGCCGGGAGTCGAATCGGTTAGCCTTGCGAAGGGGCAAGGCCTCGTTTGGATGACCAAAGACGCAGATGATAGAGCGACGCTACCCGGAAGGACCTATGCGAGACCCCGGGATGAACCCTCCATCTTCGTTAAGCCCATCGCGCCGGATTACTTCAAAACTCTAAGAATTCCCTTTGTTAGCGGGCGCGATTTCAACAATTCGGATAAGCCCGGTTCGCCACCCGTGACAATTGTGAATGAAACATTCGCGCGTCAAATCCTGGGCGATCGGTTGCCTCTGGGCCGGACAGTACTCATTGACGACGAACCGTATCAAATCGTCGGCCTTGTCAAAGATGCCCAGTTGCGTAGCGCCCTGCAGAAGCCTGTACCGGCGGCCTACGTTCCGTTCTGGCAGGATCCAACACTTCTTGAAGCGCGCATGTGCATTCGTGTGACTGGCGATCCTGCTGCGGCGTTGCCGATGGTCCGCAAAACCATCGCGAGTATTGATCCCGAGGTTCCAGTTACAGAAGCTATGCCCCTCATGGATCAAGTGCGCGGCGCATACACCGATGCGAGAGTCGCCAGTGCCGTGCTCACTTGCGCTGCGTTTCTCGCGCTGATCCTGAGCGCTATGGGTCTCTACGGCGTCGTTTCCTATGAAGTCGGAAGGCGCACAAAGGAAATTGGTGTGCGTACGGCGCTTGGCGCCAGTCCTCACGATGTACTGCGGCTGTTTCTCGGCCAGGGATTCAGTGTGGTGCTGACCGGCGTGCTATTCGGAGGGGGATTGGCTTTTGCGACGACACGATTGCTCGGTGCCTGGCTATTCGGCGTAGGCTCAGCCGACCCTCTTAGCTTCGGCGTCGCCACAGCCGTTCTGCTAGTCGCAACGGTTACCGCAACTTACCTTCCCGCGCGCCGGGCACTGCGGGTCGACCCCATGGTTGCTCTGCGTTACGAGTAAGAGACCATGTCACTCACCCTTCAAAGAGAGAAAGCCACCGAAAGAGGTGAATGATGAATCGCGTCATCAACCTCTGGGCTGACGTTATTTGACCGTTTTGCTATCTCGGCTCAGTTTGGGCCGAACAAGCGGCGCGAGAACTGCAAGCTGATTTGCGTTGGCTTCCTTTCGAGATTCATCCGGATACGCCACCCGAAGGTGCACCGAAGCCGTTTTCGCCGGAGGAGTGGCCACAGGTTCGCGAGAGGCTCGAGCGTTTAGCTCAAGATGTCGGACTTCCAATCGACCCGCCGCAACATAACGTGAACTCACGTTTTGCGCTTGAGACTGCTGAGCTCGTGCGCGCCCAAAAGGGCGACGGCGAAGCCGGGGCTTTTTGCCACGACGTTTCGCGCGCGTTTTTCACCGAACACGCCGATATCTCGAAACGCGAGGTCATCGTCCCAATCGCCGAACGCTTCGGCATCTCTGCTTCAGACGTGGAAACCGCCTGGCACGAGCGCCGGTTTTCTCCAACGGTCGACGCCTTTATGGAAGACGGGCACAAGGTCGGCGTCAGGGGCGTCCCAGCCATGGGGTGGCCGAATCGGCGAGCAATCGTCGGATTGATGCCGCCAACCGAGATCGTGCGTCGACTTCGCAACGAGTTGCCGGAACGGTTACGCGAGCGATCGCTGCGATAATGCCCCCTACCATGACGTCGCAAAGAAGCCGCAACTAGCGTCGCCAGGGCGTGGGGTCGCGGTCCTCGTTTGGGATGCTGTCATCCTTCTGCTGACAAAACTCGCGCAAAGAGGGTCCAATTCCCATTTAGGTCCTGGTACGCGGTTATTGGTAGTTTGGGCGCGGATTGGTAATGGCTTGTAGGAAGTGAGCTCCGCACTTGGCATCGACTCAAAACCAACGGTTCCCTCGAGTGTTGTGGATACAGCCTGTTTGGGAGGCAGCAGTTTTCCCCTGCAACGGTTTCAAACACCGTTGTGGAACTGTCGCATTGTATCCGCAGCGGTTTTCCAAACCGCCGTCGATCTAGGTGCATTAGTGATCGCATTTGTGACCTTGCAGTCGGTGTATTCGTATAGTGATTGCGCAGCTCGGATATCGACGGTTCTCTTTAACGTTCAGGGTTTTCCGCATGGCGTAATGTGAGAGATTTTGTTCTACCACCACGCAGTTATTTTAAATCACCAATTACATAGAAAAAATAGTAGCAAGGCGCAAACACCCGCATATTTGCTGATGATTTTAGCTATGGCGGAGAGGGTGGGATTCGAACCCACGGTACGGTTCCCCGTACGCTCGCTTTCGAGGCGAGTACTTTCAACCGCTCAGTCACCTCTCCGCGGCCGTGGCAATTTCAATCGTAGCAAGTGTTTTGGCTTCGAGCAATCGAGGATTCCCAAACCAACGACAGTCTTGAACGGTTGTTGTGCAGATTCGTCGTGTGACGCGACGTAAGGCTAGCAAATGGGAATCGCTCTGTGCCATCAAGCGGTGGCGCCAGGGAGACTTGCGCCACTGTAGCATTTAGCGGCGGGCGGCGAAGAAAGATTGAAGGATGGAGGCGCACTCTGCGGCGAGAACGCCGGGGCGGACTTCCACTTGGTGATTGAGAGTGGAGTTAGCGAGGATTTCGAAACAAGAACGGACTGCGCCGCCTTTGGGGTCGTCTGCGCCGTAGACCAGATGAGGGATACGGGCCTGGATCATGGCGCCGGCGCACATGCTGCAGGGCTCTAAAGTGACGAAGAGTGTTGTACCGGGCATACGATAGTTCCCGAGGAGGCGAGCTGCTTCACGGATCACGATGATTTCGGCGTGGGCGGTGGGATCGCAATCGCGAATCGTGCGGTTGCCGGAGCGGGCGAGGATTTTACCGTCGCGGACGATGCAGGCGCCGACAGGGATTTCGCCGGCAGCCACCGCTGCGCGCGCTTCCTCGAGGGCGAGTTGCATGAAAGAGATGTCAGTGTCAACGATGCCCATGTTTGGCCTGAGCATAGCACGTGGAAAGACCACGGGAATGAGAAACCACGACGAAGCGGCGGGTCCTGAAAACGACGAATGAGAAGGCGTAATGAGAATCAACTGGCGGCCAGGTCCACGGAAACTGGGTGTCCGCGCGGGAAGGAAAAACCAGCGACTTGGAATTTCGAAGCCACTTGCTTGACAATTGGGGAGGGGAGAAACAAACTACGCGGATGCGAGATGGCTCGGTGCAAGCCTCGCAAATCGATTTTCTTAGACGGCGTGCGTGGGTGGGCTGTGTGCCACACGGCAAACGCGAGAACTTCTGAAGAACCTGAATGGAACTCCGAAAAGATCCCATCACACAGAGCTGGATTGTATTAGGCCACCGGGAAGTCCCCGGCGAATCCCTGTCCGAATGTCCGTTTGAGCCCGAAAAGATTGAAAAAATGAAGGCCATTCTGAGCTGGCCCGCAGAAGGCCCGTGGCAAGTGCGTGTGGTGCCTCATCCAGACCCGCTCTACCGGCTGGAAGGAGATGCCGGGCGCTTGGCTGAGGGCATGTACGACAAAATGGGACCACTCGGAGCCCACGAAGTGGTGGTGGAGACCCCGGACCACGACAAAAGGATGTCCCAGTTCAGTGACGAGGAGATCGAACGCGTGTTGTGGGCGTGGGGTGCGCGGATCGCCGATTTGAAAAAGGATCCCCGATTCAAGTATGTGAGCGTCTTCAAGAATCGCGGTGTGCTGGCAGGGGAGGAGTGGCCGCACGCGCATTCCGAAGTTGCCGCGACGATTTTTGTTCCGCGGCGAATCAAATACGAGTTGCACGCCGCGCATGACTGGTTCAAAGACAAAGAGCGCTGCATATTCTGCGATTTCGTACGGCAAGAGGAAAAGCAGGGC
>Ga0210398_10001544_pt1 | contig 23580 bp, 24 predicted proteins | sample IncBWC4OmetaG_FD_161047 | JGI IMG/M metagenome (GOLD analysis project Ga0210398, IMG submission 161047) | Forest soil microbial communities from Barre Woods Harvard Forest LTER site, Petersham, Massachusetts, United States - Inc-BW-C-4-O | ecosystem: Environmental > Terrestrial > Soil >...
CGGGTTACCACTCGCCGCAAATTACGTGGGCGATCGCCGGCCAAACGGTATCCGGGGCCGGGTCGATTGCTGCCGCGACTCAAGTCACCCAGGAGGGTCCCGAGGCTGTAACCACTGAGCTTCGTTCGGTCACGCTCGATTATGCGGTTGGTCCCACCGGCCTTTTCTTAGCGAATAATCACATGGTCGGGAACTTTGATGTTCAAGTGAGCGTTGCAGTGTCCGACGCGTCTGTGTCGGGGGGATTGAGTGCGAATCGCAACGCGAGCGTGCTGGTGCCTTTTATTGGATACGAATTCGACTGGGATGAGCATTTCCTGAACGATCAGAAAGCGTGTGATCAGGCGCGGCAAAATTTCTGGAAGGCTACCCATCTTGCCAATCGCGGCCGCATCCGTATCCCAGCACCGGATCCTCAAGCAATGCATGCTTGGGTATCGGCGCGTCAAGCTCGCCTCGCCGGGGCCGCCTTTCAAGAAGCCGGCAGGCTCAAAGCAATCAATCCCGCAGCTGCGCGGGATTTATTAGCCGTTCTCTTAAGAAGGATTGGGCTGCCGAAGAATCGCGGCGGTGGATTCGGTCGCCAAGATTAGGTTCCTTCTCCATCTATAGGCTGCGCAACAGGCAAGGGGGGACATCCTCGCGCCAGTGGCTATTTCGCGGCGTATGCCGTTTTAGTTGCCGAATCGTTGCTCGAATGTTCCAACAAAAACGCGTCTATGATCTGTCCAAGCTCCTTATATTTAGTAATCAACATCCAATGATCCTCCCCGGGGAGTTGCACGAATCGTGACCCAGCGATTTGCGCGTGCGCAAATTCCCCGTGTGCAAGAGAAACGTTGCGATCGGCGGTGCCTTGCAGTACCAACGTTGGACATCGAATGCTAGCGAGCGGCAATTCCGGTAGTGATTCCCATTGCTCCGTGTCGTTTTTCCCAACCGCCGCTACGCTTGCGTGGGTCTGCCCTGGTCAGGCAATTCCACACTATCCGAAGTCGCCTTAAGTTGGCCGAGGGTTCTTGCCGCCGGCCATCGTCGCGGGCTGGCCTCGGCTCTTAGCATGGGTGACAGTCTGTTGACTCGCGGCTAGCATAACGAGCGAGTCTTGCGCGGACTCGCCCGGTTTCACCTCGGCTCGCGCGGCGATGTGGTAGTTGATCTCGGGATGCTCGGGGTCGGCATAGGGACGCATGGCCTTGATCAGACCCGAACTGGGATCGGCTTGCTCAACATTGAAGCCCTTCTGCACGAGGGTACTGACGACCGCCCGAAACGTCTGTTCCGGTCGGGCGCGAAACGTATGCGAGATGTTTTGCAGAGCCGGTTCCTCGGAAGGCCTGCCGGGCAGGGCGCCGGACGCCACTTGCGTTTGGACCGGAAGGGCTACGTATAACGCCTCCAATGGCTCTGGCGTGTCGACCCAGGTGACTTGAAACGTGAGCAGCAGTCAAGACGGGGTTGTGACCCTGACGGCGGTGTCGCAGCCGTGGCCGGCCCAACTCTGGCTGAACACCGGGGCGGCCCTGCAGAATGCCAGCCCGAATGCCACCACGGTGCAGGGTAGATGCCGATGACACTGGAGACAAATGGAGCTGGAACTTCAGTCGGACACAGTAAAAACCTTGACTCGAATCCTCATCGAGCGCATGGCCAGAACGCTTTGGATACCGCCGGGGCTGAGCAGCCCCGGCTTTCTCACGCCTCATCCGCGCTTCTATTACACTTCTCCGCAATCCACTATGAAGCGCCACGTCCTCATTTTCGGCCTTGTCGGCGGCCTCCTCATTGCCGCTCTCCAATACACGGAATACCGCTTCGTCGTCATCGAGCACTCGATCGAGCTCTACGGCGCTCTCGTCGCCATCCTCTTCTCCTGTTTCGGCATCTGGCTCGGCCTCCGCATCACGCGCCGACGGGGGACGATTGTGGCGAAAGAAGTCCTCGGCCCTGCTTCAGGTCGGGGCGCCGGGCCAACTTCGCCGTTCGCTCCAAACACTGCCCAGCAACAGAGCCTCGGCATTACCGACCGCGAGCTCGAAATCCTCAACCTCATCGCCCGCGGCCTCAGCAATCGCGAGATCGCAGCTCAGCTCTTCGTTTCCGAGAACACCGTCAAGACTCACTGTTCCCGCGCCTTCGACAAGCTCGGAGCCGTGCGCCGCACCCAAGCCGTGCAGCGTGGCAAAGAGCTCGGCCTGCTGCCATGATCGCGTCACCCAAAAGCACGATTTCCGCTCCGCTCCTGCAAAATCATCCAAAAGTATGACGACCCCCGGACTGCCACACCGCATCGTGGCTCTATCCTCACTCACACAGGAGTCTCACATGAAGAAAAACGTCCTCACCTTTGGCCTCATCTCCGGCCTCATCATGTCCGTCCTCATGGGTGGCTCGCTGCTTTTGGCCGACAAGATAGGCTCCGGTCACAACAGCCTGGTCCTCGGCTATACCATCATGGTGGCGTCGTTCCTGCTCATCTACTTCGGCATTCGCAACTACCGCGACAACAACCTCGCTGGCCAAATCTCCTTCGGCCGCGCCTTCGCCTGCGGCATCCTCATCACCCTCATCAGCAGTGTCTGCTACGTCCTCATGTGGGAATTTCTCTACTTCAACTTCATGCCCCACTTCATGGACGGCTACTTCGCCGCGCAAATCCACAAGTTGCAGTCCTCCGGCCTCGACCCTGCTACCACCGCCGCGCGGGTCGCCGCTATCCAGCACTCCCAGCAGCTGTACCAGAACCCCCTCGTCAACATGGCGTACACCTTGATGGAACCTCTGCCAGTGGGCCTCCTCATTACCTTGATATCTGCGGCGCTTCTTCGCCGCAGGGCCCCCACGTCCAGTAACTCCCCGGCGAACCCCGCCCTCACGTAGGCTGACGAAAAGATTTCCACCAACCAATATTAAGCGAGGTAACAATGGCACGCGTAACCGGAATCGGCGGCGTTTTTCTCCGCTCCAAAGACCCCAAACGGCTCACCGCCTGGTATGCCGAGAACCTCGGGCTGACCGTCACCGAGTGGGGCGTGAGCTTCGATTGGAAGGACGAGGTCCCCGCCGGTACAGGCACAACCGCATGGTCCACCTTTGCCGACGACACCAAGTACTTCGGCGACGACCCGCGCCAGGTGATGATCAACTACCGTGTCGACGATCTGGACGCGCTGCTCATCCAGCTCGCGGCCGCTGGGGTGTGGATCGACCCGAGTCGTCAGGATGAGGGCTATGGAAAGTTCGCCTGGATCAAGGATTGCGATGGCAACCGCGTAGAGCTCTGGCAGCCCCTGGCCTGACGACGCGAAGCGTCGGCGAACGTGCTTGCTATTAGTCAGGCGCCCGGTGCATCGCGCCGACTTTCGGAATCTCAGGCTGCTGTCCCTTGCCGCTGTCATTTAGCAAGCGTCGCGCTTCACTGATGATGTTTTCGGAGAATCCGATCCGCTCAAGCAGTTTGATGGCATTTCGGGCCTGGCTAATTCCTGCGCGTAGCTTGTAATCAAATACTTCAGGCAAATCGGGATCTTCTGTGAAGTGATAGATCGAAAATTGCTGCTCCAGGTACGCCTGAAGCTCTACATCGTGTGTTGTGGCGAGCACCTGGGCGTGCCGTGCCATCTCCTCCAACACCGCCTTAGCTGCCGCGACGCGTTCCGGCGTATTCGTGCCGCGAAATAGCTCGTCAATCAAAAACACACCGCGCCCGGTTTCCTCGGCGATCCTTAGAAACAACAGAATACGCTCGATCTCTGAGAAGAAGTGACTTTTGCCTGACTCTATCGAATGCTCCAAACGTATCGACGTCATGACGGGCGAGCGCGGAATCAGCGCCGATGACCCAAAGCAGACCCCAAGAGTCCGTCCAAGAACGATATTTGTGCCGATCATCTTGATGAACGTCGTCTTCCCAGCCATGTTTGATCCGACGACGAGCGCCGACTGACCGGCCAGGCAGATTGAGTTGGTCACCGCACCCGATAAGATTGGATGATATCCGTCTTTGATTTCGATTCGCTGCTCGCTTGTGATCTTTGGACAGCAATGCGCAGGAAGCCGGCTTATCCACGATGCAACGGATACGGTCGCGTCCAGTGACCCGACAGCTTCAAAGATTGCCTGCAGCGGCCGGCGTAAACGCTGCATCCGTGCGATAGCAATCGCTCCTGCTGCAAGGTCCGCCAAAAACAGCAGCTGGAGATAGAAGACCATGGAGCCCAACAATGAATCGTCACGCTTCAACAAGAACCAGCGAAAAGCACGCCTTATTTCCGGATTGTTGCCCAGCAGACCTCGAAGTGCATCGACTTGCCGTAGAGATACGCAAGATTGTATTCGAGACAGGCGAACAGCCACGCCAATCATAGTGCCAATTCGCGTTGCGGTTGAATAGACATCGTGAAATCGATAATTGCCAAAGAATAGAAGAACAACATTGCATAAAACTATTGCAGCAAAGACCCAAGCCACGGGATGCACGAAAATAGCGACGACGCATGAAAGGATCGATAGGCTCGAGAATAAGAATATCAAAGGCGCCCATCGAGGCTGGAGAGGTTCCTGGCCAAACAGCACGTCGCAGATCAGTGCGTTTGAATCGTTTTGCAGCAGCGAAGTCGCGAGTTGTATTTCTTCTCTGAGAGGCGCTTCGTTCACGAGTTTCAGATAGATTTCGTACTCGCCCGCAAGCGCCGATTCGTCAGCCGCGTAAGTGCGCAGCCGCCGATACAAGCATTGGCTACCCAAAGGGCTTCTGGTGCTATCCGCCAAAGAAAATAATCTGTCGAATTCCAGGTCAGACCAGCTTCGATCATCCAGGGACAGGTCGTTCTGTGTCGTGCGGGTAAGTTCGAACAGTCGGCCGGCAAGCCACGGCGTTTTAGGAATCGGAGAGGCCCAATTGGCTCGAATTCTCTGTATCGGGGAATTCCCCCCGGAAAAAGCCAGCCTTAGCGAAGTGATCCATTGCGCGATAGGCAGCGACATGGCCAAGTATGGCAGATCGGCCAATGCTTTTTGCCAGGTTTCCGCGGATCATCTTGTCAGCGCCGAGGTCCGCCGTTTTCCTCTACAATTGGTTTGATTGACAAGTAATCGACCACGCGTCTTTCGCCCGCAGCCTTGATAGCAATCTTCTTGGCATTGAGCAAATCCCAATAATTCGAAACGAATCCTCGTAGAACAACATTGCCGTGCTCGATCGATACCTCAACGTGCTTATCGTATAGATAAGGATCTGCGTGCAATGCAGCCCGCACATTGTCGGCAAGTTGCTCATCGGCGATTGAGAGTTGTGTTGCTGCCATGGTGTTGGAGCCTTGTCCGAAGCTCGCGCAGCCTGTCGTTCCAAGCGACGCTAGCACGGCCAAACTACCGACCATGAGTCCGAATTTTGAGGCGTGCATGTGTCTGTAGATCACCGTTATTTCGGGGGCGTCGGAGGCGCGAATGGTTGCTGCTCGCGCGCCGGTTTAGGAAAGATAACGAAGTCGCGGTGGGCCTGCTGCACCAGACTATCGTCCATGGCGTGGAGCGCAGTCTGCAGCTCGGGCAGGTTTGAATAGGAGATCTCGAGCACATGCTCGTTGGGATGGCTGGGCGCCTCGTCGGAGATCAGTTCGCCGGGCTTTGTGGTCATTTCGATATGAGCGCCGAGGATCCAGGACACGTGCTTGTCGCTGGTAAAAGCCGCGACGCGGTCGATGCTATCGCGATAGGTCTTCGCCTCGTTCATCGGGATGTAGAGACGGTAGGGACCCAGTGAGTCGCCCGAGAACAGGAGTCGCGTCGTGCGATCAAACATCATGATGTGCGCCGACTGGTGGCCGGGCGTCGCAATGATGTCGAGCACGCGTCCGCCGAGGTCATACGCCACGATCTGATTCGGCCAGTCGACGATCTTAAAAAAGTCGGCCACTTCCTTCGGATAGAGACCGAGGACTATGGTGTCCGGTCGATGCTGAAATTCCGCGTCACCCTGGTGGTGGTCGCCGTGGCTGTGGGAATGGGCGACGATGAGAGGGACAGAAGCCCGGTGATGCCGGGTCGCCCACTCGGCGATCACCTGGTCGATCGTCGGGCGCACCTTCAACCCGCCGGCTCCGGTGTCGATTAGCAGGGCGCGATCGGTACCGAATAGCAGATACAGAAAAGGCCCCTCGAAGTTGGTGCGGATCGACTGACGGATGACGTAGGTGTCGTCGTCGTAGCGCTGCACCTGCATCTGCGGTTCGCCGGCCGAGACGCCATTGATCCAGGGCTTGAATATAGGAATTGCCGCGGCGCCCGCCATGCTCGGCAGAATGGCCACGAGTCCAATCAGCATGCGCAGTCTTGTCATCGAACCTCGTTGCCTTTGCAGTTCTGGTACGAGTATACGATACGTTGCGGAACGCACACGGCCTTGAATCAAGCGCTCAGGCAAAGCAGCCTATGATCTAGCCGGCTTGGCAGAGTGGCTTGGTGCGAGAGCGAAATGCACAAGGTAGTTTTTCCTTGCGTCGCCATGACGCGAGGCATACCCCTTCAGGCAGTCGCCGATGTCCCTGGCCAGGCGAAGCGCCTCGGTCCGCGACAATTTTAGAACGTTCCAATACTCGGCTGCCTCGTCAGGTCTAGCCGTTGGATTCTTCACCGGCCGCATTCGCGGTTCGCCATCCTCGCCCAAATAGTAGAGAACACCGTCGCGCGATTGGCCACGCAGCTTATCCAGTGTATTGCGCAACTCCATGTTGAGTGCTGCGCCCGACCCGAACGGCATGAATTTTTCGGGCACGAAAAATGCGTCAGCCACCGCGCGGTAGACCTTGACCGCACGCCCCGCACGCCGCCGCTCGTGCGTGACAAGGAGAAGTCCAAGCTTCCGCAATACGGTGACGTGATAATGCAGTCGCTTCAATTCCTGGCCGGTGAAATCCGCGAGTTCGGCCAATGAGCGCTCCTGAGATGCGAGAAGCAACACCAAGCGTCGACGCAGGGGATCGGCGAACGATGCGGCGAGGCGCGAATCGCTGATTCGGCGCGCCCTACTCAGGGTATGGTCTTTCATTTGGAGTAGCTTCCATCATACCGTCGCGCATTGCAATCCGATCAGGAGCGACGAATGCGTGTTTCCAGTAAGGCGGTACTCGCGGTCTGCTCAGCGGCAATGATCTCTAGAGCAGCTACGGCGAAGCTGCCGTTGCAAGGTGAGCCAATCGCTGTTTGTATGGCCCGTGCCGCAGGCGACTTGGGCTTCAGTGGTTCGATGTATGCGCGACTCGGCCGGGTCGTTGTAGAGAAGTCCTTCGGTACGTCTGATGCGGCGGGCCAAGTCCGTATCACGAACCGAACGCGTTTCAGCATCGCCTCGGCAGGCAAGATGCTCACAGCCGTGGCGATCGGGCGGCTCGTCGATCGCGGAACTGTGCAATTTGACGCCCCAATCGGCAAGTATCTTCCAAACCTCAAACCGGAAGTCGCTGCAATAACCATCGCTCAGTTGCTCAATCACACTTCTGGTCTCGGCGACTATTTCATTCCGAAGAACAAGGCAGACATTGACGCTGCGCGGACGGCCACCGATCTCTTACCCCTCGCACTGGAAATTCCTCCGGCGTTCGAACCGGGATCCCGGCGCGCCTATTCCAACTCGGGATTCGTTGTGCTCGGCGCCATCATCGAGAAAATATCGGGCGTGTCGTATGCCGAATTTGTGCGCAGGGAGATTTTGGAGCCGCTTGGTATGAGCAATACGCGTCTGGACGCGCACGGTGCTGCGGTTCCGATGACGTGGATGTCCCCGGAAGGCATGCTGAAGAAAGCGGTGCCCTCGCCGCTAGTTCAACTACGTGCGTCGCCGGCCGGGGGATTTTTCAGCACGCCGTCGGACATCTCTGTTTTTCTAACAGCGCTCGCCGACGGTCGTCTTCTCAGCCATGCGACGCTGACCGCATTGCTTTTGCCGCGCGCTGACCCGGGTGGCGGAGCAGGGGTATACGGCTACGGATTCAATGTAACAATCAAGCCGCCCGGCAGGGTGGGGCATGGCGGCGGAGCCCCCGGCATAAATGCCGAAGTCGCCCTCTATCCAGAGACTGGATGGCAGCTAATCGCACTCTCGAACAACGATCCGCCCAGCGCGTCGCGCATGGTAACGGTACTGGAGAGGACGATCTTTGCGCGCGACATGGGGGCGGCGTGCGCGACTGCTCTCGCTGACCCGCAGCTTCGGGTTCCGACGCCGGCGATGCGTCATGACTGAGGCTGGCGGATATGCCGACGTCAGTCTGAACGAGAATAGGCCAACGAGCTACGCCGATGCAGCCATGGCGTCACCGCCCGGCTGGGCATGACCGATGCTGACACCGAGCATGCTGACGGACTTGAGAGCAATTTCGTCATTGAAAAATGAGACCGGTTCGTCGTCATAAGCTGCACCCAAGGTGTAGAGCAGCGGCAAGTAGTGTTCCGGGGTAGGAATCGATTTCAGGGCGTCCTGTCCAAGTGCCTGATAATTGATTAGCGGCTGCCAATCGTGATCGGCGATGGCTTGTCGCACGAGATCGTTGAACCTGCGCGCCCAATCGTAAGGTTCCGCCCCATCATCAAAGCTCGCGGTGCGAAGGTTATGGACGACGTCGCCCGAACCGGCGATGAGCACGCCTTCGTCGCGTAGGTCCCGCAGTCGACGACCGATCTCGAAGTGAAAGCTGGACGGTTTTGTCCGATCGATGCTGAGCTGAACGACAGGCACGTTGGCGGCCGGAATAAGGTGCCTCAATACAGACCACGCGCCGTGGTCCAACCCCCAATCGTGATCCTGGAATACTCGTACAGGCGCGAGGAGGTTTGCGGCGCGCTCGGCCAGCCAGGGCTCTCCCGGCGCGGGGTAGGTTATCTGATAGAGGGCTTCGGGGAATCCATAAAAATCATGGATGGTTCGGGGGGCCCTCATGGCTGTCACGGCGGTCGCGTCGATGTACCAATGAGCTGAGATCACTAATACCGCCCGCGCTCTCGGCAGCGTTTTGCCCACGCGTCGCCACGTGTCGGCGTATGGGCCGCCCAATGCCTCCATCGGGCTGCCGTGTCCTAGAAAAATCGCGGGTAGTCTCGGCTCAAGCTCGCTCATGGCATCCGTGAAATATCTTTAGATTCTGCAAGATAGCGAATATCCTTAATTCACTCCCTGCAAATGCCGCGGTTCTTAGGCATGCATCGGACACATCGCGCACGTGCCAACAAGGCGCGCGTCTTCTTGACGGGAATAACGCGCCGCCGGCAGCCGGCAGGTGGCATCCGCGGAGACGAAACGGTCGCAGGAGAGGCAGGGGGACTACCGCTCGATACTAGAACAGCCTCGCGCTCCGCGGCGCCGGGCAATACTCTATTCCTTTGTGGGCGCCGTACCAACTTCATTGCGCGCACGCATCCATGCGTGCGACTTTTTCTGCATCATCGACGCCCTGACGAGTGCATCAATGCTGCCGGGCGTCAACCGCTATATTGAAGAGTTACCCGAAAAGAATCGTCTGCCGCGATCACGAGCACATGCGCAATATGTCAAGGTCACCCGTGGCGCGGCTTGGTTGGGGCGAACGGGCTGCCGGCAGGCAGCTTATGTCCGTATTTTTTCTCGCGAATCGTGCTCGCCCGATCCCGCAGTCTCGTCCGATAGTTTCACTCCTTTTCGAAGATGCGCCGGAGGCTGCCTGAATTGTCGTTCGAAAGCTCGAGTAAAGCTTGAAGCGTGCTCGTAACCGACGCTGTGCGCAATTTGCTTCACACTGAGCGAAGTGCTGACCAAAAGATATGCGGAGCGCTCAAGTCTTTGCTCCCTCAACCACTGACCCAAGTAGAAACCGGTGTCTTGTCGGAACAATCGCTGCAGGTGCGCCTCGCTCACATGAAGCGCGGCGGCAAGATCGCCAATCTCGAAAGTGGTACCGGATTCGACCAGCTGCAAGATTTTCCGGACGCGCCTTTCGAACGGCGGATCATTCGATTCGCTCGCTGAGTGCGCGGCGCCGCCATTCGCGGCCAACCCGCGCGATACGATCATTCTGTTCATGAAGTCCTTTTCTCGGCGCGCCGGATGCAGACTCGACTTTGGCCGGGCACGTGAATATTTCGCCTGGTATCTTGATCCATCGATCAAGCCACTTCCATCAACCAGTCTCCCGTTTAGTAGTTCCGTTCGCAGGTACAGTCTCTTTCAATAGCGCATTCACGAAGGTTCGCAGAGAATCCGCATCTTCCAAACTGGGAGTGGGTCCTGTTCCGGTGGCGGCGCGAATTGTGCCGGCCCGATCGATCACTACTACCTGTGGAATACTCAGTAACTCGTTGCCGCTGCGACCCAGATAGCTATCCACTTCGCCTCGCGTGGCATAACCCACCGGATAGGTGAGCCCTAGATAGTCGATCATGGAAGTTAGCAAATCCCCACCCGTGGTTGCGGCATTGGGAGCATCGAATGCGATTGCTATCGACTGGAAGCCGCGAGAACCCATTTCGGCCTGAAGATTGTTCAGCGTCCGCGCAACCCGCATACAATGCTGCGACTTGACGAACAGAAACTCCATCACCACAACTTTGCCTTTGAAACTCGAAAGCAGCGTGGTCTTGCCGACGGGCGAATTGATGGTGAAGTCAGGCGACGCGCGCGGCAATTGCGCTGGCACGGCGAGCTTCAAGCCCAGCAGCATCAAGCCTAGGAACGCGATTGCTTGCCGGCGAAAACGCATGGTGTTAGTTCTTCGCCTCTCTCAACTGACTTGTTTCCACTTGTCGGCGATGCGCGAAATTTGCGCTGCTGCCGCGGCGGCGGCGTCCTCGGGACTGCTTTCGCCCTTGAGAACGCTTTGGACCATCTTGGGAACCAGGAAGCTGTTGAACACCTCCATATAGGCCGGTGTCGCGAACCCCGGGACGCCGAGATTCGGGGTCCAGTGCAGCGCGTCCTTAAGCAGCGTGTATTTGAAACTGGGGTCAGCCTGCGGGTCCTTGCTGAGCCGCACAATCAGGTCGGGAACTGTTTTCGGGTATGTCGGGAAGTTGACCCCCAAGCTCGAAGCGTATCCCGTCCTCGAACTGTCGACCAGGTCCGTTACAAATTGCCTAGCGCCGTCCTGGTTCTGCGCGAATTTCCAAACGACCGAACAATTCGTAACATGCGGCAGGGCGGTCACTCCCACCCCGTTCGTGCCGAGCAGGGGCGGCTGCAGCCAAATCTTACTCGCCGCACCCGGGTCTTGCCTTTCAGCCGCGCGCAGCAGACTGATGGCATTGGTGGTGCAGGATGTCTTGCCCGCGAGCATGGCCTGTATGCTGCCCGTCGGCCCCCAGCTAAGCTGATCAGGGGTGCCGGAATCGCGATATAACTTTTGTAGATATTGCAGGGCGCCGACCGCGAAAACATTCTTGTTGAACAATACCTCCCCGCTGCCATCGAGTATCCAGGCGCGAAACGCATAGAGAAGGGTATGCAACGTGATATTGCCTTCCAGGGTCGGTGTAAACGCCAGGCCGCAGGGGATGCCGAATTCATTGCGCAAGCGTTTGCCCCCGGCGTACAAGCTGCCGTAATGCCCCGGGCCGTAGGGCATGCTTACCTTCTCCCAGTAGTCCTGGCGGAATTGCAGTGGCGAAGGCGCCCAGAAATCTGCAAAGGCAAAGTAGGTCTTGTTCTTGAGGTTGAAGGTTGAGCGGTGCGCGAGCTGTGGAATCGAGCCGTACTTCGACGCTACCTGCTGATAGATCTCCGTGTGGTCGATCGCGTGCTGGTAGTACTCCGCGGGCGACCAGGGAAACATAAAGACGTCATGCCCCCTGCCGGCTTTGATCTCCGCTGTGGCGACCGCGCTGATTCTTTCCACCTGCATTCTGTCCACAGTGATCTTTGTGTCGTGCTGCCGGCCCCACTCCATGGCCATGCTTTCGAACCACGAATCGAACTGCGGCACAAAATGCGACCATTTTGCGATTTTGAGGGTTCTTTGGCTCGCAAGACTGCGTTGTGAAAGAAGAATGAAGGGTCCGACCGCGGCAGCGCCCGCCGCCAGTTTGTTGAAATCTCGACGCGAGACCTTTTTTGCGGCTTGGCTTGGCATCTCGGTGATCGAAGCATGTCCTTTGATCGGAACAAACAATACTCCCCCGGGAAGCGCGTGTGCCGCTCCCGGGGGAGAGTTAGCGAATCGTTTCAGGACAACGACTAGTTGCTGACTAGTTGCTGGCCCGCGCATTCGCTGCGCTAATTTCGTTTTGCTGTCCTGCTCCTAACTCGTTGAAGAACACTCCGAAAATCTGCAGGCTCAGGAAGTTAAGGGTCAAACCGATGTTTTGCGGAATACCGTTGCTTTGGTGTACCTGGTCAAGGAATGCGTCCTTTGAGATGGCGCCGGCACGCGGATCAGGAATAGCAGGGCAAATGTCCCAAATCGGTCCCCCGTCGGATCCGTCGAATGCCAACTTGCCTTCCGCACCGCATCCATTCGCCTCGAGCTGGTTGTTCAATTCATCCGCGGTCTTAATGATGGGTGTACCGTCGGTCGTTAACCCGTTTGTTTTAGCTAGCGCCGCCAAAATCGGGGTGCACGTGATGCCTAACGGGCTCGTATGATCCGCCGGATCTACGGTGTACCAGAAATACGTGTTGACCCACATCCCCAGCAGATCGTCGCAGAAATAACCGAATGGGCTATCGCTCTGCGCAGGAGCCGAGCCGCTCCCATTGGGGGGCGTACACACCGTCGGATCATTACTGATGCAATTATTATCGCTGCCGTCCATCGCATTACGGTTGGTGGCGAATCTCCAGTCTTGGCGCAGATTCGGCGTGGCCACGGCATTCGGACTGCTGAGATCGAAACACGGCTGCGCCGGTGCAAAGGGGCTGACCATATCCGCCTGACAGGGATTGAGCGCGATCTGGCCATTGGCCAATCGCTGTCTTACCGCGGGGTAGGCCTCAAAGTTGAGGACTAGGTTCTGCATGGCAATGCCACGCGGGTTGGCACTGGCGGCAATGGTAATGTTTTCGCCGGGATTTTGTTGATCGCCATCCAGACCCCCATTGATCGCGCCGACATTGCGCGAATAGGTGGTCTCAAAGGCGGTGTCACTGGTCACGAATCCCAGAAGAGTGATGAATTCGGTCGGCGTTCCCGTTCCATCATCGGGAAATCCCCCGGTGATGGCCAAGATGCGGAAATTGCGGCGGTCCGGATCTCGCTGGCTGCAGGAACTGTCCGCTACCCAATTGACTTGTTTGCCGCTCGCCGGCGGCCCGGTGAGACGAGCGCTGCCAAAGCGGCCGAAGATCTGAGTCGGATCCAGGCCGTTATCCTTGTAGAACGTATCGTTATAGTCGCAGGGCGGCGGATTAAACGCCGCCGCGCCCGATGGGGTCGCTATGGCTGCTTGAGCGGCCGCGAGATTCGGGGCGGCCAAGAAGACCAGCCCCACCATGCCCATGGCGGCAAAAACAGTTCGTGAAATGTCAGCGCGCTTCATGACTTGATTCCTCCCTCCGGTGGCCGCTCGAATAACCGGCTGCCGAAATTGAATACTACAATGACCATTTCCCACGACGCCCGGCAACGCTTCAGGACCGCTGCACCCTGTCAGTCTGCGGCCGAATCATCCATTCGAGCGTTTCAGCAATCCACTCTGCGTGAGCCATTCCCGGGCAAGCCGACCAAAGCATTAGCGGTTCGTTCCCGTAGCGGATGTTGCCGATGTGCTGTGTCTTGTCCTTGTCGATGGCGGGATCCGGATATTTGAAGCCGATGGCCGCGCGAAGCGTCTCCAGATCCTGCGGTGCGCCCGTGAGAAAAGTCCAACCTGGCTTCGCGCCAAGCGCGGTTCGATGTTTCCGGATAACCTCGACGGTGTCTTCGTCAGGCTTCAAGGTGAAGGAGTACATTTGGAAGCTGCGGTCCACATGACTGCTGAGCAACCTCTGAACCTTAGCGAGATTGGCCATGACCAGCGGGCAAATTTCATCGCAGTTGGCATAAAAGAAATTCATGCTGACCTTTTTGTTCTTGACGAGGTCATCGTAAAAAAGCACCCGCTTGCCCTCATGTGTGATCAACGGGATATTCGGTAAGTGTTGCTCCTGGATACGCTGTCGGGCCCTGGCAGAGGGCGTCTGCGCCTTCGAAGCGCCTGGCGCGACTGGAGCGGGTGCAAGTGCGTCGGCGGCGAAAGACTGGGTCACGCCGCCGGCGAGAGGAGCCAATCCGAGCATCCCCAACATGTCTCTTCTTGATAGTGCATTCATGACTCGGCCTCCTTATGGCACGTTGACATCGTCGCCCTCAGCCACCACGTGCCACAGGGCCATCATGGCGTGATCTTCATGCACGACGTTGTGACAATGCATGGGGTACTTGCCCACCCAGTCGCGGAACCTGAAGAAGAGTTGCACCCGTTCATTCGGATGGAGCTGCGTCACATCCTTGCGCCCCATGTCCGTGGGTACGGTCGGAGCAACCCGGTTACGCGTCAGGATTTGATGCTCCTCGAGATGGATGTGCACAGGGTGCGTCCAATCGCCCGTCAGATTGGTCAGAAGCCACTGCTCCACGCTGTTCTGCTGGACCGCGAAACGGAAGGTATTGCAGTCCATGAATTGACCGTTGATGGACCACTGTCCGTTCAGTCGATCGAACTTGAAGGTGCGAACGATACGCGGCGTCGCGTTGGTGCTTGGCAATTGATAAAAGCTGGGTTTGCTGGCCGGATTCACACTGTTGTCGGCAACCTGAGGACCGGTCACTCGGAACTGCAGTACGAGATCGCCCGTGCCTGCGGCTTTAATCGCCGGCTGGTTGTTGTTCAGCACCAGGCTGCATTCCGTGGTCGCGCTATTCTGCGGACCGACCTGGCTGTCGACCGCAGCTGGCCCCTGACCGTTGATCTGGTTGAGGCGGTTCTCCAAATAAAGCGTCTGTCCGGCGAATTTGGTGAAGTCGATGATGACCTCGACTCGTTCCGCAGGACCGATACGCACGCTCGTGACTTGCACCGGAGCCGGTATCAGATTGCCATCGGTCGCAATCAGGTAGAAGGGCAGCGTCGTCGGGCTGCCCGCGGCCACGCCGCCCGTGAGGAAGAACTCGTAGAAGCGTGACGGACCGACATCCAAAAGACGGAATCGATAACGGCGTGGAGAGACCTCGAAGAATGGTTGGATGGTGCCATTCACCAGGAATTTATCGCCCAGGATGCCGTCGAGGTTGAATAGATCGAAGGCCAGTTCCCCGTCGGGATCATAGACCTTGTCGGAGAACAGCAAGGGAACATCAAACTGCGGAAAGCTGGGCAACCTGAAACCAGTCTCTTCATTGCCGGTGTCAAACTGATTGAACAGGCAATAGAACCCCACCAGTCCCTTGTAAGTATTCTGTGACGTGAAATCCACGCGGTGATCGTGATACCAAAGTGTACTCAACGATTCGTTGATGTCGCCGTTCGGCTCGTTGGTCGAGTTGAATCCCGCCAACACGTTCGGGTAGTACTGATCGCAGAAACGCCCCGAGGTATAAAAGTCGCACGGGTTGCCGTCACTCTCCGAAGGATTGTGCGCGTTATGCAGATGCGTGCTGACCGAGGCCATGCCGAAGCCGGTATTGTTCGATTGGGTGATGGTCGGCAAAGAGTTGATATTGCGCGTGATTTGCGGCTTGCCGTAAAACGCCTGATACGTGGGACCAGGGCTGCGCGGGCCGGTGCCATCGTCGAACCCCCAGATCGTCTGCGGGGGCAGATCGGGGTGTTGACTGGTGGTGAATTGTCGCTGGTTGAACTGATACAGCGTTTTCGGCACGACCGGGAATCGGTTCGGATCAATACCCGGCGCCTGAAAGGCGGCGGCGCGTACTTCTCCTGCGCCCAAGTTCGGGTTCAGGGTCGGCGTCGGTGTGAGCGACGGAACCTGGCGTGCGATCGGTGTCACGGTGAGCGGAACGACGAACGGCCGGGTCGGGGGACTTCCGGTCTGATTCCCCGGAACACAATTCTGGTTCGTGCCGGGGCTCAAATTCGTGCCCCCGCCGCTCGGTGGATTATTCGTCGTCACCGATTGCGCATAGGCACGAGAACTCAAGCCATGTTTGGCGATCAGCAGTCCGCCTGCCGTCAGCAATCCCATCTTGAACATCTCGCGCCGACTGGTTACGCCGGCGGCGATCAATTCCCGCCGGTTTTTCGCGGCAGCACACATGAGTTTGAAACGTCGCTTCGAGACCTTCTCGCCGAATACGTTGTAATACATGTGAATATGTCTCCCCAGAAGACTATAGGAAGGGTTCTAAAACCGGAGCCAATTTCCTTATCACTACTCAGACGGTTCGACCGTGCTCACTGGATCAAAAAAAACGCAACACTTGCGTTGGATGCGAAACGATCAAGGATCTTTCGATTCATCAGTGAGTGATGGCGAAGCTAGCACAACGCAACCAGGCGCCACACCAGGAATGATTTAGCATTTGCTGCGAATAGTTAGCATTTAACATCATTGACCATCTGACGAATGCGTGACGGGCGCGATGACGCTCGATATCAATCGACAGTGCCAACTTGCAGTAAGACCTTTTCTCGCGACGCCTGCGCGACTACTCGAGAAAGCCTGGCTGGGATCGAGGAATCGCTTTCGTCCACACAATTGCGGGGATTCCCTGTAGGAGAAACATTTCGCGAAGCTATGCCACGCTGCCACCGGAGTTGGCGCTCTTTGTCTCTGCGCATTCGCGAAAGCGCGTCGGAGTCAGTTTGTATTTACGCTCGAACGCGCGAATGAAACTCGAGCCATGCACGTAGCCTGCCGAGCGCGCAATGGCCTTCACACTCAGATAGCTGTTGGCGAGCAGGTACGCCGCTCTGTGTAGTCTCTGCGCAATCAGCCATTCGCCGATGGACATGCCGGTTTCGCGCTTGAATAGTCGCTGCAGATGCGTTGCGCTCAGACGAAATTGCGCGGCCAGATTGCTGATCTTATAGCCGGCCCCGGACTCAATCATTTCCAGCGCGCGCCGCTCCACTTCTGACTGCGCGCCGAAGCGCAAAACCGGGACCGACGCAGATGTTGCTCTGCGAGGCTTTCTTCTCATGCAGGACGCCTCTCCCCACCGACGTAGGGGATGGCTTCATCCGCCACGTGGTTCTTTAGGTGAAAGCGACGCTTTTAGCTGAAAACCGTCATCCGCTGTGCGGATTTTTTTTCATTTTACAGTGCAGCATTGTCCTACACGGAGAAATTGGACCCTTGCCGGCCCGGGAGGCCGGCGACATGCCGGCCGAGGCGAACCATCGTTGTAGGACGGCCGTCGATGCCAATCAGTACTCGGTCAGGGGAGGGCGCGAGTGGTTGACCCACTGTTGCACGCTGGGCCTACGCCATTGATGGTTTGCATAGTCAACTAGCCGCCGAGGCACGGTATCGCCATGCGTCACCAGGCGCTGCAGCATCATGGCGAGATCCACGTCGGCGATCGACCACTGGCCGAATAGGTTGTCGGTGCGGCCTTCGAGCAGCTGTAGAGAGGCCGAAAACAGTTTTTGAGCAGCTTCCATCGCTTGCACCGAAAGAGCAGGTCTCTTTGTGCCATTGAACACGACGAATGTCGGACGCTCTTCTCGAATCGGCATGAGGTCGCTGCGCACCCAGGCTTGAACTTGGCGCGCCCGCGCCCGGTCACGCAAGTCGGTCGGATAGAGGTGTGTGCCGGTAAACGTCTCGTCAATATATTCGCAAATCGCCGAAGATTCGGACAAAGCGAACTCATCGTGCAGCAGCGTCGGGACGCGCCTTGTTATCGAAGTCGCGGCGAAACCGGCTTCCCGTTGGGCATTTGCAAATAGTTCGAGAGGTTTAACATCAAACGTCAAGCCTTTCTCGATCAGGCTGACGAATGCGACCAGAGCATAGGGGCTTGCGAAATTAGAATCGACGTAGAGAAGCATTGAAGTGTTCCTGTCCGCATCAACCAAGCCAACGGCCTAAGAATCTGAAAGTCCGGTCCCAGGCCTGCTGAGACCACACGGCATCGTATTGAGTCTGCGGAATCCGGTGGGGACCGACAGCCGTCTCGTTGGCAAACGCATGGTGTGCAAGGTAGCGATAAAACTCATAGCTGACATTCGCGGCACGTAGCTTCTCCTCGAGCTGATCAATGGAAGCAATCTTGAAAAACTCATCCTGCGTGGCCCAATGCCCCTGCAGTGGCGCCTTGATTCTGGTTGCGTCGATGTACTCCAGCGGTGGACAGCCGTACCAGACGACGCCGGCATCGATCTCCGGCGCCATGCTCAGCGCGAGCAGGGTGAGCGCTCCACCCATGCAAAAGCCGGCCACGCCGACCTTGCCATGGTTTTTCTTCAAGAATTGCACGGCCCCACGGATATCTTGGGAAGCAGCGTCGACAAAGTTTAAACCGCTCATCAGATGGTGCGCTTCCTCCGCCTCGACCGTGGACTTGCCGCGGTACAAGTCCGGCACGAAAGCACGGTAGCCCGCACTGGCCAATCGCTCCGCGACGCCCCGAATCTGATCGTTCACGCCCCACCATTCCTGGATAATCACAATCCCTGGAGCATTGGCTCCCCCCTTGGGATCAGCGAGATAGCCGTCCACGTTTTTCCCATCGGGTCGAAGATAGGAGATTGTCGTTCCCATGGCTAAAAATCCTCGAGTCAGTGCGAATCCCGCGAATTGTAAGCGTAACTCGCAGCCGGTCGACTAGACAACGAGTTCCGCCGGTTGGATTAAGCCAGGATCGTCTGGTGCGGTCGAATTTATGCGTGGGCTGACAGGGTAGGCTTGCATGCCACTCTTATTATAGGGGCGCAACGTCTCCTTTGCCGCAACTGGAGTTCCTCGCAGCCACGATTGATAATCCTTGCGTCGCAAGATGGCAGGCATGTGGCCGTCGGTGTTGGCGATGCTCACTATCAGCTCATTCGGTGTCACGCAGACCATCGAGCAGCTTTCGATCACATCGTCGTCCTCGGTCACGGATCGATCCCAGATTGCCGCAATACCGAATACCGGACGGTCCAACAGATGAATAAAGTGGGGCTGCCGGTAGCGTCGATTGGTCAGCTGCCATGCATAAAATCCGGACACTGGCAGAATGCAGCGCTGACTCTCAAGCCAAGCGCGGCGGAATAGGGGAGACACCATGATCTCATTTACGTCAATGGCCAGTGGAGATTCACCGGCACGGCCTTCGGCGGATGAGGGTATCAGGCCCCAGCGCATCATCACGGCTTCGGATTGCCCGTCGTGCCAGCGGATCGCGGGCACGTATTGATTCGCCGCCACATTGTATCGGGCAGTAAAGTTCCACCAAGTCCGCGACGGCATAAATTCCCGCTCGACAGTGGCCTGGTCCGGGAGTGCGTAGCGCTGACACATGGGGCGGACATTACGTCAGCGATCCAATCAAAAATGTGACGCGGCTACGGTTTGAGGAATCCGCAGTGCGCGACGGACGCCGATGGGCCACCGCAATCGAAAGGTTGCGCTGCCAGACTCGCCATCCGACAATATTCAAATGGCCGAACCCTCACCACCCCCGTCTCAGAAGGAGCCTCCTTTGCTCGACGTGCACCCGATCCATGCGCCGGTACGCGCTTGGCGAGACTTCTTCGTACATATCGCCACCATTGTCGTCGGCCTTTGCATCGCCGTCGGTATCCAGCAAACGGTTGAATTAATCCACAACCACTATCAGCTGGCCGAATTGCGACGGGCGCTGCAACTGGAGCGTCAACATAACTACGAGATCCATACAGCGAACACCGTCGCCTGGCGCTGGGGAACCGCTGAACTCGAAAACAACTTGCTGGTATTTCAGTATCTGCAGCAGCACCCGGGTACGCCGCAGGAGAAGCTGCCGGGCGTTCTGCTGTGGGCAACCAGCAATTATGAATTTCTCTCTGCTGCGTGGGACGCGGCACACCAGAGCGGCTTGGTTACCCTCTTGCCTCGCGAGGAAATTGAAGCGAACAGCTCCTTATATTCCATTCTTAAGAAGATAAACGACGTTCAATTTGATTCCGCACGCACCCTGGAGGAGGCTGAACGCTACGATCTCTCCGACGCCGACCCGTCGCATCTGAGTCCTGCGCAGATCGACACCGAAATCCAGCTCACTGAAGGTGCTCTTAACGCGGCTTTTCTGCGCGGTGCTTTGTTGCGAAACCTTCAGGGGAATGCCCCGGATTTTCCGGCCACGTTGAGGTCCGAGGAATTGAAGGAGATACGCCACGCACCCCGGCAGGCGACCTCCGAACTACTCGGCGCCGCTCGAGCCCTTACCATGGAACGCTTGAAGGCCGCGGGTTACGTCAGCTCAAAGCCCGCGTCGGAAAAGAATTAAACAATCACGCCTGGCGGCGCGACGCGACCATCATAGCTCAGGAATCCAAATGCTCGATGTGTACATCGTACACATCGTAGTGTACACTGTACGCTATGAGCAGAGATCGGATCTTCAGCGCGGCTAGAACAGTTCTTGAGCAGGAGGGCATCATAGGGTTGTCCATGCGGCGCATTGCCCAGGAGTCAGGCATGTCACCCATGTCGCTGTACCGACACTTTGCGGATAAAGACGCGCTGCTCAACGCTTTGATGGCCGATGGACTCGCGGCATGGGAAGAGCGTGTGCGCGCCATTTCCGCGAAGGCACCGTTGCAATGGCTAACGCGACTCACCGACGAGTTCCTGTCGTTCGCGCTCGATGAACCGCATCGCTTCGATGCCGCTTTCTTTCTTCCTGCGCCTCAAGCACGCCGGTATCCGGATGATTTCGCGGCAGGCCGCTCGCCGGTTATCGCCATGACGGTGGCCAAGATTGATCAGGCCAAAGAGGAGGGTCTTCTCGACGACACGCCGGCGCTCGATGCCGCGCTGAGCTTGTCCGCCTTGGCGCAAGGCTTGGTATCCATGTATCGCGCTCGGCGTTTCTCGGGCGAAGCAGAATTTGCCGCGCTATTTCGCTCGGTGATGCGCAAGTCCCTTAAGTCAATGGCGATCGGGTCTCAGCGGAAATCTAAATGAAGCCGGTCCTGGCTGCACTCTTCAGCGGCGTCCTGCTGTATCTATCGCAGGGCCTCAGCGATATGTGGTTCTTGGCCGGGTTCGCGCTAATACCGATCCTGTGGCTCGCGTATTCGAATGTGCCCCTCTGGCAATTGATACTCGCAGCGATGAGCGCGTGGCTTGCAGGGCAAATCTACGCGTTTCAGTGCTACGGTTCCGTGTCACCGCTGCTCATTCTGTCGGGACTGCTGCCCCTAACTATTTTATTCCCGCTGGCGCTGATCTTCGCGCGAATCGCGCGGCGGCGCGCTTCGCGATTGGCAACGCTGTGGGCATTCCCCGCCTGCTGGACGGCGTTGGAATTTCTGTATGGCTTGGTGGCACCCAATGGCAGTTATGGCTCGCTGGCGTACAGCCAAATGTCGGCGCCGTTACTAGTACAGTCTGCCGCCTTACTCGGCATGTACAGCGTTACTTTTTTGATTTGCCTGTTCGCCAATGCTTTCGCGATGGCCCTGCACCCCTCACTGCGGTCGAGTCGACTACTCGCGCTTGGCTTTGGCATTTGCGCGTTGGATGTTGCCTTTGGCTTCGTGCGCTTGTCGAGTCCGCAGCCGATTGCCGTCACGGTGAGCGCCTTCGTCGACGGAGGCGCCATGCTCCCCGCTTATCGCAGCGATACGCTCGATTCCGCGGTCAGCGTCTCCGTGGCCTATGCGAGCGCGATCCGACAGGCGGCAGCACAGGGCGCGCAATTCGCAGTAACGCCGGAAGGCGGCATCGTGACGCGGCAGGCATGGCGCGCTGCGATTCTGGCGCCGCTGCTGGCCGTCGCGCAGCAGACCACAGTTCAAATCATTGCCGGAGTCTATGAGCGCGTCCCGCCCGCCGATTTGTCACTGGCGTTGCAGGCCGGCAGCGAACCGCGCAGTTACGCCAAGCGTCATCTGGTGCCCTTTCTGGAATCGGAGCTCACACCGGGCCACTCTTCCGGTTGGCTGGGCGAGGGTCGCGCGATGGAGATCTGCAAAGACATGGATTTTCCACGTACCATCCTGGGCGACGCAAAGTCCGGCATACGATTGATGGGTGTGCCGGCAGGTGACTTTGTTAAAGATGCCTGGCTGCACGCCAGGATGGCGATCATGCGCGGAGTCGAGAACGGCTTTGCGATTGTGCGAGCGGCCGATGAGGGGCTTCTCACGGTCAGCGATGCCGAAGGGCGCCTCATTGCGCAAAAGCCTGCAGCATCGTCGGGCATGACCGTGCTCATCGCCGCCGTGCCTCTCGGACCAGGCCCCACGCTTTATACCCGCATCGGTGACACCTTCGCCTGGTGCGTCATCATTTTTTCCATTGGAATCGGTGTGCTCTGCGCGACGGCGAGGACGAGTCCGCAAAGAGGCAACATCTGATCCTGACCAGCTAGCTGCCCTTGCGAAACACTAATACGAAGCGATCCGTCTTCCCGAGCATAGGCCCCTCATAGGTCAATTGGTCACGTTGGTCGTCCGGCCTTCTTAGAATATTGCTTCTCCTGACGAGCTTAAACCTGTGTGATTCGAAGTCCCGGATCGCGTAGGATTCATCGATTCGATGAAGCTTATCCACGCTGGTTATCCCCGATCCCGGCCTCGCCGAGTGATCGACCAACAATAATGCGCCATTGGGCTTCAATGCTCGTGCCAGCTGATCGAGGACGCTGCCAACGTCGATCCTTGGCCAGCGGCCATCCGGATCATTGACCCAGTAAAGATCGTGATAAACCTTGATGAGAAGCACGGCGTCTACGCTCTGGTCCGGCAACTGCATGTGATTGAGGTCGCGTGTTTCGTGCTCGACATTTGACAATCGCTTGCCAGCCAATCGGGTCTGCAGGCCTGTGCTCCAATGATCATAGGCTTCATTATTAATCAATATTACCTTCCCGTTTTCTCCGACCAGATAACTCAGCAGTTCAGAGTAGTAGCCGCTGCCGCCGAGCAAATCGACAACTCGCATCCCTGGTTCAATGCCGGCGAGTCGTAGCAGTTCCGCTGGATGTTCAGTCGCGTCCCTCTTCAAATCGCCGGCCGTGCGGCCCGGCTGTGCAAGCGCGACGTCGAATTGATCGGCGTTTGCGTTGACGCCTATCAGTAAGAGCAAAGTAACGACGGCGAGAAGTGTTCGAATCATCGGCAGCCTTAGGATATAGGGCGCCATGTTATGCTCCGTTGATCATAAGGATGAGCTTGAGCGCTGCAGATACGCGGATCCACCGGCGGGTTATAACGTCGCGCGGTGGTCAAGATCCAGTCCACGATCAATTTTCGGCACCACATTAGTGCATCCTTTGGGAGAGGTCACCGATGCTTACGTTTAGTCGACTTGGGGGAGAAGCCTATCGGTGGTTGGGCCAATTTCGCGTCGACGCTGTGAGGGGGCGTTTTCCGCGATCCATTCCGGCCACCGTTGCGCTGGGTGGTGTGCTTTTTTGCACACCAAGCGGCGCGGATCCCAGCGGTTATGCCGCGCTGGTGAGACGGGTGTCCCCGAGTGTGTCACCA
>Ga0210398_10001546_pt1 | contig 23559 bp, 14 predicted proteins | sample IncBWC4OmetaG_FD_161047 | JGI IMG/M metagenome (GOLD analysis project Ga0210398, IMG submission 161047) | Forest soil microbial communities from Barre Woods Harvard Forest LTER site, Petersham, Massachusetts, United States - Inc-BW-C-4-O | ecosystem: Environmental > Terrestrial > Soil >...
GCTGAAAGGCTCGGTCGGGAGCCAAGCGGGCACAGAAACTACCGAGAAAGAAGACTCAAAACACAACGGAGCGCCTTCGGGAAAGAGAATTTGCTTGCTAAACGTCATTTTTCAGCAGCCTGCTAGTCGTATATTTCTGGCCGATCATGTATTTAGGTCTCGCCGCGTCTATATTTGTAATCCGCCCATCAGACGACCATCCCTTCCATCTCTATGGCGCGGTGCTCCGTCTTACGTTGGTCATCCTTGTTTTTTGCGTGGGCCCATTGCTGCTTCGCACTTTGGCTTTCGCGGGTCTTTCAAGTGGTCGAACGGTTTACGCATACACAAACCCTGACCTCTCGTCGGCCGACTTCCTGATGCAGATTTTCAATTTCGTGATTTTCTGCTTCTGTCTAGCACTCATTTGGACCCAGTGGTCCTCCTTTGCGGAGACCCATCGTATCGGTCTCATGAAAGAGGAGCAGGGAACTAGCATCAACATAGAATTAGCGAATGATCTTTCCCGAATGCTATACCGCTGGCAAGTGACCTTCATTTCATTCTCCGCGGGATTCTGTATCTACACCGCCATTTTCTGGAACCAGATTATCAGGCATCGGGACTGGCGGTTCTGTTGCGAAGCGATAATGGCTCACGCCTTCTGGATTACTACCATCGTCATCACCATAATCCCGCTGCTCGATACCTGGCGAGCGTGGAATCGGCAGAAGGTAAAAGCCATCGCTGCCCTCATTAACGATACTAAGACTTCAAGCGGCGATATCGAAGCGAGGATTGCTGCTATCAATGACCTGCATCCCATTCCGAACTGGAACCTGACGGCGTCCGCAGCGGCCGTGGTCGCATCCCTCATCGGTCCCTGTATTCAAGCGCTCATCAAATAACTCCTCGGTAGTCGCCCAGCGTTTACTGACGGGGTCGCGAACAATTTACGATTACGGTTGGATCACGGCGCACGCAAAAAGCGTAAGTTCGGATGGGTCAGTACGTCGCGAAATAACTCGCCGACTTCTCCGGATTATAGCCGCGCCGGTCGTACAGCTTGGTGGTGCTGGGCTCCCGGTGCCCCGCAGCACGCTGCACGTCCTCGAGGGAGCAGCCATTCTCCAGGGCGGTTGTGATGAAAGTAGCCCGCATCGAGTGGGCGGAATATCCCCTGTCCAGCCCTATGGCCCTTGCATGCTTGCGCAGCACGCGGTCGATGGCATCGGGATGCATGTGCCTCCGCGTCTCCTGCCTCTTGCGGTTATGGCTTAACGGCCGAAACAGCGGCCCGTCAAGGTCGTCGGCGTGGCCCGCGGCTTCCAGATACGCCTTTAGTCTCTTCACCGTATTCGGGTGAATGGCGAGGGCGTCGTGCCGTCCGCCCTTGCGGATGACGCGCAGCGAGTCATACCCGCGATTCTGGTGCAGGTCGCTTACGATCAGCGATGCAATCTCGGCGCGGCGAAGTCCTACCTGCAGCCCCACCGCCAGGATGGCCCGATCCCTTAAGCCCTCCAGGGTCTTGTCGTCGGGCATGTCGAGCAACTTCTTCGCATCCGTCCTGGAGAACGCCAGCGTGGTGCCTTGTTTGCGGTTGATGGCGGGACGCTCGACTTCCGAGACAGGATTCTTTTTGGCATAACCGTACCGGACAAGATGCTTGAACAAGCTGGAGAGGGCCGCTAGCCTGCGACGCACCGTCGAGGGCATAGCGTCATCGATCTCGCGCATCATGCGCTCCCAGGCGATGACGGCGCGATGGTCCACCTGGCGCAGTTCTTCATAAGAGCGAATCGTCAGCGTGCGCATGAAGTGCAGCACGTCCTGCTTATACGCGCGGCGGGTGCGTTTGCTCTTCTGCTTGGCAAGCCAGACTTCCTCTTCCGGGATGCCGGCGAGTGATGCGACAGTCGAGACTGCACTTGTGCTGTCGATGGACGCAGGAAGGAGCACGCGGGGGGCGGGTTCTTGATGCGTCTTGCCCGCGCCGTGTTTCTCCTTCTTAGTGGGCATTGCGGATCAGCTTCACTTTGATGGGAAGGGTGGAAATGCGCATCTTACGCTCGGAAGTGAGCACCATGAGTTTGCGCTGTATACCCAAGGCGAGACAGGCACGATCCGCGAAGGACATCCCATGCGCTTTGGTTGCGGGAAACAGTTCGGCGCTGGCAGCCGCCATCACCTCATCGAAAGGCACAATGTCCACCGAATAGCTGTGGAGGAGCGCAGGGATCGGATCTATCGCTTGACAGCGTTCGACGGCTTTCTTTAATACCTCGGAGTAGTTGACCGCAGAGATGAGCGCGCCTGCAATCGCGCCGAGCACCACATCCGCTCCAGGCTCCGAGTTCAGGACGGCGATCACCGCCGATGCGTCGAGGACGACGCTAGTCACGCTCGATCTCGGAGCGGCGTTCGGCGTTTATCTCATCGGAGAGAAGGACGCCACGCGGGACGTGTTGTGCAAAGAGCGCCTGTACCTCAGCCAGCAGCTGTTCGCGGGTTTTGATATGCAATCCCGCCGCGTCTTCGATGACCACGACCGTATCGCCGGTCGCGATATGGCGGCGCTCTCGCGCTTCGGAGGGGAGCGCGATGCGGCCCGAGGAATCGACTTTTAGATTATAGACCTGTTGATCCGGTGGCATGTGCGTGGTATCCGTATATTGGGTTGTTAGCGGGATAGTCCGCGTACTATGGCAGACTCTTCTGTTTCGGGCAAGCGGAATATCAACCACCGTCAACAGGCCATCTATGGGGCTCATGTCCCTCACCCCCGCTCCGGGGTTTTCCCCTACGTGAGAAACCGGATTATCACGCGCTCCCCACGGACCGATTGCGGAAATGAATTGGCGCAGCCAACGCATGAAAGGAACGCTGCTTATCTAAGAGGCAAAAAAGCCTGTTTTCTTACGGAGGTTTTCTGCTCCTTTACTGCTCGTACCCCGTCCTCAACCCGGAAGATATCCGCTAGCGCCGACGCTTAGAGCGTATTTTTACATCAATCTGGTCGGAACCCTAATTGAGAGCTAATGAAGCCTACCCGCCGACGCGTAGCGGCAGCAGGAATTCAGTTGGCATACACTACAGTGCGGTTGCCGGATGGTGCAGACTCGAGAAGCTAGGTCGAGAACTGCCCAATTGATCTGAATTGCGTTCCGGCTGTTAACGATTCGCCGCGAAAGCGCGTGGAGCCAAGGATCGTACCGGATATCCGCCAACGTTCGGGCACCGAAACAGCGTTCCAGCACCCTTGCCATGTTTACGTCCAGAAGAGGTTGGCGGCCTCCATGGCAGAACAAGATGACGGCGCTCGCTATGTACTGACCAATCCCCGGAAGAGCCTCTATCTCGGCGCGAGCCGAGGGAAAGCGCCCTTCCCGTCGCGCCATTTCGTTGCCGAGTGCGCGCAAAGTTGCCGCGCGGCGGCGCCAAAGACCGATCGGCTCCAAGAAAATCCGCAACTCGTCATCTGTCGCTGCTGCAAGTTCATCCCAGCTGGGAAAGCGGTGAATGAAGCCTGGGAAGAAACTTGCAACGGTCTCCGCACGGGTGCGCTGGAGAAGGAGTTCAGAAACCACTTGGACATACAGCGAGGCATCCGGGTCGCGCCAGGGAAACGTCCTGCCTTCAACATGGAACCAAGCGAGAAGCAATCGTCTGAAAGAAGTTACACGCCGGCCGTTGCGTACCACTCTTGCTTTTATCCTGGCGGCCGTAGTGGTCATGCTATTTCCCGATCATCTCTCTTTCAGGACTCAATTGATGCCTCGTGATGCATGCGAGACGTCGAGGTAAGCGCAGCTAGTTTCTTCGCTGCGCGTGGAGTCGATGAGTCAACAAGTACTCTCGTCCCTCGTTGGTTAATTCGCGCCCCCGGGGGCCATGCCTAATGAAGCCGAGTCGTACCAGGAAAGGTTCGACATCGTTTAAGATTCGATCTTTGTCCACTGTTCGCATTAGGTTCAAGATATTCTGTTCACCCACCGGGCCGCTGGCACGTTCAAGGATAGCGAGGTACTCGAAGTCCATGCGCGTCAAACCGTTTTCGTCGATCTCCCGGGCACGGCGCACATCGTCTAAGTGTTCGGCGAGAGGTTTCTCTTGCTCGGAAACGAGCACGGCGGTTTCAAGCGCTTCGGCGAGTTGTATCGCGATTCGCGGAACGCAACGTCCCAACTTGGCAACCGCTCGATACACGGGTTCAGGCCAGTCACGGTGCGGCACCTTCCATTGCAGAATGCGCGCGACTTCCGCCTCCGTGTATTCCCGCAGCTGGATCTCGTCGCATCGACTGGCGAACGCGGGATCAACGTCCGATACGCGCGTCGTCGCGAAGAGAAACGTTGCATGGTGCACCTGGGCCACGTGATCTGAAAGGACAACCGTTCTATCTGCGGCTTCCAGCATGGTTAGCAGGGCTTCCTGGAGGGCGCGCGGTACGAGGTGAACTTCGTCAATGAAGATGATCAACGGAGGATATTCGAGAACCGGCAGTCCGACCTGTTGCCCAACCTGGGACGCGGCGAGGTTGTTCGTGCGAAGCTCGCCGTTGACCAGCTCAAAGAGCTTGTCACGGCTCGATACGCCACGGCCATCGAGCTTTACAAACGGAAGAGCGAGGGCACGGGACATGCGCCGTGCCAATTCCGTCTTGCCGGTGCTCGGAAGGCCGGTGAATAGATAGTTCTTCGCGAGGTGCGGAGGCTGTTCAATTAGGGCGCGTAGTAGATCGTTCGATAGACGCAAAACGGACGGCTCGTTGCCAATGAATCCCTCGAATGCCTGGCGGACGCGCTGGCGAATCTCGGGTGGAATGCGGGATGTCCCCCTCGGGTGCTGGGGAAGTACGCCTTGGTCACTTGCCTGACTTGGGGGTGTGTCCTCATTGGGCGCGGGCGTGGAATCCGGGGAATTGCTTTCCGGCATCGAGGCCGAATCTGGCGCCTGGGTCGTTGGTTCCGGCGGCACTGCGACAGGTACCTCGGCGGGCTGCGAGGTATTCGCGGATGAGGGAACTCCCCCGCAATTCGGGAAGGAAAAGTCCAACTGCCGTACCGACGAATCGCCGACGGCGGAAATCGTTGGCGTGCCTGCAAGCAGCACCCTTGCATCATCGAAGGAGACAATGATCGTGTCTCGCCTGTTGTCGCCATCGAGATCGGCCACCCGCGTGATCGATGATCCGTCGAAAACGACAAGTCGTCCGGCCGTGTTAACCGTGATGTGGGCGGTACGTTCAAGCACGTCCTGCATGACCCGCTGGTGAGCGGCTGCCCAATCAGCCTGCTGGTGCCCATGGAGCCAGTTGGCGGCGTAAATACGAAAGCCGAAGTCAAGGAACTGTGCGAGCAATGCCGCGGCGCACGTCTCCCATAGCGCGCTTGGGAGGGATTGAACCCAGACCCGGTCGAGGAGCTGTCCGAGGGCGGCGGCCTGCGTCAATGCGCCACGCATGTCTGTAGCAGCCATGCCCGTGGCCCGGTATTTCACCTCGACGGGGGATAGCTTTATTGCGACCGGTTGCCCTTCGCCTTGGATCTGGATTGCAACAACTACAAGGTCGGGACGCTGGGCCGTCGCGGACCTGGGGAGCAGGCCTTGGCGCAATCCGTCGAAGAGATCTTCATAGGGGTCAACCGGAAGCACCAAGTGGATGCAGGTGTCAGCCCAGACGGGAAGTCTTGCCACGGTTGACACCTGGCGAAATACGTCCTGGATGAGGCGCGTCGCAAGCAAGAGTCCAAGTTCGCCTCGCGACTGGCTTCCGCCACTCGCCAGCCTCTTCAAGATGGGAATACCGTGACGGGAAATCTCTTCGAGCAGCCCTGGAACGCTTGGTGGCGGGCTCGCGACAAGCGAGGCTGCTCTTTCCACGGCGTCGCACATTGCCTGCGTCGGACGCGCGACCAGGTAATAACCCAGGCTGCTCTCGCCGCCGCCCAGAACTCCAGGTAGCTCGTAATCCCAGAGGTAACCGCCTTGGCCGACGGTTCCTCGCACGATGCAGGCGGGGTCTACCTGGCTCGAAGTCACGGACAGGAATATCGCGTTCTGCAGGCGGCTCCCCACCGCGTCCTGGTTGGGAGTGAATCGAAAGTGCGAGTTGCTTGCGTCGTTTACGCAAAGCTGTTCGTAGAGGCTGACGGCCCTTGCAAGAACCGCGCTGGTGTCGGCACTCGTGAGCCTAGTTTTCGCGACGCGGGATTCGACAATGGCCCTGGCATTTTGAAAGTCTTCGCGCACTCGAACGCGGAAAAGGCACGCCGGGGCAAGGGCCGATCGAGTCGCGCCGCTGGTTGCCTCGTGTGACCGCGCGCCAAGCTGATCGATGATCGTTAGGTCGAGTCTTGGCACGTCGGCATCGGGGCGAAGCTTGAACCATCGCACGCGTTCGCCGGTAGTCTCCGACAGGTCCGCAAGTTGTTCCGGCGAAGGATCTGCCGCCCCCCGCGTGTCGAACACCTCGACATGGAGAGATCCCATTGCCGTCGTGTTGTCCTGCGAGTGCTGGGTTTCGCTCCAGCGGAAAACTCCGTCACCGCACTCGCTGGAACTTTCAGCATCCCCCACGATTCCCACGCGGAGGGTCGCCCGGGCTGGCAACAGCCGGTTAACCTCGCGTAAGCTATCCTGCGTCTGCTGCGACGTGAACCCTCCCGTTATCGCCTGCACCATCAACCCTAGGTCCCAGAGCCGTTGCATGACACTCATGCGGGGGATTGGCTTATCGAGAAACGTCGTATTTGCCAAGACTGCCCAGTGGGCATGCTCGCTGGGGAGGGAAAAGAACGCCCGGGGCTTGGTCGATTGGCCGTCCCATAGGTAAAGCGCGCCTGCATCCGGGCACTGGGAAGGCGTTAGCAGCCCGGCAGCGGAACACAGGTGCGGCAGGGAGTCCGAAAGCTGGCGTTGCGCCACCGAGTGCCACGCAAGTCGAAACGGATGCAACGCCGAGAGGAGGACCACGACGGGCTCCTCGGTCGCCACGTGGCGACCAGCCTGAGCATTCCACTCTGCCGCGTGAATCGCGAGAACATCCAGCCAGCATGCCGCCTGAGGCTCCTGCTCCAGCCACTCCATGTAACGTAAAAGGTATTCTTCTACCAGGGGCGCTAGCACCGGATCATCGAGCTCAATCTCTGCTATGCAGCGTTGTTCTAGGTGCAGGAAATTCCGAACGGCTTCACGGGCATTGAGCAACGGAACTGGCGGGTTGACTGCTGGCCGGGGATCGATTTGCGGCTGGACATCCCCGAGCATGCGGTCGCCGCTCCAATCGATGACCAGCCGGCTTGGAACGCGACTTGACCAACACGCCAGGACCGGTTTCCAGCTGTCAGCGAACGGCAGGTACGCGCCAAGCTCAAGGCGGTGAAGCGGAATGTCGGGCGCGTGCGGAATGCTCGTTCTCTTGGTTCGATGGGCCTTGATTAGTGCTTCGAGCCGCGAGTCGCTCAGATCGGCAATGTCGCGGATCGCAACCTGTAGAACCCAGTTGCCGAGGCTCGCCCCCGCCGGATCGGTGACGTTCAGCTCGAACGCATCGTTGTCCTCCACGTCCGCAGTGAGCGACATGAAGTGGTTCCCGGGCAGAGTGGGATACGCCACGGGAGCCTCCCCCGGGCGCGCGAACGATACCTGGGCAGCGTTGCTGCCATGAAACACGAGCAATTCGGTCGCGCCTCCGCGGGGAAGAGTGAGTTCCTGCGCCCAACTGCCCGCCCGTGTCGCATAGACCGGCACTCCATTGCGCTCCGCGTCCCGGGCGACGACGATCCCACCGCACGAGAACGAGTCAAGAACCAGAACATCGACGGTGCCGGCCCGGGAATTGGGAGTATCTACCTTGTACTTGATCGCCTTGCGATGCGCAGGGGGAGTCGTATCGATGCACCGTAGAGGATCACTCGCGGATGGCGCGACTTGCACGGGAACCGCGCGGTCAACCTTCCTGGAAAAGCTCACGCTTGGCGGCGGGATACCAGACCCGCTCGAAGCGACCAATTCGGGTGAAGACGCGACGATAAACGGTCCGCCTCGGAGGGGCGCAGCGCCCGCGAGACCGTTAGTACAGGCGAGGGTAAGGCGATCTTGCCTTTGGCCCTGTCCGAGCTCCGACAACATGTCGGTGAGTACTTTCGCGCTGACCGCATCATGCCACGCTGGCACGGGTGCCGAAATGTGAAAGTAGCGAGACGGTGCCACCTCGAACGCCGTCGGTGAAAACAGTCTGGTCGAGAGGTAGGCATGGAGGTCGTCAAGACTACCGGTTACGCCCTGGGCCTGCGCCGCGTTGGTCCCCTTCATCTGATCGATTGCATCGCGAAGCCCCGTGGAGCCTACCAGGTTGCCCAGAGTGCGCAGCGCTTCGTAGGAATCCTGGAAGCTCAGGCCGCTCGTGCCGACGACTGGCAGACCAGCGGCGCGGCACGCAGCGTCCATGGGGGAAGTTCCGGCCACCGTGGCGAGGAGCCTGTCGAGCACCTCCCAGGACATCGCTGTTTGCGCGGCGGGCTCAAGCTTGGCCGAGTCGGTTTTCACGAGCTTTACCAGTAGACGAGCTTGCTTTTCCTGGAGGCCAAGATGCGAAGCCACTGCGGAAGCCAAGTGCGCGTGAAGCGGGTCTTCCGAAACGCGTGAACCGGCAACGATGTCTCCCAACGTCTCAGTCGTGTTTGCCAAGGACTCGGGGCGAGTATCCCAGGAATTCCGAGCGGCGAGAATCAGGACAAGGGGCCTACTGTTTCGTATTGTCACCGCGTAATCCCAGTGGCATCCGCACGAGAGGGCACTCCCAGAAGGCGGATTCCCATCGACGAGAAGGACGATGACTTCTCGGCTTGTACCCCCGGACGCCAGGCTCCAATCACCCTGCCCGTTTGACGTTAATCCTGCGAAAAGTTCACGGAGGGCCTCGTCTGGAGGTCCCACCAGTATTGGACGAAAGGGACCGTTGGGCGCGCGCGACAATGCCGAACGAAATTGTTGTTCGATGTACCCTTGTAGGCTTTGTGCTAGCGCTAGCATGTCGCAACGATCCTTTTCATACGTCTGCCATGGCGGTACCTAGAACGGTGGAACCAAGAGGCGTCCACCCGCAGCATCAGGGCTATCAACCATTAAGCCCAGCCTTGCAAGATCGCGTCCGGTCTTTCCGTCAACGAGCTCGCCCGCTGGTACGTGGAGACCATATTCGCCGAGTCGCCGCCGGAAATCGTCTAGGCTCACGGGTATTGATGGATTCGCCGCGCAGCATGCATGCACCAACATGATCAGCATGGCGGGTCCCGGCTCAAGCGACAACGGCTTTCTCTCGCCGACATAAGCCAACAGGTAAGCGAGGTCGTAGCAGCGCTGCTCGGCGTATTTCGCCTTGACCTGCCCGAGACTGTGCCGGGCGAACTCGAACAGGTTCTTCGTATATCCCGAGTCGCACCTCGCCAGAGTGCGAAGATCCTCCCGCTCGTCGAAAAGTTGGCCAAGGCGCGCCCGCAGCCATTGACCTGCATTACCGGGATCTATCGATTGGCGGTTGGCGGCAACGTGCGCCAGGAAGCTCGCCAGCGCGACAGGAGCAGCAAGGCCGGAAGTGGAGCCGAAGCCTATGGGTACCTCCGGCAACGAGGGAACCCCGGCGTCCCCAAGGCGGCAAAGCAACAAGTTAATGCCAGTTCGCGCATAGGCATATCGCTCGATAAGCCTCTCGATCAGGTGCTCGGCATCGGAGCCGAGTTCTAGGAGCGAATGTGATTCTCCCTCAATCTCCCATATCGACGCCTCTATTTCGGCCGCGGTCGGCGAGGCGGCTCCCGATGCCACGGCGAGCAATAAATCCCACATGATCACGTTCGCGTTGCAGGTCCACAGGACGTGCATGCCCAGGCCAAGGCGAAAGATCGACTCGACGAGCACGGTCCACTGGCGGCGCGTCAGGCTGGGCTTGGCTTCCAGGACAGCCGGGAGATCCTTGCAAAAACGCTCGGCCGGGCACAGCCTGGAGGCGCTGCCGTTGGCTCGGAACGCGCGCAGCCTCGCCTCGTCAAGCTGGAGTGAACCGTAGGGAGGCGTCGCAGCTGCAGCGGGCGGAATTCCCACCAGTCCTTGCTGCAGCGAGTCTTCGACAAAGCGGGCGAAAACGTCGTCATGGGGCGAGATCGCCAAGGCCGTGCCAAGCTGCCGCACCAGCGTCTCCCCATCCGACCGTCCGAGGCCCGCGCCGATTGTTTCTAGCAACAAGTTCGACGGGTTCCAGCGGCTACGCGGGCGTTTTCCAAGGACACCGGCGATCCGGGCGATAGACGGAACCAGCGGCATTAACTGGCGCGATGCCAGTGAACTATATTGGCCGTGCTTGAGTGGACTCGCGATTCCGCCTCGCTGCGTCAGGAGACGCGACCATGCCTCGGGACCGCCGGTCTCCTCCGGCATCAAGGCGGGAACTTGGTCGATATTATCGAGGTTAACCTCGCTCTCGGAAACATCGAGAATCAAGCGGCGGTAGGCCGATGCCAGCAAAACTTCGCCGGTCGACCATTCCGGCGCGGTAGAGTACAGCATGGACTCGTCGTACACGGGGTGACGACTCTTTGTCGGAGCTGCCTCGAATTCCGATACTTGCATACGGCTCCCGCTACTCCTGCACCAGCGCTGGCTTCGCGCCTAGCGCCGGGAGGCTTACTCTCTTGTCGACGTTAATCACAATGAAGGTGCGACCATCCACGAATAGATCTTCCCTGCGACATAATTCGCCCGCGTAACGGTGGCGTACCCGGTCGAGGGCGGCGCGAACGCTCGTGGGAAGGCTGCTGGCCGCACAACCCTTGCGCCGGAGTTGCAATGCCATGAAAAAGTCGAACGTTAAGGGAATCCGGTAGTTCGGATCGGTAACCCTGATGCACGGCACGTCATGCCCCGGCGTGGATTGCGTCCCGGTTGGCGCGGCGAGCGCCTGCGCCCCCGTGGTCGGTCCCTGGAGAGTAACCGGCGGCTTGACTTCATCCGCAGTCGGCTGACCAAGAATCTCCAGCAGGTTGAAATTGAATACCGGGTCTCCGAGCAAGGGCTTCAATGCAGTGCCCACTGCCCGTAAACGCACGTTATCTCGAAGGCATGCCTCGTAGTCCGCGAGGAAATCCTCTAGAGCGTGATGCCCAAGACGGATGCCTACGGATCGCTTTACGATCATCCCGGATATATTTCTTACCAGGCAGACCGCCGCAATCGCCACTGCCGATTCTCGCCCGAGCAGGTTCCATTCCCGTTCGGCTTTTTCCAGGACCTCCAGGAGCAGTTCCTCGGCTAGCGATGGAGCGGGCTGCCGAGAGGCGGCCCTACCCTGCTCCACGGATTGGCAAAACGCATCCTCTATTACGCGAAGAGGATGGCCCGGCTCGGACGGCGTGAACGTTGCCGGGTCGAGGCGGGAATAATCTCGGGCCACGATTTCACGGATTGGTTTTGTCGAGCCCCTGGGTCCGCCGGAAGCTAGAGAATTCAGCAGCCCCGAGGCCAGCGGTTGCGTGCCCGGATCAACACTATGATTGGAAAGAAACCCGGCCGCCGACTGCCCTAGGTGTCCACTGCGGAACATCGCGTGGGGATAGAGCTGGAGCGCCAGCGAGAGAATGCTGCGCACGTCCGGCGAAGGAGTCTTGGTCGCGGCGACATTTTGATGTACCCAGTCACAGGGATGCGCGACATCTCCGAAATCGCTCCACTGGCCGACAATGATCTCGGCAATCAACGAAAATGCATCGCGGAAATTCCAACGCTGCCCGCGGGCAAGCTCGCCGCGGCGAAGCATGGAAAGAAAAGCTCTCCGCGTGTCGGCATTGCCGAGCCATTCAGCGTTCTGCCAAAATGGGCAACGGTCGCGGGAGTCGCAATCCTGGCATCGCCCAGGAACATCCCACTGAGTTGCATCCACTGCGCGGGACAGCATGTGTTCCAGCGGAACAATCGCGGGGTCGGCAACCAGGAGGCTTTCAACATCAAGGGGCCAGCAGGCGAATCGGCTGTCAATCTCAAGCGGCCAGCAGGATTTCCGGCCCTCAAGTGTTTCTCTTCCCAGGCTTGACGCCTGTATCAGGTTCGCGAGAAGCTTGGTGACATCGTTATTGGGGCCGAAAGCTCGAAACGCCTCATTCATGGCCCGGGCGAGCAAACCACGATTGGCGCACGCAATGAAAACCGGCATCGGGGGCGTCGCCGGGCTTGTTATCAAATCCGCCAGGTCGAGCGCCAATTCATAGGCCGCATTCCCAAGCGCGGACTCGGTCGCAGTAGCATCCTGGACAACGAGGAGCCGGCCAACTTTCGCCGCGAACTCCCCGCCACCGCCAAGATCGGAAGGCAATATTTCAACCTTGCGAGGGACCAACCCGATAGGGGTGAAACGCTGGGTAAGCACTTGGTTGAGCGCGCCGGTTAGGCCCAACGCGCCATCAAGATGCACGAGGAAGTCCTGCACGGTTTCGGACTTGCCGTTCCCAGGGCCGCCTATCAGGAATATCCAGCGGGGCGAGGATGCGGCACTTGTCGCGATTTCGGTTGCGAGCGTGCGGAGTCGCCGCACCAGGCTGGTTTCAATCGTCTGCCCGATAGGATTGCTTGCCGCTTGGAAAGGAACGTGAACGCCGCCCTGCGCGTGGCCATGCCAAGACAACAGTTCGACGACGCGCGGGTTGATGTTTGCAGGCATTCAAGTTCCCCTCATGCTACGTCCGGTCGAAGCTCTCGATTCAAATCCAACAGTAGCAAGCCGACGAATTCAGCGAGGAACGGCGGCACGGCGTTCCCTGCTTGCGAGTAGCGAGGGCATTCCCTCAGGCGCTTGTCGCCGCCCGTGGCGTACTTGCCCTTGAATTCGTACCAATCGGGGAACGATTGCAAGCGGGCGTACTCGCGGACCGTGAGAATCCGCGGTTCCGAGTAATGGAGGAAATCATCCGGCAGTGTTGTGAGCGTGTGCGAGGGCTGGTGGGCGTCGAGGGGCACGACGCAATGCTTTTTCAAACCGAAGCGCTCCCGGTCGTCATCGCAAAGCTGGACGCCGTGCCTACAAGTCGCAATGATCTCCTTGAACCTCTTTCTTGTCTCGTCGCGGTGGTTCGCGAGGCGCAGGCTGTTGGGCGCAGTGCCATTTAGTTCCCCGTGGAGCAACCGCTGGTAATTCGTCTTGGGTCGGGTGTACGTGATTTGCTTGCAGCCCGTCGCGTCAACGCAGTCGATGAGTGTTTTTCCTTCAACTTCCAGATCCGAGATAGCCTGGCGCACGGTGACCGGCCGATTGAGGGGCAATCCTTTCGCTTTCAGGAACTCCTCCCGACGTTTGTCAAAACCATGAAAAGGGTCATAATTTGGCTGGGCCTTGAGAAGGTCGCGGCGAATGGCCAACATGATGTAACGTGGTCGGAACTGCGGTACGCCGATCTCCATCGCGCGTATGAGCCGCGTGAACACTTCGTATCCAGCGCCTTCAAGGCTCTTCTGGATCTGTTCCGAGAATGGTTTACTCGGCCGCTTGTTTCGTGACGCTCCCTTCGCTCGCCTGCGAAATGCCACCGAGATACCCTTGACGTTTTCAAGCAATAGAAACGGGGGTTCCAGCAATTCAACGAGTTTCACGTAATGCTTGAAGAGTCGATTCCGGGGATCGTTGGACTTTCTTCGCCCCGCCAGGGAGAACCCTTGGCAAGGAGGTCCGCCGGCCAACAAGTCCAATTTGCCCTTTAGCTTGGCGAGATCTTTACCGTGCTTCTCGATAAAATGGCTGATTTCGATGGGATCTTTTTCAAGCCAGCTAGGCCATTCGTACTTGTGCGGGGACGAGCTGTCGTCCACGAGGTTGAACTTCAGAGTCTTGAAGGCCAATGAATCCTGTTCGACCGCGAACAAGCCTTTCCAGCTTGCAAGCATGAGCCCAAGCGAAAGGCCTCCGCCTCCCGCAAAAAGATCGATAAATTTCCCGCTCATGCCTGTCCTTTGAAGAGTGGCCACTTCTCCGCGACGTATTGTTCGGCTGCGTCGCGGACAACCCAGGCAAGGGATACCTTCTTCTTACGCGCGATTTCTTCGAGGGTACTGTAGAGATCGCGCGGGAAACTGATGGAGGCGCGAACCGCAGGGGAGTGCCCGGCCGTTGGCCCCTCGCGCGTTTCTTTGGTGCGTTTCATTGGCCTTCACTCTTCCAAGATACTACACCATAATTCACCGGAGCGGTGAAGTCACGCCAATTCAACCCTTTGGGAGGACGGCCCGGATAAAATGCGGTGGGAATCACTCCATGCGGACCGCGGGCATCACGGATTAGCTGAAAAGCGACGGCTCGCCGGCCGAAGCTCGCAAGATGGCGAACCACGCGGACACCCGCACCACGCAGCTTTACGGCCGGCGCGGGGATGCGGCATCGCCCGACGAGTACGGCAAGGTACATCACAATTAGCAGCCGGCGAAAACGCGAAGACCCATGCCTACGAATGGTTGAGGGTAGTTGCAAGCATTCCAGTGCACATGAATCTGCAGAAGCGAAGAGATACAACCCTCCACACCAGCAGTTCAAATGCTTAGATCGTCCAGAAACTCGGACGCGGGCTCAACGCTCGTGACGAACAAGTGGTCCCGCGCACGCGTGCAGGCCACATATAGCAAATGGCGTTCCGTATTGTAAATTTCTTCGAGATCAGTGTCGTCCGCCATGGTCGCGATTCGCGATTGCAGGGGAATTATCTCGTCGTCACAGGCCATTACCACCACCGCCCGAAATTCCAGGCCTTTTGCCAGGTGCATAGTGCCGATCGAGAGCTGGCCGCTGGTTGTTTCGACGTGCTCGTCGAGCATCTTGGATGGTAGCCCAGATTTAGTGACTGCAGCACGGGCACGGTCCAGCTCGGCATCCGAGCGGACGAATACGCCGAATTCGTGCGGCATCACCCCTTCCCTGCTGCGGTCTGCCAGCCAGGCAGCAACTGCGTCATTTTCCTCTTGCTGACTATTGAACGTCAGAATCGCCGGGGCGGGTCCATTAAACACGGAAACGGTGCCGCGCCTGTCCTCCGTGTTGCCGTCAACATCCGCTACTTCCGGCCCGAGCAACCGGTCTGCCTGCATTCTGATTTGGTGCGAAGTGCGGTAGTTGATGTGCAGGGTGCGCGCCCTGCCCCGGATATCCACGCCGAGCGATTTCCAGGAGAAAGGCTGCTGAAAAATCCGTTGGCCGAGATCGCCGGCAAAAAACAGGCTGTTCGGCCGTTTCCCTCCGAGCGCAGCCAGGAATTTCAGCTGCGCAACGCTCAAATCCTGCGCTTCATCGACCACGACAAACTCGAACGGCGGATATTTGCGGCTCTCTAACTGGCCCGCCAGCCGGGTGAAGATTTCAGCGTGGGTGACAAATCCCTCCGTATGCAAACGGCTGCGCACTGCATCAAGCACTCCCCATAGAATGGCGCGCTGGGACTCTTGCAATCGCGTTTTTCTGCCGAGTCGCTTTATGTCGCGATATGACTCCCAGCTCTGTAACTGCCAGGCTTCAACAAGCTCCTGCCACTCCGTGAGCAGAAAACTCAGGCCGAATTTCAGGTCGGCGACGGATGGTGCGGCCTCGGCCATGAAACGTCGGACGACCTCCGGTGATGCAATCTTTGGACGACCGAAATTCTGTTCATACAGCCGCTCGCCGATGGCGTTCATCGCGTGCACTTCCAGTCGTTCGCCCAAACGAGGTTCGTTGCTGATCAATCGCCGCAATTTGGTTCGCAGCGCGTCGGCCAACGTGTCGCTGAAAGTCGTTAGCAACACCCTGCTGTCAGGGTTCGCACGGGCCAGAAATACGGCCCTGTGCAGCGCAACTATGGTCTTGCCAGTGCCGGCCGAGCCGGAGACACGCGCGGAGCCGCCGTAGTCGCGTTCCACCAATTCACGCTGAGATGGATGCAGGAATATCGTCCACTTCTCCCATGGATATGTGAATGCACGTTCAAGCTCCTCAACATCGCTCATCACCCTGAACCGGCGAAGGGCATCGGGGTGGGTGAAAGGATTGGCCCCTGAGGGAACTGGTTGCGGAACCTGCGGTTTGCCGCCAGTGGCCAGTTCGAGCAACGCCTCCCCTGCTTCACCCGGCAGATGGTCCGACAATGTCAGAATGCTGTCTTCGGTAGCCTGGCGGACATCGGTAAGCCATTCCACAGGAACGCCATAACCAAGCAGCACTTCGTCGGTGAGATGCGCAAAGAGCGGCGGCTTGGGTGGCTTTGGCCGCGCAACCTCTACATAGACCGGGACAGCGATTTCCTCGACCCGTTCCCGTATCTCGACCAACTGAGCCGCGCCGGTCTTGGGGTGCGTCTCCAGCTTGCGGCGCTCCGCCCACGCATATGCCTTGTCGTGATGATCGACGTAGCACAGTAAGAAGCTAGAAGCCGTCTTGTGAACGATCAGCCGAATATCGCTGCCCACTCGGACGGACCAGAAGTTCTTGTCCTTCGCCTTATCGAGCCGATGAAAACTGATGCCTGGGTTTGCGGGGCTCAGTTGCAGGTCGAACGCTGCGGTCTTGACTGCCTTCTGCTCGTCGCGGGTGAGCCGCGTGAGGCTGTCGGTGAAGGTGTCTGCGATGCGGAATTCCATCACTCCACCTTGAACACTTTCATCACTTCATCTCCGAGATGATTAATGACCTTCACCGCGATGCGTCCGGATTTTGGCTTCGGGAACGCCCGCGAAATGTCGCTATTGAGTGTCGCCCAGGCTTCCAGATTGATTTCGGCTTTGAGGGTGGTTTTCAGCGCGCTGTAGGGGTCGTTTGCTCCCAGGAAGTAGGCCTGCCGAACGAAAAAGCTTTCCTCGTTGTAGTCCGTGTCGATGAACCAGCAAGCAATCCCGTCCGCCCCGTCGCTGAGGACTTCGCCCGTATTCGGGTGAAACACATCCACGCCATTGACCTTCACCCGCAGCCTCCCGTCTTCGGCTGGGAGGACGTCGATATCCGGCTCACCGAAGATGACGAAGAGGTTGCCCTTACCCGTGTTCTTCAGGTCGTCAGCCATGTGCAGGTCGGCATTCATCCGTGCCTTCAGCACGGGAATGCGTCCAAGCTTGGTGAACTCCGTCGCGCGCGCTTCGTAGTTGAAAGCGCAGGCAATCAACATGTCGAAGTCGGCGTCGCCGGCCTCGCGCGCAGCCTCCACCAGATCGGGACGGGTCACAGTGCCAAATTCTGGGCCAATGAAGATGGCCGCGCGCCTTTCGGTGCCTGATTCCGCATTGCCCTCAACATAGCGACCTTCGGCGCAAACGAGGTCGCCTGGCCAGGGTGTGAGGGCAGTGAAAGTGATTCGGTCCTCCCTGTGCGCCTGCTGCACGCCGGCGGTCTTGAGGTTCTCCAGGATCATCTGGGGGAAGGACTGCTTGGCACCGTATTCCGCCCCGTCTTCCTTCAGGGGGTCGATCAATTCGTCGTTTTCATCCACGCCCAGGACGCGGTGGGGGCTGAGGCTCTCCACGGTGAAGGGTCCGGCTACGCGGACAGTCTTCCTATCCTCGTAGGGCTTGTTGTGGAGGTATTCCCATTCGGCCTTAGCAGCAATGGACTTGTCGATTTCCTCTTGCCTGGCGATCCGTGCCTGCCACCACTCGGCATGAAGTTTCTTCGCACCGTCCGGCCACTCGGTGTCGGCTTCGCGCGGAATCTCCCATTCCTGCCAGGTCTTCTTGAGCGCAGCGGTCAGCGACGCGCGCAACGGCGCCAGCTTCTCCTGCCACTTGTCCCAAATGACATCAATTTCAGCGTTGTTTGCGATCTGTCCGAGCTCTATGTGCGGCAGTCGCTCGCAAACAAAGCCGTGGCGGATGTTCCCGTGAACCGGCTGCGAACTTGGTGCGGTGCGCGTGACTTCGGCTTCCTTCAGTCGGCCTTCGCGGGAATCGGCCAGTAAGTAATACGGATAACGCGCGCCCATGACGCGCGCGCGCGCCAGCGCCAGCGCCACGCGCGAGGTGTCAATCGTGATCCAGCGGCGTCCCCATTGCTCGGCCACGATGGCGGTCGTGCCGGAACCGCAGGTCGGGTCGAGCACCAGGTCGCCGGGTTCGGTTGCCATGAGGAGGCACCTCTCAATGACCTTAGTCGCTGTTTGAACGACATACACCTTGTCGTCGGTGAAGTTCCCGGAACCAGTATCGGACCAAATGTTCCCATGCACGGCGAGTTCGAAGTCAGTATGGAAGCGGACGTAGCGGATAGAGTTCTCAGCAACATGAATTCGCTCGGCCTTAGCGAGGCGCTCCATACCTGCGGGATAGTTTGCCTTCCAGTGTGAGTTCTTGGCCCACGGATCATACGTCTTGCCTCGAAACTTGAAGGGCTGCTTCTCATTCGCACGGCCTTGCGAACTTAGGTCGCCCGGCGCGTATGGACTTGTGCCTTGCGGCACCGTGCATTCTCCCCGAATCTCTTTGGCACTGACCCCACGATACGTAAAATCGTCAAACATGAGCCATTTGGCATTTCCTTCACCCAAGACGAAATCCTTCTTATAGAACGGAGAGTGCGACTTGCCGGAGGTCTTATCCTTCGCATACCAGAGAACAAAATCAGACATGTTCCCGAGGTAGTTCGCTTCGAACCCAGTGGTTGTCTGAATTGTGATCACGCTTACAAAATTCCGGTCCCCAAACACCTCATCCATCAATGCCCGTACCCGATGAACATTTTCATCGCCGATCTGCACGAAGATGGAGCCGGGATCGGCAAGCAGATCGCGGGAGACGGTGAGGCGGTCGCGGAGGTAAGTGAGGTAGCTGTGGATACCGTCGCGCCAAGTGTCGCGGAAGGCTTTGACCTGCTCCGGCTCACGGGTGATGTGGCCGGCGTTGCCGTCCTTAACGTCGCGGCTGGTGGTGGACCACTGGAAGTTGCTATTGAACTTGATGCCGTAGGGCGGGTCGAAGTAGATACACTGCACTTTGCCGCGCAGGCCCTCCCGCTCAGCCAGGCTTGCCATGACCTGCAACGAGTCGCCCAGGATCATCCGGTTCGACCAGTTCTGGTCGTGCTGGTAGAATTCGGTCTTGTCCACGCCCTTGGCGATGCCGTTGAAATCGGCGAAGAGATCTGCGGTCGTCTGCCCGGCTTCATTTTCGCGCTCACGAGTTTCACGCAGCAGTTCGTCAATCAGTGCCTTAGACTGAACCTTCTCCTGGATGTAGAGCGGAGGGGCGTGGACAACCAAATCCGACCAGTCCTTCTCGTCTTTCCCTCGCCAGACCAGTTGCGGGTCGAGGTCGCGATTGCGGCGCTCATAGGCCACGCGGACAGGGCTTTGCTCTGCCTTCTGCAGGACGGACTGGTATTCCGCCGTGGGAATGTTCTTCCTTTTGGCTTCCTTGTGTTTCAAGGCCTCGACGGCTTTGGCGGTGACTTGTCTTGTTGCCATCGTTTTCTCCCTACGCTCCGGCCCGTACCGTAACGGACTCGATCATCTTGTTGAACTCGCTTTCGACCTTAACCTCGAAATCGGCCTCTATCCGGTACACCTCCGTGAATTCGGCAAATGCCCAGCGCCCGTGCGTGCCGAGATGATTCACGCCGGGCACCCAGTAGGTGTCCATGGTGGATTTCTTTTCCTTGGCGTCCTCACGGCGGTAGCCCTTGATCTCGACGATGAGATTGAGGAGATCGGCATCGCCGTGGCCATCATCCACGCGCACGATGAAGTCCGGCAAGTACCTGCGCGTTTCCGAGCCATAGCGGTACGGCACTTCCAGCCCGAGGTTGTGGTTTTTAACGTAGGCGCGGACGCGGGGATGCGCTTCGGCCACGCGGCAGAACTCCGCCTCCCAATCGCTGTCGAGGACCACCCAGTTGATGTGACACCGGCGCGCGTCGGTTTCCCAGCGGTCGGTTTTGGAGGTGTTGAAATTAACGTGCATGGTAGAGCCGGTGGGGTTGTACGGATCGAGCACGGCCTTGATCGGGCGCTCGCCGATGAACTTTCGGTTGATGCCCGCTATGATCCTGTTGCAGGCCGTATCGGCGAGCGTTTTGTACTTGAGCTGCGCCGGATAGGTGCCGCCTTTGCACACCAGATAGCCGTCGAGCCATTGCTTGGCGATGCGCTTGAGCTGGCCGAAGAGATGAAGCTTGGGGTCTTCGCCTGGCTCACGCCACTTGTTCAATACAAGGTGTGATGTCAGCTCATACAAAACCTGGGAGGGTCGAACGTCACCGGTATGAACGAGATTGAGGTCTACTTTTTCCCCAATGATCCCGGAGTTTTGAGTCTCAGTGGCGCCGACAAGATCCGGCGTCAGTTCCAGCGTCGAGTCTTCATTGAATTCCGCCGAGAGCCGATCCTCAGGCAGCTCGACGCGATAGCCTTCAACGCGCGGAAAACGAATCTCAAGTGCGTCGCGCTCGGGCCGCATTGCTTTGACCTGGACGGTCTCTCGCGGTGCCTGTGGAGGAGCAACAACTGGCTTGGCCGTGAAATCAAAGGGAATACCGAGCACGTCAGCATATTCCACGTTGAAGAGGTTGTCTTCGTTCAGATCATAGGACTGGCGCCGCAGCGCACGTCCGATGACTTGTTCGCAAAGGAGTTGGGTGCCGAAAGCACGTACCCCCAGCACATGGGTCACCGTGTTGGCATCCCAGCCCTCGGTCAGCATTGCTACAGAAACGACACAGCGAATCGCTCCACCCAGCTGGCCATGCTTGCCCACCGTGTTCATAACTTCGCGCAGCAACGTTACGTCGTCGAGTTCCTTGCCCCCCTGCAGCTCCTCGGCCAGCTTGCCGCCGCGCTCGACGATCTCGCGACGGAAGCGCTCGATTTCATCGGATGCCATGCTGCGGAAATTGTCATCCAAGGCCTCGCCCGATTCGAGCTGCTCGCTGTCGATCAGCAGCGTGTTTGGCCTCGGAAACGGGTTCCCGTGCTCGTCGAAATTGCGGAATAGCGGCAGCCGGCCAGCTATCGGAGTCATCGATCCGTCGTCGTTCTCGCGCAGAAAGCCCGAAATATAGTCGTAGACTAACTTCGAGGTGGATGTGTTGTTGCAGATGACGATGAAGCACGGCGGCACGCGAATCCCCGCCTTCTCCCAAAGCTCAAAGGTCTTTTGGTAGTGGCCGTAAAGAGCCTCCAGCGCCGTCTGCAATTGCGGTGGCAGGCTCAGCGGGTCGAGCGTATTGCTCTTGCCCCGCCCCTTCTTCGGCATCTTCGGACCGATGTGCTTCCAGAGATTGCGAAACATCGGCATCTCGGCGCCGGGGATGTTGTCGGCCACCGGGACACGCGGCAATTTCACAATGCCGCATTCGATCGCGTCCATGAGCGAGAAGTCACTCATGGTGCACGGGAAGAGCGTGCCCTCGGCATAGCCTGAACCGCTCAGGAAAAACGGCGTCGCGGAGAGATCGATGACACGCGCCACGCCGAGCTGGCGCTTTACCGCTTCGAGTCCGGAAATCCACACGCGGGCGGCCTCTTTGTTCTTTTCCGCCTCCTTCTTGTCATCGCCTTTCAATTCCTCCTCATCCTCCGTTCCGGCCTTTTCCCGGTAGCAGTGATGCGCCTCATCGTTCAGCGCGAGAATATTCTTGATGCCCATCAGGTCGGGCATGACCCTTTGCAGCATTTGTCCCTCGGTTTCGAGGGTATTGAGTTCTTCGCCACGCCCCTGAAGCAGGGAGCGTCCGCCCTTGGAGAGTTCGGTGCGCTCGCGCAGCTTGAAGGCGTGATAGTTCGTAATGACGATCTTGGCGCGGTTTACGTCGTCCAGCATATCGCTGGGCACCAATTCGCGGCTGGCGTAGTAGCTGTCCGGATCATTCGGCTGTAAGACGCGCAAGCGATCCTTGATCGTCAGGCCCGGCGCAACAACGAGGAAGCCGCGCGTGAATCGTTTGCTCTGCGGGTGACGCGCGGCGTTGATAGTCTGCCAGGCGATGAGCATCGCCATGACGGTAGTCTTGCCGGCGCCCGTGGCGAGCTTTAGCGCCAGGCGCATGAGCTCCGGGTTGGCGTCGTTATTGGCGTTGGCGAGATGCTCGATGAAGCGCTTGCCGCGACTTCCCACGTTCGGGGCGACTTCTGTCAGCCAGATTGCAGCTTCAACGGCCTCGATTTGACAGAAAAACGGCCGCACGCCACTGAATTTGTGATGCCGCCAGTGCTGCAGAAGCCGTACGGTTTCCGGCGTCACCTGCCAGTCATTCGGGCTTGGCAAGTTCCGCCACTGGTCTACCTGGTAACGAAGTTCGTTGATGATGGGAGTCGGATCGTACTGCTGCTTCTCCGTTGAGATCCCCTTGCCTTCGTCGAACACCATGGACGACTGACGACCGGCGCTCTTGCGCTTCTTCGGTTTCGGGATCGGCGTGATGAACTCGGCAAGGCGGCGCCTTTCGATAATCCGCTGGGTCGGCTGACCTTCGCGATCAAGCTCCCAGTGGCGTTCCGGGTAGCCGTAGGGAGAGTTCAGAATCGGGTGGTCGAAGAATGGGTTGCCGTTGTTCATGCGCTCGTAATGTCCTTTGCGCTCCCCGGAGGGTCCCGCAGATCCTTCCAGTATTCGTCTCTCTTCTGCTACGACAAAGGAGTGCGCAACAAGACGTTTAAAACCAACCATTTAAACATCGTTGCAATCTTGCATAACAGAATATACTCCATCCGTGTGAAGCGGAAAAGGCCTGGCTGGCTTTCGCAGGGAGCCCCCTTGCCCTTCGGTAGGGGCCTGAACCCAGGCCACTTTACCCCGAAACATGAAAATTCCCGACGGGAACCGCGGCGAGCGGGTTTTATCCCCTGCCCTCCTGCTGCAGCTCGATAATGCGGTCGTGGGCCTTGTCGAGCGCCTTGGCGGCAACGAGCAGGTCGTCACGGCCGAGACTGTCGGTATTTTTCCAGGTTTCTCCGTCCTTGTAACCCCGTTCCAGTTTGACCGAGTAGAACTTCCCATTCTGGCCGGAATTCTCAAAAATCGCGGCGGTGATGTTGCCGATACGAATCTTATCGACGGGCCGGTTTCCGGCCGGCCTGGTGTCCGCTGCGCTGACGGCAACGGCGGCTTGAGCTGCTGACATAAACTTCTCCATTCAGTTGTTGCTGACGTTCGCGTCGCAGTATAGCGAGGGCGATTGTGATTGCAACCGCGAGAACGTTACGCCCTGCCCCGCCCTTTCCTTTCCGCTGCTGCAGCGGCGTTCTGCGCGGTGATGAGCGCGTAGCCCTCGTCACGAAGCCGCGCGCGTTCCTGGGCCTTGGCGCTCACCTCAAGCAGCTTGGCGGCGGTGTCCTCGATGCTCCATCCGCGTTGCGCGGCCATCATGCACCAGACAAAGTCCGCCAGGCTGCGATCGGGTCCGTTGCCCTCCTTCGCAGGGGGAGCGCCCGTAACACAGCGCTGATAATCCGGCCAGGTGCGCTCGCCTTGGGACCGGGTGTGCTCGCGCGAAGTCTTGAAGGGGAGCACGGCGGGGGCGGGTTCCGGCGGCGCGAGAAGGCCAAGGGCTTCGAGCTGCTCCGGCGTCATTACGCGGCCGGGATGGGTTTCAACGATGCG
>Ga0210398_10001547_pt1 | contig 23545 bp, 16 predicted proteins | sample IncBWC4OmetaG_FD_161047 | JGI IMG/M metagenome (GOLD analysis project Ga0210398, IMG submission 161047) | Forest soil microbial communities from Barre Woods Harvard Forest LTER site, Petersham, Massachusetts, United States - Inc-BW-C-4-O | ecosystem: Environmental > Terrestrial > Soil >...
CTTGGCGTTTGCGTGCGGAGTGATTGGCCGGACGTGATTTGGTGGAGGGCATGAAGGTATAAGTATAATCGCGGGCAGAGAAAGAAGTAACAGAGCCGGCAGTGCCGTCGATTGAATGCTAATTAGCAACGGGTTTCGAATCCGGCCAGGGGTAGTCTTCCGGTTACAAATCCAGATAAGTGAGTGTTGTTGTCGGAAGAGGAACCGCGGACTCTGGATCTGTTTCCAAGGCAGGCTATTCCTCGCGCAGGGCTACGACGGGATCTACGCGAGTGGTTCGCCAAGCGGGAATGAGGGTCGCGGCGAATGCGACCGCGGCCAGCAGTGCGGGCAAGGCGGCGAAAGTGCCAGCGTCGGTCGTGCTCACGCCGAAGAGCAGGCTGGCCATCACACGAGTCAAGACAGCTGCGCCAGCGAGGCCTAGAGCGATGCCGATTGCAGCAAGCTCCATTCCCTGGCGCAATACCAGCTTGATGACATCACCGGATCGCGCGCCAAGCGCCATCAGCACCCCGATGTCGTGAGTGCTTTGGGTCACGAGGTAGGACATCACGCCGTAAAGGCCCACAGCAGCCAGCAACATCGCAAAGGCCGCGAATGCAGCCAGCATGGTGGTCGAAAAGCGCTGGCGCGCCAGCGAATCGTACAAGCGTTCCTGCATGGAGCGAATGTCGTAAACCACCACGCCCGCATCGACGCCGTGGATTTCTTGAACGACGGCAGCCGATAGCCCAGCCGGATCGGAGGAAGTGCGCGCCACCAGATACGCGTCGTTCCCGGGGTGTTGCTGGTGCGAAAAATAGATCGCGATCTTGGTATCTGCTTCCAGGCCGTACTGTTTGACCACGCCCACCACACCCACAATCGTGAAAGGCTTCTTGGGATCGAACCAGAGGTGCTTTCCAATCGGATCATTCTGCGACCAAAACCGCTGAGCGAATTTTTCGTCAATGATGACTGCCTCGGGCATCTCCAACGTGTCATGCTCGGAGAAAAACCGTCCTTTCACCAAGGGAATCTCCATGGCGCGAAAATAGTCTGTGCTCGTAACGCGCATGTCTACCTGCAACTCCTGGCCCGGAGGCGGCTGATAGCCTTCCACGTTGATGCCTCCCCAACCGACTGATCCTGTGAGAGGCAGCGCCGAAACCACGCCTTCCGCTACCACGCCCGGCAGGTGCGCGATGCGGGCTCCAATTTCTTTATACAAATTAATCGCCGCTTTGTCCTCGTGGTATTTCGGGGCATTGGCGGCAATCTGCATCGTCAGCACGCGGTCGACGGTGAACCCCGGAGGTACGCTTTGTAAACGCACAAAGCTGCGAACCAGCAGCCCGGCTCCGATCAAGAGCATCAGCGAGAAGGCCAGTTCAGAAATGACCAATAAGCCACGCAAACGGTGACGCCGCAGATGCAGGCCGCCTTCGCTCTGACCACTGCGCCCGCCGGCCTTGAGAGATGCGTTCGGATCAACCTTGATAGCTCGCCACACAGGAGCTACTCCGAACAGGATGCCTGTTCCGAGGGATAGGCCGAAGGTGAATGCCAGAACCGACCCGTTGATGGCGATATCTTCGAGCCTGGGAATATTGCCCGGATTCATTGTGCGGACCATGTAAAGGCTCGCTCGAGCGACCAGGAGGCCCGCGGCCCCTCCGAGGACTCCCAGAAGAATACTTTCGGTTAGCAATTGCCGCGTGAGACGCTGCCACCCTGCGCCCAAAGCCGTGCGGATGGCCACTTCCTTCTCACGCCCCGCGGCGCGCGTGAGCAGGAGGTTGGCAACGTTGGCGCAGGCGATCAGCAGGACGAGCGCCACGGACCCCAGCAGCACGAGCAGCGCACGGCGAACGTCTCCGACGACCTGCTCTTCGAGCCCCACGACGTGCATGCCGAAACTGCGGTCGCGCTTGTCCTTTTCGCGAATGCGGTTGGCAATCACGTCGATATCGGCCTGCGCCTGTTGCACGGAAACACCGGGCTTCAGCCGCACGATGATGTTGTAGTTTTCATCGCCTCTTTGGCTCACGGCATCAGCTCCCAATGGCAAGGGGAGAAAGACGTCCACCCTGTCCATCGGCCCCTCTGACGGCATCACTTCGGCGTTGAGCATGAATCCGCGCTCGAGGACCCCGGCCACCACGAAGGGTTTCCCGTCGAGCGTGATGGTCTTGCCGACGATTTCTCGATCGGAGCTGAATGAGCGTTTCCAAAGGCGGTCGCTGAGGATGGCCACGGCGGGTTTGCCGGGTTTGTCCTCCTCAGGCAACAACAGGCGGCCAAGCAGAATCTTTGCACCGAGCATCTCGAGCAAGCTGGCTTGCGTTCGCATTCCATCGACGCGCTCAGGCTGCTCACGGCCGGTTAGCGTGAACGTGCGGCCCTGGGCGAGGGCCATTTGCGCGAAGGAATGGTTCTCGTTCTGGATGTCAGTGTACTGGCCTGGCGAGGGCCAGTCGCGGAGAATGCCGATGGCAGGAGAATGCAGCCATACGGCAGCTAGGCGGTCCGGCTGCGGATAGGGCAGCGGACGCAGCAACAACGCATCCACCACGCTGAAGATGGCTGAATTGGCGCCGATTCCAACGGCCAGGGAGACCAAAATCACCACAGTCGACAACGCGTTCTTGCGAAGCATGCGGCAGGCGAAGCGAAAGTCCTGGAACCAGATCTGCATGATTCCTCCCGCGTTTGTTTGGACGATAGTATGACGCGCGAAGATAGCCGGCCAACGAGAATTTCGACGTTTTTTGCGCCGAGCGGAGTGCTTCGAGAATTTGCGAGCTTGCATAGCAGGCCCGTGATGAATGAGGATGTGAAGGGCTGGAGAGAAAAAAAGAAAAGCACGGGGCTATACACCCGCCACTTCAAGAGAGACGCGAAAGAAAGGGGTGAGAGCGGCGTGATTATTGGGATGGGCGTGGATCTGGCTGAAGTGGAACGGATTCGGGGCGCGATTGAGCGGTATGGGGAGCCGTTTTTGCGGAGGGTGTATACCGTGGCGGAGAGGGAGTATTGCGAGCGATTCAAGAATAAGTATGAACGGTTTGCGGGGCGGTTTGCGGCTAAGGAAGCGGCGATGAAGGCTTTGGGGACGGGGTGGAGGCGTGGAGTGCGGTGGGTGGATTTTGAGGTGGTTCGGGAAAAGGGCGGGCGACCGACGATTCGGTTGGATGGGGAGGCGCGGAAGATTGCCGAGGAGTTGGGGGTGAAGAGGATTGCTTTGAGTATTACGCATACGGAGGCGCAGGCTTTGGCGCAGGTGATATTCGAAACCCAAGCCACGTAGTGCGTAAGTTAGTCCGGGCAGCCGACAGCCCGCAGCGAATCGACTGCCTATTGTCAGTAAGGCACTGAGAAAACCGCGGTCGACTTTCCGACTTTGTCCGCCGATGTATATCGTGGTAGATTCTGTAATAGCAGCATAGCCAGGTCAAAGCTATTCCTGCCTTGTACAAATAACTCATTCTTGTACAAATAACTCATTATCGAAACAAAAGTGGAACAACAAGCTCAGGTCGGAACTTATTCGTGCTCCGTCCTGTCTTCTCCAGACGAAATTCGAAGTCTGAGACCCTTTGTCAGACGTTCTACAACGCCGCACGACATACTGTTCGACCCCGAATTTTTCCTGAGTTCGATATCCAGTGGGTGGGAACCGAGGGTTGTCGTCGTACATAACAAGACGGAACTCGCCGGGGTCGTGTACGCGAAGGAAAAAATCATCCTCGGACGTCACCTTGGCGTCGTGTATGCGGACTTGAGCTTGGGTGGCGTAACTTCAGGAGATTCCGTTCATCAGGAAAACATATTCCGCATTGCAATGGAGAAGTTGCTTGCCATTCCGGGAACACGCGGTGTACGCCTACGAATTCTTCGCGGTTCCCCCGAATCGGCGGCGATTCACAAACTAATTGCTTCCAGAAACCTTGATGTTCATTTTTCGCGGGTCAAAGACCACGCTAGTTTGGCATTGCCGGATACGTACGAGCAGCTGCTGCAGAGGTTTGGAAGTACGACGAGGCACAACTTCCGTTACTATCGCCGGCGTTTTGAGGCTGCCGGTCATATCTATCTGGAAAGTCTTTCCCTGGATGAGCTGCGTTCTGCAGCCATGTATCTAAAACCGAGGTGCCTCATACCGAGTCAATCGGGGTCTGTCGAGAGACTTTTGGACATGGTGGCTACCGCGGATGAGGTCCTGGCGGTCGGACTCAAGCATCGTAGCGGTGAATGGCTAGGTATCATCGGCGGCGTGTATAGGCCTGGAGCTGGAGTACTGTTGCTGCAGCTTAGTAACGACAGTAAATTCCCGCGAGATTCGTTGTCCGTTGTGCTCCGCGGTTATCTAATTGAGACTCTTATCCGCCGTGGCATAAGGCTGCTTACGATTTGGGGCGGGACAGCTCCGCCGTTATCTCGATACGTGAAGTACATACCAACTCTGGGAATCTACCTCGATTTGCCTAGTTTCCGGTGGCGGTTGGCGCGTCAATTGGTAACAAAAGTTGGTCCTTGGTTGCCCAAGCGGCTGGGGCAAGATGCTCAATGGATTTCCCCTTTTCGTAGACGTTAGGCCGCCATGCAAATCCACAGGGGGCACTCCCGAAACCAGCTTGGCAATTGGCGTCTTCCAACATCTTTTGGATTCTGTTCGCTAGCCCAACCTTGTCCTCGTTGAGCCTCACACCAACGATTTGGGAACAACTTGCCGAGTGGATGCAGGTTGACCTATCAGGTAGTTCCCTTCTTCGGATGTGACGACGACATCCCGCCAAAGATTTGCAGGAAACATTCCCGGGACTTGAACACGCAAATAATTTGAGGAGAGCGCGGGCGTAATGTCGGCATGGTTGTGTTCATCACGGTGGAGGGTTAGAACGCGGTGGGTGCGACCGATTTGTGCGCGGCGAAAGGCGGCGGACTTTTGTTCGCCCAGGGACCGAAGTTCGCGGGCCCGGCGCTTGATGGTGGAGGCGGGGACGTGGTCCGACAGAGAGACGGCTTTTGTGCCAGGGCGGCTCGAGTAGGAAAAAACATGGAGGTAGGTGAAGGGATGGCGCTCGCTGAAGGCAACGGTGGCGGCGTGATCGGACTCTGTTTCGCCGGGGAAGCCAGCGATTACATCGGCGCCGATGGCGGCGTTGGGGAGGCGGTCGTGGATGAGCTCCAGACGGCTGGCATAGTGCTCGATGCGATACCAGCGGTGCATGGCGGCGAGGATGCGGTCGGAGGCGGATTGGAGAGGCATGTGGAAGTGTTGGGCGATGCGTTCGGTCTGGGCGAAGAGTTCGACAAGATCTTGGGTGACGTCTAGGGGTTCGATCGAGCTGATGCGGAGGCGTTCTACCGGGGTTTCGTCGAGGATACGGCGGATTAGGTCGATGAACTCTACGCGCGGAGAGAGGTCGCGTCCGTAAGTACCTAGGTTGATACCACTTAGGACGATTTCTCGGGCGTGGGAGACGTGAGAGGGTTGATGCGGCAGATTGGTGCCGACAGGTAGGGTTGCTTGTTCTAGCGAAGGGAAGAGACACGGGAATGCCTCCGCCACCGTTAGTTTTCGGATTTCGCGGATTACGGTATCGGCGGGGAGGCTGTGGCTTTTGCCGCGGACGAAGGGGATGACACAAAACGAGCAGCGGTTGTTGCAGCCATCTTGGATTTTTAGGATCGGGCGGGTGTGCTGGGATTCTCCGCCCTGGATGGGGGCGGAGAGGAATTCGGGATGGTTGAAGATATCGCCGGTGAGGATGTTGGCGAGGTGGGCGGCGGGCGAGGCAGGTCCGGCGCCCGCAAAGGAATGGAATGGCATAGATGGGCCGGAAACCAATGCGGCGGCGGGGTAGAAATTGTTCGACGTTTCGGGCAACTGGGTGGTTCGGAGGGTGTCCACTAGAGTAGGGATTTGGGGTTTGTGGGAGTTGCCTACGACCCAATTGACGCCGGGAAGGGCAGCTAGCTCTTCGGGGGCGCGCTGGGCGTAGCAGCCGGTGACGATTAGGCGGGCGGCGGGATTTTGGGCGTGGATTCTGCGGATGGCCTCGCGTGCCTGGGCGTCGGCAGCGGCAGTTACTGTGCACGTGTTCAGGACAACGATATTTGCGGATTGGAGATCTGCCGTGGAGGTGCAGCCGCGATCGAGGAGTTGGCGTTCGAGGGCGGCACCGTCAGCTTGTGTGGCGCGGCAGCCGAATTGTTGGATGTGGAAGGTGGTCATCGCGCTTACCGGGCGCACGCCAAAAAAGACGTCCCGAGAGTCCACGGAGATCGCAGAGGGCACAGAGACGAGCAGCAGAAGAATTCTCTCTGGCTCAACGCGGGCTACGTGAACAGCAGAGAATAGGATAACTGGTTCGATCGCGTCCGTGAAGGCGCTCGACGCCGCGGTGCCGGGGGGCGGGAAAAGACTGGTGGAGTCTGGCGGAGCTGGCGCAGAGGCACCCTTTACTCGGCGCATCGAGGGCCGCTACAATGTGCTTCTTAAAATGTGTGCTCTGCGGCGACATCCCTCTGCGCTCGACAATCCCAAGATTTCCGTGGTGATTCCCGTTTACAACGAGAAGGCTACGATTGAGGAGATCTTGCGGCGCGTTCTGGAGACGGGATTGCGCAAGGAAATCGTTATCGTGGACGATTGCTCGACGGATGGGACCCGGCAATATCTGGAGAGCATGATCGAGGCTCAGGGCAAAGGGGAGACTTGGGCCGCTGCTCATGATGGGGGAGATCCCGTCGAGGTACGGGAGTTGCGGATTTTTTTTCAGACCGAGAACCAAGGTAAAGGCGCAGCTTTGCGGCGGGGGTTTCGCGAGGCTACCGGCGACATCGTTTTGGTGCAGGATGCGGATTTAGAGTATGACCCGAAAGACTACCCTAGGCTTCTCGATCCAATTATAGATGGGCGGGCGGACGTGGTATTTGGTTCGAGATTTCTTTCCGGGCCGCAGCGGGTGCATCTTTTTTGGCACTATGTGGCAAATAGGGTTTTGACGCTGCTTTCGGATGTAATGACCAATTTGAAGCTGACGGACATGGAGACTTGTTACAAGGTCTTCCGCAAGGAAGTGCTGCAAGGGATCAACTTGCGTTCGAACCGGTTTGGGTTTGAGCCGGAAATTACGGCGAAGATTTCGAAGGGTAAGTGGCGGATTTACGAAGTACCGATTAGCTATGCGGGCCGGACCTACGAAGAAGGAAAGAAGATCACCTGGAAAGACGGGCTGCAGGCTTTGTGGTGCATCTTTCGTTACAACATCGCCGATTGAAATCCAACCAACGGAATTTAACGAGACGCCGCTTCGGCATAGCCGTGCGGGTGTTTTTGTTTCCACGACCAAGCTGAGGTGATGATCTCTTCAAGCGAAGAGTGTTGGGCTTCCCAGCCCAGGGCGCGGTGGAGCTTTTCCTTGCTGGCTACCAGGACGGCGGGGTCGCCGGGGCGACGAGGAGAGACTTTGCGAGAGATTTTGCGGCCGGTGATTTTTTCGGCGGCGTCGACGACTTCGAAGATGGAGAAGCCGCGGCTGTTTCCTACGTTAAAGGCTTCACCGGAGACGGTTTCTATGGCTTCTAGCGCGCGGAGGTGGGAATCGGCGATGTCCAGGACGTGAATGTAATCACGCACGCAGGTGCCGTCGGGGGTGGAGTAGTCGGAGCCGAAAACTTCGAGGTGTGGGATAACGCCGAGGGCAGCGTCGAGAACTTTGGGGATGAGGTGGGTCTCGACGCGATGGGCCTCGCCGCGTTCGGCGGAGGCGCCGGCGGCGTTGAAATAGCGGAGAGTGGCGTAGTGGAGGCCGGTGTAGGCGCGGTAGTCGGAGAGGATTTCTTCGAAGCGCAGTTTGGATTTGCCGTAGGGGTTGATGGGATTCTTGGAATGATCTTCGGGGATGGGGACAGTGTGGGGTTCGCCGTAGGTGGCAGCGGTAGAGGAAAAGATAAATTTTTTTACACCGTGGCGAGTGATGGCGTCCAGGAGATTGACGCCGGCGGCGATGTTGGCAGCATAAAAAGTGCTGGGTTCGCGGACGGACTTGGCGACTAGCGCTTCGCCTGCAAAATGCATGACCGCGTCAATCGAGTGTTTGGAAAAAACTTCCTCGATTTGTGCGCGGACGCCGAGATCGGCTAGACAGAAAATCGCTTTAGGCGGGACGGCGGCGGCGTGGCCCTCTTGAAGATTATCGAGGGCGATGACCTGGTAGCCGCGGTCTAGGAGCACTTCTGCACAGATACTGCCGATGTAGCCTGCGGCTCCGGTTACGAGTACGTTCAAGGAAGTGACCTCGCCTTCATAGGAAATGTGACGTGCAGTCGCACAACGATTAAAACTATCAGGATCGGCACAGGTTGTCAGCGGTGAATTGGCGGGAGTTTGCCGGGAGGCGAGCGCCGATGATTGGGCGAAAACGAGGAGAGGTCGCGGCAAGCCCTGTCCTTACAATCGATTCGGAGGAGCGTCCATCTGGAAACGTGGACTGTGGACTAGGCTTGCGACATGCGGCGCTGGAAGGTGAGAAGAATCAGATCGGCGCGGCGGCGGACGCCGAATTTGCTGAGGAGATTGGAGACGTGAAATTTTACAGTGCGTTCGGCGATGTTGAGTTTGCTGGCGATTTCTTTGTTGGAAAGGTTTTCGAGAAGAGAGTCCAGGACTTCTTGTTCGCGACGGCTGAGATTGGTGACGGAATCGGTTTTGAGACGGCGACCCTGACTGGTAAGGACGGAATCGACAAAGCCGGAAAGGACCGAGCGCGGCACCCAGAATCCTCCATTGGCGACCAGCGGCAGAGCGCGGACCAACTGATCGCGGGCTTCCGTGTAGGTGAGAAGACCCTTCACACCGAGACGCAAGAGCTGATAGCTGTTGGCGTCCGTGTGCTGTTCGCCGACGACGATCAGGCGGGCTTCGGGATGACGTTCGAGAAGATTGGCCAAAAGTGCGCCTGTCGCAGGCCGTGCGGCATGCCCATCGATGACGTAAACCTGAGCGACAGGCGGCTCGAGATTGCGCATGTCCGGCGCGAGCGTGGATTCGAGTTGCTTGACGACGACTTTGAATGGAGCTTTGGACAAGACGCGTTCGAACTCGCTCAGCACCAGGGGATGCGGCGAGAGGATGCAAACCGTCATCTTTGAACTTCGCTTGGTAGCCACCATGTGCCAGCCTAGTCAAAACTGTCCAAAGGGGCAAGTCCCTTGGAAGGGGCTGTTCTCGAATTGTTACCTAACAGGTAGGGGGCTTTTTCGGTGGGGACCGACTGGTGACTTTCGCAGCAAAACCTCGACAATGCGTTCGGCGGCGTGGCCGTCCCAGAAGGGGGGGATGCGGCCGGGCTTGCCTTTTCCGGCGAGAATCTGCTGCGCGGCGGCGAGAATTTTTGCAGGGTCCGTGCCTATGAGCAGGTTTGTACCTTCGGAAATCGTGATGGGACGCTCGGTGTTTTCGCGAAGCGTCAGGCACGAGACGCCTAACGCTGTGGTCTCTTCCTGGATGCCGCCGGAGTCGGTGAGCACCAGTGTGGCCTTGCTAAGCAGGCAGAGAAAATCGAGATAGCCTACCGGAGGGATCAACTTGAGCTGGGGATGAGTTTTGATGCCGGCTTGCGTGAGGCGCTGCTGGGTGCGGGGATGAACCGGAAAGATTACAGGGATTTGGGCGGCGATCGCATCGATGGCGCCGAGGAGCTCGGCTAGTTTTTCGGTGGAATCGACGTTGGAAGGTCGATGAAGGGTCAGGACGCCGAAGCGATGCCAGTTGGCGCCGTTTTTTAAATTGAGATCTTCGCCGATTCGGGATTTTTGGGCGATGGGAAGGAAGTGGCGGAGCGAATCGATCATCACATTGCCAACGAGGTAGATGGACTCGCGTGGACGGCCTTCTTTGAGGAGATGCTGGATGGCGTCCTCTTCGGTGACGAAGAGATAGTCGGCTAAGGCGTCGGTGAGGATGCGATTGATTTCCTCGGGCATGGAGCGATCGAAGCTGCGAAGGCCGGCTTCGACGTGGGCTACCGGAATGCCGAGTTTTACGGCGGCTAGCGAGACGGCAATAGTGGAATTGACGTCGCCGACAACGAGGACCAGATCCGGCTGGTGTTCGATCAAGACGGGTTCGACACGCTTGAGAACTTCCGCAGTCTGCGCCGCGTGGGAGCCGGAGCCTACTTCGAGATTGACGTGAGGCGTGGGGATGCCCATCTGGCGGAAGAAAATGTCGGACAGGGCTTCGTCATAATGCTGGCCGGTGTGGACGAGGATAGGCTCAATCTCCGGATGGCGCTGCATCTCGCGGATGAGCGGGGCGATCTTTGGGAGATTGGGGCGTGCGCCTACGATGTTGATGATTTTCAGCCGGATGCTCATAAACTAGTCAAATGTGTCCGAGGTCCGAAGTATAGCATTTGACTTCAGGCCGTTCAGGGTGCGGGAACGACCGTTCGCGCCAAAAAAGCACTGGTTCGCTGCAAGGCGTTCGATTCCTGCCTGGAACCTGCGTAAAATCGAGATGTATCCGAATCGCGGCCTTCTCTGATGGTGTCGCAGTACAACAGGAAGTCCGGTAAGGAGTTGCAAGTCTCCCGCTAATGCGTAATTTGAGTGAATCGGCTAGGGCTCTACGAGAGTTGCTCTCGGAGCGGATCCTTGTGCTCGACGGAGCCATGGGGACGATGCTGCAGCAGCGGAACCTGACTGCACAGGATTTTGGAGGGGCAGCGCTGGAGGGTTGCAACGAGAATTTGGTGCGGACGCGGCCGGATGTGGTGCTGGATATTCATCGGAAATACTTCGAGGCCGGATCGGACATTGTTGAGACGAACAGTTTTGGCGGGGCGACGATCGTTTTGGCCGAATATGGACTGACGGCGGATGCACATTTATTGAATAAACGCGCAGCGGAATTGGCGCGGCAGGCGGCCGATGAGTTAAGCACGCCAGGGAAACCACGGTTTGTTGCGGGGGCTGTGGGGCCGACCACAAAGGCGATTACCGTTACCGGCGGCGTGACGTTTGAAGGGTTGCGCGAGGCCTATTACGCGCAGGTTAAGGGTTTGGTAGAAGGCGGCGTGGATTTGCTGCTGGTCGAGACTTGCCAGGACACGCGGAATATCAAGGCGGCGCTGCTCGCGATTCAGCGGCTCTCGAAAGAGATTGGGATGGAGGTTCCGGTAATCGTGTCGGTGACCATAGAGCCGATGGGAACGATGTTGGCGGGGCAGACGGTCGAGGCCCTGTGGGCATCGCTGCGGCATGCGAAGCCGCTGGCGTTTGGGATGAACTGCGCTAGCGGGCCGGAGTTCATGACGGACCACATCCGGACTTTGAGTCAGCTCTCGAGTGCGTTTGTTTCCTGTTATCCGAACGCGGGGCTGCCGGATGAAGAAGGCAAGTATTTGGAGACGCCGAGTTCGCTGGCGGCGCAGCTTGAGAAATTTGCAGATCATGGCTGGTTGAATTTTGTGGGCGGGTGCTGCGGAACGACCGAGCAACACATTCGCGCGATTGCGCAGATGGTCGACGGGAAAAAACCCCGCCTACGGCCGGGCGAATCGCATCGAGCGGTGTATTCGGGAATCGAGACAATTGAAGCGGAGGACAGCACGCGGCCTTTGCTGGTGGGCGAGCGGACCAACGTGATTGGGTCGAGGCTCTTCAAGAATCTGGTGGCCGAGGAGAAATGGGAAGAGGCCAGCGAGATTGCGCGGCGGCAGGTGAAGGGCGGGGCGCATATCGTGGATGTGTGCCTGCAGAGCACGGAGCGGGATGAGAAGAAGGATATTCCGGTGTTTTACGAGAAGCTGATTCGAAAAGTGAAAGCGCCGGTGATGATTGATACCACCGATCCGACGGCCATCGAATTGGCGCTGACCTATTGCCAAGGCAAGTCGATTATTAATTCGATCAATCTGGAGGATGGCGAGGAGAAGTTCGAGCGCGTAGTGCCGACGGCCCATGATTTTGGGGCGGCGGTGGTGGTTGGATGCATTGATGAGGATAAATTGCAGGCGCAGGCGTTTACGCGGGAGCGGAAGCTGGCCGTAGCGCAACGCAGTTACAAGCTACTGACGGAAAACTACGGGCTGGGACCGGAAGATATCATTTTCGATCCGTTGGTGTTTCCGTGTGCGACGGGCGACGAGAACTATATTGGCGGCGCGGTCGAGACCGTCGAAGGCATCCGGCTGATCAAGCAGGCGCTGCCGGATGCGCGGACGATATTGGGGATTTCGAATGTGTCGTTCGGGTTGCCTGCCGGTGCGCGCGACGTTGTGAATTCGGTGTTTCTTTACTACTGCACGAAAGCCGGGCTGGACCTTGCGATCGTGAACACGGAAAAACTGGAGAGGTTCGCATCGATTCCACAACACGAAAGAGACCTTGCGGAGAACCTGCTGTTCTCGCATCCACCAAAGGAAGTGCCTGCCGATCATTCTCAGGCGGAGCTGCTCTCGAACGTGCCGGCAGATTGGCGGGAACAAAAGAAAGAGCAGCGCGCAGCCGTCAATCGGTACCACATCGCGGCTATCGCCGAATATTTCCGGACCGCAAAGAAGAAAGAAAAAAAGCTTGCGGCGGACCTTCCGCTGGACGAGCGGCTGGCGAATTACATTATTGAGGGGACGCGAGACGGACTCATCGCCGATCTAGAGCGAAAGCGCGCGGAAGGCGTATCGCCGCTGGAGATCATCAACGGACCGCTGATGTCCGGAATGGCGGAGGTGGGACGGCTGTTCAATGCCAACGAACTGATTGTCGCCGAGGTGCTGCAATCGGCGGAGGCCATGAAGGCTTCGGTGAATCATCTCGAACAGTTCATGGAGAAAGCGGACACGGCAAAGCGCGGAAAGATCGTGCTGGCGACGGTGAAGGGCGACGTTCACGACATTGGGAAGAATCTCGTCGAGATTATTTTGAAAAATAACGGCTATGAGGTGGTGAATCTGGGCATCAAGGTTCCGCCGGAAGAATTGATCAAGGCTTATTTGCAGCATCACCCCGACGCCATCGGGCTTTCAGGGCTGTTGGTGAAAAGCGCGCAGCAAATGGTGATCACGGCTGGTGATTTGAGGGAAGCGGGGATTGAGATTCCGCTTTTGGTGGGGGGAGCGGCGCTGTCTGCGCGGTTTACGCAGACGAAGATTGCGCCGAGCTATGGGAAGTCGGTGTGCTACGCAAAGGATGCCATGACCGGGTTGCGGCTAATGAATCAGCTGATGGACCCGGCGACGCGAGAACAGGTGCTCTATGAGCACGCAGCGTCGGGAAACGGGTTTGCCGTGGCAACGACGGTGAAGGTCGCCGAGATGCCCAAGGTTATGCGCTCGCCGAAGGTGCCTACCGACTTGCCCATTCCGAAGGTAGCGTATCTCGAGAGGAAAGTGCGGCTGGTGCCGGATCTACACGAGGTGTGGAATTACATCAATCCGTTTATGTTGTATGGACGGCACCTGGGGTTCCGCGGAGATTTTGAGAAGCGGTTTGCCGAACGCGATGTGAAAGCCGTCGAGCTATATGAAAGCATGGAGGAGGTCAAACGCGAGGCGGAGGAATTCCTTAAGCCGCGCGCGGCTTGGCAATTTTTTGAGGCGGAGTCGGATGGCGAGGCGATGCACCTGTTCGCGCCGGGTGGCGCGGAGCCGGTGCATACGTTCCGTTTCCCGCGCCAACGCGTGGGCGATTTTCTGTGCCTAAGCGATTACGTGCTGCCGCCGCTCGATGGGAAGCGCGACCACATCGCATTGTTCGTCGTGACAGCGGGCGAAGGTGTGCGCGAGCGCTCCGAGCGAGCAAAGAACGAAGGATACTACTTCAAGTCACACGGGATGCAGGCGCTGGCCATCGAATCAGCGGAAGCATGCGCGGAGTGGTTGCACCGACGGATTCGAGAGGATTGGGGATTTCCGGACCCGCCGGAACTGACCATGGCGCAGCGGTTTACCTCGCGCTACCGCGGCAAGAGGTACAGCTTTGGGTACCCGGCTTGTCCGAATCTTGAAGATCAGGCCGGGATTTGGAAGCTGTTGCGGCCGGAAGAGATCGGCGTGCAGTTAACGGAAGGTTTCATGATGGATCCGGAGGCCAGCGTGAGCGCGCTGGTGTTTCAGCACCCGGATTGCACGTACTTCTCGGTTGGCGACGCCGGAGAAGCGTAACCGCTTACGGCCAACAGCCTCGTCGCTTCCTTTACATCTCCATCTTTCCAGGGGGCATAAGGCTCCACACCCGCCAGAATTCCTTCATCTCCCTAGGCGTTCCAAACGAAACACGAACATAGGTATTCATAGAAGGAAAGAGGCGCGCGATGAGGACGTCGTTTTTCTTGAAGTGTTCAATGACGTCAACGGCCATGCGGCCGGTCTTCAACATGGCGAAATTCGCGTGAGAATCGATTCCTTTCACCATGCGCGCGTTGGCCTGGTTGAAGAACTCTTGACGATCATCGGCGTTGCGTTTCGCGCTCAGCTGGACATATTCGAGATCATCGTAGGCCACGAGAGCGGCACGAGCACCGACGGCATTGAGGCCTTCCGGGAGACGGCGGGCGGCGAGAGCCTGCATTCTCTCTGGTGCGCCAACGGCATAGCCCACACGGATTCCTGCCAGCCCGAAAACTTTTGAGAAGGTTCGCGCTACGATGACCCGGTCATCGCTTATCGGGTTATCGATGAACGAGGAGTAGTCGGCCGTTCGTTCCACGTAGTGATGATAGGCCTCGTCGATGAGGACGGTTGTGGTGCGAGGAAGCTCGCGAAGGAAGGCTTCTAAATCTAGGCGGGGCGTCAGACTGCCTGTGGGATTGTTTGGATTGCAGATGTAGACCAAGCCCGTGGTGGCGTCGGCTCGCTTTAGGATTGCCGCCAGATCATGCGAATAATTCTTGGCGAGGGGGATTTCGACGACATCTGCTCCCAAAGCTTTGGCACACCGTCCGATGGCTTCAAAAGTAGGCACAGCCGTGATGAGCGTTTTACCGGGGCCAAGAAAAGTGGAAGCCGCGATGCTCAGAATCTCCCCAGAACCGCAGCCCAGCACTAATTGCTCCGGCTTGATGGAATGAGACTTGGCGATTCGTTCATGCAGGGCATTTACTGCTGGGTCGGGGTAGCGATTGGCGTAGGTCAGGGAGTCCTGCATCGAGGCGATTACTTTTTGTGAAGGGCCATAGGCGTTTTCATTGCGGCTCAGAATAATCGGGCCGCCGGGTTCGCTGGACGCAAGGTCCGCGAGTGGGGGAAAACCCGCGGTGACAGCCGCACCAGCGGCTAGATTGCGAAAGAAGTTTCGTCGTGTTATGGGCATAGGGCTCCTCGTTCGGCGTTTGTTGTTGATAGCAGAGAAAGGTGTGGAAGGTCAATCCAACGCTGTTCTTCTAAAATGCAGGCGTAGGCAGGGTCTCCCAACGTTGAGTGGCGAATACACCATCCGCAAACCAGCTAAGAAGCGGTTCCGTGCGTCAACGATTCTGCCCGTTAGACACGCGACCAAACTCACCGAAGAGAAGTGCTGTTCGGTTGCGGCGATCGTCAGAAAGAAGCATTTTTCAGCTTCCTGGTAATCACGGCCGCAGATATTGCTTGCTGACGAGCTTCGCCATGCAGGATAATCTGCAGAATGGTGACCTTCTAGCCGGCCCTCGATCATGATCTGTCCTTCTTGCAAAGAAGACAACCCTGCACTTGCCGTCCGTTGCGGTCACTGCGGAGCGGTTCTAGACCCCTCGAAGGCGGGGAAAGCTATTGATAGCCACGTCCCTGAGGCGCCCAAGGACGGTGGAGATAAGCTGAACCAATCATCAGGCAGCCGGCCGTCATCTCGATTGGACCGTCCAGTCGACCGGACGATAGACAGTGGTGCCCCTTCAGCGGGTTCCCGGGCCCAGGATGGACCAGGAGTGTCGATATTGAGCAAGACCCCTTCCGGATCCGTTCCTATCGACGATCGTACGATGGACAGCTCTGATCGGGACTTGCTCAAGAAAAGAGGTGATGTACCGCCAACAGCAGCCGGCACCAAGTCTCCGACCAGGAGTCGAGGGAGCAGCGCTTTCAATGCTCCGGGGGGGCTGGAACCCGCGTTGGATTTCGGGCCAAGGTTCCGTATAGAAAAACTGCTGGGCGCAGGGGGGATGGGCAAGGTCTACAGGGCTTTCGATAAGGAGCTCTCGCGCACGGTGGCACTCAAGACCCTGCTGCCAGAGCTAGTCAGCGACCACCTTTTAACCCAACGCTTCAAACAAGAACTGCTGCTCGCCAGCAAGATTTCCCACAGAAACATCCTGCGCATCCACGACATCGGCGAGGTCGAGGGTGTGAAGTTCATCACCATGGCCTTCATCGAAGGCAAGGACTTGCACCAGTTGCTGAAAGATGAAGGGCCACTCCCTCTTGAGCGGTCTCTTAAGATCGCCAGGCAACTGTGCGAAGCACTCGATGCGGCTCATTCCGAGGGCGTGGTGCATCGTGACTTCAAGCCGCAAAACGTCTTGGTTGGAAATAACGACCATGTCTACGTATCCGACTTCGGGCTGGCGACATCGCTGGAGACCGCGAAGATGGGCATGACGCGCACTGGCGCGGTTATGGGCACGCCGCGCTACATGTCACCAGAGCAGGTGGAAGGAAAACCGGTCGACAGCCGGAGTGACCTGTATGCCCTGGGGTTGGTGCTCTACGAAATGGTGACCGGGGCGACTCCTTTTTCTGGAGAATCCACCTTCCAGTTAATGTATCAGCGTGTCCAGCTAATGCCCAAGGATGTGAAGCTGGTCAATCCAGCGCTGCCGGACTATGTGGCGCGCGTCATCATGCACTGTATTGAGAAAGACCCCGCCAAACGATACCAGAGTGCAAAAGCCATTCTTGCAGATCTGGATGCCGGACGCAGCCCTGCTTACTCTCCCACGCGAACCGTCCAAATCAATCTCCCAGTCGTCGAAAAACTTTGGTGGTATGTCTCGGGAGGGGGCGTGCTTCTCCTGATCGGCCTCTTTTTTGCGATTCCCAAAACAAGACACTGGGTTTTTGCAGCCCCGACTGCGGGAACCCCCAGTTCAATTACAAGCGGCCTTCCGTCCTTATCCCAGGGAAAGTTCGTCGCCGTCCTGCCGTTCCGCGTGCTGGGGGACCAATCGTCGCTCGGCTATGTGGCCGATGGGTTAGTCGAAGCGATGTCGGCGAAGCTTTTCCAGCTGAAAGAGGTACGCCTAGCCTCTTCGACAGCAGCTGCCAAGATCGACCCCAAGACACCTCTTTTACAAGTAGCGAAGGAATTAGGTGTGAACCTGATTGTCTATGGAACGGTACAAGGCTCTGGGGATAATCTTCGGGTGACGGTCAATCTGGAGAACGTGGCTGAAAACCACCTGGTATGGAGCCAAGAGTTCGCGGGGATGACTGGCGATTTGCTGACTATCGAGGATCACATCTACACCCGCCTCATGGATGAGCTAGAGTCGAAACCCAGCGATGAGGAGATGGCCACCGCGTCGGCCCACCCCACCGAGAACGTGGAGGCTTATAACCAGTATCTCAAAGGACGCAACGCCTTGGGCGGTAGTCCCGACGAGAAGAACATTCAAGTGGCAATGAACTATTTCAATGGGGCCCTCGAGAGAGATCCCGGATTCGCGCTCGCCTACACCGGGCTTGCCGATGCCGATCTCATGATGTACAACGAGAAGAAAGACAAGTACTGGTCGGAAAAGGCCGTGGAAGCAGCCAAACAAGCCGCCCGGCTCAATGACAAATTGCCCGAAGTGCACGTCGCGCTGGGGAGCGCCTATGCCGCGACGGGGCAAAACGTACAAGCTATCGCAGAACACAAACGGGCGCTGGAACTCGCACCCAATTCGGACGGAGCTTATCGTCGTCTGGGAAATGCCTACAGAGCAAACGGCCAAAAAGAAGAAGCACTCCGGGCGCTCGAAAAAGCCGTTGAGATCAATCCTTATTACTGGAACAATTTAGCTGCACTTGGCAAGGCCTATTTTGCCTTTGGCGAATCGGACAAGGCCGTCAAGGTCTTTCTGCAGATCATTCAACTCGAGCCGGACAATCCAGCGGGATATAACAACCTTGGAGGGGTCTATCTCAATCTGGGTAGATTTGAAGAGAGCCTCCCGGCGTTTCAAAAGTCGCTCCAGATTCAACCGTCGGGGGATACCTATACAAACCTTGGCACCGCCTTTTTCTATCTGAAACGGTATTCGGAAGCACTACCCATGTTTGAAAAAGCGGTCGAAATGAGTCCAGAAGACGAAACCAACATGGGGAATCTTGCCGATGGTTACCGCTGGGCCGGTGATAGGGTTAAAGCACAAGCAACGTATGAGAAAGCCATCAGCTTGGCCTACAAAGAACTACGCGTGAATCCCCGCGATGCAAGTGTGGTAGGCAACCTGGCGCTGTACTATGCGAAAAAGGGAGATCCGCAGCAGGCAAAGGAGTTCGTAAGCAAAGCGCGAGCAATTGATCGCTCGAATGTCTATCTGATGTATATCGCAGCGGTCGTAGACACCATCAACAACCAGCCTACCGATGCCGTCAAGGAACTTACAGGGGCACTTGAAAAAGGCTATTCACCGGTGGATGTCGCAGCGGATCCGGAGTTCGGCTCGCTCGAGGACCGGGGTGATTTCCGTCTGATGATGAAGCGATTCACTCCTAAGAAACGCTAGAATCGGCGAGGATGGTCTACCTTTCGTCGCAGTTCCCGGTTCATGATTTTGCATCGCCGAGGCGCGAGAATCACTGGGTTTTTTCTATCCGCGAGCTCCGGGGAACGCCCGCGTCGAGAAAATCACGGGCAAAGACCAGTTCCTACCTCACGGACGAACACGGCAAACTCAGAGCGTAGTGAACCCCGACCAGACGCACAAATTCCAGGAGGTTTAGCCGCGGGGATATCGGATTGTTTACAGTCGTGATTGCGAATCTACTTTCGGGAGAAGAACATCAACGCCCGAATCGCGGAACGGAGATCTCCTGAGATCGTTTGACCAGCAAGAGAAGCACTCCGCCCGCCAGAATCAAGAAGATGGTAGAAGGCTCAGGAACCAACAAAGTCCCCTGAACCTGAAACCCTTGGCCTGGACCGAGATTGACAAGGTCACCATTGATGTCTGTGACCACAACCCCAAAATCAGCCCCCGGTGTTGAGGTAGAACAAGCGTGGACCCCATCGCAGCTGCCGTCGCCAAAGTCGGTTGCGAACGGGATGCCGCCAAATCCACCTTCCCCAGTATTGGGGTCGGAAAAGCTGATCTCAGTCACCCCTGGACTCAAAGGGGTCACCTGGCACATCGTAAAGTACTCGCTGGATGGGTCGCAGACATAAGTAAGGGTGGGCGTGCCCGGGAGCAGAGTAGCAACTAAATCCACTCCTATGGCCAGCTGATTTGTGAAATTGATAAAATCAAACTCTTCAGACTGTCCTATCGTTTTAAAGTCACTACCGAGGACGGTGAAAGCGAAGTTCGGATCGTTGGGAGAAAAGAGCCCCGTTGCATCACCTCCGCCCTGCAGTTTGACGCCAGGATCTACGCCGTCGGCGTATCCAACCGAGCATGACAACCCAAGAAGAATCAACGTCAGGCACCAGCGTGCGATTTTCACGGGTACTCTCTCCAATTCTCACACCACTACTGGGACACCCTTGCGGAGCAATCTAGCTGCCAATCTTGGTGACACCCGCTGAAAACATCGCATGTGTTTTCTTGGGTTTAGCGATGCAGGGAGAGACACGAAGTCTGGTATGTGCAGACATATTCGTATAACGGGCAAGGAGTTTCTCAAATTGTCTGGATTCAATGACAAACAGGAATTGCAGCTTCATGGGTAAACAGCACCCCGAACACACCAAGCTTCACGCGTTGCCGGGGCGCTCTTGCGGAACCCGCGAGGGGAGGCAGGACGAACTCCGGCCCTCTTCACCAGACCGCGATGTGAACGAGGCTGCCAGGAACGAGGGGATGAAGCCTCGCGAGGCGTTGGCCCTCTCGGGATTAACTCAAAATACGGCAGAGCATCAAAAAAAATGGACTCGTAGTTTGCGCGTCCGATGAAAAAAGTCTCCCGGCTTAGATTACGCGGAGCGTCGCCGTACACGAACACCGAAAAGCGTGAGTAAACCCATGCCCAGAAGGGTGACCCCGGCCGGCTCTGGGGCCGCCCCTGGGGGATCAGTTACAGTCACGGTGTAAAGGCCACCTCCACTGCCAGCCCCTGCGCCGAAAGCATAGAAAGTCCCAAGATCCATGGTCGGCGTGGAAGCAGAGGCGGACCATGAGTAAAGCTGCTGGCCAAGGGCAAAAAGGCTGAAACTATTCGATCCTCCGGCGCCTTCGCCAATCAGGCCGTCGTAAAAGGATACCGAAAGGTCCTTCCATGTGCCGTTGACATCCACTGGCAAATTGGCAAAATCAAACCCTAGTTGGTTTCCCGCGCTCGGGGTTGGATTTTGAGGCAGGCTAAAACTCGCCGTAAAGGTCCCGTTGGAGCCCGGCCCGCTAATCTGGTAATTCACTATTGAATCAGCGGATGCAGAGGATGCACCAGCCAATAGAATCACAACGGCAAGAACCATAACAAAGCGGTGGCCTTTGGAATTCATAGAATCCTAGTTGCGGAGCATCCGCCCAATGTGGGAAACAGAGCACGTTGAACACCAAATCAAATCTCTCAAAACAAAACACTTAAACACGGGTAAAGGGCAGTACAGTGAAATGTCATGCATACATCTGGCAATCACTTAACCCATTATGTACTAGGACTCTCTACGCGAAAATGACTCGGGCTTCTTCCTGGCTCTGAGCCTGCTCATCAGTTCCCGCTCGACAATGGGAACAATTCACTTGGAAGAATACTCAGAGATCAATACAGCGAGCGGATTTAGCACTAGTAATCAGACGAAAGACTATAGCTAACAAATGGAACCCGCCTAGCATATGATGCACGATGGACTACACGGCCAGGGTTTCTGAGGAACTAGATCAACAAGGTTTGGTTATCATGGAAGCCGCCGACGACCTGCGAAAATTAGACGGCAGATCGAAAGCCATAGGGACATGACCACCATTCAGCCAATCAGCTCGAGCGAAGTCGTAAAACCCCGGTGTCTCTCCTCCGCAATTAGTGTTCTGCTGCTGCTGGGTTTGGTTTCCGCTACGGGCTGCAAACGGAATCCTTCTGTGCAGGCTGAGGAAGCTTACGCTCGCGCGCAAGATCTGTTGAAACAAAATAAACCGGAGGCGGCGATCATCGAACTGAGCCGCGCTGTTCAGGCCAAGCCGGACTTGGCCAAAGCCCACCACGATCTTGCAAGACTCTACTTCGAGCGGGGAGACGTCAAGGACAGCTTTCGCGAATACACTCTCGCGGTTCGCTATAATCCCCAGGACCAGGAGGCATATCACGTTGTCGGTGAAGTGCTGCTAACCGCGCGAAAGTTTGCCGAAGCAAAGGATACAGCTTCGCAGATCTTGACCCGGTGGCCGGATGACCGGCGTGCGAAGCATCTCTTGGTAGAAAGCATGATGGGACTCGGGGATTGGGAGAATTCGCGAAAGCTCGTGGAACAAAACGCTGCTGAGGAACCGGAGGGTGCCCGGGCACAATTCGATCTTGCGACCCTGCTGATCCATGACAAAAAGTGGCCTGCGGCCGAACAGGAGCTTCGTCTAAGCTGGCGTCTCGATCCCCAAGTCTTGCTAACTCCTCTGGCGCTCGCGCAGTTGCTGGAATCCCAGGGAAAACAGAAAGACGCTGAAGAGGTTCTGAAGCAATTCTCCGAGCAGCACGGCAACCGGACCGAGCCGTTGTTCGCCTTGGCAGGTCTTTACTTTCGTGCGCGTCGGCTCGCAGACGCCGACGAAGTCTTCAAAAAGATTCAAGTCGTGGACCCCAAGAATCCCGCGAGTCGCGCTGCCTTGGGCGAATTCTATGCTGCTACAGGGAGGGCCGATGCCGCTGAAAAGGAATTCAAGCGAATCGTTGCGGAAAATCCGAAGGACACTTTGAGCAGGCATCACTTGGCCGACGTCGAGGTCGCGCTCAACCGACGAGACGAAGCGCGGCGGATTGCCAATGACCTGCTGAAGGAGGACGCAAGAGATTGGCAGGCTTTGACACTCTTGGGCCGATTGGATCTTGAGGACGGGAAAGCGGCCCAAGCCGAACAGGAATTGGATCAGGCAAAGACGGCCAATCCGGACTCGCCGGTGATCTATTTTCAACTCGCACGCGTCTACTTGGTCGAGGGAAAAGCGGATCAGGCAAAATCCGCTCTCGGTCAATCTCTTAGCCGTTCTCCCAACTATGTCGCTGCTCGTATTCTCCTGGGGGCATTGGAACTCCGCGCCGGGCAAACGGATCTCGCCGTCCAGGATCTCAATAAAGCACTGGCACGAGCCCCTTCTGCGATGGAACCGAATCTGATGATTTCGCAAGCATACGCAATGCGCGGGGAGTTCAATCTTGCCGAGGAGACATTGAACAGACTGCTCGATCGGCCGACAACCCCGGCAAGCCAGGCGATGATCCTCGAGACTCTGGCAGAGGTTAAGGTTCGGCAAGGCCGTTACGCCGAGGCCGTGGTACTGGCCACGAAATCGCTGAACACAGGTCTGCTCAGCCGCGAAGGGCTGCGTGTCTTGGGGGTGAGCTACCTGGCGCAGAAACGTCCCGAACTAGGGCTCAAAGCCATCCAAGAGTACTTGAAAAAGGCGGACCACTGGGCCACTGGCCAGGACGTACTCGGCGAAATTGCGTTACAGGCCAATGACCTGGACGTCGCGGAGAAGGCTTACCAGGAAGAACTGAAGATCAAGCCCGGTTCCAGTTCTGCTCTCTTCGGTCTCGGCAACGTATATGACCTGCGTCAGCAATACGACAAGGCGGCAGACTTTTTCCATCGTTTCGCATCCGCCGAACCGGATAACGCCGTCGTTCACGTACGTCTCGGAATGCTCGCGGAACGCAGCCAGGATTTCCAGAAAGCCATTTCGGAATACAAGAGCGCCAGCAGTTTGGACTCTCGAAACGCCATCGCCAAAAACAATCTTGCGTGGATATATGCGGAGCATGACGGCAGCCTCAGTGTCGCTCTGGGGTTAGCCCAGGAGGCGCGTCGCCTTCAGCCCAGCGAGCCTAGCATCGCGGACACGCTCGGTTGGATTCTTGTAAAGATGAATCAGGGAGAGAGCGCTTTGCCCTATTTGAAAGAATGCGTGGCGGGTAATCCGCGAAAGCCTGTCTACCACTACCACTTGGGCATGGCCTACCTGAAAGCGGGGAAAAAATCGGAGGCGAAAAGCGAATTGCGGACCGCCTTGCAGTCAGGGGCGCCGTTTGCCGGTTCCGTTGACGCCAAAACGAGTCTGGAGAACATCTCAACCTCACAATAGTCGAAATCCCAGCACCCCCGCACCCAGTGCATTGGAAACCCGTTTTCAGCGAGGGGGGAGCCCAGAGCCCTCGTTCTGCGTCGGCGACCGCAGAGACTCCGACAACGAAAGATGGTCCACAAAATTTTCTAGAATCGCCGT
>Ga0210398_10001549_pt1 | contig 23537 bp, 19 predicted proteins | sample IncBWC4OmetaG_FD_161047 | JGI IMG/M metagenome (GOLD analysis project Ga0210398, IMG submission 161047) | Forest soil microbial communities from Barre Woods Harvard Forest LTER site, Petersham, Massachusetts, United States - Inc-BW-C-4-O | ecosystem: Environmental > Terrestrial > Soil >...
CGGAGCGGGCGGCGATCATCAGCGGCACGACAGCGCGCATCATTAAATAGGGCGCACGGAGATTGGTGGCGAAGAGCCTGTCCCATTCTTCGGGGGCGACTTCGTGGAGCGGTTTGCCCGAACCGCCGATGGCGGCATTGTTGACCAGGATGTCGCAGCGGTGAAAGTCGCGAGCGACGTGTTCCCCGAGGCGCGCGATGGCGGAGGGATCGGTGAGGTCGCAGGGGAGGACGGTCGCCTCGCCCCCGGCTTTTTGGATCTGGTCTCGGACTGCACGGAGGCGCTGCTCATCGCGGGCGACGATCAGGACGTGCGCGCCGAGGGAGGCGAGGCGCAGGGCGATAGCTTCGCCGACTCCGCGCGCGGCGCCGGTGACAAGGGCAATTTGGGATTCAAGCGCAGGCATCTTTCTATTTTCGATGCGGAGCCCAGCGAATGTCTGCCGATCAGTGGACGAAATTGATGGCGATCGCGGGCGTGATGCTGTCGGAGGTGTTGTGGCCTGCGGGAAAGAGGCGGACGCCGAGGAGCACGCCGAGATATGGCTTCCAGCTGTATTCGACCGCGGGGGCAAGACCCCAGGCGTCACTCCAGCCGGAGTTGAGGCGGACGCTGGACGGACCCTGCAGGTAAGAGCCGGTGACGCGCGTGTTGGCAGTGTTGCGATACGTGACGTCGGTGGCGAGAACCCAGCTGCGCGTGGCGCTGTATTCCCAGGAATTATCGAGGTAGAAGGAACTGCCGGGATGCGCGGTGCCGCGGAATCCCTTAGAAGTGCCGTAGACGCTGGCGTCCTGCACGGGGACCGAATGCGAGAAGGCGTCGGAAAGATCGAGGCGCGTCCGCACAATGCGGCGGTTGGGGAGCCAGAAGTACATCTGGGAGAGGAACTCGGGATTGGTGGTGTACGCTCCGGCGCCGTTGGCGTTGGTGGGGCGGCTGAGGCGATCGTACTCGCCGGTGGGGAGGGTTTCTTCGACGGCAACGGAGAAGATGGGCATCCAGCGGCACGCCTGGAAGGTCGTGAGCCGGCGCTGCAGGAGCAGGGTGAGGTCGCCGATGCCGGGACCGGCGCTGCTGGGTTCACTGGCAGCGGTGTTGTAGCCGGCGGTAGGGATGAGGCCGAAGCCGGTTTTGTTGGAGAGACCGTAGATGAGGTAGGTGAGAGTGCCGTAGCCATTCGCATGCGGGGCGCTTTGGCGTGTGCCGCTGGGCGAGTAGCTGCCCTGGGTGGTCACGTCGTAGACGTAAGTCTCGATCAGCGCGTGGCCGCGCGGCGCGGTGGCCGGGGTGTTGGCGAGCATGGGGCCGGTCCACCAGGCGTCGTTCATGGGGTGGCGCTGGTCGCAGGTGGGGGGCTGCTGGATCTGGACTGCGTCGCCGCGGGCAAGCAAAGGATGAGCGAGCGCGACGATGAGCACGCCGCCCAGGACGCGCGCGAGATTCGGCGGCATCAGTCCCCTTCCTTCTGACTGACGCGCGTGGCGATGTTGATCCAGTTCGTCTCCCAGGTTTGGCCGCCGTCGTCGGAGAAGGCCTGCTCGGAGCGCACTTCGTTCGCGGAGACGGACCAGATGGAGAAACGAACCAAAATGTTGCGGCCGTGGTAGAGCTCCGCATCATAGAACTCGCCGCGGCCATCGTTGAATGTGCCGACCGAGGGTGTGCCGAGGACGGCGGAGTCGCTGGTAGCGAAGCTGATGTTCCACTGGTGCGCGCGCGGATCGTAGAGGCGCAGGGAGAGCAGTTCGAGGTGGCCGGTGGGCCCGTCGGCCTCGACGGTGGCGAGGTTGGCGCGGCCGTTCCAAATCCTATTCGTGACGGTGGTGCCCTCCATCGTGGTCCATTCGCTGGAGCCGGTGAGCGGATGAAGCAGGCGGCGGATGTGCATCTTCCAGGTGCCGAAGTCGAAGTCGAAATCGTGCTCGGCGGAAGAGGGAGGCGGCAGCGGTTCCGTTCCAGGCGGCGGTGTGCTGGGGCGGCCGGGTTGGGGCTGACCCCAGACGGCTTCGCTGGTGCGGGTTTGATTGGTGATCCAGTTCACTTCCCAGGTTTTGCCGCCGTCGGGGGAGAAGGCCTGCTCGAAGTGCGGCGTGCCGGAGGCCATGCGGGTCCAGTCAAAGCGGATGAGGGTGGTTTTTCCGTTGATGGTGTCGGTGGTGTAGAAGTCGCCGTGGCCGTCACGGAAGTCGCCGACCTGGGGCGGGTCGAGACGACCGACGCGGCTGTTGGCCCAGTAGAGCCGCCACTGGCGCGCCTCGCGGTCATAGAGACGCAGCGTGAGGCCTTCCATGTGGGCGCCGTTCGCGCTGTCGAGCTCGACCGTGTCGAGGTTGGCGCGGCCATCCCACACTTTGTAGCAGGCGCCGGTACCCGTCATGTCGGTCCAGTCGGGGGTGCTGGTGAGGGGATGGAGCATGTAGTGCAGCTGAAAAGTGAAGTTGCCGAGGAGGGGATCGAAGTCGTGCGCGCCATCGTGAAGCGCCGGGAGGAGTGGGGCAGGCGCGGTGGACTGCGCGAAGCCGGGTGCGGCGAGGAACAACCAGGCCGCGAGCAGGAGATGAGGGTGAAGATGCCGCTGGGAATGCATGCACTTCCTCGAAATCGAAATGGTGTGCGGGAGGGCCAGGGAGCGTCCTCCCACACGTCCAGATTGACGCGGCGCGTGGTAGTTTAGTAGGACCACTTTTTATGCAATTCGCGATACCACTTTTCCGAGGCAGAGAGCCACTTTTCCGGCAGGTTTATCGGGGGATGCGGCAGGCCATTCTGAGCGGGGCGCTGCGGGCGGGCGAGCGGCTGCCGTCGACGCGCGACCTAGCGGAGCAGCTGGGGATTTCGCGCACCGTGGTGCTGCTGGCGTATGAGCAATTGCTGGCGGAGGGATTTGTCAACGGACGCGGTGGATCGGGCACCTACGCGTCGGAAGGGCTGGCGCGTAATGCTGCGTCTGCCACGCGCAAACAGGCGCGGGTGAGGCTGTCGCGATTTGGCAACGCGGTGACGGATTCGATGGGGACCGTGGATACACCGCTGCCGCGGCCGGTCGCACCTCGCTACAACTTCATCTACGGGCGCAGCGATCTCGATACATTTCCGTTTGCGCTCTGGCGCCGCTTGCTGCTGCGGCAAGCGAGGAAGGGATCGACGCGGCAGTTCGACTATGGCTCGGCGCTGGGGAATACGGATCTGCGGGCGGCGATCTGTGCACATCTGCGGCGATCGCGCGCGGTGGTGTGCGATCCGTCGGAGGTGATTGTGGTGAACGGATCGCAGCAGGCGCTGGACCTGGTGATGCGGGTGCTGGTGGATCCGGGAGATCCGGTGGCCATTGAGGATCCGCACTACGATGGCATTTGCGAAGCGCTGCGTGCGGCGGGAGCGCGGCTGCGGCCGGTACCGGTGGATCGGGAGGGACTGAATCCGGCGCGGTTGCCGGAGGACGCAAGGATGGTGTTCGTGACGCCATCGCATCAGTATCCGACCGGCGCGATTTTGCCGCTGGAGCGGCGGATGGCGCTGCTGAAGTGGGCACGACGGCGCAACGCGGTGATTGTGGAGGACGATTACGACGGCGAATTTCAGTACGATGGGCGACCGCTGGAATCGTTGCAGGGGCTGGATCGCGAAGGGCGGATCGTGTACATCGGGACGTTCTCGCAGACGGTGTTTCCGGCGCTGCGCATCGGGTACCTGATCGCGCCGGCGTCGCTCGTGCCGGCGTTCACAGCAGCGAAGTGGCTGAGCGATCTGCACTCGGCCACTTTGGAGCAACAGACGCTGGCAGAGTTCATTTCCGGCGGGATGTACGAGCGGCATCTGCGGCGGCTGCGACGGAGAAACACGGCGCGGCGTGCGGCGCTGCTGGAGGCGGTGAAGAGATATCTCGGCGATCGCGTCGAACTGACCGGCGAGGGAGCGGGAGCGCAGGTGGTGCTGTGGCCACGGAAGCGCGTTGCGGAGGAGGCTGTGGTCGCGGCAGCGGCGAAGAAGGGCGTGGGGATCTACGGAATCGCGCACTGCTTTTTGCGGAAGGGATCCCGGCCAGGATTCCTGCTGGGGTATGCACGGCTGACGGAGCGCGAGATTCGGGAAGGCATCCGGTTGCTGGGCGAGGTGTTGTGAGGGTACGGGAGAACGAGACGTTGGAAAGGAAGGCGCGATGACAGGCGGATCGAAACGGCGGTGCTCGTGGGCAGAAAGCGATGCGCTGATGCGGGCGTATCACGATGAGGAGTGGGGCGTGCCGGAATTCGACAGCCGCGCACTGTGGGAGTGCCTGATGCTGGAGGGTTTTCAGGCTGGCCTCGCGTGGATCATCGTGCTGCGCAAGCGCGAGGCTTTTCGCAAGGCGTTTCGCGGGTTCGATCCGCGCAAGGTGGCGCTGATGAGCGAGAGAGACATCGTGCGGCTGCTCGCGAATCCGGGGATCATCCGCTCGCGGGCGAAGATCGAGGCGACGATCGGCGGGGCGAAAGCGTTTCTCGCGATGGAGAAGCGGGGCCAGGATTTTTCGCGGTGGGTTTGGGAGATGGCAGGCGGGCAGCCGATTCAGAACACGGGGCCGCTGCAGGCGAGTTCACCGCTGGCGGAGAATTTTTCGAAGGAACTGAAGCGGCTTGGGTTCAGGTTTGTCGGGCCGGTGATTGTGTATGCCTGGATGCAGGCAGCAGGGATCGTGAATGATCACGCGGAGGAGTGTTTTCGCCGGGGCTTCTGCGCGCGAATCAGGCGGAAGGTTTGAGCCGCCGTATACTCGGATGTTCGCAAGGAGATCGAGATGAGTGCTGGTGCGGTTGGTTATGCGAAGGAAAATGCGGGGCGGTTTCTGGAGGAGCTGAAGATGCTGTTGCGGATTCCGTCGGTGTCGACGACGCCGGAGCACAAAGGCGATGTGGAGAAGGCCGCGGAGTGGGTCGCTGCGGAGCTGAAGCGCATGGGCATGGAGCATGTGGAGATCCTTCGCGCGGCTGACTCGGAACGCGGAGGCCATCCCCTGGTGTATGCGGACTGGCTGCATGCGGCAGGCAAGCCGACGGTGCTTTGCTACGCGCACTACGATGTGCAGCCCCCCGATCCGCTGGACGAGTGGGTGTCGCCGCCGTTTGAGCCTACGGAGCGGAATGGGAATCTCTACGCGCGCGGGGCGGTCGATGACAAGGGGCAGCTGGTCACGCAACTGAAGGCGCTCGATGCGCTGATGAAGAAGGATGGGAAGCTGCCGATCAATGTGCGGGTGATTTATGAGGGTGAGGAGGAGGTGGGTGGCGAGCGGATCGCGGCGTTCGTGCGCGAGCATCCGGAGCGGCTGAAGGCGGACTTCGCCTTGATTTCGGACACGGAGATGTTTGCGCCGGAGCTGCCCACGCTGTGTGTCGGGTTGCGCGGGATGATCTACACCGAGCTGGAGGTGCGCGGCGCGAAGACCGATCTGCATTCAGGGATGTACGGCGGCGCGGCGCCGAATCCGTTCGTGGCCCTGGCGCAGATCATCGCGGGGCTGAAGGATCGCGAGGGGAAGATTCTGATCCCTGGCTTCTACGACGATGTGGCGAAGCCGAGTGAGGACGAGCTGCGGGCGTGGAAGAAACTTCCCTTCGACGAAGAGGAGTATCGCGACAAGGAAGTGGGGGCAACGAAGCTGGTTGGGGAAAAGGGCTACTCGACGCTGGAGCGGACGTGGGCGAGACCGACGCTCGATGTCCATGGCATTGTCGGCGGATTCATCGGGGCGGGAGCCAAGACGGTGATTCCGGCGAAGGCGACGGCGAAGGTTTCGATGCGGCTGGTTCCGGACATGAGGCCGGAAAAGGCATTTGCGCAATACAAGGAATACGTGGAGAAGATTAAGCCGGAGGGGGTCGGCGTCGCGGTGCGGCTGATCCACCAGGGTGAGCCGATCGTGATCGGCACGGACAACCCTTACGTGAAAGCGGCGACGAAGGCGCTGAAAAAAGTGTGGGGGAAGGACACGGTGTTCATCCGGTCGGGCGGATCGATCCCGATCGTGGGCGACTTTGAAAAGTTCTTGAAGATTCCGTCGGTGATGATGGGGTTCGGGCTGCCGGACGATGGGCTGCACGCGCCCAACGAGAAGTTCCACATCGCGAATTTCCATCGCGGGATTGAGTCGCTGATTGAGTTTTTCGACGAGGTGGGGAAGTAGCGAGTTGGCAAGTCAGTTTCCGCATGCGCCAAAAAAATAGGGAAGCGGTCGTGGAGGAGCTGTCACCCCAGCGAGAAATGCGCTCGCTGAGGGCCCCGGTTGGGGAGGACCGCTTCCCGGCGAAGTGAACTGGAAGCCTGATGCCTGCGCGAATCCGGCGAGTGGCCTTCCCACCAAAGGTCTGAGCGTCGGGTACTACGCTCCTCGCCGGGATCGCGTCCCTTCAGGAAGCCTTCGTCGGCTTCACGATGTCCGCCAGTCGTGGATCCTTCCAGAGCGGCGTAAAGGCGGGATCGTCCCAGACGCTGGCGAGGTTTTTGAAGTTGTCCTGTTTGGCCCGCCGCAGGTAGTCGAGCGCGCCTTCGAGGTTGCCGCGTTTGACGTAGGCTTTGGCGATCATGAAGTCGACCATCGCCTTTTGTTCGGGTGTCTGGATCTGGGCGAAGACACCCTCGTTATCCGCGCTGTTCAGGATGTCGGCATCGAGTTCGAGGGCGCGGGCATACTCCGTCATGGCGCGGTTGATCTGCTTCTGGCCCATCCAGGCCTCGGCGAGGTTCAAATGGGTCACCGCTTTCGTCTCATCCAGTGCCAGAGCCTGCTTCAGATAACGAGCCGCCGGCCTGAACTTGCGCTGGAGGCAGTAGACGGCACCGAGGTTATTGAGGGCGTCGACATTCGAGGGTTCAATCTTGACGGCCTGGCCAAAGTCGTGGCGCGCCTGCTCCATCTCGCCGACCTTCATCTCGGCAATGCCGAGCTTGTTGAACAGGGCAACGTCGTGGTCGTTATAACGGACCGCGAGCAGATACCAGTTGACGGCGGAGCCGTACTGATTGCGGGCACGGGCAATATCGCCCTTCAGTTCATAGTTTTTGGAGAGCTGTGCGCGGGTGTCGGCGACGACCGTGTCCGACAGCAGCGACTGCGCGGCTGCCTGAACTCCGGCGGGGAGGGCCAGGGCGGCCGCCGTTGCCAGCATCAGAAATGTGGTTCTCATAGCATCACCTCCTGCGGGAGGGCTGTGTGGGCAGTTGGGGAGCACTTCCGCATTCCTGCTGAGTACATACCCCCGGGGAAGCCGGCACAACGCTATAGCAGCTACCTGGCCGTCGATTGGGGTTAATAGCCGTGGTCATGGCGCGCGCCCGCTCCATCGATGAGACTTACCGGCGGAGTGACATCCGGCATCCTGACCGGGAGCCGCGGTGGGCCGGGAGGTTACATCCCGTTACAAGCCGGGTTCCGGGCAGTGTGTGACCGTTAAGGGGCACCGCGGCCAGGTTACAAGCGTATGTATAAAGAAGGCGGCAAGAGCGGATACCGGCACTCGGGGACCCAGACCATGGCGGCGATCGGACACGCGGAGCCAATGGAAATGGAGGCGTGGCGCGAGGAGCTACGCACGGTACTCGACGCGCGTGCATTTCGCCAGGCCCCCACCCTGTCGCATCTTCTGCGCTACCTGTGCGAGAAGCTGTTCGCCGGCGAGGCGAACCAGATCAAGGAGTACTCGATTGCGGTGGAGCTGTTCCGCCGCGGGGATGCCTTCGATCAGGAGACCGATTCCGTAGTGCGGGTCGAGGTGAGCCGGCTGCGCAAGCGGCTGGCGGAGTACTACGCGGGCGAGGGGGCAACGCACAAGCTGCAGATCGTGATTCCGGTGGGGCAGTATGTGCCAAACTTCGTGCGCCTGGCGCCGGAGCCGGAGCCCGAGGCAGAGACGAAGCCGGCGACGCTCCCGCTGGATGGACCCGCGTGGTGGAAGCGGCGATGGGTTTGGGCGGGCGCCGTTTCTGGCGCTGTTGTCGTCGCAGGGGCGGTCTGGTTGGGGACGCGTCATGCGCGGCCACGACCCCAGGTGGTGGTGACCCCTGCTCCGGCGCAGATGGGTTCTGAAGCGTTGGTGGGACCACCGCCAGGCGATGAGGTGCGGATCCTCGCCGGGTCGACGCGCAGCTATGCGGACCACGCGGACAAGCTGTGGAGCGCGGATGCGTGGTTCACAGGCGGGACGGCGGTGAAGAATGACGCCCGCTATATCGCGCGTACGCAGGATCCGAGTTTTTATCGCGCCAGCCGGGAGGGGCAGTTCCGCTACGACATTCCTTTGAAGGCAGGGGTGTATGAACTGCATTTGTACTTTGCCGAAACGGAGTACGGTCCGGAGAACACGGGCGTGGGCGGCGAAGGCAGCCGACTGATGACGGTGAGTGCGAACGGCCAACCGCTGCTGAGCCATTTCGATGTGATGGCGGATGCAGGGGGAGACCGGATCGCGGACGATCGCGTCTTTCCCGGGCTCGCGCCGGCAAAAGATGGGCGGCTGCATCTGGAGTTCGCAGGAGAAAACGGCGCGAACGCGACGCTGTCGGCGATCGAGATTCTTCCCGGGCTGGGTCCGCGCATGCGTCCCGTTCGGCTGCTGACGCGGCAGACACCGTACTACTCGAACGACAGCCACTGGTGGGGGCCGGACAACGACTTCGACGGAGGACAACTCGCCTCGTACACGGAGCCGGTGAGCGGAACCGACGACCCCGAGCTATACGAAACGGAGCGATGGGGCACCTTCTCGTATGCCATTCCCGCATCGCCGGGAAAGTACACGGTGACGCTGCATTTCGCAGCGCGTCACAGGGGATGGAACCAGCCGCTGGAGCCGGGCCAGGCGGCGCACGTGGAGCACATCTTCAATGTCTTCTGCAACGGCAAGACGATCCTGGAGAACTTCGACCTGGCGAAGGAAGCGCGCGGCGCGGATGTGGTGGTGCGGAAGGTTGCAGGACTTGAACCAAACACGCAGGGCAAGCTGCTGCTGAACTTTGTTCCCGTGAAGGGCTATGCGTCGCTGACGGGGATTGAAGTGGTGCCGGAGTGATGGGAGGCCACAGGCCGCGAGCGTCCAGGGATCAGCGAAGTTGGACGCGGGTGTGATGCCCTTCATGAAGCATGTTCAGCTCACTTGTCGTAGAGGTCTTCTTCTGACACGACTGGGGTGACCGCCTCGCGCGACGAGCGTTGCGATGCAGTGAACATCGATCCCCGCGCAGGCACAATCGGGGCGAAGCTCGTGAAGCCGATCTTCGGCGCAATGTCGTCGTAGATGGCTTCCATGCCGCCGCGGAGCATGTAGGTTTCGTGCCAGAAGCCGGTGCCGCCGGAGTCGCGGAGAAAGTTCTTCCACCAGAGGCGATGCGGATCGGAGCGGGTCCATTGGAGGAGCGAGTCCATGTCGCGCCAGTACTGGCGCATGCCCGCATGCATAGGGAACAACGAGAAGACGAAGTTTTCGTGGCGGAGCAGGCCGTCGGGCTGCGCGGAGACAGAGTTGGCGATCTTCGGGCCGAATCCGATGAGGGTCTTCAGGCCGGTGATGCGATTGACGCGCATGCCGAGATAAACCACGACCAGGTCGGGGTACTGGCTGAGGTCGACCGTGCGGCGGTTGACGGGCGTGGGCATGGGTCAGGAGCAGCGTACAGCGTATAGCGTACAGCGTTTCAGAAATCCGGAGCCGGGCCGATTCGCAGATGGGCTGCAGAGCGTGGAGCCGCGGGCGACAGGGTGAGCCTGGTTTGGTGCGGGGGGCCAAGTTGTTATAACCGCGTCGTTGGCGGGGGGTCGCGCATCTGGTAATGTGGAAGGTCCGGCGGTGGAAACGAGGGGCCGGGAGGCGAAGAAAGAGAGAATGATGGCAAAGGCGGTCTGGAACGGAAAAGTCCTCGCAGAAAGTGACACTTACGAGACCGTGGAGGGGAATGTTTACTTCCCGGAGAGCGCGGTGAAAAGAGAATACCTGCGGCCCAGTTCGACCACGTCGACATGTCCGTGGAAAGGTCAGGCGCGGTATTACAGCCTGCTGGTGGATGGGCAGGAGAACCAGGATGCTGCCTGGTATTATCCAAATCCAAATCCCGCGGCGCGCAACATCAAGAATCATATTGCCTTCTGGCGCGGCGTCGAGGTGGAGAAGTAAGCAGGAAAAGCGAGTCGGAGCGGGGAGGCGAGTCAGAATCGAGCGCGTGTTTTGACGTCGCCTTTTGTTCGCTTTCCGGCTGTTTTTCGCCTGTGAATTCGAGACCTCATGAGTACCGGATCTGCTGCCAGGCCCAGGCGCTCTCGATAATTTCATCCAGGTTGGAGTGGCGGGGTTTCCAGCCCAATTCCCGGGCAATCTTCTCGGAACTGGCAATCAGGATGGCGGGGTCGCCCGCACGGCGCGGCACGATTTCCACAGGAATTGGTCGCCCCGTGACACGACGTGCCGACTCGATGACCGCAAGCACCGAAAATCCGGCCCCATTTCCCAGGTTGTAGATCAGCGGGCCCCGGGTAGCAAGTGCCTCGAAAGCAAGCAGATGTGCATGGGCGAGGTCTTCAACGTGGATATAGTCGCGGATGCAGGTGCCGTCGGGCGTGGGGTAATCGTCGCCATAGATCTTGATCTTTTCGCGCCGGCCCAGGGCGACATCCAACACAAGAGGGATCAGATGGGACTCGGGCTCGTGGGCTTCTCCCCGGCCACCCATCGCGCCAGCGACATTGAAGTAGCGCAAACTCGCGTAACGGAGACCGTGTACTCGGTACACCCAGGAGAGCATTTTTTCCACCAGCAACTTTGACTCGCCATAGGGGTTGGTGGGGCGGAGCGGCGCGTCTTCGGGGATCGGGGTTACGTCCGGTTCACCGTAAACGGCGGCGGTGGAAGAGAAAACCAACCTGTGGACGCCTGTGGAAATCATAGCCTCCAGTAAACTCAGGGTCGCGGCAGTGTTGTTGCGGAAATAGAGCTCCGGCTTCAGCATGCTCTCGCCGGCCTCGATGAGTGCGGCGAAGTGCATCACTCCGTCGAAGCCGGAAGACAGCAGTTTTTCGAGTCCGGATCGATCCGCGACGTCGCCCTGGACGAATTTAACGCCGGCCGGCAGCAGGGCGCGGGTCGCGTGGCAAAGGTTGTCGTAGACCACAACGTCATGGCCCTGTTGTGCCAGCGCCCGCGCGACAGTCCCACCAATGTACCCAACTCCTCCGGTGACCAGAATTCTCAAAAATCACCCCTTTCCATCCTTTATCCTATTGAGGTCCCTGCTGCGTCTGACTTCTTATAATCCATCGGGAAAAATCCCTCGACTGCAGTAACCGTCGGTAAGGGCGATTGCACTCCCGCTTCGATCCAAGGATTTTGTTGGACGGCAGCCGGAAGGGGCTTGCGGATGCTCACCGCAAGAGAGTAGACAGAGTGAACGAAGCAGGCAGCGATCACGTCGTTCACACAAGCAAGACCCAAAATGGGCACGCTTCTGCCTCGTTCGTGTGACTGTTGGAGGTAATCCACAGGAGTACGCTCAAGTAACCCTCTTGCGCGACAAGAAGTACCTGTAGGAAGATCAAATGGTAACCCCACTGTGCAAAGCGACTCTCTGGGCGGGGACCCACCGCCGCTTCGTGGGCTGACACGTCTGCATTGGGCCATCGGGCTATTGGTCATCGAAGTGCATTGCAACAAGGATGCGCTGGTTTTAGCAGTCGCAACTTCTTTTCGCAGGTGATGTTGGAGATTACAGGGCAATGGCGACAGAAAATTTCGTAAAGCGCGGAACGTTCGGACTGCTTCCCGAACCTGAGGGCCGGATGGGCTCATTCGGCATGAGCATGGTCATCAACGTGACCATAGCAGCTTTGATGCTGCTGCTCACCATCGCACAGGTCCATCAGGTCCAGGAACGCAGATACCAAACGACGCAGCTCATCTTCCCGGTCGAGCAGCCGAAACCGTACGTGCCGCCCGTGCCGAAGATCAGGATTATTCCTCCTCCTCCGGTGGCGAAGCTGGAGCAACCGAAGATTGAGATGCCGAAGCCGCTGCCGGCTCCGCCAAAGATTGCGGAGATCAAGCTGCCGACGCCGGTGATGCCGAAGATTGAAGCAGCGCCGCCCAAGAGGTTCACGCCTCCGCCCCAACCGAAGCTGGGGATGTTCAAGAGCGAGACACCGACGACGGTGGCGAACAACATGTCTGCGCCGACGCCGAAGGCCGGCGGGTTTGGGGATCCGGCGGGGGTTAAGCCGAATCCGAATGCAACACGCACGGCGACGGTGGCCGCAGTAGGTTCGTTCAACGCAGCACCGGGGACGACCAACACCGGGGCAGGCGCGGCGCGTCAGGGCGCGATTCATGGAACCGACTTTGGCTCGGGCGTGGTAAACGGCGTTCCGGGTGGCAAAGACAAGAACGCAACGGTAGCCTCGGCTGGATTTGGCAGCGGGGTGCTGGGCGGAACCGGATCTCAGAACAGCCATGGCACGGTGGCGAAGGGCAGCTTCGGCGACAACATGTACGGATCGGCACCGGCGCCGGCGGCGCGTCCGCAGGAACCGGTTGCGACACCGATCGTAGTGCTGGCCAAGCCTCTGCCGATTTACACTGCCGAGGCGCGGCAACTGAAGATTGAAGGCGACGTGACGCTGCAGGTTCGCTTCACGGCGGCAGGACAGGTGGAAGTGCTGCGCGTGGTCGCGGGATTAGGGCACGGACTGGATGAACAGGCAAAGCTGGCGGCACAACGGATCCAGTTCAAACCGGCAACAAGAGATGGGCACCCTGTGGATCAGGTGAGTATCATCCACGTGACCTTCCAGATGGCATAAGGGAAGCACGGATGCGGACGTGGGCCAGGAAGTTCGCATTTTGCGAACGCGGCGTAAATATCAGGCACGAAGTCAGGAGTCATACAGAATGTATCGCAAGCTCTTACTACTGGGCATGACATTATTGCTGGGCGTTCCGGCGTCCCAGGCGAAGAAGGAACCTAATGGTGTCCCACCACTGCCGTTAACCCCGCAGCAGCAGCGCCTGGTGCAACAGGCGATTGCTCGGGAGAAGATCGTCATCAAACAGATCCAGAAGAGCACGCCGGTGGTGCAGTCGTACATTCAGGATCTGCGGCCGGACGCGAAGCTGTATCAGGTACCGGTGTCGGACCAGTACATGATCGGGCGCGTCGATTTCGGCAAGGCCTTTACCGCGGACGAGTACTCGCAGGCGGGGCGGAGCGAGAAGAAGCACGGATGGTTTGCGGGATCGTTCAACTTCGTGTCGGAGCTGACCAAGGCCTTCCATCTGGAGAATTCGCCAACCGGATTCATGGCGATGATGTTCATCGATCCGAACGGCTTCGATCAACAGCACTACACCTTCAGCTTTGTGCGTCGTGAATTTCTGGGCACGGTGCGGACGTGGGTGTTCGACGTCAGCCCGAAAGAAAAGGGCACAGGCCGCTTCTTCGGACGCATCTGGGTCGAGGATGAGGACGGCAACGTGGTCCGCTTTAACGGCACCTTCGTCAGCAATCCCAACGACGAAGCCACGCACTATTTTCACTTTGACAGCTGGCGGATGAACGTGCAGCCGGGAGTGTGGGCGCCGGCGGCGGTTTATGTCGAGGACACGCTGCACGATCAGGTAGCGCACGCGACGAGTTTCAAGGGCCAGACCACATACTGGGGCTACTCGCTGAAGCTGCCGACGAAAGAGTCGGACGCGGAATCGATGGAAATCGAGAATGCGCAGGACCAGAGCGACAACTCCACCGACGTGAGCCCGCTGCAGGCGGAGCGGGAATGGATCTCGCAGGCCGAGCAGAACGTGCTGGACCGGCTGACTCAGGCCGGACTGGTGGCGCCGCCCAGCGACTTCGACAAACAGCTGGAGCAGGTGGCAACCAACATCATCATCGGCAGCAATCTGCAGCTGCCCAGCGACATTCATTGCCGGGTGATTCTGACGACGCCTCTGGAATCGCTGGCGGTGGGCAACACGATCCTGCTGAGCAAGGGCCTGATCGACACGCTTCCGGATGAGAACGCACTGGCGGCGGTGATTGCCTTCCAGCTCGCGCACATCGTCACCGGCCATCACATCGACACCCGTTATGCATTCAACGACCGGCTGCTCTTCCCGGATACGGCGACGTTCCGGCGGATCACGATGAACCACTCGAATCCGGACAACGAAGAAGCGGCCAAGAAGGCCGTGGATCTGTTCAATCACTCCATCTACCACGACAAGGCGGGCAGCGTGGGTCTGTTCTTCCAGCAGCTGGAAGCGCGGGAGAAGGAGCTGCCGTCGCTGTTCACGCCGCGGCTGGGCGATTCGCTGGTCCGCGCGGATGGTCAGCCGTGGCTGGCGGGTCTGACACAGGGAGCGCCGAAGCTGGACATGGACAACCTGACCCAGATCGCAGCGCTGCCACTGAACAGCCGCCTGAAGATCGATCCGTGGGACGACAAAGTGTTCATGATGAACGCGAAACTTCCTGTACTGCTGAACGCGCGGGACAAGATGCCGCTGGAACTGACCCCGGTGTTCTTCCGGTTGCAGCGGTATTCCGATGCATCGCCCGCGGCGCCCGGACCGGCAAATTCGACGCCGGCGGCCAGCGCCCCGGTACCTCCGTCGGCGGATGCAGGAGCGCAGCAGCAGCCCTCAGCCAGCGCGCAGGCGCAGCCGCAGGGACCACAGTAACCCACGTCTTTGAAGAAATTCGCCTGGCGGCTCAGAAAAACGAGCCGCACGGCGCATCATCGGGAGTTCAAAAGGGGTTAATAACGAACGGCTAAGAGCTGAGATTCGCAGAAAGCTCGCAGTTTGCATGACCGGAGACAAGAACGTGGTCAGAAAGATTGCATATATCGCTCTACTTCTACTTCCTACCGCCCTGGTTGCCCAAAATTCGGAATCGGCAACGGGGGGTGAAGCCTCCATTCAGGCCGGCGCTGAATTCTCAGCCTTCAACCCAGACTGGGGCTGCCCGAGCAGCTCTCCGTTCTGCTCAGGTGACTTGTTCGGCCCAACCGCGGTCTTCGATTTCAACTGGCATGAGAAGTATGGTGTCGAAGGCGAAGCGCGCTGGCTGCACTATCACGGAAATGGTGGTGAGGTTGAATCCAATTACATCGCCGGGCCTCGCTACCGTGCGTTCCGCTACCACCGGTTCGATGGCTGGTTCAAGCTGGGACTGGGCGGCGGGTGGATCACGACCCCCAACTATCCCGCTGCCGGCAGCCTGAAGGGAAGCTACTTCTTGTACGCTCCAGGCGGAACCGTCGATTACCGGCTCACGCGCGACATGTATGTCCGCGCCGATTATGAGTGGCAATTCTGGCCCTCCTTTGCCGGGCCGCCCACCTACAACAGCACGACCGGCACAGTGGTGCAGAACAACAGCGGGCTGACGCCGAACGGATTCAGTGTTGGATTAATTTACCGATTCCTCGGGCAGTAAGATCAGAATACGGAGGACAAACGGGCTGGGCGCATGCGCCCAGCCCGTTTTCGTCTGAGAACAGCTGCTTCCTAGAAGTGGTAGGCGATCCCGATTACCGGATCAGAGATGTTGTAGTAAACGTTGGTGCGGAAATCGTTGCTTTGATAACCGAAGGTCGGCGTCTTCATCACCAGGCCGCGATACTCGGCGCGAATATCGAAGCTGGGGCTGATTTCGTAAGCGATGCCAGCGCCGTACAGCGCTCCAACATTGGTATTGCGGCTGATGCCAAAGGTGTTGGTCTTCGCATCATCGATAGGATCGAAGATGAATCCCGCGGCGCCGCCTTCAATGAACGGATTCCAGTTACGAAAATTGAAACTGTAGACGTAAGCGCCGGAAATTTCCTCGAAGCGGTCGTGAATATGGTAGCTGCCACTGGGAATGACGAAATGCTGCACGTTCTGATCGTATTGATAGTTGAGTTCCAGACCGCCGTGCGGCGTCAGCAGGTAGCGGTAGCTCACCAGCCCGCCGTAGCCGACAGTAGCGTGGATCTGAACGGCATTTCCGGAGGCGAATGGTGCGAGAATTCCGGAGCCGCTTACGCTGATATCCTGGCGGCTCTCCTGGGCGAAGGCTGAAACGGCCAGCAGGGGCAACAACAAGAACAAAAACTGCGATTTCTTCATTCGTCGGTCAACCTCTTGACAACGCCCGTCGGGATTTCCAGCGGGCGCGAATGCAGCGGCCCCGGAAGCCCAGGCTCCTTGAAATAGCAAACATCGGTGGGATGTCCACCTGGTCATTGTACCTGCCGAGGACCATTTCGACAGCCCGCAGCGGGAGTTAATGCTTACTGCTTGGACGAACGAGCAGGGCGAAGGGGAAGATGCTCGGCGCGAAATGCGAAAGGATGGCCGCGATGGGCAGCCAGGTCTCGTACGATTTCGAGGAAGGCCGAACCGGCATGCGAGAGTGTGGAGCGAGCGTGATGGACGAGCCAGAGCCGTCGCGTGATTTTCAGTTCGGGCACCGCGACCTGCACCAGCTCGCCACGCGCCAGCTCCGGCTGGACGGTGAGACCGGGAACCAGAGCGACGCCGTTGCCGCCGGCCACGAAGCGCTTGATGGCTTCGAGACTGGGCAACTCCACCGCCATGTTGAGCGGGGTCTGGTGCCGCGCGAAAGTCTCGATCACACGCTGTCGCAGGGGTGAGGCCACTGTATGGGCGATGAAGTTCTGCGTGCCCAGTTCGCGAATGGAAACCTGTTTCTGTTTGGCCAGAGGATGTTTGGGATTGACAACGAAGGTGACCGAGTCGGTATAAACGGCGACCGCGTGGAGGCGGGCATCGTCGGGGCGGAAGGAGAGGATGCCGAATTCGACGGCGCGCTCGAGGAGATGATCGGGAATCTGACTGGCGAGGGATCGCTGCACGGTGACGCCGATATGGGGGAAGTCGCGGCGAAAGACATCGAGCACCGGCAGCAGCCAGAGGCAGGTGTATTCGTTGGCCGCGATGGTGAGCCGGCCGCGCTCGAGGGAGCGAAGCTCTTCCAGAGCGGTTACGGTCTCGCCGCGAAGACGCAGCAGGCGCTCCGCGTAGGTGCGCAGCAGTTTTCCTGAAGCGGTCAGTGTGCCGTCGCGCGAGGCGCGCTCGAAGAGCGGCTCGCCGATTTCTTCTTCGAGCTTGCGAATAGCATGGCTGATGGCGGGCTGCGTTCGCCGCATGCGGGCGGCGGCCCGGGAAAATCCCTTTTCTTCAACAACGGCGAGGAAGGTTTCAAGTTGGTAAAGGTCCATAAGGCCGCGGCCAATCAAGAGCTGGAGTTAATTATGAATTAAATTTATGTAAACGCAAAGAATTACAAATTTGCTTTATAGCCGGGGCTTTTGCGAAACTGGATGAGTACGGAGCAGGATGGCTGGTAACTCTTGTGCGGCTGGTTCGGCGCCGCGTGTCGACGGTGAGAGACACTCTATGCCCGAGAATCAAATCTATTTCTTCGATACAACGCTGCGCGACGGCGAGCAGTCCCCCGGCTGCAGCATGACGCATCACGAGAAGCTGGCCCTGGCTCAGGCGCTGGCCGATCTCGGTGTCGATATCCTCGAAGCTGGGTTTGCCATCGCATCGGATGGAGATTTCGCCGCCATCTCGGCGATTGCGCAGGAAGTACGCGGTCCCAGGATCGCATCGCTGGCGCGGGCGCGGCAGGAGGATATCGAGCGGGCGGCCAAAGCGGTGGAGAAGGCGGCGCGGCCGAGGATCCACGTCTTCCTGGCCAGTTCGGATATCCATCTGGAATACAAGCTGAAGATCACGCGCGACGAGGCGCTGGAGCAGGCCGCGAAGATGGTGGCGCTGGCGAAGACGTATGTCGATGACGTCGAGTTCTCTCCGGAGGACGCGACGCGGACCGATCCGGAGTTCCTGTGTCAGTTCGTGGGCGCAGCGATCGCAGCCGGCGCAACCACCATCAATCTGCCGGACACCGTCGGCTATGCGACTCCCGAAGACTATGCGGGGATGTTCCGCAATATTCTGGAGAAGGTGCCGGGTGGGGATCGGGTCATCCTGTCGACGCATTGCCACGACGATCTGGGCCTTGCGGTTGCGAATACGCTGGCCGCGATTCGCGCCGGAGCGCGCCAGGTGGAGTGCACGATCAACGGCATCGGTGAGCGCGCCGGCAATGCGGCACTGGAGGAAATTGCCGCGGCCATCAAAGTGCGGTCCGATGCGTTCCCGTATGAAAGCAATTTGAAGCTGGAGAAGCTATATCCGGTGAGCCAGCAGCTGGCGGGAACGATCAGCTTTGGAGCCGCGCCGAACAAAGCTGTGGTCGGGGCGAACGCGTTTGCCCACGAGGCCGGCATTCATCAGCACGGGGTGCTTTCGAATCCGCTGACGTACGAGATTATGACGCCGGTATCGGTGGGCGTGCCGGCGAATCGCATGGTGCTGGGCAAACACTCCGGGCGGACGGCGCTGCGGTCGCGGCTGCATGAGCTGGGATATCGACTGTCAGCGGCGGATCTGGACATTGCCTATCGCGCGTTTACGGAGCTGGCCGATCGCAAGAAAGCCATCTACGACCAGGACCTGATCAATCTGGTGGCGCACCATCAGCGGCACGAGGATTTGATTTCGAGGGAAGCGGCGGGCAGCGGGATCGCGAATTAGCGGGCCAGGGGGCAAGCTGGTTGGCGTTTGAGGCCGAAACGGCCGGCTGCGCAGGTTGGGAAAAGGAATTCATGGCGAAAAAGCTGAAGATTCTGATTGTGGCTGGTGACGGCATCGGCCCTGAAGTGACGGCAGAAGCTGTGCGCGTGCTGCAGTTGGTCGCGGAGCTGGGCGGATATGATTTTGCGTTTCGCGAAGAGCTGATTGGCGGGGTTGCGATTAAGGCGCATGGAGCGCCGCTGCCAGATCCAACGTTGCGGGCGGCGCTGGACAGCGATGCGGTGCTGCTGGGTGCGGTGGGCAGCAACGAGTTCAACGCGCTGCCGCCGAGCCAGAGGCCCGAAGCCGGGCTGCTGAAGATCCGCGCCGAGCTGGGTGGGTATGCAAATCTGCGCCCCTCGTTCGCGTGGCCGGGCTTATCGCAAAATTCGCCTCTGCGGGCGGAGGTGGTCGAGGGCGCGGACATTCTGTTTGTGCGCGAGTTGCTGGGCGGTCTTTATTTCGGAGCGCCGCGCGAGTGGGACAAGCAGGCGGGTGCGGCGTGGAACACGATGCGCTACACCCGCGACGAAGTGGTGCGCGTGGCGAAGGTGGCCTTCGAGCTCGCGCAAAGGCGGCGGAAGAAGGTCACGTCGGTCGACAAGGCCAATGTGCTGGAGGTTTCGCAGCTGTGGCGCGCGACCGTGACCGAAGTGGCCAACGATTATCCCGATGTGACGCTGGAGCATCAGTACGTGGACGCGATGGCGATGCACATCATGAACCAGCCGCGCAACTACGATGTGGTACTCACGGAGAATTTGTTTGGGGACATTTTGTCGGATGAGGCCGGCGTGATTACGGGCTCGCTGGGTATGCTCCCCTCGGCAACGATCGGGGGCAAAGTGAATTTGTATGAGCCGGTGCATGGATCGGCTCCGGATATTGCGGGCAAGGGAATCGCGAATCCGCTGGGCGCAATTCTGACGGCGGCCATGGTGTTGCGGTATTCGGCCGGACTCGAGGAAGAGGCGGCGGCGATTGAGTCCGCGGTGAAGCAAGTGGTTGCGGACGGATACCGAACAGCGGACCTGGCCAGAGAAGACAGAGGCGTGAAGGTTTCGTCGACCACGGAGATCGGCAGCAAGGTGCGCGAAGTGATGGTCGCCGCACGGTCGGTGCTGGTGGGCGCACGAGCGACCGCGTCTGCAGCGCACTGACGAAATATCAATGGGAAATCGAGATATGGCGGGAAATCCGAAAACGTTATTTGAGAAGGTGTGGGAGTCGCACATTGTTGCGGAGCCGGCGAACGAGCCAGTGCTCCTTTACATCGATCTGCATTTGATCCATGAGGTGACGTCGCCGCAGGCGTTCGATGGGTTGCGGCTGGCGGGCCGCAAGGTGCGGCGGCCGGACCGGTCGGTGGCTACGGTGGATCATAACGTGCCGACGACCGCGAATCGGCTGGTGATCGAAGATCCCATCGCCGCGAAGCAAATCGAGACGCTGCGCAAAAACTGCGCGGAGTTTGGGATCGAACTGTATGACGTGCAGTCGCCGTGGCAGGGCATTGTCCACGTGATTGGGCCGGAACTGGGGCTGACGAAGCCGGGGATGACGATCGTCTGCGGGGACTCGCACACCTCAACGCACGGCGCGCTGGGCGCGCTGGCCTTTGGCATTGGGACGTCGGAAGTGGAGCATGTGCTGGCGACGCAGTGCCTGCCGCAGGGGAAGCCGAAGACGTTTCGGATTGCGATTGAAGGCGAACTGCCGGAGGGCGTTGGCGCCAAGGACATCGTGCTGGGGATTATCGGGCGTATCGGAACCGATGGTGCTACGGGCTACGTGGTCGAATATGCCGGCTCGGCGATCCGGTCGCTGAGCATGGAAGGCCGCATGACGATTTGCAACATGAGCATCGAGGCCGGTGCGCGCGCGGGGATGATCGCTCCCGATGAAACGACGTTTGCGTGGCTGCAGGGGCGGCCCTTCGCGCCGCAGGGTGCGGCGTGGGACGAGGCGGTTGCGGAGTGGCGGAGGCTGGCGACCGATCCGGGCGCGCAGTTCGATCGCGAGCTGACGATTCCAGCGGTGGAGCTCGAACCTTTTGTGACCTGGGGAACGAATCCTGGGATGGTGGTATCTGTAACAGCCACGGTGCCTGATCCTGCGGCTGAGCCGAACGAGGCGAATCGGCGGGCATTCACGCGGGCTCTGGAGTACATGGATCTGAAGCCGGGGACGCCGATGGAGGAGATTGCGGTGGATCGCGTGTTCATCGGGTCGTGCACCAATTCGCGGATCGAGGATTTGCGGGCGGCAGCGAAGGTGGTGGCTGGTCATCATGTGCACGCGCACGTGCGGGCCATGGTGGTGCCGGGATCGCAGCTGGTGAAGGCGCAGGCGGAACGCGAAGGGTTGGATCAGATTTTTCGCGAGGCAGGATTTGAGTGGCGCGAGCCGGGATGCTCGATGTGCCTGGGCATGAATCCTGACATTTTGCAGCCGGGCGAACGGTGCGCATCGACCAGCAACCGCAATTTTGAGGGTCGGCAGGGCGCTGGCGGAAGGACGCATCTGGTGAGTCCAATGATGGCCGCTGCGGCAGCTGTGATGGGGCACTTCACCGATGTGCGGACATGGGAATTTCGGAAGGCGGAGGTGCTGGCGTAATGGAGAAATTTCGGACTCTCACGTCGGCGGTAATGCCGCTGGATCGGGTGAATGTGGATACCGATCAGATCATCCCCAAGCAGTTCCTGAAGCGGATTGAGCGCACAGGCTACGAGGATTTTCTTTTTTTCGACTGGCGGAAGGATCCGGCGTTCGAGCTGAATAATCCGCGGTACAAAGGTGCGAAGATTTTGGTGGCGGCGAAGAACTTCGGGTGCGGATCGTCGCGCGAGCATGCGGCCTGGGCGTTGAGCGATTACGGATTTCGTTGCGTGATCGCTCCGTCGTTTGCGGATATCTTTCATTCAAACGCCGGGAAGAACGGGATTCTGCTGGTCACGCTGCCCGAGGAACAGGTGCAGGCACTGCTGGACCGGGCAAGTAGCAAAGACGTTTACAAATTAACAGTGTCGCTGGAAGAAAACACGATCAGCGATTCTGAAGGATTCAAAACAAGCTTCGCGATTGATGCGTTCCGGCGGGATTGCCTGCTGGACGGGCTGGACGATATTGGGCTGACGCTGCGGCATGCGGAGGCTCTGGACAGATTTGAGAAGCAGCATGATGCGGCGTTCTGGGTAGCACCGCGGGCGGGAGAAACGGCGCAGGTATGAGCGGAAACGGGAAGAACGGGAACGGTTCGGGGAAGCTGTATTCGATTGCACTCACGGAAGGGCCGAGCCGGGCGCCGGCGCGGGCGATGCTGCGCGCGGTGGGCTTTACACCAGAGGATTTGGCAAAGCCGATTATCGGGATCGCGAATACGTGGACGGAGATTGGGCCGTGCAATTTTCATCTGCGGTCGATCGCCGAGGCGGTGAAGCAGGGGATTCGCGAAGCGGGCGGCACGCCGATGGAGTTCAACACCGTCACGATCTCGGACGGGATCACGATGGGCACCGAAGGAATGAAGGCGTCGCTGATCAGCCGCGAGGTGATTGCCGATTCTGTTGAACTGGTCACACGCGGGAATCAATTTGACGGGCTCGTCGCGATTGCCGGATGCGACAAGAACATGCCGGGAACGGTGATGGCTCTGGCGCGGCTGGATATTCCTGGGCTCATGCTGTATGGCGGATCGATTGCGCCGGGCCATTTGAACGGCAAAGATCTGACGGTGCAGGATGTGTTTGAGGCGGTGGGCGCGCATGCAGCAGGCAAGCTGGACGATGCGGGGCTGGAGGCTGTCGAAGCGAGTGCTTGTCCGGGCGCGGGTGCGTGCGGCGGGCAGTTCACCGCGAACACCATGGCAATGGCGTGTGAGTTTCTGGGCATCTCGCCCATTGGGTTGTCGGGGGTGCCGGCGTTTCTGCACGAGAAGCTCGAGGCATCGCGCGAGGCGGGACGCATGGTGATGGAGCTGGTGCGCAAAGGGCAGAAGCCGTCGCAGTTCATCACCCCGAAAGCGATCGAGAATGCGATTGCGAGCGTGGCGGCAAGCGGCGGGTCGACGAATGCCGTGCTGCATTTTTTGGCAATTGCGCATGAAGCGGGGATTCCGCTGACGGTGGATGATTTTGACCGCATCAGCGCGAACACGCCGCTGCTGTGCGATCTGAAGCCAGGCGGGAAATATGTGGCGGCGGATTATCAGGCAGCGGGCGGAAGCCGGCTGCTGGCGCAGCGCCTGCTCTCAGCGGGGCTGCTCGACGGGGAGAGCCTGAACGTTTCGGGCAAGACGCTGGCCGAAGAGGCTGCGGCAGCGCAGGAGACGGCGGGGCAGGATGTGATCCATACGGTTAGAAATGCGCTGAAGTCGACGGGCGGATTGGTGATCCTGAAGGGAAATTTGGCGCCGGATGGATGTGTGATCAAAGTCGCGGGGCACAAGCGGCTGGAGCATCGCGGGCCGGCGCGGGTGTTCGATTCCGAGCACGCCGCGTTCCGCGCGGTGGAGGCCGGGAAGATTAAGCCGGGCGATGTGATGGTGATTCGCTACGAGGGCCCCGTGGGCGGGCCGGGGATGCAGGAGATGCTGGCGGTGACGGGCGCGGTAGCGGGGATTCCGGAGCTCAGCGACACTGTGGCTCTGCTCACCGATGGAAGATTTTCCGGCGCGACGCGCGGGCTGATGGCGGGGCACGTGGCTCCTGAAGCGGCGGTGGGCGGGCCGATTGCGGCGGTGCGGGAAGGCGACACGATTCACTTCGATGTTCCGAATCGCAGGCTGGACGTGGAGATTGCGGAATCGGAGTTGACGGCGCGGCTGGCGAAGTGGAACAAGCCTGAGCCGAAGTTTAAGCGCGGGGTTTT